>SXGT01671551.1_pt1 | contig 10296 bp, 7 predicted proteins | sample 3176221 | NCBI WGS metagenome assembly SXGT01 (sample SAMN11356862, study PRJNA531348) | freshwater metagenome | isolation source: freshwater sample F1-120 | place: China: Fuxian Lake, Yuxi | collected 2017-12-25
GACCTACCTCGACGACGTCTTCCTCGGTCGCGCCACGACGCTGCACTCGAACCCGGAGACGATCGAACACACGGTGTTGCAGGCGGATCTCCTCGTCGGCGGCGTGCTCGTGACCGGCGCCCGCGCGCCGAAGCTCGTCTCCGAGGCGCTCGTGCGCCGCATGAAGGCGGGCGCCGTCATCGTCGACGTGTCGGTCGATCAGGGCGGCTGCATCGAGACCTGCCGCGCGACGACCCACGAGAACCCGACCTACCTGGTTGGCGACGTCCTCCACTACTGCGTTGCGAACATGCCAGGCGCGGTCGCGCGCACGAGCACCTACGCGCTCACGAACGCGACCACGAGCTACGCGCTCATGCTCGCCGACCTCGGGGTCCAGAAGGCGATCGCCCAGGATCGCGGGCTCCGCCTGGGCGTCAACACGATGGGCGGGCACTGCACGCACCCGGCAGTGGCCGAGGCGATCGGCCTGTCGTATGTCTCGCCCGACGCAGGCTGACCGCGCGTCCTGACGTCCGCCTTACACGGTGTCGCGCAACGGTGAGGCCCGTGTAAAACGTCTGTCAGGCAGCCCCGCGATCGCTCGTTTTATCTTTTGATATCAATCGGTTGTGTCTTGTTTGTCCCTATTCCCAGGGCGGAAACTTATCGCCCCCATGCGCCGTCTTGAGTGCATGACGGCGTGCGGTACGCCGGCGACGAGGGAGGGACCAATGCTCGATCAGGAACTGCTCGATACCGGGAATATGGGCTCGACAGCTGGGGTTCCTGCCGCCCAGCCGTCGCCGCGTGCCGGCGCCGGCGACCTGGACGATGGCGGTGACGAGGGAGGGAACGACGTGGGTTTCGGCCGGAAGAAGGACGAAGAGACCAGGCGGGCTTTCGAGCGCGAGGCGCTCCCTCATAGCCATGTGCTGTATTCGGCCGCGCTCTACATGACGCGCGAGCCGGCGGGCGCCGAGGACCTCGTCCAAGAGACCATGCTGAAGGCGTTTCGCTTTTGGCACCGCTACGAGCAGGGCACGAACTGCAAGGCGTGGCTCTTTCGTATCCTGACCAACACGTTCATCAACCGGAACCGCAAGAAACAACACCTCCACGAGTCCATCGACGCGAGCGAGCGCGAGGTCTCGAGTGGAATGCTCGCCGAGACGGTCGGGTTCTACGAGACGCCCGAGATGGACTATCTCGGCAAGCTCTTTCCCGAGCACGTGAAGCAGGCCGTCGAGAGCTTGCCCGAGAACTTCCGAATCCCGGTCATTCTCGCGGACCTGCACGACTTCTCTTATAAGGAGATCGCCGACATCATGGAGTGCCCCGTTGGCACGGTGATGTCGCGCCTGTTTCGGGGTCGGAAGCGACTTCAGGAGATGCTGTTCGAGTATGCGTTGGAGCTCGGAGTCATCAAGCGCGATGATGCCGTGGACAGCCAGGGAGCCGTCTCGCTCAACGTCTATCGCGAGCGCCGCAAGGCCGCGGGCATGGACTGAACGCAGTGCGAGGACCGCGGGTTCGCGGTCTTCGCGTCGCTCTGGCCCAGTTGAAGGTGCGCGCGGTACGGGCCAGGCGCAGGGCGGATGCCGATGAACTGCGACGACATTCAGAAGGGGATCTACGTCTACCTCGATGGCGAGTTCGCCGAGCCGGAGCGACTCGACTTCGAGGGGCACGTCAGGGGTTGCGCGATCTGCCGACGCAAGGTCGAGCGCGAGCGCGTGTTCCTGGCGAACGTCAAGGAGCGGTTGCCCGCCGTGTCTGCGCCGCCGGGCCTCGAGGCGCGGATCCGCAAGGCGCTCGCGGACGAGCCGATACCGGTCGCGAGCGAACGCGACGCTGAAAGTCGGCGGCGCGCGGTCCCGCCATGGATTTGGCTCGCGGCCGCGGCGGTGCTGATTGGGACGCCGCTGGCGTTGGTCGCGCGCGGCGGTGGCGGGCCTGGCAACGACGCGGCGCCGGAGCGCGTCGCGCGCGAAGCCGTGGAAACGCATCAGGAAGACTTGCCCATGGAAGTGCGCGGGTCGCACGGACATATTCGGCAATTCCTCGAAGCGAACGTGCCGTTCCAGGTCGACTTCTCGCTGGCCGAGGACAGCCGCGTCGCCTTGGTCGGTGCGCGCCTCACGCGGGTCGACGGGCGCGACGCGGTGCTCCTCAATTACGAGCTGGACGGCGATCGGCTGACCGTCGTGCAGGTGGCGGATCCCGGCACCGTGGTCGGCGCGAGCGACGAGGCGCCGCAGTTCACGAGCCAGCACGGTTTCGACGTCGCGACGTTCCGCAAGCGCGGGGTCGTGTCGTCGATCGTCGGCGCGGGCGGGCGCGGGGGCGTGCAGCGGGTCGTGCAAGCGGCTTGGAAGCTCGGCCAGTAACGGCGCTTCGGACGGCTAGGCACGGGGCTGCGAGCCCTGTAGGGTCGCGGCATGGGTGTCCGCTGGCGCAGCCTGGCCGCGTTGCTGTCTCTGCTCGTGGCGAGCGGCAGTCGCGACGCGCACGCCGGGTCCGATCCCGCGCGCCGCTGGTTCACGCTCGCGACCGCGCATTTTGCGGTTCACACCTATGACGGCGGCGAGCGCTTCGCTCGCGAGGTCGGGGCGTATGCGGAGGAGGCCCGTGCCGTCGTCGGCGAGCTGCTCGGATGGTACCCGCCCGAGCGCACGCACATCGTCGTCGTCGACGAGAACGACGACGCGAACGGGTTCGCGGGCACGTTGCCGGCGCCTCTCATCACGTTGTTCGACGCGGCCCCGCCGCCCGATACGGAGCTCGGGGACTACGCCAACTGGCTGCGACTTCTCGTTTTCCACGAGTACGCGCACATCGCGCATCTCGACCAGGCGTACGGGATCCCGGCGTGGGTGAACCGCGTGTTCGGGCGGGCGTGGAAGCCGAACAATGCCCTGCCGCGCTGGGTGACCGAAGGGATCGCGGTGTGGGTCGAGAGCACGCGGGCTGGCGGCGGGCGGGTCGGGTCGTCGCTCATGGAGATGTACCTGCGCGCTACCATGCTCGAAGGGACGCCGCCGCGCCTCGATGAGCTGACGGGCGACCGCCTCGAGCCTCCGCACGGGACCGCCTGGTACCTCTATGGCGGCTACCTCTTCGCGACCCTCGCGCGCGTCGCGGGCGACCAGTCGCTGAAGGCGTTCGCGCGGGTGTATGCGACGCGGCCGCTGCCGTATGCGCTCAATGCGCTCGCACGCCAGACGACCGGCAAGACGTTCTTCGACTGGTATGGGTTGGTTCTCGAGGAGGCCAAGGCGCGTGCGCTCGGGGTCGCGGACCGGGTTCGGGCGGAGGGGCTGCGCGAGGGGATTCCGATCACGCCGCTCGTGGAATCGCTGGATGCGGTGCGCGCGACGCCCGACGGGCGCCAGATCGTATGGGTACAAAGTAATGGCCACGGGCCCACGCAGATCGCGGTTGCGCGGGCGCCGGTCGCGGAAGAGTTGCAGGCGGGCGCAAGGGTTCGCGCGTTCGAGCCGACCGATCCGCCCGTTCCGATCGTCGACTGCAAGGGGGGCTGCTCGGGTTTGGCCGTGTCGCGCGATGGACTGCGCCTCGTCTATTCGACCGGGCGCTATCAACGCGCCGTCAACTTCTATGGGACTCTGGCCGAGGTTCGCCTCGCGCCCGGGCGCGACCGGCGCGAGCCGCGTTTCGTGCCCGGAAGCTGGCGCGCGCGCGATGCGACTGCGGCCGCGGACGACGGCGTCTATTGGTGTACGCGCGGGGCGTGGGGTGAGAGTTGGCTCGACGCCGTGGACGCCGCCAGCGGCGCGCTGCGCCGACACATCGCGTTGCCCCCGGACTTGGCAGGCGCGGGGGCGTGGCCTCGCTTCGATCGCCCGGTGGCCAGCGCGGACGGGCGCGCGCTCTTCGTGTCGCTGCACGTGCGCGGCAATCGCGACCTGTGGCGGGTGGATCTCACGACGGCGACGCCGCGATTCGAGCGGCTGACGCTCGGTGCGGCGCAGGAGATCGACCCGATCCTCTCGCCCGATCAGCGTTGGCTCGTGTACGCGTCGGATGCCGACGGGGTGTACAACGTCTACGCGCGCGAGCTCGCGACCGGCGCGACCCACAAGGTGACGAACGTGCTGACCGGCGCGTTCGAGCCGGCGATCGTGTCGGACGGGCGCGTGCTCGTCTACCTGCGCTGGACGGCCGGCGGCTACCGCCTGCATGCCCTGCCGTTCGAGCCGGCGACGGCCCCCGAGGTCTCGGTGACCGACGGGCGGCCCCTGCGTGCGGTCGAGCGGCCCGTCGTGGTCGCGGCCACGCGGCATCCGTACCAGCCGCTGCCGACGCTCATCCCGCGCACGTGGGTCCCGACGCTGCAGATCGACTCGACGGGGTTGTCGCTGGTCGGGCTGAGCTTTGCGACGTTCGACGCGACGGGCCGGTTCGGGGTCGCCGTGGGCGTCGACGTGACCCCTGAGACCGGCCACTGGTCGGCTTGGGGTGAACTTGCTTTGCACACCAACTTTCCCGATCTGACGTTCGATGTCGGGCGCTACACGTGGCTGCGCAACTCCTACGTCGGTGACGTGTCCGAGCCCTACCGCGAGGAGATAGTCTACGGCGCGGTGACGTTGGGCCTGCCGCGCCCGGACGTGTTCGCGTCGCTGCAGTGGGGGCTCGGGTACCACGTGGAGCTCGCGCGCGGATACGCGGTCGGGCGTATGGAACATACGCCGGAGGAGACGACCGCGTTCGTGCCGCGCGAGGGTGTGGACACGTCGCTCAACGTGTTCGTTGGCGTCGATGACACCGAGGGGTACGCGTACTCCATCTCGCCGATGCGCGGGTTCTCGCTGTTTGCGAACGTGGCGCTGCGGCATCCGGCGCTCGGGAGCGTTGGACATGCGTTCGCGCTGACGTTTGCGGGACATGCGTACGTGCCGATGCCGTGGCTCGACGACCATGTGATCGCGTTGCGGGTCGGGGGCGGCTTTTCAGGGGGGGATCCGGGGGAGCGGACGTGGTTTTCGGTCGGCGGGGTGCCGCGTCAGGACCTCCTGAGCGATCTTTTGCGCGAGACGTCGGCGGGGTCGGCGTGGCTCCGCGGGTTCGCGCCCGATGCCTTCCAGGGGACCTCGTTCGGTCTGTGGACGACGGAGTATCGGATGCCGCTCGTGCGCATTCGGCGCGGTCTGGGGACCTTGCCGTTGGCGGTCGGCGACCTCGGGCTGGCGGCGTTCGCGGATGTCGGCGGGGCGACCGCCTCGAACGACCTCGCGGGGGCGATGCGCGTCGGCGTCGGCGGCGAGCTGCGCCTGCGCATCGACCTGTTCTTCGGGCTCGTGCAGGACCTGCGGCTGGGGTACGCGCACGGTTTCGGGGTGGGCGGCACCGATCACGTGTACTTTTTGATGGCCGGCGCGCCCTAACGCCGCGAGTTAGCTAGCCCTCGTGGCGGAGCTTTGCTAAGCAGAACGCCGACGAGACATGAGGCGCGTCGGCGCCGAGCCTTCGCGATGAGCGCGAAGCGCTTGCCCCGGAGCTTCGTTTCGCGAGGTCGCGATGGCGAGATTGGCGTTGCGTTCGATTTTGTTGGGGCTGCTCGTGCCCGCTGTGGCTGTCATGGCGGGCGCGGGAAGGGCTGCGCGCGCCGACGAGACGGTGTTGCCGCTGCACATCGAGGCGCCCAAGCTCGCGGCGAAGGACCGCGACGCGCTGTACGCGGCGCTGCGGGACAAGCTCGCGCTGTATCCGGGCGTCAAGCTCGCGACGCCGCCCGAGGGGGACCTGACCGATCTCATGCTCGAGCTCGAGTGCGTGGACATCGACGCGACGTGTTTGGGACGCATCGGGGCCAAGCTCGGGGCCGACAAGGTCGTGTACGTCGAGGCCGACGCGAAGGTCGTCCACGTTCGGGTCGTCGCGGTCGACGCGGCGGGCAAGGGCGGCAAGATGCTGCGCGACAAGGACGCGAAGGTCGGCGAGGACGCGGCGGCGGCGCTGGGGGCCGAGATCGAGGCGGTGTGGGGCAAGCCGCCGGTGCCCGTCAAGGTCACGCCCGTCACGATCGGAAAGCTGACGATCAGGGCGACCCCGGGGGATGCCGCGATCTTCGTCGGTGAGGAGGCGGTCGGCGCCGGGGACGTGACGATCGAGCGCGAGGCGGGCGAGTACACGGTTCACATTGTCGCCAAGGGCTACGAAGACCAGATCTTCAAGGTGACGGTGCCGGCCGGCGGCGAGGTCACCAAAGAGATCGCGCTGAAGGTCGTGGCGGTCACGCCGCCCGACCCCGACAAGGACCCGAAGAAGGTGAAGCCCAGCGGGGGAATGAGCTGGGTGTGGTGGACGGTCATCGGCGTGGTTGCGGTCGGTGGCGCGGTCGCCATCGGGGTCCTGGCGTCGCAGTCGGACGGGGCGTCGAGCCCGCGCGGACCGGCGCTGATCGGGCTCGATCCGGGCGGTGCCTGGCGCGACCCAGCCACGCTGGGAGGCCGGCCATGACGGGGCGTTGGATGCGAGGCGGGCGCGCGCTGCTGGCGTGGGGCGTGGCTGCGAGCGTGGGCGGGTGTGCCGGCGACGAGGGCGCCGAGGGGGTCGGTGCGGGTGAGGTCGGAAGCGTGTCGCTGGCGCTCGGCGCGGTGCAAGGGGACTTCTTCCGCTTGCGGATCTTCAAGGCGCCGCCGGACCAGGCGTTGTCCGGGAAGGCGCTCTTCGACACTGGCTGCATCCAGCGCCAGTCGACGACCTTCGAGCTGACGAACATCCCGGTTGGGACCGGACTCGCCTTGGCGTACGAGGGGTTCGACGCGGCGACCTGCGCCGCGGGCGCGCGGAGCGAGCTCGGCTATCGCGGCGCGATGACGATCAAGAAGGGTACGGCGCCCTACTACCATGTCCCGGTGTACCCCGAGCACGGCGCCGTCGCGTTGCCCGAGAACCTCAACCTGTCGGCGAGCGTCGCGACCGCGATCGACTTCTGTGACGAGGACGCCGACTGCCCGGGCGCGCGCGACATTTGCTACGATGTCGCCAAGCCCGAGTACTGGTGCGTGCCCTCGTGCGAGTCCGATGCGGACTGCAGCGGGATTCACCCGCGGGCGACGTGTGAACTGAGTTCACATTGGTGCAAGCTCGCGTCGCCGTACCCGCTCAACCTGTCGGAGCCGCGCGCGCTGGGGGCCGCGGCGAGCCTGCCGGACGGGAGCGCGCTGTTCGTGGGTGGGCTGCGCGATCGCGAGGGCGGGGGCCTGGGACCGACCGCGCACTACCTCGAGAAGTTCGACGCGGCGACTGGGCTCTTCGCGCCCGTCGACATCGGCGGCCTCGAGGCGGCGCCGGCCGGGTGGTTTGGGTTTGCGCGGCTCGCCGATGATCGCGTCGTCGTGGTCGGGGGCGTGTCGGGCTTCGACGAGGCGCGCTGGGTCCCGGATGACGAGGGCTTCACGGGCACGGCGACCTGGTCGAGCGTGCTGCAGGCGTCGGCCACCGTCATCGATATCGGCGACGGGCGCGCGCAGATGACGGCGCTGACCAAGGCGGTCGCGAAGCCGACGGTGGTCGCGCTCGGAGATGGCGGGTTCTTTGTCGCCGGCGGGCTGGTCGTCGAGGGCGCCAAGCTGGTGCCGACCAATGCGACCGAGGTGTGCACGGTCGGGGCGGACCTGGCGGCGACGTGCACGGCGGGTCCGACCTTGGCGGCCAAGCGCTATGCGGCGGCGCCGGCGTGCCTCGACGCGAGCTGCCGAAGGATCGCGCTGGTCGGGGGGGCCGTGACGGGGGCGCTCGTCGAGGTCGTGGATCTGGATCTGGGCACGGCGACGGCGGCGGCGACCCAGGGCGGGCCGGCGCGGATCTTCGATCCGGCGATGTGCGGCCTCTTGGTCGTCGGGGGCAGCACCGAGCCGTGGCGTCCGTTGCCGTTCGCGCCGATCGCGCTGCAGGTGGACGGCGCGACCGTCGCCGTGTCGGCGCTGACGGGGACCGGGGACGTGGGGTGGCTGGCGGCGTTCGAGAGTGACAACTGCCAGCTCTACGCGGGTGGGCTGGACGGGCAGGCGGCCGGGATGACGTCGCTGCGGCTGGCGAATCGCGGTGCGGCGCCGAGCTTCGATGACGCGGGGGCGACGCTGACGACGGCGCGCTTTGGGGCGGTCGCGGTGCGGCTCGGCAGTGGCCCGCTCGCGGGGGCGCACCTCATCGCGGGCGGACTGGCGTTGCCGAGTGGCGGCGCGGGGCCGGTGTCGGTGGTGCGAGGGGCAGAGGTTTGGAGGCCATGATGCGACCGGGACGTGTTGGTGGGCAGCGCTGGGTCGTCGGGGGCGCGTTGGTGGCCGGTGCGCTGGCCGCGGCGTGTGGCGACGACGGGAAGACGGTGGTCGATCTGACGGTGGTCGAGACGCTGCCAGTCGACTTCGATCAGATGCAGGGGGGCGTCGCCGAGGGGGCCGATTTCCAGCTCGACGACCTGCGCGACGAGCCTGCGTACGTGGCGGCGCAGAAGGCCGCGCCGCTCAAGTGTGTGGGGGTCGACCTGGCGACGTCGTTCATCGACATCCGGGCGCTGGACGTGGCCGCCGGGGCGACGGTCCTGTCGTACGACGTGGCGATTGCGGCGCGTGGGCAGACGAACTTCGAGACGCTGCTGTCGTTCAATGGGTCGGTGTCGGCGGACGAGAAGATCCCGCTGACGAGCTCGAAGTTTGTCATCGACGCGAGTGGGCTGGCGGCGCTGTCGTCGATCACGCTCGGCGCGACGCCGCAGCTGGATGTGCAGATTACGGGCGAGGTTCCGGCGGGCGTGGACGACCTCGAGGTCGAGCTCTCGCTGGCCCTCAAGTTTGCGGCCGATGCGAATGGGTGTGCCACGACGCGCTGACGGGGTGATGAGGTCCTAGCCATGCTCGAGGGTTTTCGTAAGGAGCGCGTGAACGCGTCCGAAGGGTTCCCGCTCGCGGCGTTCGTGCGTAGGCCCGAGCGGGGTGAGGCCGGGCCGCCGCTCTTTCTGGTGAATGGGCTCGGCGGGCACATCGCGACGTGGCGGCACCTGATCGCGCACTTCGCGCCGCGTCACGCGATCGCGACGTGGGACTATCGTGGGCTCTTCGCGTCGCGCTTTGAGCCCGAGACACGGGCGGCGTTCAGGCGGGGCGACATCCCGATCACCGTCGAGACGCAGGCGAGCGACGCGGTCGCGGTGATGGACGCGCTCGGGATCGAGAAGGCCGTGTTGGTCGGGTGGTCGATGGGCGTGCAGCTCGGCTTCGAGATCGCGCACCGTGTGCCCGAGCGCGTGGCCGGGCTCGTGCAGATCTGCGGCGCGCCCGGGCGGACGATGGCGTCGACCGTATTGGGGGCCGCGGGGCAGACGATGATCCCGCCGATGATGGATACGTTCCGGCGCGTGGTCGAGCGCTGCGGGCCGCTCATGGCGCGGGCCCTGGCGTCGTCCGCGGCGTTCAGGCTGGCGAAGCTGTCGGGCATGGTGGCGCCGACGCTCGACGAGGGTTTGGCGGCCGAGATCGTGCGCGACTACATGGGGCTCGATTTCCACGTGTACAACGCGACGCTGGCGGACTTGGGGCGCCACGACATGACGCCGTTCTTGGCCGGGTTGCGCAAGCCGGTGCTGGTCGTGGCGGGGACGCGCGACGCGATGACGCCGGTCCGGGTGGGTCAAGCGATGGCGGCGCGGATTCCGGGAGCCGAGCTGCAGGTGATCGAGGGCGGCTCGCACTACCTGCCGATCGAGTATCCGGACGCGTTGAATCGGGCCGTGGAGAGCTTCCTAGCGCGGCGTGTTGCCTGAGGGCGCGAGGTGACTACCCAGTCTCGGGCCCGGGGTGGGCGGCCGACGGCTGGGGCGGCGTCGGGCGCCGATCGTCCGTTTCTCAGCAGTCGGGACGACTAAGCATGCAGACATCCGAGGAGGGCGCGCGCGGGGCGCCGGTGGTCGTGCTGGAAGGGGTCGAGAAGGACTACCCGCTCGGGCGCACGACCGTGCACGCGTTGCGGGGCGTCGAACTCACGATAGGGCGCGGCGAGTTCACGGTGCTGGCGGGGCCGTCGGGTAGCGGCAAGACGACGGTGTTGAACCTCATCGGCTGCGTGGACGTGGCGACGCGCGGGCGCGTGCTGGTGCGGGGGCACGACACCGGCAGGCTGTCCGAGCGCGAGCGCACCAACCTGCGGCTCGTGACGCTGGGGTTCATCTTCCAGTCGTTCAACCTCATCCCGGTGCTCGACGTCGTGCAGAACGTCGAGTTCCCGCTGCTGCTTCGTAAGGACGTCGGCAAGGCCGAGCGGAAGCGCCGCGTGATGGAGCTGATCGAGCGC
>SXGT01876829.1_pt1 | contig 10296 bp, 5 predicted proteins | sample 3176221 | NCBI WGS metagenome assembly SXGT01 (sample SAMN11356862, study PRJNA531348) | freshwater metagenome | isolation source: freshwater sample F1-120 | place: China: Fuxian Lake, Yuxi | collected 2017-12-25
CGATGGCGGCATCGATGCGCGCAGATGGATCGGACGTCGATGGAACGCTGATGAGGTTGTCGGTGGTGGAGTACAGCGCACCCTCCACCCCATCGCGCAGCGCCCGCATGCCCACTGAGTCCAGCGTGACCGGTCCGATGACCACACGTCCCGCCCGGGCTGCTGCCTGTCGTGCTCCGACGGCGCGCATGCGTAGGCGAAGACCCTGCACGCGCACGAGGGCATGGACTGGCTGGGGCAACTCACCGAACCGGTCCTCGACCTCTGAGGTGATTCGGTCGAGCGCGTCAGCATCGGGTGCGAGCGCGATGCGGCGATGCAGATCGATCTTGGCGGCCTCAAACGGCACGTAGTCGGCTGGGATGTACGCCGAGACAGGGATCTCCACCCGCACCTCCTCCTCGGGCGGCGGGTCACCGCGCCCAGCAGCGATGGCCTCCTGCAGCATCTCCACGTACATCTCGAAGCCCACGGCGGCGACGTGGCCGCTCTGCTCGTCGCCCAGCAGATTGCCTGCCCCCCGGATCTCGAGGTCGCGCATGGCGATTCGCAGACCGCTGCCAAGCTCGGTGTAGTCGGCCACGGCCCGCAGCCGTGCTGCCGCCTCACGGGTCACCGACGCCGGGTCGGGGTAGAAGAGATAGGCGTGGGCGGTCACATCGCTTCGCCCCACCCGTCCACGGATCTGGTAGAGCTGGCTCAGGCCGAGCAGGTCGGCCCGGTCCACGATGAGCGTGTTGGCCCGGGGGATGTCGATGCCCGACTCGATGATGCTCGTGGCCACCAGTACATCGGCCTCGGCCCGTACGAACGCCATCATCACGTCCTCGAGGGCCGACTCGTGCATCTGGCCGTGGGCCACCAGCACACGGAGGCCCGGCACCATTTCGCGCACGCGCTCGGCGGCCTCATCGATGGTCTCCACGCGATTGTGCAGATAGAACGCCTGCCCACCGCGCTCCACCTCGCGCGTGAGCGCGGGGATGACCACCTGCTCGTCGAACTCCCCCACGTGCGTGGCGATGGGTCGTCGGCCGGCGGGGGGCGTTTCGATCACGCTGATGTCACGCAGCCCCGACAGAGACATTTGCAGGGTGCGCGGGATGGGGGTGGCGCTGAGCGCGAGTACGTCCACCCTGAGACGGAGTTGGCGTAGCGCCTCCTTCTGCGACACCCCGAACCGCTGCTCCTCGTCCACGATGACCAGGCCGAGGTCTTTGGGCTGCACGTCCATCGACAGCACCCGATGGGTGCCGATGAGGATGTCGAGCTCGCCCGTCTTAAAGCGCCCGAGCACCGCCTTTACCTCGGCTGCGGTCCGGAACCGGTTCACCATGTCAACGCTCACGGGCAGTTCGGCGAAGCGCTCCCGGAAGGTTGCCAGATGCTGTTGGGCCAGGATGGTGGTGGGCACCAGCACGAGTACCTGCTTGCCACCGGCCGCCGCCTTGAAGGCCGCGCGCATGGCCACCTCGGTCTTCCCGAACCCCACGTCCCCGCACACAAGCCGGTCCATGGGTGATGGCCGTTCCATGTCCTCGGTCACCTCGTCAATCGCCCGCTGCTGATCCGGCGTTTCGTGGTGACTGAAGCGGCGCTCAAGCTCGCGGGTGAGGTCATCGTCTGGCGGAAACGCGAAGCCCTCTGCGCGCCCCCGCGCTTCGTACAACGAGATGAGCTCACCCGCCAGCTCGCGTACTGCCGCACGGGCGCGGGCCTTCATCGCGCTCCAGGACTTGCCGCCCAACTTCGACAGCGCGGGTGCGCTGCCGTCGGCACCGACGTAGCGCGACACCTTCTCGAGGTGGTCGTGGGGGACGTACAGGCGGTCGTCACCCGCGAACACGAGCGCCAGGTAATCGCGTGTGACGTTGGCCACAGTGCGGGTCTCAAAACCCTCGAGCCGTCCGATGCCCTGATCCTCGTGCACGACGTAGTCGCCCACCTTGAGATCAAGGAATGATGCGATGTGGCGGCCGGCGGTGAGTGGGGCGCGGGCCCCGGGGCGGCGTCGCCGGATGAGCGTGCCGTCGGGCACCACAGCCAGACCGAGGTCGCGCGACACGAACCCCGTGCGGAGGTCGAGGTGGGTAAATGCCACCGAGCCCTCCGGTGGCACCCGGCCGTCGGCATCCATGATCACGGGGGCCACCCGAGTCACGAGGTGCTGCGTGCGCTCCATGTTTCCGCGCCGCGCGAAGCACACCACCAGCCGTTGGCGATCAGCCGACAAGCGGGCCATCTCGGACTCTGCCTCGGCCATACCCCGGGTGGCGAATCGGGCCTCACGCACGTCGAATGCCGGGGCCTCAGTACCAGACGGTACGCGCAGATCGAGCACCGCCAGGTCGTCAAGGCGCGAGATGAGCGTGGCCGGATCGTCGAGTGCACCAGCTGCGGCCTCGTCCTCCAACCGCTCGAGGGCCTCACGGAGTGCACCCTCATAGTCAGCCGGTTGCAGGCGAACCACGCGCGCGCCGCCGATGCCCGGATCGACGAGCGGGTCAACGAGCGGTACGTCGCCGGGCTCGGCTGCCGTCCAGATCCCAACCCGTGTGAGCGGCCGGATGGTCTTCTGGGTAAACAGCGAAAACGCGCGCAGCGACTCCACCTCGTCACCGAAACAGTCGATGCGCACCGGGCCGTCTGCGGTAGAGGGATAGACGTCGAGCAGGCCACCCCGCACGGCCATCTCTCCGCGCTCTTCCACCTGGGGTACGCGCTCATATCCCACCCCGGCAAGGCGGTCGACCAGGGCATCCATGTCAATGCGCATACCGGACTCCAGCACCACCTCATCGGCGCGGACATCACGTGCGGGCACCCGCTCCATGAGCGCGGGAGTACTGGCCACCACCACCTGTCCCGGCGCACCGAGCATGCCGAGCGCACGTGCGCGCAGGCCGACCAGGTGCGGGGAGATCCCCACCGCGCCTCCCGATACGGCGCCACGCGATGGCCACAGCGCAACGGCCGGAGGCCCAAGCAGGGCCTCAAGATCGGTCACGAGGTCGCGGGCCTCCTCGTCGCGTGCCGGTACCACCAGAAGCGGCTGGCCACAGCGCCGCGCAAGAGCAGCCAGCACCACAGCCCATGCCGGACGGCCGAGGGACAGGTGGCCGGCGTTGTGCCCCACGAGCAGACGATCGGCTGCTTCTCCCACCGGGCCAGATGCGAGCACCAGTTGGTCGAGCGGGGGCGTGCTCATACGGAACCCGGCCCGGGCTCGCCCGCCTCGGTGGCGGTGGGGTCTGTGTCGCCTGGTGCATCGGCCCGACGGCGCTCGGTGCGTGCCCGGGCACGCTCACCCGCCGGTCGTGCATGAAATCGGGAGATGGCCTCGTCCATGCCGTCAGCCAGTACGGCCTCGGTCATGGTGAGGCCAGCCTCGATGAGCGTATGCACATCTGCCACCGGCTCGTCGAATGCGGCGAGCACCCATGCCGCTTCGTCACCGCGGAATGCGGCGGGCGCGCGCCCCACACCCACGCGAATACGCAGGAAGTCAGAACTGCCGAGCGCCGAGGTGATCGATCGCAGCCCATTGTGGCCGCCGTGTCCGCCACCACGCTTACCGCGCACCTCGCCAAATGGCACATCGATGTCGTCGTGCACCACCAGCACCTGCCCGGCGGCGGCATGAAGCGTGCCCGCGGCCGGGCCCACCGATGAACCGGAGTCGTTCATATATGTGGCGGGGATGAGCAGGGCCACGGGGCCAGATGGTCCACGGGCCTCTGCGTAGTGCCCCGCGTAGCGCGTGGCGAACCGGCCTGCGTCGAGGCAGAGCGCCAGTTCCTGCACCACGCGCTGACCCGCATTGTGGCGGGTGCGCGCGTACTTCGCGCCCGGATTCCCCAGACCGACCACCAGGCGGACCGGCGGCGCATCGGCTGCCGCGTCCGCCACTGGCCGCTACTCCTCCCCGGCTCCTGCGTCCTCCGACGAGTCGGACTCGACGGCGCCCTCGACGCCCTCTTCGCCAATGGTCTCGACGTCGGTGTCGGCCAGGTTCGCACGGGTAATCATGATCGAGGCGATACCGGCCTCGCCGTCGGTGATGATGGTGACGCCAGCAGGCGCGTTGAGGTCCGACACGTGCACCGAGCCACCCAGCTCAACCTCTGCGATGTCCAGCTCAATGGAGCGCGGCAGGGCATCCGGCAGGGCGCGCACGCGAACGGTGAGCGTGGTCTGGTCAAGGATGCCGCCTTCACGAACACCCACGGCCGAGCCGATGAGGATGACGGGCACGTCGGCCTCGACCTCGACGGTCAGGTCGACCTGCTGCAGGTCGAGGTGAGTGATGTCGTCACGCACCGGATCGCGATCCCACTGCTTGAACAGCACCGTGCGCGGAGGGTCGGAGTCGATGGTCAACTCGACGACCGCTGAACGCACACCACCGCGAGCGATGAGGCGACGGACCTCATACTCGTCCGCGAGGAAGGGCAGCGAGTCGCCGCCGGGCTGGTACAGCACGCCGGGCAGGCGCCCAGCCTTGCGAAGACGGCGCGTCTTGGCGCTACCGAACTCGGTGCGTGTGCTGACAGAAAGAGGAACGTGCTGCGACATCTGGTGAAGCCTTTCTGGGTGGGTCCGGACCGACGGGGGAGGATAGCGACTCAGGGGCCTTCTCTCACCCCAATCCGTTCATAAAGCTTGCGAAGGGGCTTTGGGGCCCACCAATTCCACTTCCCGAGCAGCGCCATGAGCGACGGAACGAGCAGTGCACGGACGATCGTGGCATCAAGTGCGACGGCCAGCGCAGTGCCGAGACCAAGCTCCTTGATGATGATGATGCGTGACGTTGCGAAGGCACCCATCGCGATGCAGAACAGCAGCGCTGCTCCCGTAACCACGCGCCCAGTGCGCTGCAGGCCGATGGCGACCGACTCGTGCTCGCCCACCCCACTGTCGCGCAGTTCCTTGATGCGTGACAGCAGAAATACCGCGTAATCGGTGGACAGCCCAAAAGCGAGCGCCCCGATAAGAATTGGCTGTGTCAGGTCAACCGCGCCGACCCCAGTGTACTGCAGCACTCCCTCGAGGCGACCATCTTGAAAGATGAGCACGAGTACGCCCAGCGTGGCGCCGAGCGTGAGCAGGTTCATGATCACCGCCTTGATGGGCAGGATCACCGATCCGGTCATCGCGAAGAGCGCGACGAGCGTGGCCAGCACGATTACCAGCACTGCCCAGGGCAGGTGCGCTGCCAAACTCGTGCGCTGACCGACAAATAGTGACGTAAAGCCACCGATGAGCGCCGGATATGGTCCCGCGCGGGCATCAATGGCATTCACCAAATCGATGCTGCGTTGGTTGAGGGGGGGCGCCTTGGAGTAGACGTCGACCTGCCACGTATTGCCGCCCAGATACCGGGCCGGGTGCACAGTCTCAACGTCAGGGAGCGCTAACACGCCCTTCGACCAGTCGGCGATCTTGGCTCTGGCCGCCGAGGTATCGGGCGCGGTGATCGCCGCGAAGATCAGTGAGTACCGATCATCCGGGAACTCAACGGTCAGCGTCTCGTCCACCTGGCGAGCCGCCGAGGTCGCTGGCAGCACGTTGGAGTCGGTTGTGGTGAACCGGATGCCAAGCGCCGGCAACGCCAACAGCACCATGAAGGCCCCACTCACAAGCGCCACGGCCACCGGTCGGCGCATAACGAACCTGGACAGCCGGTACCACCCGCCCGACTCCTCGACCGCATCTGCATGCTCGCTGCGTGCCCGCCAGCGCCGGGGAGCAAGTGCGTTGATGCGGTTTCCGAGCAGTGCCAGGACCGCGGGCAGCACCCCCACGGCGACGACGGCGGCGACCAGGGCCACCATCAGCCCTCCGAGTCCCATTGAGAACAGGAAGTTCTGGGGAAAGATCATGAGGCCCGCCAGCGCGGCACCCACCGTGATGGCGCTGAAGATGACGCTCTTGCCCGCGGTTCGGAGCGTGGCGGTGAGCGCGTCGAGGCCCGGGCCGGAGCGCGCGATCTCCTCGCGGTACCGCGACACGATGAGCAGGCTGTAATCGATTGCGAGCCCGAGGCCCAGGCCGGTTACCAGGTTGAGCGCGTACACGGACACGCCAAAGATCTGGTTGCTGACCCCGAGAAAGAAGAAACCCCCGAAGATGACGAGCGCGCCCATCACGGGCGGCAGCAGTGCGGCCACCAGCCCACGGAACACCCAGAGCGACACCAGGAAGAGCAGGGGGAAAGCGATCAGCTCGGCCCGGATGAGATCCTCGCCCACGATCGCGCTGGTCTCTGCGGCGGCGGTCCATCCCCCGCCCACCTGCACGCCATCCATATGCGAGAGCTTGTCGTGAAGACGTAGCGCCGCCACCTGCGACTGGCTGTCGTCGATGTTTCCGAAGTACGCGACCACGGTTGCCAGATCACCATTCCGTGACACCAGGCCGGCCCTGCCAGGCACCGGGCCCACCACGCGTGCCACATCTGGGTCGGCCTTCATGGTGTCGACTACATCCGCCAGTGCTGCCTGCCCCGTGGGTGATGCGATGGGCGTTCCGGGGTCGAGAATGGCCACCACCGATGGCACGGCGGATGCGCCGGTGGCGGCGACCACGGCATCCTGGGCCAGTACCGCCTGAGACGCGGGATCGTTGAAGCCACCCGACGACAACGATCCAACGAGGGCCGTGCCGATCCCGAGGGCGGCGGCACCCAGGATGAGCGCGATGATGATCACGCGAATCGGATGCGCCTGGGAGGTCCTCGCGATTCGGTCAAGCATGGGTCATCCGGGCTCTGGCGCGCACATCGAAACAACCTAGGATAAACGTGCCCGCCATTCCGCGAGGAACGGGCGCGCAGCGGCGCCGAGTCGGTACGCGCCCACTCCGTTGGCCACCATCTCGCGCCCGGCGGGCGTGGATTCTGCCAGATGCCATGCGCAGCGCTGGGGCGTCACACATCCACTGGGCAGGCGTCCAGCGGGGTAGGCGGTGCTGCCGGTCATCAGCAGGTGCAGGTGGTTGGGGTCGCCTCCTGCGCGGCGGTACTCGGCGGTCATCGCTGCTGGGGCCCGGGTCCATTCGCGAACCGAGAAGGGTGACGTACCGCCCGTCGCGGTTCCGTGGTACATCTCCATCCAGACCCCGCCGGCGCGGGCCAGGCCTGCCATCACGGTGCGGTAGGTGCGGAAATGGGGCTTGCCGTCGCGACCCAGGTTGCGGTTGGGGCCACGCCCCGCCGCGATCGCGGTACTCATGGCGGGAGCGAGGTACACGTTCACCCGCGATGCCCACGTTCCCCCATATGGCGAGGGTTCATCGAGCGCGGTAAATGCCGCTGCCAGACGTGAGGAGAGTGCCGGGGCGGGGGCCACTGGAACCCTGCCGCCCACCACCATCGGCGCAGCGGGATCGGCAGCCGCCGGAATGATCTCGTCGAGCCCCACCACATGCGACGGGGCGTCATCAATCGCGGCGCGGATGACGTCGGCCATCTCACCCGGGGACAGGTCCATGAGCTCATCAATGGTGACCTTCCCCACCATCCACTGCTCGTCGGCCGCACCGAATAGTGCGCTGGTGGACGGCTCCTGACGCCGGGCGCCCTGTGCACCAGAGAGCCCGGCCGCACCGTCGGACGGGCGCACGATGTCGCGCACTGCGGTGTCCATGTCGTAGAGCATTGCGGTGGCATGTGATCGCATGCGCGTCGTCACCCGTGCGGCCTCCGCGGCGCGGGTGCGGGCGACAGCGGGAAGCGAAAGAGTGGCAGTGGCCGTCTCACCGCTCGCAGTCCCGGCCACTGGATGGGCGGTCAACGTTGCCCCGGTGACGGCACGGACCCCTCCAGGGATGCGCACGAGCGTCTGCCCGGCCCCGAGCCACACGACCACTGATGAGACGGCGGCCGCGCGACTGGCGACGGTGAACGTGACCTCGGCAGGGCGACTGAGGGTCACGGCCACGCGGCCTGCACCGCCCGCGGGTGCCAGCGCGGTGAGCGCGGTGATGCGCGGCGGCGTGCTCTCCACGACGCGGGGCGCAGGCGTGCGGGGTGTCGGGCTGACGGGGTTCGAGGGAGTGCTTGGGGTGGTTGCGTGAGCCTCGATGGCAACGCCCGTTGGATCCGAGCAATTACCCACCCGGTCGCAGGCCCGCAGGTAGAGCGTGCCGCCCGCATCAGTTGCCGCCACGGCCACGCGCATACCGGTTACCGATGCCCAGGCGGTCTGCGTCCCCCCCTTCGACAGGAGTGACCACCCGTACGTCGTGGTGCCGGACCCTTGGTCGTATGACGCACCGAGCGCCACCGCCCCACCACTGGCATCCACCGTGATGCTCTTGGACGACACAGACGGCACCGCGGGAGGGTCGAAATCGCTGAGGAGCGAAATGGTTGTGGTGGCTCCTGTCAGGCCAGAACTCGCTCGCCGGTACGCCTGCACCGAAATAACATTGGATGTGGGAATCGCCACCGGCGCCTGGGCCTCGGTACCCCAGATTCCGTTCGGTGATTGGAATCGCACATACGACGTCCCCGCAGCGGCGTCACCGGCGGCCCGGGCCGCGCTTACCGTCTGGCCACCCACGATTGCCCGCCAGCCATCGGCCGTGATTCGTGGGCCGGACAACGTGATGGTGGGTGCGGCGGGACGCGTGATGACGATCGGCGTTGCGGCATCGCACCAGTCCACCACACCGGTCGGCGGAGTGAGCTCAACCCGCCACGACCACGAGCCGGTGGTCAGGCCAGGGATGGTCGTGGCGGTCGTTCTGGTTCCTGCAGTGCGGACGCCGCTGACCGTGGCCAGTTGGCTCCAGGCCGCACTACTGCCGTACGGGCGCGCGAGGATGCGAGCCGATCCATTTGATGCCCACGTGCTGGGGAGCACCCACTGGAACGAGGCGCGATCGGGAGAGGACAGCGAAACGGCACCAGTTGTGCAGGCGGTGCCGACCGCGCCCGCCGATGAGGCCAGCACGCCAGCCGTGCAGAGCGTGGCCGCAATGAGGGCGAGTGGCTTGGCGGATGTCAGAGAGGGCGCCTGCACACCCACATGCTCCCTTCCCACCCAATCGGGTGGAGCCCGTCACCCCCATCGCTTACCGCCGGGGCGGCAAGTCTTTACAAATCGTTCACGGACCGGCCGTTGCGACACATGGCTGATCTGGTGCGCCGCTGGTGGCCGCGCATTCGGCGAGCGTCGTCACGGAGGGAACCTTTCCCCAACCCGCTCTGGCGCCGATCTCGATGAGGGTTGATGCAACGTCATCTGAGCGGTCGCCCACCACGAACCGCTTCTGGGGATCGGCCCGGTGCACCAACACGTAGCGGCCCGCTGGAACGTGCGTGATGTCGATGTACTGGAACTCAAGATTTGCGGCGTAGTCGTCGGCGTACCCCACGTCGATACCCATGCGCATGCGCGTGAGTCCGGGGAGAAACCGACCACAGTTGGTGTTGATGGCGGGTACCACGGGCGCGCCCGGCACCGGCGGCTCCATCGTGAAGCGGCTGCCGAGGCAGAAGCCCACCTTGTGCCCCTCACTTACGAGCACGCCGCTCACCGTGTCGCGCAATTCGAATGCTTCAAACTGAAGGACGTGCCAGTGGTTATGGCCGGACGGCGTGTACCGCATACCGCCCGCGATCGGCACGCGCACCCGGGTGCCATCGGTCTGCACGATCTCCTGAGTGACAGTCATCACAGAGCGGCGACGGTCGCGGGTTCCGTTGAGGATGAGCGGCCCTTGCCCGTCGTTGCCCACGGCCGACGCAAACGTGAGCACCACGCGCCCATGCGGCGCGGTGCGCGCCGAAATCCCGTACGGCGGCAGCTGGTGAAGATCGGGGAGCAGGCCACCATCGGTGACCACACCGCCCACGGCTGCGGTGACCACCGCCCCGAGCGCCACGACCATTGCGCCGATAAGCCCCGCGAGGATGGGCGGGCGCGTTGGAGATCGACGTGGCATGTGCCAAGGGTATTGCATGCTCGGGGGGCCATCAGGCGCGCAGGGTGTCACCATCGCCCCCATGCAAAGTGACGACGACGTGATGGTTCAGGTGGAGATCCCCGCGGGGTCCCGCAACAAGTACGAGATGGACGAGGAGAGCGGTCGCATCATGCTCGACGGCATGCTCTTTACGGCCATGCGGTACCCGGCCGACTACGGCTATATCGAGGGGACCCTCGCCGAAGATGGCGACCCTCTCGATGCCCTCGTGCTGCTGGGCGAGCCCACGTTCCTCGGCTGCTGGATCCGTGCCCGTCCCGTGGCGGTGTTCCACATGAGTGATGAGAAGGGACACGACGAGAA
>SXGT01075820.1_pt1 | contig 10295 bp, 14 predicted proteins | sample 3176221 | NCBI WGS metagenome assembly SXGT01 (sample SAMN11356862, study PRJNA531348) | freshwater metagenome | isolation source: freshwater sample F1-120 | place: China: Fuxian Lake, Yuxi | collected 2017-12-25
GCTGGAGGAACACGACCGTCATTACTCAAGAAGCGCACCTGCGCAGCAATAGCTTCGTCCGTTGGGTTTGGCGCAAGATTTCGAGCTGTTTGATTGACAAGATCGTCTACTGCTTTATCCCTAACTTGCGGCGATGTTGGAGTGGCTGCCGGGGCGCCCCGAGCCATTAAAGCTTGCGCACGTTGGTTAAATGGCAGTAATTTTATTTGCGCACCAACATCTTTAAGATTAGTTAGCTGGGCGGGCGAAAATAGCTGTGACTCTTTTAACCTCGTTAAAGTTTGGTCAATGTTGTCATCGCTTGGATTGGGGCTAAGACTGCGAAGCTCACTGTTGAAATAGTTCGCCCTGTTTTGTGCCAACTCCAATTTCGTTTTGTCTTGCTCCAACAAACGCTGCTCTGCTTCACCTTGTGCTTTAAACGCCGCAATGCCCGGGGGCCCAAATTGAACAGCTGTTGGATAATCTAGCTTAAAGTATGGTTGCCGAGCTGCCTTAAACAAGTTAGCTTGTTGTTCGTCAACGCGCTTTGCTTGACCAAGCGTGTATTGTGCCAGCTCATTCTGATTCATCCCGCTCTTAATTTGCTGAAGTTGAGCAAACTCAGCTAGCAGATTACGTGGCTTGTATTCCGTTGTCGGACGGAACGACAACGCAATGCTGGGGTTAATAAAAGCCATAATTAGTCCTTAACTAGATTTGGCAAAAATAAAAGTACCGTTAATACCCTGCAAGCGAGTTGTTACGGTTTATTAGTTGTTGCAGCATTGCGTTTTGAGTTTGTTGATTTTGGTAGTTAAGATAGCTATTAAGCCCGCCAGTAGCCGCGTTTGCCATGCCCATATACCCCGAAGCCCTGGCGTCACCCGCAGCGCCCATTGCTTCCCCAGTTCGGGTTGCCATAGTTGCGCCGGCGGTATTTAACGCGCCAGCCGTAGTTTGCCCAACTCCAGCTAGTGTTCGCAGGGCGTTAACTTGGTCCTCTCGTTGACTTCGATAGCGGTTAAACGCATTCATGTACTCTTGGCTACCCATGTCTTGGTTATACCGTGCCGCAGCTCGCAATGCGTTGCCTGAGATCAAGCCGCCGCGAGCAGCCGCGGAACGGTCAAGTCCTCTTTGGCCTTCGGCTAAACGAAACTGGTAGCCTGGGTCAGCCGTAAACTTCGCCATATCAAAATCTTGATACCGAGACAGAGGTTCTAACTCTTCCAGTGCCCTGTAGCCCGCGCTTAAAAACGGGCCTTGCCGTCTAACGCCCTCGTCATACATTTTGTATTGCAAATCGGCTGCGTATTTTGCTGCTGCGGCTTGAGCGTCAGACGCGCTTGAGGCCGCGCTCCCTCCGATGACGGCACTACCAATACCAACGGCGGCTCCGACCATATTAGCTCCCTAACCATTTAGAGTAGTAAACTTCGATAGCTTGCATTTTTAAAAACTCAAATAGTTTTGACACATCTTTATGTAGTTTAGACCCAAACATCATACGTTGCACTCCACGGCGCCGAGCCTCTTTTTCCACAAGTCTAAAAAGTTTAACCCCCGCAAAACCTTTTCGTATGGAGGGATGCGTCCAAAAAATATCCATCGTCAACGTAAGGCAAGTCTTGTAGTGCAACCCCGGAGCTACAAAACCTATAAAGTATCCTTTCAACACGCCGTCCTGACGCAAAGTTACGACTAACACTTGCCCCGCCGCGTGCCTGCTTGCGTACACATCGTATTGCGGCGCTAACGGTACTTTATCTTGCTCTAGCGCTAGCTCTTCCCAATGCAACGGCAAAAGCGGTTGCGCCTCCTGTATGAACGCTGGCCACGGCTCAACTTGCGCCGTCAGCATTACGCGCTCTTAATGTCTACAATACATACAATCCTGTCCTCTTCGCTGTTGTTTACTACCGAGTGCGTTTCGCGGTTGTTAACCCACCAAATGTCGCCAGCTTGAAAATTTACGGTTTCCTCTCCGATAGTAAACAACGCGCCCGGTAAACTTTGCAAAACAATCTGATACCTTGTGTAAAACGTAGCCGGCGCACCTTCGTCTTTGTGCGGCGTTATGGTGGCGCCAGGGCGCATGCACGTCACTATACAACGCCCCAACTGAACACCATCAACGCGACGGATCAAGTTAAGTACAATTTCACGCAGCCCTAACAAAACCTGCCAGGCCGGGTAAGGATAAGTCTGTATATCGTCAATTGTAGCCGTTGCGTCTTGATGTATCTTATTAAACCATAACCATATATCGCTAGTTTGAGTGTGAGCGCTATCTGGATGCGTAGTGCGTAGCGGATTTTCGTCCCATAAATGACTATTTACCGCCAGTTCACGCACTGCTGGCACAACGTCAACATTACTCGCTAGCCTGTAAAAATGCCGCATTACGTTACCTCGCGCCCGCTGACGCGCATGTTGACTGCCGTGCCCGTGCCGGCAACGGTGCTGATAAACCCGCCGTTAGCAAGCACTTGGCCGACCAGCTCGGGAAAAGTATATACTTCAGCGGGTTGAAGCGTTTTGGCCTGAGTAATCAAGTTAGCGCTGGCCGCTGAGTCAGTTACCGTGACCAAGTTGACGCTGATTGTGGCAGCAGCAGCGCTAAAGTTGGTTGCCGTAAACTTGTCAATGATAGTTGTTACGCCGGTTGCGGTGTACTGGGTAGTCTGGCTGGCCTCCACAGTTTTGGCTGGAACTAAAACTTTGACGGTTACGGTCATAGTTGTCTCGGTCTAAGTTATTGCGTTATAACCCAATTCGTGCCATTTGACACTAGCGTGGCAGTACCCCCGGCGATAGCGGCAAGGACAGCCGTACCAGCCGCACCGCCCGCCAGGGGCACCACGTTGCTTGACGCTGACACTAGCGTTTGGGCTTGGTAGTTCTGAAAGTATAGCACCCGTCCTACGCGGGCAGAGGCGCTAGGCAGCGTAACCGTACAGGAGGATCCTACCTTGTTATTGATCAACCAGACATCCGTATCTGCTACCGTAAAGTTAGCCGTTTTGGTGACTGGCGCCGAGAACAGCGCGTTAATAGCCGCAGTTATGGCTGCACTGTCAACCTGGGGCTGAAGCTGCAAGTCATTGAGCTGCTTTTGCATTTCGGCTAGTTGGTCGATTGCGTAGTCTTGCGTTTGAATGTCTACCTTGACGTTGGCCAAGTCTGCTTGCGTTAGCGGCGGCGGGCCTAGTTGCAGATCGGTCAGCGAGGCGGTGTTTTGACCACCGCCAGTCAAATTAAACAGGTTTAAAAAAAACCGATACCATTCCAGTGAAATTAGCCCCGTGCGCTCGTCAGTAAGCGGCACTCGGGGGGGTGTAATGGCAGTAAGGTTTACATTCGCCATAATTAGGCGTTGGTTGGCGAGAGTGTCAACTCAGCGCCCATAAGCGCTATTTTGGCAGGGTCTGTCATGGACAACTCGTACACACGATCTCGCAATTCAACGGTCATGCCTAAACGCCGATACAACACGCGCTTGTCATAGGCACCGGCTGCGCCGAGCGTTGCTGTACGGTAGTTAGACCAAGTGTGCCCGCCGTTGTCCGACCACCGCAGATATATTTCCGCAGCCGGTGATGAGTCGCCAGTTTCCATGTCAATTTGAAGGCTGTGGTGTGCAGTGCGTTTAAGGTTGTTTTGGCCCGTTGGCAGCGCCCGCCAGCTACGCAACCATTTTTGGATGGCGCCGTCGTCCGCGTAAACGTCTAGGTCATAAGCATAAATTTTGCCGTTAGAAAAATCGCCGACAATAATTTTATTGTTAAACGCCATCTGGCAATTGCCGCGAGGCCGAGAGAAGTTGGGGGCAGAATACCCAGCTCGTTCATGCCACGCAAGCGTAGCGGCATCGTAAACCCAAGACGGAGTTTCGCTACCCCCAGAAGGAAACACCATAACATAAAAGGCGTGCCCGTCTTGCTGGTAAGTGTAGGCTATGGTGGTAGTGAGATCGGTAATCTGTTGAATTTGCCATTCTACGGCATGGGTGCTGATGCGCTGGCCGGTGTAGCCGTTGGCTCGGTAAACAATCCCTCGCCCCCGTGCGTCCGCGCCCAGCCAGAAGATGCCGTTGTCCATCTTGGCAATGGAAAACGCCGAAATGCAACCGATCTCGTTAAACGCACCCTGTACACGTTGTAGCGGAAAATCTGCGGTGCCGGCGTTGTACCAAACCTCAACTGAATTGGTGCCAAAGACCCAGACTTGGCTATGATCAACAATTAGACCAACTACGCCGTCAGGTGACCCTTCAACGCTAGCAAAATCAAGCGGGTCTACTGATAGGCCGTCAAGCAAACTGGTAACCCAAATTCGTTGGCTATTAGGTTCATTAAAAACAAAATAGCCGTCCAAGTAACCTACGGTCAACGCGCCGGGAAAGTCCACATCCGTGATCTGGGCAAAGACGTTGGTGGTATTGTTGTAAATGTAGCTTGGGCCGTTGGCCGCAATAAACACTTGCGTGCCGTTATCGGCAATACTTACCGGCGCAGTGCCAGCAACCGTGCCCAACAGCGTAGCCGTGTAACTGGCGTCAATTTTGTACAGTTGCGTGCCGGACACTACAAAAGCAACCGTAGATACGGATGAAAAGGCCCACACTCCTCGAATTGGGCCGCTGCCAATAGTGTTTAACAACGTCAACCCAGGGCAGCGCTGCAAGAAAGCAGGCTCTTTGCCGGCTTCCGGCACAATCTCGGGAAACAGGTTAACCATGCGAGCGTTTGCCGCATTAACGCTACGAGCTACATAAGACGAACCAAGAATTGGCGTTTTCACTACTAATTGCCAGCGTAGATATTAAACCGTTGGCGGCGAGCAATGAGGGCATACGGCATTGACATCACATCGTCGGGGTTGTTGATGCGCTTCAAGTTACGCTTGCTAACCATTGCAATGCGCTGCACTTGCTGGCTCGGCTCCACGCCAAACTCCGGGGCAAATTCCATTGCCAAACCGTAAGTAAAAGCGCGAAGGTACCCCGGCGGGAACGCAAGAGTCGTAGCCAGTAACGCGGGCTGCGACAGCTCTGCCACGCTGATAAAATGCCACACCAGAGCCTGTGTCGGCTGGGGGAAAACGGTCATCGTAATGTTAGGGTAAGTCATGTTGACAAAGATGACTTGCGGATAGGTAGAGGTTTCCGTTTTAAGCGCGATGCTGTTGTATTGCAGCTCGTTGACGAAATTGATGCTGTACGACACGCCCGTGCCTGAGTCTACAAAGTAAGTAGAGTCATCAAGCAACACTGGGCGGTTGCCCACAAAATTACCTGTTGGCCCGAGGGTGCGGGTAATCTGGCTAGCCGGCCAAGTAAAGGATTGGTCTTGCGTAGAAAATACTGAAAGCCGCTCGGTATTCCACGAATCAATCATCTGATTCAACGCAACCAACGCATCCGCAGACGTAGCAGTAGAGGGCGTTTCCCCTTCGGCTAGTACACCGAGCAACCGCAACGCTCTGTTAATTTGATCGCCAGCAGTAGCCATGTTTTAAGTTCCTTGTTGCGTTGCCTCGGATCGGGGCCGGCCACGACGGCGTTTAACTTTGGACTCGTCTACAACAGACTCGTCCAACGTGTACCTAGTCCAACCATTTTTTTCGTCGTACTCAGCCTCAAGTTCTAGAACGGCAACTTTGCGACCGTGAACGGGATGCGATAGATAAATAACAGACATGATTGATCAGCTTTGTGGTGCTTGCAATTTACTCAACCAAAATTGGCACTCTTGCATGGCCCCAGCGATGGCATTTAGATTTGCCTCCATTTGCCGTCGCTGGGTATCCAATGCTTCCAAGCGTTCCTTTAAGACTTGCTCGGTCATGCGCCAGCCAGGTTCAACGCAATGTAACGAATATTTCCGTTAACCAGCACCCGCAAAGAACCACCAGCACTAGGCGTTACCGTTCCAGTTGTCTTGGCCAAGTCGGTGTTTACGGTTTTACCGGGCGTGCCAATAGAAAACAAGTTTTGCACACCAAGGCTGTTTTGGTTTTCGTCACCAAAACCGATAAACGCAGTTGGACGAGAAGCCCGTACTGCGGCGCCGTCAAAACAAGTGAAGTCAAGCGTTGCTACAAAACACGTTCCAACGCTTGTGCTTGCGCCCAGATCACACACGCCATAAATTGCGGTGTTCAGACCTGAGATAATATTGCTAGCGTTTTTGACGGACGTTTGAGCGTAACAGCCAAAAATGTTACCGCCGGCAACGCTCGCAGTACGCGAGTTCGCAGCGCCAACCAACGCAGCCACAGTATTTGTCCAAGTCACCCCTGGACGAACCGTAAAGTCGGCCAAGTTATACGCACCGGATACCATATCCGTGGCGGCTAAAGTGACATCTGCGCTGGTCTTACCCGTGAGTGCAATTGACTGAAAGGAGGGGTCTGCAAAAGCAACACCCGTAGCAATGGAATTTGGCATAATTTAACCCTCTAAAAAACGGGGGCCGAAGCCCCCGTTAGGTTTAGCAAATGCGATACAGTACCCAAGTAGCAGTCGCCGTGCGCCGTGCAAGAAACCGTCCGGCAGATTTATCCGTAGCGGCGTTGTTAGACGCTACAACCATGCTGCCAACCACCGTAAAGTCCGTGCCCGCCGCAATCGTTGCGTCTTCCGCTGCAACCGTGCTGATGTTTACCAACGAAAAAACAAAACTGCTGTCAGTTTTGCAATTCGTAAAGTAAGCATCCATCAGCGTGCCGGTAGGCAGCGTGTAGGTCGGCGCACCACCCGCCCCTTGATTAGCGGTCAGCAAACCAACGGACAGCTGAGCCGCAGTCAGGGTTGCGCTAGTAGTGAGAGCAATGGGCGCTATTTGCGTGTCCAGTTGCATCTCCGCTAGGTTGCCATCACCAACTTGATAGCCACCACCAACAGAAGGAATAGCCATAATGATTTCCTTTTAAGTGTGTTTGATTAGCCCCACAGACGGCAAGCCATCTGCGGACGAATGGTGCTAAAGCCGTACAGTACATCAATACGGCAAGGCATGCGGTCGTTGTTGATGTCGTACTGACGAACAACACGCAGGCTAATACCGTTATGGACGGCTCGGGCGGCCATATCAACACCTTGGGGCATTAACAGGTCGGCGGTTGCAAAAGTGATCGCATCTTTGTGATAGATCAGGTTCTGCGGGTACTGAGTAGACGCCGTACCAAGGAACGTCACCACCGCGCCAGCAACAGGCAGCGCCAGCACGGTGGCCAGAGCTTGAGTTGCCGAATACATCGGCGCCACGGATACCGTCCAAACACCAGCCACAGCCGTAGCCGCAGACAAAGCCACAAACTGAAACAGCGCCCCGGTAGACTCCCGCGTTTGCGGGTTGACCGCAAACACGTTTGCTACCGTAAACACATCGCCCGCAGTAATGGTGGTGGTTACCGACCCTTGCACCAGAGATATGGTGGACGCGCCTTCGGTAGACACAGTAGCGTTGACAGTCGTAGAGGCTGTAGCGTCCCGTGTACCGGTGGTGTGCTGCTTGATCGACTGCGACATATTAACTTCGTCAAAACCTAGCACACCTACGCCCATCATGCCGTTTTTAAATTGCCGGCTAACGGTGTCGGTGGGATTGAACAATCCCTTCATGCCCTCAACCAGGCTCGCGTTGGCGGCTGGGTTGACAGTAGCGTAGCGAGGCGACATTACCGCAGCGTTCTCGTTCAGCTTCTGTTGGGCTTGAAGCAGCACCAAAGAGGTTGCCGGCGTGGTGCCGGGGGTGCCTACGGAATTGCCAATGGACTTGTAGGCGTTGGCCACATCAGCGTCGATGGAGCTAGCCAGCTGGCTGATGCGGGGCTTCAAAACGCGCTCAGCAAAATCGTCCAGTTGCATAGTCAGTTCGGCAGACGTAAAGCTCACGCCAATGTGCTTTTGGGAAGCAACCGTTAGTGTGGTGACTTGTTCGCTGTCGTCTTGGACTTGCAGCGCAGCGCCATCAGTGACCAGAGCGCGGTCAGGCAGACGGATACGCAGGGTCGAGCCGATCTTAGCACCGTCAACCGCAAAACTGTCGTCATACTGACGGTTTACGTTGCGGGTAAGCACCAGATTGTTCTCTAGAATTTCCAGAGACTTTCGGGTAATCATGTCAATCGTAAGAAGGCTATTAGCCATGGTAAAAAAAATCCTTTAAAAAGTGACCTAGCGGATTGCCTGCCACTTTTTCATCTGTCGGGCCCGGTCAGCTTCTATCCACTCCGAGGTAGTCATGGTCTTGGTAGACCGTGGATCGGTCGTGTCGTAGGCTGGTGATCCAGTAGATCGGGCAGTTACAGGCGAAATCGGTACAGGCGCGGATGTCGTTTTTTTAACTGGAGGGTTAGTGGCTAATTTAGCCTCAATCCGTCCAATTTCCTTTGCTTGCACGATAGGCGCTAGTCGAGAGATACGATCCGCTTCCTTGGGGTTAGCACCGAGGTAATACGCTACTTCGGGGCCAATATCCGAGGTTTGGATGCTTTGAGCCATTATGGTCGTGATGGTTAGCTTGGGGTTGTAAGCGACTTGTTCAAAATCGTCGTACTTGCCCCGAGCTTCTTCCTCACGCTCATGGTAAGACTCAAGGATTGCAGATTGCTGCCGTGCTTGGTCCCGCTGGGCAAGCAGTTCTTCAGCCTTCTTAAAAGCCACTGCGTCTGCATGGGCTTCGGGGCTGGCAAACTGATCAGCTGGCGGGACATCAACAGGCGCTCTCAGCGTTTGTGCATCTGTTTGGCGCTGAACCTGCACTCGCTCCCACTTCCGTTGCTCTCTTGCAAGCCTTTTACTGACAACAGCATCAAGTTCTTCCTGGGTAAATACCCGAGGTTCTTTTTGCTCGTCAGCGACTTCCGGCGCGATTTCCACAGGCGCAGAAGTGGCCGTCACTTCCGAGGCTGGCGCGGGTGTAACTTCCGCTAAAGTTGTTTGAACTTCTTCAGTCATAGCGTGCAAATCCTAAAAAAACCTGGTCAACTGGGCCAGTACGATAGGTTAAACATACACTAAATTGTTTTGCTTGTCTTTGAACATCTTTTCCCCCTCCCCCCCCAGAGCAACCAACAACGCCGCGGCGAAGAGCAAATTGTCCGTCACTACTTCGGAAAGCGGGCCTTAATTTCCGTTAATGTTTCATCCAGCGCCACGATTCGGGCGGTTAGTGTGTTGATTGTTTTCATGCAATCCCCAATGCTTGTTTAAGTTTTGCTAACTCTGTTGGGCTTTTCAAAATCATATCGGTCAATGAAAGGGGCGAAGGAGATGCAACAAATGGAATTGGGTTTGTAAATTCACCATTCAAATAAGTCCATCCAATACTTACACCATCAGCTTCAATAGCAACGTTACCTTCTTCCATGCCGGGAGGAGTGCCTTGCGGAACTTTCTCATATTGAATAAGGTTTACAACTACACCATCTTTAACAATTGCACATTTAATCATTTTGAACCTCACACATAGTATTCTAAAATGATGATGACACCAGAGCCACCATTACCAGCCCCAGTAATACCAGAACCGCCCGCTCCAATTGCATATGAAAAAGTCGCAGCTGGTGCGCTGATTAATTTTTCTAAATACCCACCAGCCCCACCGCCAGCGCGTCCGACAGTACTAACACTATATCCCCCGCCACCACCAGCCCCAGAATTAGCCGAAGCGTTTTGCCCAGTAGTTTGCGTGCTTATTGCTCCTGCTCCACCAGCACCACCAAAAGGGCCAGAGGCTCCATTGCCACCGCTTTGGGTTGCATTGTTGTTGCTCGGATTGCCATAGCCGCCCGTGATATTCAAATCTCCACCAGTTGCTGCGCCACCGGGAGGAGCAGCACCCGTAGAAATTGAACCGCCGCCCGCACAAGATAAAGAACTTCCAAAAGTGCTTGTGCCGCCTCCGGCTGGATCGGCTGCGTTTGTACCGCCTGAACTTCCCCCGCCAACCATTCGAACAAAGATAGCCTTACATCCAGCGGGTGTTGTGTATGTACCAGAACCAGAAGTGAGAACCTGAACGGTCATGCCTCCCGCAACAGCATTTGTAAAAGTAACAACCTGTGCCGCACTAATACTTACCGCAGTCGTCTCATTCGTCTGAATGTTGAGAATGCCCGAATCATCTCCCGTGGAGATAAGCCCACCAGAGCCTGTGCTTGTGCCGTTAATGGTCGATGCCATGCTACGTCCTTTCGGTGCGTCGATTATTCATTCACGCCGCTTTGAGCATTTTCAGCGCATCGAGCGACAGGTCAGCCGTCACCAGCTTGGTGACATCGCGGAGCCGCTGCTTCTCAGCCAC
>SXGT01285192.1_pt1 | contig 10295 bp, 9 predicted proteins | sample 3176221 | NCBI WGS metagenome assembly SXGT01 (sample SAMN11356862, study PRJNA531348) | freshwater metagenome | isolation source: freshwater sample F1-120 | place: China: Fuxian Lake, Yuxi | collected 2017-12-25
AGTTGGACCTTTCACTGCGCGGACCCGGCGAGTTCTTCGGCCAGCGCCAGTCAGGGCTTCCCGATCTCAAGGTGGCGGACCTCGCGCGCGACTTCGCGCTCCTCATGGAAGCGCGCGCGGATGCCGAAACGTGGGTGGGTACCACCGGAGATCTCACCGATCCTCGCGATGCGCTCCTCCGGCGCAAGGTGCTCGCGCTCTACGCCGACACGCTCGGCCTCGGCGACATCGGCTAGGCTCGCCAGGATGCTCCCCACCCCTACGAGAGAAGGCCGAGCGGTCGACGGTCTGTTCATCGACGGGCTCCGGTTTTCGTACGGCCGAGAGTTCTCGCTGCATGTCGGATCGCTGCGGCTTGCGGCGGGAGAACAGGTCCTCTTGGCCGGGCCTTCCGGGAGCGGGAAGTCGACGCTGCTGCATCTCGTGGCTGGCCTCGACGAACCCGAGGCAGGCTCCATCACGATCGGAGGGAGAGACATCATTGCGGTTCATGGCGCGCGGCGCGACCGCCTTCGCGGACAGCAAATCGGCATGATCTTCCAGACCTTCAACCTGCTGCACGGATTCACCGCGGTCGAGAATGTGATGATGCCGCTCATGATGCTCGGCGTCGCGCAGGATGCGATGCGCCAAAGAGCGCATGATGCGCTGCGTCGGCTCGGCATCGAGCGACCCCATGCGGATGTGGACACGCTCAGCGTCGGCCAGCAGCAGCGAGTGGCGGTGGCGCGCGCGACCGTGACGGGTCCCGCCCTCGTGCTCGCCGATGAACCGACCGCAAGCCTCGATCCCGAGGCATCGGCTGCGGCCATCGCGGTGATTCGCGAGGCCTGCGTGACCGCCGGTGCCTCGCTCCTGGTCACGAGTCATGACCCCGCGCTCCGCTGCGAGTTTGAACGCGTGATCGATGTCCGCGAATTCGTGACCGTGGGAGTCCAGGCATGACTGACATGACGATCGTGATGCGCAGTCTCCGCGCACGCTCGCTCGCGAGCGTCGTGACGGTCGCAATGGTCGCGGTCGCTGTGGCACTTCTCCTTGTGCTGCTCTCCATGCGGGCGGCAGCGTCAGAGGCGTTTCGGCGCGGCACGGGGAATGTCCATCTCCTTGTGAGCGCCGACGCGAGTCCACTCGTGGCCGTGCTCAACGGCATGTTCTACGCCAATGCGCCCGCGAATCCGCTTTCGGCCGCGAAAGTGAAGGAGATTGCCGAGGGGTTCCCTTGGCAGTGGACGCTCCCGACACAACTCGGCGACTCGTTCCGGGGCAGTCCTGTGGTGGCGGCACCGACGAAGTTCCTTACGACTTTCGAACCCATCGTCGGGCAGGGCTTCTCGTTGGCGCAGGGCCGTCACCTTGAACACGATTTTGAGGTCGTCGTCGGAAGCGAGGCCGCGCGGACGCATGGCCTTCGCGTGGGAACAAAGATCGCGATGACGCATGGCGTTTCGATCGCGGGTTCGGAGCATGCCGGCCACGAACACACGGACCATCCCTACGAGGTCGTCGGCGTCCTCAATCCGACGGGGTCAGCGCATGACCGCGCGCTCTTCACGACACTCGAGAGTTCTTGGATCATCCATGCTGAAGAGCGCCGCGAGCGGGAGCACGAGTCCGAACCCGAGGCTGAGTCCCACGCCCATGAACACGACCACGCCCACGATCACATCGACGCGGCGGATCTGACCGACGCTGACCGCCTCGTGACTGGCATTCTCTTGCGGCTCCCGACGCGCCCGGGAAGTGATGCCTCGGCGTCGATCGCTGCGCAGTTCGATCGACTGCGGCGCGACACCTCGATCACCGTGGCGCAGCCGGCGCAGCAGATTGGACGGCTCATGGCGATCGTTGGCGATATCGATTGGCTCTTCGTGGCGATGGGGGTCGTCGTCCTCGTGTCGAGCGCGATCAGCATTCTGCTGGCCACTGCATCGAGCATGGAACTCCGGCGACGGCAAGTCGCCATTCTCCGAGTCCTCGGGGCGAGCGCGTGGCGCGTCTTCGTGCTCGGGCTCACCGAGAGCACGCTCATCGGCCTCGCCGGAGCGGTGCTCGGATGCGCCATCGCGGTGGTGGGCTGCTTCGCGGCGAGCGCACTCTTGGCGCAGCGCGTGGGTCTGACATTCGGAACGGGCGTGGATCCACGCAGCGCCGCCATGGTTGTCATCGGTGCGGTGGCGCTCTCCGCGCTTGCGGGAGTCATCCCAGCGGCCAAGGCGTATCGCACGACCGTCGCGAGTCACCTGCGCCCGATCGCATAGGCTCGACCTCTCGCGTGCGCGCATTCTGGATCACACTCCTCCTCCTGAGCGCGCTCAGCGCGGCGGTGATTCTCTCCAGCGGCAATGGGGAGCCCGTGACCGATCACGCTCCCGTAGTCCAACCACCTGCACCGAGTGCGCCAAGTGCTCCCCCCGCTCCAACGCCAGCCGCACCCGCGAGCGACCGCGCACCCCATCCAGTGGCGACCGTCCCACCCAGTGGGGGCGGCGACACACTCCCGATCGGGCTTGACCAGAAGATCCCGGGCGCATTGGTTCGCCCAGGCCGCCTCGTGATGAAGGACGGCGACATCGTGGCGGACGGCAAGTTCACGAGTCACGGAGACGGCAATCCCGAGAGTCCCTACGACATTTCGTGGGAGCTCCTCATGAGCGCGTCGGATACCTTCGTGCCGCGCCTCGGGGAGACGCAGATTCCGCAGCGCATCGCGCTCCTCCACGGCGCCCATGTCCGCGTATCGGGCTACATCGCCTTCCCGCTGGTGACAAGTGAGGCGAGCGAGTGCCTCGTCATGCTCAACCAGTGGGATGGCTGCTGCATCGGCGTTCCGCCTTCCCCCTATGACGCCGTCGAAGTGAAGCTCTCGGCGCCCGCGGACAATTCCCGTCGACACCTCGTCCGAGTCGGCTCGATCGAGGGTGTGTTCCACATCGATCCGTATGTCGTCGAGCGCTGGCTCGTCGGCCTCTACACCATGGATTCTGCGACGCTCTCCACGGAGATGTAATGATGCTCACACCGTTCACGCTGGCGGCCGCATTCACTCTCGCTGAGGTGTCCCCCAACCCGGTCACCGCGCTCGAGTCGATGCGGTCACTCGCGGCAAGCCACTCGTCCCATTGTGCGCTGCGCACGATCGGACATTCGTTGGACGGTCGCCCGCTCGAGATGCTGGTCCTGTCGGAAAGCATTTCGGCGGCTGACTCGCGGAGGGCGATCCTCCTTGTCGCTGGGATCGATAGCGAGCGGCCCGCGTCAGTCGGCATCCTCGTCGACGCAGCGAGGCGACTCGTGACAGATCCAGAGCTGATGCGCGGATGCACCTTCTATGTGCTTCCTTGCGCCAACCCAGATGCGCTCCTCGACCAGGCGCCGCGCGCTCCAAGCGGTGCGGGCCGCAATGGCCGCCCCGTCGATGACGACCGCGACCGACGGACTGACGAAGATCCACCCAGCGACATTGACGGCGACGGTCGGATTCTCACGATGCGGCGCCTCGCGCCGCCGGCGAACGATCCACCGACTCACCTGCCGGACCCGGCGGAACCGCGCCTCATGCGCGGCGGGGATGCCGCCAAGGGACTGCGGCCAACACACACGCTCTACACCGAAGGGCTCGACAGCGATGGCGATGGTCGTATCGCCGAAGACGACCGAGGCGGCGTCGATTACGACCGCAACTTCCCGCACCGCTGGCGCGAGTTCGACCCGGTGGCTGGCGCCTTCCCGCTGAGTGAGCCAGAGACCCGTGCGCTCGCGCAGTTCGTGGTCGACCACCCACGCATCATCGCGGCGTTCGTCGTTGGGCGCTGGGACAATGTGATCACGATTCCGGACTCGAAGGCGAAGGATGTCACGGGCAAGACGCCGATGGCCCTCCACCCCGACGACCAGCCCACGCTTGAGGAACTCTCGCGACTCTGGAAGGAAGCGTCCGCGCAGGCGCGCGCCGCAGCCGTGGATCCATCGGGGTCGTTGGCCCTGTGGCTCTATGTGCACCGCGGGATTCCGACCGTCGCGACGCAGCTCTACGGTCGACCTGATCCATCGCCACTTCCTCCTCCGCCACCACCCGCCGAGGGCGCGTCACCCGCGCCACCACCAACTCCTCCAGCGACGGCTCCCGCCAAGCCCGCCGATGAGGAGTCCGCGCAGTGGCTCGTCGTCAGCGATCGTGATCGGCAAGGCGATGGTTTCGTGGCGTGGAAGCCCTTCGATCATCCGACGCTCGGCCGCGTTGAAATCGGCGGCTTCGCGCCGCGTTTCCTCACTGATCCGCCGGCAACGGAACTCGATCGCCTCGCGGGCGCGGTCGCTGCGTTCACTTCCGGCCTGGCGCAACGAGCGCCAAAACTCGAAGTCGCCAATGTGACCGCGCGCACCATCACTCCCGGACTTGTCGAAATCGAGTGTGAAGTCGTCAACGGCGGGTGGCTTCCTACAGCGACCGCGATGGGCATGATGAACAAGAGTCCCGTCCCGGTCATCGTCCAGCTCTCGAGTCCCAAGCAGGTCCTCGAACACGGACGGCGCGTCACCATCATCGACGGGATTCCCGGCAGCGGCGGACGGAGCTCGTTCCGTTGGCTCGTGCGCGCCCAGCCGGGCGAGAAGATCGCGATCGACACGCGGTGGATGCCGCAGGGAACGATCAGACTCTCGGTGATCGATGGAGTCGTCCAGCCCAATCAGGAGGTGCTGCCATGAAGCAGGCAGTGGCAAGTCTGAGTCTTGCGGCCGCCCTCGCGCTTGTGGCCGCCGAAGTTCCCGCGCTCGCGCAGCAGCGACTTCCGGGCAAAGTTGATATCGCTTGGAATCGCTTCTACGACTACGACGAGATCGTGGCGATGACCAAGTCCCTCGTGGCCGCCTATCCGAATCTCCTCTCGATGGAGGAGGTCGGCAAGTCCGCGCAGGGGCGCCCCATGCTGGTGGTCACGCTCAACAATCCGGCGACAGGCCCGGCGACCAGCAAGCCTGCCATGTGGATCGACGCCAACATTCATGGCAATGAGATCCAGGCGAGCGAGACCGTGATGTACTCGATCGACTACCTCTGCCGCGCGTACGGCACAGTGGACTCGCTGACGAAACTCGTCGACGAATCGGCCTTCTACTTTGTGCCATCCATCAACCCAGACGGTCGTGCGAACTGGTTTCGGGCGCAGAGCAGTCCCCACTCCTCGCGCACGGGCATGGTGCCCACCGACGATGACCGTGACGGATCCCTCGACGAGGATGGCCCCGACGACCTCGACGGGGATGGATCCATCGGTCAGATGTGGCGCAAGGATCCCCATGGGACACACCGGCGCAGCACGCGTGATCCGCGCGTGATGGAGCCGGTGCCGACCGAACCGCGCCCCGACGGGTCCTTCGAGCGCGGCGACTGGTCGCGCGCTGGGCCTGAGGGAATCGACAACGACGGCGATGGATCCATCAACGAAGATGGCCCAGGTGGCTACGACATGAATCGCAATTGGCCTGGCGATTGGCAGCCAATAATGGTGCAACACGGTGCCGGCGTCTTCCCGCTGTCGTATCCCGAGACCAAGTGCATCGCCGACTGGATTCTCAAGCATCCCAACATCGCCGCCGGTCAGAGTTACCACAATGCTGGCGGGATGATCCTGCGCGGCCCCGGCGCCGACTATCGCAACAGCCTCTTCGACCGACGCGACATCGAGGTGTACGACTCGATCGCCAACGCGGGCGCGGAGATGCTGCCGTTCTATAAGCCCATGGTGGTCTACAAGGACCTCTACACCGTGCACGGCGGATCGATCGACTGGATCGCCGAGAGCCTCGGCATCGTGAGTTTCACCAACGAACTCTGGAGCGACCAGCGAATTCTCCAGAACGGGACCGCGCCCAACCCGGAACAGGAGATGCGGTGGCGCGACCGGATGCTCTTCGGCCAGACGATGGCGGATTGGCGCGAACTTGAGCACCCCGACCACGGCACCGTGCTCGTCGGAGGCGGAACGAAATGGTCAAGTCGAATTCCTCCCAACTTCATGCTCGAAGAAGAGGCGCATCGCAACTTCGCCTTCACCATGTTCCATGCGGCACAAATGCCACGGCTCGAGTTCCGGTCGGTCGGAGTCAAGCCACTCGGTGGCGGACTCTGGGAACTCACGGTGGAAGTCACGAACCAACGGCGGATCCCGACGCGAACGGCGCGGGCGGCTGCCGTGAAGATCGGCCTGCCGGATGTGCTCTCGGTCAGTGGGAGTGGTGCCACGGTCGTGGCGGGCGGTCCCCTGCGCTCGCGCCACGCCACTGTGTTTGATGCGGTTCGCTACAACCCGGGCGAACTCCTTCTCGACGATGGCATCGGATCGCTCGCCACCGAAGCGTTTCGGTTCATTGTCAGAGGCGAGGCTGGCAATGCCGTCACCCTCTCGATGCGCGGGGAAAAGTTCACGACGATCGAGAAGACCGTCGAGCTCAAGCCCACGCCGTGAGCAACGCCGACATCGTGGTCGTCGGCGCGGGCGCGGCCGGACTTTTCGCGGCGATTCACGCTGCGCGAGGCGCACCCCACGCCCGCGTCGTGGCCATCGACTCAGCGAAATCACTTGGTGCCAAGATCCTTGTCGCTGGTGGCGGCCGCTGCAATGTCACGCACCGCGAGGTCAGTGAGGGCGACTATTGCGGGAGCTCCTCGCCACTCATCCGCCGTGTGCTCCGGCAGTATTGCGTTGCCGAAACCATCGCCTTCTTCGCCCAGCACGGAGTGGCACTCAAGGAAGAATCCACGGGAAAGCTCTTCCCAACAACTGACAAAGCGCGGACCGTGCTCGATGCGCTCCTGTCGGCGGCAGCATCGAGCGGCGTGACGATTCAGAATCCCTGCCGTGTCGAGTCGATCGTGCGCCCGAAGGACGACGCCCATTCCTTCGAAGTGTGCACCGCGTCGGGACCGCTCACGGCCAAGCGCGTCATCGTGGCCACCGGAGGCATGAGCCTTCCGAAGTCGGGTTCCGACGGCAGCGGGTATGCCCTTGCGAAGGCGCTCGGCCACTCGATGACGCCAATGGTGGTCCCGGCGCTGGTTCCATTGACGCTTCCCGATGGCCACTGGTTACGGACGCTCTCCGGGCTCGCACTCGACGCTCGCGTCCAGGTGGTGCCGCCCGCTAGTCAGCGCACCAAGGTGGCCGAGGGGCCGGTGCTCTGCACGCACTTTGGACTGAGTGGACCGGCGATCCTTGACATCAGCCGCCATTGGATCTTCGCCCACGAGGCCGATTCCTCGTCGACTTTGCGTGTGAACTGGTTGCCACGGTTCACGCCCGAGTCGCTCGACGAACAGCTCCTCGCGTCGCGCGGTCAGAGCCTGCTCGCCGCGATGCGCGGCCTCCTGCCTGACCGTTTCTTACGCGAACTCTGCGCGCAGACAGGCGTCGATCCCTCATGCGGAGTTCAACAGATCCCGCGTACGGCTCGGGTCGCGTTCGTGCGCGCGGCCACCACCTGCGAGGTGCCGATTTCAGGAACCCGGGGATTCACGGCGGCGGAAACCACGGCCGGCGGCATTCCCCTCCATGAAGTCGATCAGGCCACGATGGAGAGCCTCAGATGTCCGGGACTCCACCTCTGTGGCGAAGTCCTCGATGTGGACGGTCGAATCGGCGGCTTCAGCTTTCAGTGGGCGTGGTCGAGCGCGTTCGTGGCGGGAACAGCCGCGGCCGCGGCGCTCACGGCCCGGGCGTGAACGCACGCGACATCGCGAGTCCGACGCGCTTCGTCACTCGGAGAACTTCATCATGCGTCGCTGCGGTGGCCCCGTGCCGTTCGATCGCCCGGTACAGGTCAGCGACTGCCCACGCCTTCGTGTCAGCGCGCTCTGGGTCGCGCGGAATCAAGTGCGCATGGAGGTGCGCGGCCCCCTCGCCGAACATCACCACATAGACGCGCGGCATGCCCGTGGCGTCGCGCACCGCTCCCATCGATGCCTGAAGCACGGCACCGAACTCACGCGCCTCGTCCGCGGCGAAGTCCGCTGGTGATTGCACATGGCGCACCGTGTCAAGAAGCATCCAACCCGCCATTGGAGCCGGGGCCGCGTGATGGCGAAGGCGCCACCTCGAGTTTGACCACGCCAACAGCTCGCATGCCGTCGCCTCGGCCCGGTCGATCGCCGCGTGCGCGGCGCACACGCCGCAGGATCCACTCACTTTGTGCCCTTGGGGCCACCGGCCACGACATACTTGGCGTGCACGGCTCGTGCGAGGTCGACCTCGCAGATGTTGGCCAGCGTGCACAGCCATGCGAGGCAGTCCGCGAACTCTTCCTCAAGGTTGGCGCGGTCGGCTTCCCCCTTGTCGTGCTTGCCAATCGCGTGCGCGAGTTCACCGAACTCTTCGGCGAACCAGATGAATGTGCGCGAGGCGCCCCGGGCCTTGTCGGTCGCCCCGTATCGATCTGCAATGAGTGATTGGAGGGAAGCGAGTTCCATCCCCTGAGGCTATCGCGCTTACGGTGGCGGCTGCTGATCCCCGCACTGGCACGGCCCCCAGTGACCGAGGCAGTACACGAGGTCGAACCCATCGACCATCAGACTGCCGTCGTAGTCCGCGACCGCATCGTCGGGTCCACTGCCACCCCAATGCGAGAAGAAGAGCGAGAGGTCCACGCCGTCGACGAGCCCATCACCATTGAGGTCCCACGCGCACCCAAGCGTGTCGATGGCAAACTCGAAGGCGCTTCCCTGCTGTGTGCCATTGGGTCCTGGGGCACGCGGCGCGGTAACGAACAATCGCTCCGCTTCGATCCGCACCGCAGTACCAAAGTTTGCCTCTGGGGTTTCGGCAATGAGCGGCGGCGCATACTCGGTGTTCTGAGTCCATTCAGCGCATCTCACCTCATCGACTGAATAGAGGTAGACGGATCCTCTGTTGGGGATCTGCGAACCCCCTGTGCCCGCATCGACGCCGGGAGATCCCACCGCCGCACGGTCGCTCCAGATGCTGACGCTGGCGCCGAAGAGATTGCCGCTCTGGGCATCCGCCGCAATGAGTGACGCCTGCCACTCATAGTCTTCAGTCTCGAGGTTTCGCGAGTAAATGTAGGCCGCCCCGGCATTGAGCATGGAACCAGCGCGCCGGTTCGGCGCGCCGACGATGATGCGCCCCTGCTGCGCGTCAATGCTGGTTCCGAACTGATCATTGGCCTCAGGGGCGTCCGCGGTGAGGCGTTGTACGAGGACCCAGTCGCCCCATGAAGGATGGCTCTGGATCGGATCGGGTGCCGGGTCGTTCTTCGGCGATCGGCGGAACACATACACGGCACCCTGACTCGTGGTCGATGGACTCGCCCTCTTGGCCCCCACGATCAGAAACTTGCCGTCGATGCGGATCGAGGTTCCAAAGAGCGCACCGGCGGTCGACGACTCTGACTCGGGCGCGATCGCTGGCATCGCAATGAACGCCGTGCTCGTCCATGCGCCCATCTCGAACTCCCAAACTGTGACCGACCCGGCATCGAGGCGCGAGCCGCCGGTGAGCAGTGGGTGGTCGTCCGTGGACGCACCGATCGCGAGTGTGTGCCGCGTCAGCCCATTGCCGAAGACTTCTTTGTAGGCGGCGACCGCCGAACCAAAGAGGTCGTTCGAGCGCGGGTCCGGGTGCTTCAGGAGGACGGGGCTGGACCATGTGCCACCGACCGACTGCCACGCGAAGACACCGCCGGCCTGGAGTTGATTTGGAAGCGGCAGGCTATCGACAACGACGTCCACTCCTGGCGCACCCGCCACCACGAGGTCGCCGACGATGTCCACCGCCGCGCCGAGAAAGTCATTGGCGTGGCCGGAAAGCGCCACGAGGTTCGCCTCGAGGATGTAGCCGGGGCCGCCGGGTCGGTAGATCGCCGCCGCTCCCTGCGCAAGGTTGGTCGCACCGCCGATCGTCATTGGACGCTGAGGCGATCCGATCACGACCGTCCCCTCATGGGACGCGAGCGAAGAACCGAATCGATCGCTGGCGCCGCCGCCCGCGGGCGGTACGAAGGTAAAGGTCGGTGTCGGTGACTGTCCCTGGGCGTGCCCCATCCCGCCCGCGATGAAACTCATGGCAAGCAGGCTGGCGACAAGGACTGACGGTCGAGTCTCACTCACGCGGGCAAACACCTCATGTGCACCATACGGTTCATCGATGCGAAGCGCCGGGACTGACCGAAAAAACTCCCGGAAAACTCGCAAAGGCAAAGAAGCGTCCTCGGTGCGGCTCGAACGCACAACCTTTGCCTTCGGAGGGCAACGGTCTATCCAATTGAGCTACGAGGACTCC
>SXGT01076744.1_pt1 | contig 10294 bp, 10 predicted proteins | sample 3176221 | NCBI WGS metagenome assembly SXGT01 (sample SAMN11356862, study PRJNA531348) | freshwater metagenome | isolation source: freshwater sample F1-120 | place: China: Fuxian Lake, Yuxi | collected 2017-12-25
CAGTCGACCGTGATCTGCGTCTCGCCGAGCGCGACGAGATCGGTGACCGCCCGGAGACTCCGCCCGATCAGGCGTTGGATCTCCTGGGTCCGTCCGGACTGCTTGCCCTTCGCGGCCTCCCGCCCGACACGTTCGGGGCTCGAGCCGGGCAACATCGAATACTCGGCCGTCACCCAGCCGCGGCCCTGGCCCCGCAACCACGGCGGGATGCGTTCCTCGATCGAGGCGGTGCACAGCACACGGGTCCGGCCGAATTCGACGAGGACCGATCCGGCCGCCATCTCCGTGTAGTCGCGCGTGAAGGTCACCGCGCGCAGCTCATCGGGCGCCCGACCGCTGATCCGTCCGCTCATCCCTGCTCCCGCTGGTCCGTTCCGGTCAGACGTGCAGCGTGACGTCGGGCGCGGCCATCACGACCGCGGCGCCGAACGCCTCTGACCCCTCGGCGGCGGAGGCTACCGGGTCGATCGTGGGCCAGAGATGGGTGAGCACGAGGCGGCGCGCCGCCGCGCTCCGAGCGATCTCGCCGGCTTGACGAGCGGAGAGGTGGATCGGCACGCGAATGTCGTCGTGGAGGTACGTCGCCTCCGACAGCAACAGGTCGATCCCGCGACCGAACACCTCCGGCGACCATTCCGGGCCGGTGTCGGACGTGTACACGAGGCGCTTGCCACCGTGGGCGACCTCGAGCCCGACCGTCGCCACCGGATGGTCGGTGCGCGCGAAACGCAAGGTGACGTCGTGCAAGGTCGAGTCGTCGACGTCGCCGTCGCCGACCGCGCGCCAATCGAACGCGCCGCCCCAGTCGCCGCCGACGAGGCCGACGAGTTGCCGCTCGGCGCCCTCGGGAGCGAATACCGGCAGGCCGTATCGCTCCAGCCCGTACTTGTTCAGCACATGGAGGCCGTAGAGGTCGACGCAATGATCGGGATGGGTGTGCGTGATCACGACCGCATCGATGTCGGACGGGTCGGCGTGCCGCTGCAACGCGGCGAGCGTGCCGTTCCCGCAGTCCATCCAGATGAGGGAGTCGCCGGCGCGCACCAGGTAGCCGCTGCATGCGCCGCCTGCCGGGGCGCCGTAGGAGCCCGAACATCCCAGCGTGGTGAGCGATATCACCAGCGCCACGCCTGCACGGTCTCGACCTCGGGACCGAGGAAGCGTCCGCCGAGTTCCGCGAACCACGCGACGTCGCCGCTCGTGAGGAAGTCGTGGCGCGCCGAGGACGCGGCGAGCGGCGCGGCCGCGAGTTGTTCGTCGTGGAGCCGACGATGGACGGTGAAGGCGGTCTCGTCGGCGCTCGACACGAGCACGACGTCGGGGCCGACGACGTCGGCGATGGTGCGCGCGAGCAATGGATAGTGCGTACAGCCCAGCACCAGCGTGTCGACCTGCGCGGCGACCACGGGCGCGAGCAGACGTTCTGCGAGGATGTGGACCTGCTCGCTGTCGAGTTCGCCGGCCTCGACGAACTCCACGAACCCCGGGCACGCCGCGCACACGAGTTCGACCTCGGGCGCGATCTCGCGTGCCGCACGCTGGTAGGCACCGCTCCCGATCGTGCCGACGGTGCCGATCACGCCGACGCGTCCGGTTCGCGTCGCGGAGATCGCCGCGCGCATGCCGGGTTCGATCACGCCGACGATCGGTACGTCGACACGTTCTCGCAGCGCGTCGAGCGCGACCGCGGTCGAGGTGTTGCACGCGTCGACGAGCAACTTGACACCGCGTTCGAACAGGAGATCGGCGATCTCCATCGAGAACTTCACGACCTCGTCGGCCGGCTTCGGGCCGTACGGAGTGCGCGCGGTGTCGCCGAAGTAGACGAACGATTCGTGCGGGAGCAGGTCGATCAGCGAGCGCAGCACCGTGAGCCCACCGACGCCGGAGTCGAAGACCCCGATCGGACCGCGGCCCTCGGAACGGCCCTCGGAACGGCGTGAGCCGACGGGCTCCTCGACGGCACTCATGGTGGCGCGAGGTTATCGGGCTGCGCGGGTGAGACGATCTCGTACCGCCGCGCCGATGCCCACATCGGGAGGCGGAACGGCCACGACGACATCGAGAGCGAGCCGATCGGCGTCTCGCAGTCGGGCGTAGAGCACGCGTGCGTAGTCGTCGATATCGCGCGGTGGATCGAGTCTCGTGACGCCCGTCACGTGGAGCGCGACATCCGCGAGCGCGAGCACGCCGATCGCGAGGTCCGGCCCGAGCGCGTCGACACGATCATCGACTGCGTCGGGCTCGGCGACGACGACCCGAGCGCGCGGCGAATAGTGGGCCTCGAGCGTGCCGGGCGCCGCGATCTCGCCCCGATCGGCGATCGAGACGTCGCGCCCGACGATCTCGGCGATACGCGCGACCGGTACGCCACCGACGCGCAGCACGGTGATTCGATCGTCGAGACACGCCACGATCGTGCTCTCGACGCCGACCTCGCACGGGCCGCCGTCGAGCACGAGGTCGACATCGTCGCCGAGATCGTTGCGCACGTGCTCGGCCGCGGTCGGGCTCACGCGCCCGAAACGGTTCGCGCTCGGGGCCGCGACCCCGCGCGCGAACCGTCGCAGCAGGTCGAGCGCCAACGGGTGCGCGGGGACGCGCACCCCGACGGTCGCGCGTCCGCCCGTGACACCGTCGACGATCGCACCCGCTCGACGGGGGACGACCAGCGTGAGCGGACCGGGCCAACACGCGGCCGCCAAGGCGCGCGCAGCATGCGACGGTTCGAGCGCGACGTCGTCGAGTTGACCGGCATCACCGAGGTGGACGATCACGGGATGGCCGAGCGGACGACCCTTCACCGCATAGAGACGCGCGATCGCGTCTGCGTTCGTCGCGTCGGCGCCGAGCCCGTACACGGTCTCGGTCGGGAACGCGACGAGCCCACCCCGGGCGAGGACCGCGACGGCTCGATCGATGTCGTCCACCGGCTACCAGTAGTTGATGCGTTGCGCGCGTTCTTCGACGACGTCGAGATCGTCGGTCCAGGCCCCGCTCGACAGGTACTTCCAGCCGCCGTCGGGGAGGAGCACGACGATCGTGCCCGAGGTCATCGACGCCGCGTACTTGACCGCGCCCGCGACCGCAGCGCCCGAGGAGATCCCCGCGAACACGCCACACGACGACAACAACCTACGGGTCCATTCGATCGACTCACGCGGTCGCACGATCATCTTGCGGTCGAGCACGTCGGGGTCGAAGATCGGCGGCACGAACCCGTCGTCGAGATTGCGCAGACCCTGGACGAGTTCACCGGCGGGCGGTTCGACCGCGACGACCACGAGATCGGGCTTGTGTTCCTTCAAGAAGCGACCGACGCCCATGAGCGTGCCGCTCGTCCCGAGCCCGGCGCAGAACACGTCGACTTCGGGGCAGTCCGCGAGGATCTCGGGACCGGTCGTCGTGTAGTGCGCGAGCGGGTTCGCGGGGTTGCCGTACTGGAACAACAAGACGAGCGAGTCGTCCTCGGCGGCGAGTTGTTCGGCGCGCCGGATCGCCCCGTTGCTGCCCTCGGCGCCGGGCGACGCCACGACCTCGGCCCCGAAGATCTGGAGGAGTTGGCGACGCTCGATCGAGACGTTGTCGGGCAGCACCACCCGGAGGCGGTACCCGCGGAGCTTGGCGACGAGCGCGAGCCCGATGCCGGTGTTGCCCGAACTCGGCTCGAGGATGATCTGGCCCGACCCCGGGGTGAGGATGCCGTCGGCCTCGGCCATCTGCACCATCTGGCGCGCGATGCGGTCCTTCGACGAGCCGCCGGGATTCTGCCCTTCGAGCTTCGCCCAGATGCGCACGTCGGGATTCGGCGAGAGCGCATGGATCCCGACGAGCGGCGTGCCACCGATGAGATCGAGGACGGAGTCGTGTCGGGTCATCGCTGCCGTTTCGCGAGGCGCGTGGGCGGCGGACGCCGCGCGCTCAGATCGCCCCGCCGGCCACCGCGGGCAGGATCGAGATGACATCGCCGTCGGCCAGCTTGGTGTCGAGCTGCTGGAGGTAGCGAATGTCGTCGTCGTTGACGTACACGTTCACGAACTTGTGCAGTCCGCCGTCGTCGCCGATGAGGTTGGCCTTGAGCCCGGGATAGCGCTCGACGAGATCCGCGAACACGTCGCCGATCGTCGCGCCCTCGACGGCGATGCTGGCCTGGCCGTCGGCGTGCGTCCGCAAGACGGTGGGGAGCTTGATGTCGACTGCCACGACCGGGAGCCTAGAACTCCGACCTCCCGGGTCGGAAATCGGCAGTGCAGGTCAGCGGATGAGTTCGACGGGGAGTTCGGTGATCTCGCCGTCGACGATGCGGTACGCGCGCAGCGACGGAATCCCGTCGCGCAGCGACACGATCGGATAGATCCACGCGGGGTCGACCGCCTGACGCACGTCGGTCGGGCTCGGGTACGCCGCCGTGTGCGTGTGGGAGTGCCAGACGCCGATGATCTCCACGCCCTCGGTCGCCTCCGCGGCCCGCATCGCGCGTAACAGGTCGTGCGGCGCGACCGTATAGGTCCGGGCCGAACGGTCGACGTTGGTGCAGGGGCGCGCCTCGGTGACCACGCCGGTCGGTTCACCGTCGCGCATCGGGCCGAGCAGCAAGCCGCACGCCTCGTCGGGGAGACCGTCGTAGCAGTGACCGACGATCACCGCGTGCTGGTGCGCCGTGAGCCGCAGGGTCGGCGTCGGCGCGCTCACGCGGCGTTGATCGCGCGCCAGACCCGCTCGGCCGACAGCGGCATGTCGATGTGTTCGATCCCGAGGTGGCTCACCGCGTCGATGACCGCGTTGTGGACCGCCGGCGTCGACCCGATCGTCCCCGACTCGCCGATGCCCTTGGCGCCCAACGGGTTGAGGTGCGTCGGCGTCTCGGTGTTGAACGTCTCGAAGCTCGGGAACTCGGCCGCGCTCGGGATCGCGTAGTCCATCAGGTTGCCCGTCACGGGGTTCCCGTCGGCGTCGTACTGCACCCACTCGTACATCGCCTGGGCGATCCCCTGCGCGATCCCGCCGTGTTGTTGGCCGCGAACGAGCAGCGGGTTGAGGATCCGGCCACAGTCGTCGACGGCCACGTGGCGCAACAACTCCACGCGACCGGTCTCGGTGTCGACCTCCACGACGGCGACGTGCGTTCCGAACGGGAACGACGACGAACCGGCGTCGAAGTCGACCTCGGCGCGCAAGCCGTCGTCGAGACCGTCGATCCCCGACGCATGCGTCGGGTCCTTGGCCGCCCGCGCGAGATCACCCCACGACACGAGCCGGGCGGGCGTCCCGGCAACCTGGAGACCGCCATCGCCGACGACGATGTCGTCGGCGTTCGCCTCGAGCAGGTTCGCCGCGAGTTGCCTCGCCTTGTCGATGACGGCCTCGCTGCTGCGGTAGACCGCGGACCCCGCGGTCTGGAGCGACCGGCTCCCCATCGTGCCGGCGCCCTTGGGGATGAGCGCGGTGTCGGATTGCACGAGCGTGACCTGGTCCATCGACACGCCCATGAGGTCGCTCACGATCATGGCGAACGCCGTCTCGTGGCCCTGGCCGTGCGCGCTCGTCCCGACGAACGCCGTGACCGAACCGTCGTCGTGCACCTCGACGGCGCCCCATTCTGCGTGCATGCCGGCGGGCGCGGTGATCTCGACGTAGCTGCCGATGCCGATGCCGAGCTGCTTGGTCGCGCCGCTCGTGCGGCGCGCGGCCTGCTCGGCGAGCAGGGCGTCGTATCCGGCGTGCGCGAGCGCGACATCGAGTGTCGACTCGTAATCGCCGGTGTCGTACATCGCCAGCCCGCTCGCCGCCATCGCGCCCGGCGCGTCGAACTTGGGGATGAAGTTCTTGCGGCGGATCGCCACCGGATCGAGACCGAGCTGGTCGGCGGCGATGTCGAGGATGCGTTCGAGGAGCTGCGTGGCCTCGGGACGACCGGCGCCGCGGTACGCGGCGGTCGTCGTCGTGTTGGTGACGACCGCCTGCCAGTCGAAGTCGATCTTCGGGATCGCGTAGACACCACCGCTCATCGTGTGCGTGAAGAACGGAAGGAACGCGCCGATCGCCGGGTAGGCACCCGCATCCGCGAGCACCTTGACGCGCAGCGCGGTGATGGTTCCGTCGCGCATGAGGCCGAGGTCGACGAACTGGACCTGGGCGCGTCCTTGCACCATCGCGACCATGTTCTCGCTGCGGGTCTCGGTCCACTTGACCGGTCGCCCGAGCGCGAGCGCGGCCTTGCAGGCGACGATGAACTCGACCATGAAAGCGGCCTTCGAACCGAATCCGCCGCCGACTGCTGCGGTACGCACCCGCACCGCTGTCGGGTCGAGGCCGAGTGCGCCGGCGAGTTCACCGTGGATCGAATTCGGGGCCTGGGTCGGGATCCACGCCGTGAGCCCCGCACCTTCGGGCACCGCGATGATGCCGTTGGATTCCATCGGCACGCCGGCGAGTCGCTGGTTGACGAACTTGGCGCTGATCACGACCTCGGCGTCGTCCATGAGGCCCTCGACGGGGGCGCCCATGCCCATCCCCGCGGCACTGAACACGACGTTGCCGGGCACCTCGTCGTGGAGGAGCGGTGCACCCGCCGCGACCGCGGCCTCGAGGTCGACGACCGCGGGCAGCGGGTCGTAGTCGACGATGACCGCTTCGGCTGCGTCGACCGCCTGTGCTCTCGTCTCGGCGACGACGGCTGCGACGACGTCGCCGACGAACCGAACCTTGCCCTTGGCGAGCGGCGGACGGTTCGCCGTCGGCGGCAGCATGATGAACCCGTGGTGATCGGCGACCTCGAGGTTGTCGGCCGTGTAGACGCCGAGCACGCCCGGAAGGCCGACCGCCTCGGAAATGTCGACCGATTCGAGGATCGCGTGCGCGACGGTCGAACGGACGAACACGATGTGGGCGAGGCCGTCGATGTCGAGGTCGTCGAAGTAGCGCGTCTCACCGAGGAGGATGCCCGGGTCTTCCTTGCGCAATACCGGGTGGCCGAGAATCGAGCCCCTTGTTTCATGGCCCTTCGTCTTGGGGCCCTTCGTCTTGGGGCCCTTCGTTTCGGGACCCTTCGTTTCGGGACCCTTCGTTTCGAGACGTCGGGTTTCGGTCATGCGGATCCTCCTCGAAGTGGCGAGGGGACCCTAGCGAATCTCGGGTTCCGGCCGATGGAGACGGGTGATGGCCGGACTCGACTCCCTCGCCGCGGTGCAGTCGCGGATCGCGACGATCGAGTCGCGCCTCGCGTCGCTCGGTTCGCGACGGAACGCGCCGCTCGGCGACACCGCCGGTGCCGCGGACTTCGCCACCTCGCTCGCCTCTGCCCAGGGCGGCGCGCAGGGGATCGGGAACCTTGCGGCAGGTGGCACATGGGCGGGCGCCGTCGACGATCCGGCAGCAGTGCAGTCGCTGGCGACGAAGCACCCCGAGCAGACGAAATGGGCGAGCGACCTGCTGGCGAGACTCGGTATGCCCCAGACCCGCGAGAACCTCCGCGCCATGGTCGCCTGGCAACTCGCCGAGGGAACCAAAGCCCGCTTCAACCCACTCGCCGTCAACCGCAAGCACGCGGGCGCGACCGACTTCAACAGCCACGGGGTGAAGAACTACCCGTCGTACGAGGCCGGGCTCGAGGAGACCGTCGCCGGGATGCACAACGGGCTGTACGACGAGATCCTGCGCGCGCTCGCGGCGGGGAACGACGCGAGCGCCGTCGGCCGCGCCGTCGCCGGATCGCGATGGGGCACCAAGGACGGCCTGCTCCGCGTCCTCGGCTCCGGCCGGGTCTGACGCCGACCGGTCTGGCCGGAGATCAGGCGAACTCGGCAAGTCGCGCTTCGCACCCGGCGATCGTCGCTTCGAGGATGGCCGCGACGGGCTCGATGGAGTCGATGCGCCCGGCGACCTGACCGCCGAGCGCGAACGCCGCGTCGAGATCGCCGCCGAAGTAGAGATCGAGCACCGCGTCGCGGTCGGCGACCGACGCGCGCCGCTCGCCGCGGAACATCGCCTCGGCCGCCGGCGTCCGCAGCACGCGAAGCGCCGGGGGCGCCTCCTGATTCAGCAAGAGCGTGTCGCTCTCGCCCGAGTCGACGATCAGCTGCTTCCAGTTGTCGTGGATCGGGCTCTCGAGGGCGCTGACCATGCGCGTCCCCATCTGCACGCCCTCGGCACCGAGCACGAGCGCGGCGGCCATCGACACGCCGTCGCAGATACCGCCGGCGGCGATGATCGGAACGTCGACGCGCGACGCGACGAGTGGGAGCAACACCATGAGCGCCGCGCCCTGCGGGGCCTTGAACCCACCCCCCTCGTTGCCCTCGACGACGAGTCCGTCGACGCCCGCCGCGACCGCCTTGAGCGCGCCCCGCAACGACGGAACCACGTGGAACACCGTGATGCCCGCCGCGTGGAGCCGGTCGGTGAGCTTCGTCGGATCGCCGGCCGAGGTCGTCACGAAGCGCACGCCCTGGGACGCGACGAGATCGACGACTTCACCGGGATCGCGCACGAACATCTGCGCGATGTTGACCCCCCACGGTCGGTCGGTGAGATCGCGCATCTTGACCATCTCGGCGCGGACCTCGTCGACGAGACCCGACGACGTCTCGATGATGCCCAACCCGCCGGCGTTGCTGACCGCGCTCGCGAGCTGCGCACGGGCGATCCAACCCATTGGTGCCTGCACGATCGGCTTCTCGATCCCGAGGAGTTCGGTGAGCCGGTTGACGATCACGGCGCTGCTCCTTCTGGGGCACCTGCTGGGGCAGATCGCAACACGAGCTCCTCCATCAGCGCGGTCGAGCGCATCGGCACGCGAGCGATGAACCGCTTGACGTCGTCGCGAATCACCTGGAGGCCGGCGTCGGAGTCGTAGAAGCGTGTTTCGAAGTCTTCACGCGTGCGGAAATGCAGTTCGGCGATGCCGTCGATCTCGTGTCCGCCGGGCGTGAACGCGCGGCGGACGACGTTCTGGCGGTAGCGGCACATGCCCACGTGGTGTCGAAGCGCGAGCGGCGTGTGCTGCTCGGTCCAGTGGCGCACGAACTGTTCGTGGCTGATGTCGGGGGCACGCTGCACGAACGACACCATCTTGACCCCGGGCGACGCGGTGCCGTCGGGCCGGTCGGGATCCGCGAGCGACTTGCGGTCGTAGGAGTCGACGCGCCAGACCTCGACCCTGCGGCCGATTCGCTGCAGTAGCTCGCGGTGGGGGACGTCGTCGATGTCGTGCGCGCGTTCGAGCCCGACGATCACGAGCGCGTCGGCGTTGGGCACGTCGCCGCGCGCATCGGGTTCGAACGTGTAGACGCCCTGATCGTCGATCAGAGTGTTGACCGTGAGCGCGAGCACGCCCTCGGTCGCGAGCGCAACGGGAACCCAGTCATCGAGGAGTGCCGCGCGACACGCCGCGGCGATGGTTCCCGTGGCGCGCCACAGTCCGATCGCGACGGTCTCCACGCGACACCACCTCCCCGATCGCCTCGTCGACGGGGCGCAGCGTACGCGCGGGAGCCCCGTCGTGCGCTCGAGGCCAGGGCACGTGGCCGGCGCGGGGCGCACCCGCGGTCCGGCGGCCCGCCATCACGCGAGCGGCGATCCTCACGACCACGAGGACGACGACGAGCGCGCACGACGCGACCGCGAACACGCGCGTCGGCAGGCGAGCCGAGTCGGTCCCTGCCGTGAGCACGTGCACCGTCGTGAAGGCGAACACGACGAAGCTCCCAAGGTGGATCAGATGCCAGAGCCGCCGCGGGAGGCGCGCCATGAGTATCGAGGTGATGTGGACCGCGGCAAGGACGTAGGTCGCGACGATGCCCCACGCGACCGCGCCGGGCCGGTACCGACTCGCCATCGGCAGGGCCAACTCGCGCGGACCGAAGCCGACCCACGCATCGAACGTCAACCCGACGAGGTGCACGGCGAGGAACACCCACGTGAGCAGCGCGAGGAACCGATGGAGGTCGAGCACCCACGCCGGACGCGGCCGCCGCGTCGTGCGCGACGACAGCACCAGGCCCCAGACCACGGTCGCAGTGACGAGCGCCCACGCCACGAGGCCACTTGCTCGCACCGAGTACCACCAGAGCGCTTGCGTCATCCGCTGCCGCCGGTGGTCGTCGTGGTCGTCGGGGGCGGCGGCGCCGCGGGTTGCGTCGTCGTCACCGCGGGCGCGGTGGTCTGGGTGGTCGTCGCGGGCGTCGCGATCGTCGTCGGCGCCGCGTTGCTCGCCGGTGCCGCGGTGGTCGCGGATGGCGCGGTGGTCGCGGGTGCCGGATCGGTCGGGCCGGGCGGTTTGGCGCCGGGAGCGCTC
>SXGT01650492.1_pt1 | contig 10293 bp, 7 predicted proteins | sample 3176221 | NCBI WGS metagenome assembly SXGT01 (sample SAMN11356862, study PRJNA531348) | freshwater metagenome | isolation source: freshwater sample F1-120 | place: China: Fuxian Lake, Yuxi | collected 2017-12-25
AGAATTTAGCAGCCCTGGCCGCTGAACTGGGTGGTCGAGGTGCCGTACGGCCCGATCATTCCGGTGGTGGTGCTCGACAGGCCCAACACGCAGGCCTCGAAGTCGAAGCCGTCCATCCAGCCGACCATCGGCTTGGAGAAGCCCGGGAGGTCGGCGAGGGGGGTGAAGGTGTAGATCTCGGTCTGCGGGGTCGGCGGAGTCGGGTTGGGCTTGCCGAGCCAGATCAGCGAGTTCTGGATGAGCGGCCGGTCGCCGGTCGCGTCAGCAGAGGTATCGGCGGTCGGGACCGAGGGGATGTCCTCCGGTGCGTCCGCGGGGCTCTCCACCGGAGCGCTGTCCGACGGATTAGTCGCGGGCTTCTTGGCACCGCGATTCTCCCGCTTCGGGGTCTTGGCGGCGGAGCTGCCCACGCTGTCGCTGCCTGAGTCGGACTCGTCGGCGACGGCCACCATCGGCGCAATGAGAGCGGCTGAGGCGGCGACGGCGAACGCCGCGGTGCCCAGCTGAAGTTTCTTGGCTACGGTGGTCATTGGTCTCCCCAACCCCTTAAAAGTTCGATCACATATGTCGTGCAAGGCGAACTCTTCCACCCTGCAGGCCCTCTGTCAACTCGATTGAGCAAACTTGTCCCGGCGCGTCGCTCAGGCAACGTTAAGCCAGGTTTCAGAGGGGACTAAGTCTCTTGACACAGCCGAAAGGCTGTGCAGCAGAGCCGTCATGCCGCCACCGCGCCGGGCTTGAGGTACGTCACGAGGCTGACGTCGATGGTCTCGTCGATGAAGTAGTACTGGCAACCCCGCAGATACCGCATGTAGCGGCGGTAGTTCTCCTCGTCGGTGGCCGCCACGGCGGCGTCCTTGTTGCGCTCCAGGGCGTCGGCCCAGATCCCGAGGGTCTTGATGTAGTGGGTCCGCAGCGAGAGGGTCTCGGGAACCACGAAGCCGGCCTTCTCGCCGTGCTCCACCATCATCTGGGTGGACGGAATCCGCCCGCCGGGGAAGATCTCGGTGATCATGAACTTGATGAATCGGGCCAGTTCAAAGGTCAGTTTCTTGCCGCGGGCGGCCAGGTCCATCGGGTGGTAGCCGACACTGCTCTGGATGGTCATCCGGCCGTCCTCGGGCAGGATGTCGAAGCAGTTCTTGAAGAAGTCGTCGTAGCGCTCGAACCCGAAGTGCTCGAATGCCTCGATGGAGACGATCCGGTCCACCGGGGAGTGGAACTGCTCCCAGCCCTCCAGGCGAACGTCGAACGTGCGCTCGCTGTCGACCTTGGACAGCAGCTGCTGGCAGTAGGCCTGCTGGTTCTTCGACAGGGTCAGCCCGATCACGTTGACGTCGTACTTCTCCATGGCCCGCTGCATGGTCAGACCCCAGCCGCAGCCGATCTCCAGCAACGTCATCCCGGGCTTGAGGTCGAGTTTGTCGAGGTTGAGGTCGACGTCGGCGATCTGGGCCTCCGACAGCGTGACATCCGGTCCGGTGAAGTAGGCGCAGCTGTACTTGCGGGTCGGATCCTGGAACACCCCGAAGAAATCGTCGGACAGGTCGTAGTGGGCCTGGATGTCCTCGAAGTGCGGCCGCATGTCCTTGGTGGTGTCCGACATTCGCTGTTCTCTTTCCGTTCGCGGTGCCTGCTGCGGCAGTGACGATACCTGCCCCCGGCCGGATTTCCGACCTCGGCCGCTGGCCCCCGTGTCGCTACCGCGCCCCGGCGAATTCGGCGAACGTGCTGGTCAGTTCGCTGACGATGGCGTCGAACAGCGGCTCGGGAAGGTCGTGGCCCATGCCGTCGAAGAGCACCAGCCGGGCCCCCGGGATCGCTTTGGCGATCGCCTTGCCGCCCGCGGGCCGCATCAGCACGTCTGCGCGGCCGTGGATCACCACGGTGGGGGCGCTGATCTTTTTGTCGTAGCGGCCCAGGCTGCCGCTGCCCAGCACGGCCGCGAAATGCCGGCCGATGCCCTGTGGGTAGTAGGCCCGCTCGTAGGCCTCGGCGGCGTCGGCGCGCATCTGCTCCTCGGACTTGCGGTAGCCGGGGCTGCCGATGATCGTCGAGACCCGCACCGAGTTCTCCACGATCACCTCGCGGGGGGAGCCCGGCGGCGGGCCCTTGATGAGGGACAGCAGCGCCTTGGGCGCCGGCGGCGGCAGCAGTGGGGTGTTGTTGGAGGAGAAGATGATGCCCAGACCGGCGGTGCGCTGCGGGTAGCGGGCGGCGAAGATCTGGGCGATCATCCCGCCCATCGACGCCCCGACGATGTGGGCGCGGTCGATGCCGAGATGGTCGAGCAGGGCCTCGGCGTCGTCGGCCATGTCCTCCAGCCGGTACACCGACGGGCTGGGCAGGCCGAGGAACGAGCGCAGCAGCCGGGGGACCAGGGCCCCGTCGTGGCGCTGGCCGTGCAGTTTGGAGGACAGCCCGACGTCGCGGTTGTCGAACCGGATCACCCGATAGCCGCGGTCGAGCAGTTTCCGGCAGAACTCGTCGTGCCAGAGCACCAGTTGGGCGCCCAGGCCCATGATGAGCAGGACGGCGGGATCGGTTTCGCGACCGAGGTCCTCGTAGTGCAGTTCGATATCGCCGGAGCGGGCATACCCGGATCGGATTTCCACGGCTCAGACCTCGACGTCGCTCTGGTGCTCCCGGGTGACCTCGACCATGAAGTTGGCGAAGTAGCCGGAGAACTGCGGGTCGCTCATCATCTGCCAGCGCGGCGCGAGCAGTTTCATATATCGCTCGACATAGAGGAACTGCTTGCCGATCAGCACCAGCTCGCGCGGCAGTTTCACGTCGTAGGCGTCGGCCAGGGTGGAGAGCTGCTTGCCGATCTCGGCATAGGACATGTCCCCGAGGGTCTTCATGGTCAGCGGTTGGGCGAAGGCCTCCAGGTCCTTGGCGGCCTGGGCCTCGGGTTTGACGGTGCCGACCGCGCCGAGCAGCACGACGATCTTGCCGGCGGCGGCGTGGTCCTTCTTGACCAGCAGGGCGTAGATGAGTTCGCGCAACAGCCACCGGGTGCGCGGGTCGATGCGGCCCATGATCCCGAAGTCCAGGAACACGATCTTGCCCTCGTCGTCGACGAGCAGGTTCCCGGCGTGCAGGTCGCCGTGGAACAGCCCGTGGCGCAGCCCGCCCTCGAAGGTGGCGAACAGCAGCGCCTTGACCAACTCGGTTCCGTCGAAACCCTGTGTGCGGATGGCCTTGACGTCGTCGATGCGCACGCCGTGCACCCGCTGCATGGTGAGTACCCGCTCGCTGGTGAAGTCCCAGTGCACGCGCGGCACCGTGATGTTGCGGCCCAGCGGTGAGCCGTGCAGCCCTGAGACCCAGGCCTCCATCGACTGCGCCTCGATGCGGAAGTCGAGTTCCTCGGCGAGGTTGTCGGCGAAGTCGGCGACCACGTCCTGGGCGGAGAGCCGCCGGCCCAGCTTCGCCAGCTCCACCACCTGGGCGAAGCGTTTGAGGATCTGCAGGTCGGCGGCCACCCGGCGGCGGATGCCAGGGCGCTGAATCTTGACGACGACGTCCTCCCCGGAGTGCAGGGTGGCGAAGTGCACCTGGGCGATCGAGGCCGAGGCGAACGGCGTCTCCTCGAACGTCGCGAACAACTCGGCCGGGTCGGCGCCGAGTTCCTTTGTGAACAGCGCGTGCACTTCGGCGGTGTCGGCCGGGGGCACGGCGTCGAGGAGGCTACGGAACTCACGGGACAGCTGTTCGCCGAACGCGCCGGGGCTGGAGGCGATGATCTGGCCGAACTTGACGTAGGTGGGGCCCAGGTCGGCGAAGGTCTGCGGGATCTCCCGGATGACCTTGTCCTGGATCGGGCCTTTGGTCGGCAGTTTGGTCAGGATCCGGGCCAGGGTGCGGGTGAGCTGCCAGCCCGTCGTGCCGATCCGGGCGGCCTCGACGGGCAACGGCACCCGGTCGAGTGCGGCCATTTCTCGGTGGTTGGTGGTGGAACTCATTTGTCCCAGTGTGCCAAATCTGCCCTGCTTATCGCCAATTTCGGGCGAGCTGGGTCACACCCGGCCGACGGCGCCGTCCGGCAATTTTGACCAATCGGTGACGTGCCGGAGCAGTTACTCCTACCCTCGGCCCTTCCGGGTTCATACTCCGGAGATAACGGCTATCGATGGTCGAGTCCACGGCCATGCCGCGACTGGAGGGCAACGATGATTCCTACAGAACTATCCCAAGGCCAATTCGACACGGTGTACAACTTCCTATCCCTGGTGATAGCGGCTCAGTTGTTCACCACGATCTTCCTGCTGGCGTCCCAGCGGCGGGTGCTACCCCGCTACCGGCAGGCGCTGGTGATCTCGGCGACGGTGACCGGTATCGCCGCCTACCACTACTTCCGCATCTTCGACTCGTTCCGGCACGCGTTCGTGACCGAGGCGGCCGGCGGAAAGGGCACCTACGTCCAAGCCGCCGGGGCGTCCTTCAACGAGGGCTACCGCTACGTCGACTGGTTGCTGACGGTGCCCCTGCTGCTCACCGAACTCGTGGTGGTGCTGGCGCTGGCCAAGAAGTTGCAGACCTCGCTGCTGATGCGGCTGATCCCGGCCTCGGCGCTGATGATCATCCTGGGTTACCCCGGTGAGATCAGCGGCGACAACGCGACCCGCAACATCTTCGGGCTGCTGTCGACCATCCCGTTCCTCTACATCCTCTATGTGCTGTTCGTCGAGCTGACCAAGTCCCTTGACCGCCAGCCCGAGTCGGTGCGCGAGACCGTCAGCCAGATGCGGATCCTGCTGTTCGCCACCTGGGGCGTCTACCCGATCGCCTACATCCTTCCGCTGTACTTCCCGGGTTCGGGAGCATCCGGATGGGTGGGCATGCAGATCGGCTACTCGCTGGCCGATATCCTGGCCAAGTGCCTCTACGGCCTGCTCATCTACAAGATCGCCCGCCTGAAGTCCTTCGCCGACGATCCCAACTTCGCGATCGAGGAGGGCCATCACCACAGCCACGCGAAGGCTGCGGCGTAAGTAGTTCTGTGCCGGTGACCGCCGGGCTCCTTCGGGGGTCCGGCGGTTGTCGTTTGTGGTGAGCGATTTAGGCGTTGGTGAGCTGACTGATGCGTTGCGGTGAGACATGAAGGAGCGTCGCGGCGTCACGCACGGGTACGCCTGCTGCGGTCAGCTTCAGCGCGTAGGCGCGCGCGGCATCGGCTGCCGTTGCGTCCAACGCCTGTGCTTGGCGGCGTAGTTGTTGGATCTCCTCGGCCGAGCCCAGGGCATCGTCTCCGTCGCAAAGCGTGATGCTGGTGACCTGCACTGCAACCTCGGCCATGGGGGCATCGGTGCTGACCGCGATGAGGCTTCGTGCCATGTCTTCAATCTCGGATATCCGGCGCGCCTGCGTGATTTGGCCGAGTTCCGGAACGGCGATCATCCACCAGCGGCCGTCGCGGTGTACCTCGATCGTGTAGTTGCGCATCACGCCTCACCCGCCTGCTCGATGGCCTCATTAACCTTGCGAACCACTCCGGGGCTGATCGTCCGGTGACTGTCGGGGAGGGCGATCCAGGCGCCGTTGGCATGGTTCCTTCTTGATCACCCGTGATCAAGGAGATAGTCCATCCCGCTAGATGTTTTCTAGTCAATTCAGCTAGACGGAACATGTTGAGCGGAGTGTTTCGCCGCGCCCGCGTAGATTTGCGGCGTGCAGATCAGCGCCGCGCAGGCTTGCGAACTGTTCGTCGGGGACCCGCAGTCCCCCCTGCAGATCGTGCGGGTCAGCTACACCAACGCGGCCGCGTCTACGTCCCTACGGATCGAGGGTGACGGGCTGAGCACCCCCGATCCGGTGAGCGGTGCGGCCGGGGAGGGCAGCGTCGAGGTGGCTGTCCGTGTCGACCGGGCGGTGCCGGGCCAGCGGCGGACCGCCCGCGTCCTTGCCGGCGAGACGGCGGCGTTCACCTTCGAGTTCGTCGACGCCGAACCGGGCTGGACGATGCACATGATCAGCCACTTCCACTACGACCCGGTGTGGTGGAACACCCAGGGCGCCTACACCAGTGTGTGGACCGAGGACCCGCCCGGCGCCTGCAAGCAGAACAACGCCTTCGCGCTGGTGGCCGCCCACCTGGAGATGGCCCGGCGCGAACCGGTGTACAAATTCGTCCTGGCCGAGGTCGACTACCTCAAGCCCTACTTCGACGCCCACCCCGAGGACCGTGCGGATCTGCTGCGGTTCATCGCCCAGGGTCGGGTGGAGGTGATGGGCGGGACCTACAACGAGCCCAACACCAACCTCACCGGGGCGGAGACCTCGATCCGCAACTTCGTGGCCGGCATCGGGTTTCAGCGCGACGTGCTGGGGGCGTCACCGGCCACCGCCTGGCAACTTGACGTCTTCGGCCACGACCCGCAGTTTCCCGGGATGGCGGCCGACGCCGGGCTGACATCGTCGTCTTGGGCGCGCGGGCCGCACCACCAGTGGGGGCCGATGCAGAACGGCGGCGACCCGACCCGCATGCAGTTCCGCAGCGAGTTCGAATGGATCGCGCCGTCGGGGCTGGGCCTGCTGACCCACTACCTGCCGGCGCACTACGCGGCCGGGTGGTGGATGGACTCCTCGACCTCGCTGGCGCAGGCCGAGGAGGCCACCTTCGAGTTGTTCCGTGGGCTGAAGTCGGTGGCGCTGACCCGCAACGTGCTGCTGCCGGTCGGCACCGATTACACCCCGCCGAATGCCTGGGTCACCGACATCCACCACGACTGGAACGCCCGCTATTGCTGGCCGCGGTTCGTCTGCGCGCTGCCCTCGGAGTTCTTCGCCGCCGTGCGCGCGGAGTTGTCCTCCCGCGGGGTGGCCGCCTCGCCGCAGACCCGGGACATGAACCCGATCTACACCGGCAAGGACGTCTCCTACATCGACACCAAACAGGCCAATCGGGCCGCTGAGGACGCGGTACTGGGCGCCGAGCGGTTCGCGACGTTCGCAGCGCTGCTCTCGGGGGCGTCTTATCCGGAGGCGGCGCTGGCCAAAGCCTGGGTGCACCTGGCCTGGGGCGCCCACCACGACGCCATCACCGGATCGGAGTCCGATCAGGTGTACCTGGACTTGCTGACCGGCTGGCGGGATGCCTGGGAGTTGGGGCAGGCGGCGCGGTCCGGGGCGCTCTCAGTCCTGTCGGCGGCCGTCGACGCCGATCTGCCCTCGGTGGTGGTGTGGAACCCGTTGGCGCACAACCGGACCGACATCGTCACCGTCCGGCTGGCCGAGCCGGTTGGCGACCGCGTCGTCGTCCTCGACTCCGCCGGTGAGGCGCTACCGGCGTTGGTGGAGGACGACGGGTACTCGGTGAGTTGGCGGGCCGCCGAGGTGGGCTCGGTCGGGTGGCGCACCTACCGGCTGGTGACCGGAGCCGCCGGGCCGGCGACATCGGATACCGGAGCCGCTGGGCCGGCGGGCTGGGCGCCGATCGACGGGGTGGCCATCGCCAACGAGTTCCACCGCATCGACGTCGACCCCGCCCGCGGCGGCGGGGTGTCCTCGCTCATCGAGACAGCCTCCGGACGGGAACTGATCGCACCCGGCCGGGTCGGCAACGAACTGGCCGTCTACGAGGAGTACCCGGCCCACCCCGAGGCCGGGGAGGGGCCCTGGCATCTGCTGCCCACCGGGCCGGTCGTCGCCTCCTCGGCGTTCCCGGCGACCGTGCAGGCCTACACCAGCCCGCTGGGGCAGCGACTGGTGGTGCGCGGCGCGATCGGGGAGGTGCTGCGCTACACCCAGACCCTGACGCTGTGGCACGGCGTCGACCGGGTGGACTGCCGCACCACCATCGACGAGTTCACCGGCGCCGACCGGTTGGTGCGGCTGCGTTGGCCCTGCCCGGTCCCCGGCGCCCTGCCGGTCAGCGAGGTCGGCGACGCCGTCGTCGGCCGCGGCTTCGGCCTGATGCACGACCATGCCACCGGCGAGGACCGCGCCGTCGACTCCGCGGCGCACCCCTGGACGCTGGACAACCCCGCGCACGGCTGGTTCGGGCTGTCCTCGTGTGTGCGGGTACGGGTCGGCGAACAGACCCGGGCGGTGTCGGTCGCCGAAGTCGTCGCGGACTCCGAGACCTCGAATGAAGCCCGCGACCTGATGGTCGCGCTGGTGCGCGCCGGGGTGACCGCCACCTGCAGCACCGCCGGCCATACCCGCTACGGGCACCTCGAGGTCGACTCCAACCTGCCCGACGCCCGCATTGCCCTCGGCGGCCCGGAGGACAACGCCTTCACCGCAGCGGTGCTGGCCGCCGCCGACCCGGCCTACGCCGCGGAGGTTGAGCGGCAACGCGCGGGTGGTCAGGCCCGGGTGTTCGTCCCCGCGTTGGCCCCGCTGGATGCGGTGTGGCGACCCGACGCCGACCTGCGCGGCGTGCTGGCGTTGCCGGTGCTGATCGTGGCGGGTTCCGGTGCCGCGGCGGCTCTGGCCGCCGATCTGGGCGACGCCGAGATCGTCGTCACCCAGGACGTGGCTGCCGACTGCGGACCCTTCGAGTCGCGCACCGTCGCCCTGATCAACCGTGGCGTTCCAGGCTTTGCCGTCGAACCCGACGGCACTCTGCACTCCTCGCTGATGCGGTCCTGCACCGGCTGGCCCTCGGGGACCTGGATCGACCCGCCGGCCCGAAAAGCCCCCGACGGCTCCAACTTCCAGTTGCAGCACTGGAGCCATACCTTCGACTTCACGCTGGTGAGCGGCGCGGGCGACTGGCGGCGCGTTGAGACGGCCTCGCGCAGTGCAGAATTCAACCATCCGATGCAGTGCGTCGCGGTGGACTCCGGCAGCGCGGGCCTGCCTGCTGACGGCTCGCTGCTTCGTGTGCAGCCTGCCGGGGCGGTGCACCTCGGCGCGCTCAAACCCCGCGGCAACCCGACCGCGGTGGGCAGCGCGACCACCGTCGACCCCGCCAATATCGTCCTGCGCCTGGTCGAAACCCGCGGAACATCAACCGATGTCGATCTCGGCACCGCGGTGGGCGCGCTGTCCGGCGTCGTCGCCACCGACCTGCTGGAGAATTCCAAGCCCGGGAACGACCCGCTGTCGCTGCACGGCTACCAGATCGGCACCGTCGCCGCCCGCATCGAGGCGCCTCGTGTCATCGATGCCGCCGGTCGGTTGTTGGCGTCGGAATCCGAAGCGGCTCAACCGCTTTACGCCCGATACTGGCTGCACAACCGGGGGCCCGCCCCGCTCGGCGGGCTCCCCGCCGTGGCCCATCTGCATCCCGAGGCGGTCACCGCCCGCCCCGGCGAGACGGTGCGGCTGCGGCTGACGGTGGCCAGCGACTGCAGCGACGCCACCCTCACCGGAGGTGTGCGCCTGCGTCACCCCCGCGACTGGGGCGAGGATGCCGCCACCCGGATGTGGGCACCGGGCCGCCACGGCGAAGGCACCTTCGAGTTACCGCCGCGCGGCTACCGGGAGACCGAGTTCAGCGTCACCGTCCCCGAGGATGCCGCACCCGGCCACTACCCGGTGCGCGCCCAACTGACACTGGGCGGCGACATCCCCCCGGCCTGGCGGCAGACCGTCGAGGACGTTTGCGTCATCACCGTCGGGGAGCCAGGGGATCTCGTGCGCCTCGTGTCCGAGCCGGCCGACGTCGTCGTCGCCCGCGGGGATTCGGCCACCGTGAGCGTCACGATCGGCTCCGGGGCCGCGGCCGACCTGGCGCTGGAGGCGCACCTGATCAGCCCGTGGGGCACCTGGGAGTGGATGGGCCCGGCCGCGCGCGGGGCGGTGCTGCCCGCTGGGTCCGCCGTCGAGGTGAGCTTCGATGTCGCCCCGCCGCCCTGGGCCACCCCCGGGACCTGGTGGGCGCTGATCCGCATCGGATGTGCGGGACGGCTGCTGTACTCCCCGGCGGTGGCGGTGAGCGTCCGGTGACCCTCGCCGCGACGGTCGCGGGCCAACCAGTGGCGGTCGACGAGGTCGACGCCCGTGAAGCCGTGCTGCGTTCCTCCCCACAGACCGCCGCGCTGCCGCGCCCCGGGACCAGCGAAGGCCGTCAACTGCGGCGCTGGCTGACCCAGTTGCTCGTCACCGAGCGGGTGATCGTCCGCGAGGCCGCCGCGCTGGGCCTCGCGGCCGATGCCGACCCCGGGGTGGAGGCGGTGCTGCCGGATCTGACCGCGCGCCTGGAGATCGGCAGTATCGCCGCTGCCGTGCTGGCCGATCCGCTGGCGCGGGTGCTCTACGCCCACGTCACCGCCGGCGTCGAGGTCTCCGCGCAGGCCGTCGCCGAGTACCACCGCCGCAACCCCGGCCGGGTCACCTCCG
>SXGT01075039.1_pt1 | contig 10292 bp, 9 predicted proteins | sample 3176221 | NCBI WGS metagenome assembly SXGT01 (sample SAMN11356862, study PRJNA531348) | freshwater metagenome | isolation source: freshwater sample F1-120 | place: China: Fuxian Lake, Yuxi | collected 2017-12-25
ACGCACTACCCAAGGGCCGATCGCATTCGCGTCGTCCTCGACAACCTCTCGACGCACACGCCGACGGCCCTCTACGAAACCTTCGAGCCGGAGGAGGCTCGGCGGATACTCCGCCGACTCGAATTTCACTTCACGCCGAGGGTACTAGCTCATGACACGCCGCGCCCCGGGCTCCGCACGATGACAGATTTTCTCCGGGAGCGCGCCCACCACCATGTCGCGCTCCGCCTGCCCGGAGAGAACGGTCCGCGCGTCGCCGGGATAGCTGTCCTTGACCCTCTGGAGGAGGACCGCGCCGTCCATCCCCGGCATGCGCATGTCCGAGACCACCACGTCGCGAAAGGCGCCTTCGCCAGCTCGGCCAGCGCAGCGCGGCCGCTGCGCGCAAACACCATGATCCACTCGGACCGCTGCTTGCGCAGCAGGTTCTCGAGGCCCTCGAGCACGTGAGGCTCGTCATCGACGAACAGGATGCGCTTCAACCGACCCGAGGCCCGCGAGCTGGCGACCCAATAGCGAACTATAGAGCTGCGGCAGGGCGCCTGCGCCTTTTCTCTGGCGCATCGCGGGCGCCTGGCGGAATTTTCCGTACCGAGTACCATCTCGGCGCGTGACGCCCCCGAAGCTCCTCTGCATCGACGGCACCGAGTGCCCCGAAACCATTCCCAGCGACCTCGCGGCGCTGCGGGCGCTTCCGCCATCGGCACAAGCAGCGTTCTGGGAGGTGCTCGAGCCTTGCCTCGCGCCAGCGCCCGGGGCCGATGCGGATCGCGCCATCGAGGCCTTCGCGCGTCAACACCGCGCCGTCGGCGGCCTGATCGCCGAGGCCCTCCGCGGCTGTCGCTTCCTCATGTACGAAGCGGCACGTCGCGACCTCGACCGCCTGAGCTTTGCCGCGGATCTGGGAACGTTACTCGCGAGCGATGTCGCCGACGGGCAGGCCGAGTCGCTCCGCACAGTGCTGCTCTCGCGCTACGACGACGCGAAGCAGCGCCTGCGCAGGGAGATCGTCTCGCGCAGCATCGCCGACCACGGCCGCCTGCTCACCGGCGCCGACTGGCGCGTCGACCGCATCGCCGCCTCGCAGCACGGCCGCGCCATCGATGCGCCGGTGGCGCTAGTGACCTTCAGCTACCGCGAAGGCTCGGAACAGAAGCGGCTCACGTTTCATGCAGAGCTTGGGATGATGCTGCGCTTGAAGCAGATCTGCGAGCAGGTGCTGCAATAGCCGCCGGAACAGTGAGAGCCTCCGGCTCGACTCCGTGGCCCTGAATGTCGCTGCCATCGGCGAGCTGCCAGCGACCGACCTGGGCGTAGCTGCTGCCCTGCTGCTCTTCTACCAAAGCCTCGATGGTGGCCTTGCCGGCGCTCCGCTCGCCCATGACCCGCGCGCGCCGATGATGCTGCAGCGCCGCCGCGACGAGCTCCGCGGCCGAGCCGGTGTGGCGGTCAATCCACACAAACAGCGGCAGCTCGCTCGTGCCGTCTTCGGCCTGGCTGCGGTGCACGGTGACGTCGCCGTCGGGCGTCGATGACGCGGCACAGCACCGCGCCCTTCGGTAGCCACAGCTCGAGCACGCGCAGGCTCGCGCGCAGCTCGCCGCCGGGGTTACCGCGCAGATCGAGGACGACGGCGCGGGCGCCGCTGCGGGTGAGCCGTCGGAGCGCGCTGTCGACCCTCGTCGCGGTGCCGAAGCCAAGAAGCGCTATGCGGATCACGCCCACGCCATCGCCGTCGAGCGCGCAGTCGACCTCTGCGCCGTCCATGGAATCCGCGAGCGCACGCAACGCCGCCCCCTCGAGCGGGCCCACGGGCGGGGCACCCGCGTGGGTGAAGAACACGTTGGTGATGCTGGGCACGAGCACGGCGCCGAGGGGGTTATTCATGTTGTTGCCGGTCGTCGGGCAGCACAGGTTGATCGCCGGCATGAAGTTCACCTTCACGATGGGATTGCCCATGGTGTACTTGCCCGGGCCCTTGATCATCGGGTGCGCCACACCGGCCTCGTCACCGCAGGTGAGCGGGATCATCGAGCCGACGTTCAGCGCGCTCATGTAGCTCACCATCACGTTGGGCGAGAACGGCACCGCCTGCACGTTCAGCGCGATGTTTGGATACGGAATGGGCACCGCCACCGGGCCCACGGGCGTGGTGCACACGTCCGGGAACCCCAGGTTCATGCCAACGCCGCGATTGGATGCAGGGAGCATGCGCTTACCTCGTGGGGCGCGGCGGAGGTTGCCACGCCTCGGCCTCGAGCCGGTCCGTGTCGTTGCGTTTGGCGCGCAGCGTGGTGGCGCCGGTCCACTTGGTATTCTCCTCGCGCACCGCGTGAAGGATGGCGCCGGTGACGTCGCTCCGCGAGAAATCGGCACCACCGAGGTCGGCGTGCGAAAGGTCGGCGTGGCACAGCCGCGCGCCGGCGAACGACGCGTCGCGAGCGCGCGCCCGCTCCCACACGGTGTCCCGAAGATCGCAATCGTTGAACGCCGCTCGCTCGAGGATTGCCGCGGTGAAGCTCGCATAACGGAGCTCCCCATTGAGCAGGCGCGCGTCGGTCATGGTGGCTTCGCCAAAGAAGGCGCCGCGCCCGAGCGCCGGGGTCAGTACTGCACGCGTGAGGTTGGCTCCCTTGAAGTTCGCCTGGGTGACGTTGCAGTCCTCGAACACGACGCCCTCGAGGTTGCAGTCGGTGAAGTCGCTGCCCGTCAAATCGCAGCCGGTGATGCGCCGCCGCGAAAAGTCGCAACCCCTGAAACTGCAACGCACGAGCGACATCCCGCGCAGCGGGATCCCGTTGAGATCCACGCCGGCAAAATCGACCCTCTCGAACGAGCACTTCGTGAGGTTTGCACCCAGGAGCAGCGAGCCGGTCAGGCTCGCTTGGCGGACCGTCAGGCGCGTCAGATCGGCGCCGCGCAGGTCGGCATTGTCGAGCAACCCGAGCTCGATGACTGCCCCGGCCAGCGACGCGCCCGAGAGATCGGCGCCGTGCAGCAACACGCCTGTGATGGTCTTCTCGCTCAGGTTCTGGCCCTGGAGATTGGCATTGGTGAGGACGCACTTGGCCAACGTCGCGCCGCTCAGCTCGGCGCCGCGCAGGTCGGAATCCATCATCACCGCGCCGGTGAAGTCGGCATTGCGCAGGTTCGCGCCGCGCAGGTTGGCGCCGTTGAAGCAGGTCTTCTCGAGGCGGGCATCGGATAGATCGGCCCCGTGCAAGTCGAGCCCGTCGAGCTCTGCCCCTTTGAGGTTGGCACCTTTGAGGTCGGCCCCGCTGAGATCGCTCTCGCCCAACTTCGCGCCGTCGAAGATGACCCGCTCCATCTGCTTCGGCAGCTTGGCTTCGCTCAGATCCGCCAGCCGCAGACTCACCGCCTCGAGGACGGCCTGGCCGAGGTCGGCGCGCGCGAGCCGGGCGCGATCGAAGAGCGACTGTTTGATGCTGGCCCCGACGAGCCGCGCGTCGCACAGGCTCGACTCCACCAAGACCACCCTCTCGAGCGTCGCTCCCGAGAGATCGGCGCCCGACAGGTCGCTTTGGTTGAGCACGACCTCGCTCAATCGGGCACCGCGGAGATCCGCGCCGCGTAGGTCGAGCCTCGGGATCGCGGCGCGCTCGAGCACACAGCCGCGCAGATTGGCGCGCTGAAAGGTCGCGCCCAGCATTTGCACGTCAGCCCATTCGCAGCCGCTCAGGTTGGCGTCGGCGAAGCTCCCGCCGAGGATCTTGGCGCCGCGAAAACTCGCGCCCGAGAGATCGGCACCGCTGAGGTCGACCTCGATGAGCTCGACGCCAGCCAGGTTGACCCCCGGCGCTGCCGCGCCGCGCAGGTCGTTACCCCGCAGCTGCTCGCCCGCAAAGGCGTAGCCCGAGCGCGCCAGCTCTTCGAACTGCTCACGCCGAATCATGCAGCGCTCTCTTCAGGTTCGCCCCGGAGAAGTCGCAGTCGCGACCCCTCGCGCCAAGCAACTTGGCGTCGTAGAGGTTGGCGCCGGTGAACCTGGCGCCATTCATGGTGCATTTCGATAGGTCCGCCGACACGAGCTTGGCTTGCGCGAAGCTCGCCTCATCGAGCTGCGCCTTGAAGAAGCGGCTGTGCTCGAGCACGGCACAGTCGAAGCGCGCGCCCCTCGCGTTGACGCGATCGAAGAACCCCCAGGGCAGGTGCGCCCAGCGGCAGTCCGCGCCCTCGAGCGTGGCCCTCGTCCAGTTGCAGCGCTCGGCTCGGGCGCCGGTGAAGGTCGCTTCGCGAAGATCGCTCTCTTCGAAGGTGCAGCCCGACAGCGTCGCGTCGGCGAAGCGAGCGCGGCGCGCCCGCGCCTTGTAGAACAGGCAACGCTCGAGCTTGGCACCCATGACGCGCGCCGCGGTCAGCTCCGCGTCTTCGAAATCGCTCTGGCGAAGCTCGATGTTGCGCAGGCTCGCGTCACTCAGCCGTGCTCGAGTGAAGAACACCAGCTCCCCGCGCGCCCCGTCCAGCACCGCGCGGCTCAGCTCGGCGTCGGCGAAATACGCCTTGTCGAGGCTCGCGCCTGCGAGTCGCGCCCCAACGAGGGTGGCCTTGGCAGCGTTCACCCGCGCGAGGCTGGCCTCGCTCAGATCGGCGTTGCCGAGGTCGGCCTTGAAGAGCAGCGCGCCCTCGAGGTTGGCGCGCGCGAACACCGTGTTCGCCAATTTCGCGCGGGTGAAGATGGCACCGCTGAGGTTCGCGCCACGGAGGTCGATGCCGCTGAGATCGCGATCGGTGAAATCACGACCGGAGAGCTCGGCACCCGGCTCGAGAGCAGCGTCGGCGATCGCTGCTCGGTTCGGCGGGCGGTAGTTGGGGTCGAGCGAGCGGAATCGCGCATCCGACATCTTCTCTGCGAACGCCTCCGCCTCGTCGGGCGCGACGGCGCGGAGCTGGGCTGCGGCGTCGGCGATGGCGGCGCTATCCAGCCCCAGATGCATGCGCGGCGCACCCGGCACCGGCACCAGCGGCGGCGCCTCATCGGCGGCTGCACGATTCATCGCTTCGGCCAGGGTCGAAGTGAGATCTTTGCCGGTCGCCGCAGCCAGCTTCTCACCCGCACCGGGCGACTCGCGCTCGATGAGCCCGGCCAGCGCCTTGGCTTGTTCTTCGCCCTCCGCTGCGGCGGCGCCAAAAAACGCCAGCGCCGCCTCGTCCTCGATGTGCTCGTCGAGCGCCAGCGGATCGCGCTCGAACTTGAGCAGCCGCGCGCGGTAGTGCTCGAGCGGCAGCGGCGCAGCGAGCGGCTCGCTGGCGATGAGCACCGTCGTCACGTCGTCGAACTCGGCGTCGGCGACGCGCGTGCGGCCGCGCCAGGTGAGGCAAAGCTGCCCCTTGTCGACCTCGACGAAGAGCGTATCGAGCAGCATGGTGAGCTCGCGAAACGCTCCCTTCACGTCGTTGACGAAGGCGCGCACGCGGAGGCTCGGGAGCCGACAGCGCAGCTCGCGGTGCGTCGCGTGCATGTTGGTCAGCACCAACAGCTCATCGCCGCGCAGGAAGGGCAGCTGCTGATCGAGCGGCGCGGCGTTGAAGTATCCAAAGTCGAAATCCTCGGCGAAATACGGAGCTCGCGCCTTGTAGCTCGCGCCATAGGCCTCGCCGACGCGGCCCGCCCGCGGCGCCCACGCTGGATTGATGGGCGCGAAACAGGCGGGCACGGATTTCTCGCTACGGCCGATCACCGGCGCGTCGGGCAGCTCCAGGTTCGGCACTTCGGCCCCGTCGCAACCGAGCCCCACGGGATTTTGCGGATAGCCCGGCCCACCGTAAGCGCGGCGATACGTCAGCGGCAGCACGCCGAGATGCGCCGGCTCGGACGGCGTCAACCCGGTCATCGTGGCGCTCCAGCTCCGTGAGCCGACGACGCGCAACCTCTTGTTCCAGTTGCCAACCGCGAAGGTCACGGGACACTCGCGGATCGCTCGCGAGGTCGGCGGATGGAAGCTGCCGGCCAGCATCACGTCGGCGCGCGGCTTGAAATCGGCGAAGTCGCTCGGGTAGACGAGCTCCCCCGCGCGCTCGTCATCCCCCTCGGCGAAGGCGTCCGCCGACAGCGCTCCCTGAACCAGCGGGGCGAGACCCTCGGGGAGCCGCGCCACGCCATCGTGAACGAGGTCGAAGCGGCCCCGCACAATGACCACCATGTCCGGCGCCGGCGGCTCGAGCGAGCTCAGCTTGGTGCCGAAGGGAAAGTCGCTGAGGTTCTTGAAGCGCACGGTTCAACCGATGAATATCGCCGCTGCGATTTCCTTCCTGGTAGCTGCCGTGATTGCCGCGGAATCCATCGTGAACTCATGTTCCGTGCCCACTACAACGTCCGCTTTGAACCCTACGGTGACTTCGCGGAACGCGCCTAAATGCAGCTCGACGTGGCCGCCCGCAAAGAGCTCCGCCGACGCGGCGAGGGCAATCCCCACTTGGGCGCCCAAGAAAAACTCGAGTTTGGCGCCGATCTGGGTGTCCACCGACGCACCGAACAGCGTGCTCACCGACCCGCCATACTGCGTCTCGTTGCTGTTCCCCCAATGCGTCGAGGTGATGTGGGCGAGATTGCCGGCCTCGCCAGTCTCCTCGATGATGGTCTTTGCGTACGTGTAGCTCGTAACCGCATTAGCGATGACTTGTTCCGACATGGTGCCGGTGACATTGATTGAGTCGGAGATGCTGGACGCGTAAGTGCTGCTGGTGATCGCGCCCACGCGCGACCCGTCGCTGCCGGTGTACTCGGTGATGGTGTTGGCCCACGTCCCCTCGAGAATGTCGGGGTTATCGTTCTCTCCGCGCGTGCCCTCGGCGTTGAAGGTCGCCTCCAGCGCGGTCGGCACTGTGCCAACGATGGAGGTTTGCTTGCTGCCGCGAAACTCCTCCTTGAACTCGCCTTTGAAGATCTCGTGAACGTGCCCTCTGGTGGTCTCCTCGGTCGTCTTCCAGGTTCCGCCGAACTTGGACGACTTGTACTCGATGCGGGTCACGTCTGCGCTGTCAACGAGATGACCTCCCGAGGCATCCACCACCACGGGTTCCGTGCCGTCGGCGCCGCGCCCCAGCACGATGAGCTGGTAGTTGCCGCGGACGATCTCGATCTTGTCACCGCCGGTGGTGGTCAGCCGATTGCCATCGCAGTGATCGCGCCAGCCGAGGTTGGCGTGGAAGTTATCCCGCGTGTCTCCCGAGCCGTAGAGCGGTGGGCGCGCGTCCGTTCCCGTGCGGTCGCGGATGTGCCCATTGGGGGGGTTGCTCTTATCGAGAAACTTGCTGAATTTTCCCCACAACGCCGCGCCGAGCTGCGAGGGATCGGGATCGGAAGCAGAACCGTCAGTGCGCGCGGTTCCGAGGCGAAGGTACGAATCGAGCGTGCTAGCGCTATCGTGGTTCGGGACCAAGATCTCGAAGTACTTGCGAGTGCCGTCTTCCGATGAGTAGGGCATTGGATCTCCAGTCGAGCCGGGGTCAACCCAACAAGATTTGTTTGCCGTTCACGCTCGCGGTCTCATCGGCGATGACGGCGATCTTGCGTGCCCGCTGCACCGCCGTGCCATCGACGACGGACTGCGACTCGCCGGCGTGCACATGCAGCATCTCGCGCACGCGCTGAACCATCGTCGTCACCTTGTGGATCGCGTCCTTCGCCGACACGGCGAACCGATCCACGAGCACGTCGAGCTCCGGTCCGCGCAGCCGCACCCCCCGATCGCCGCTCAAGGTGAGCGTGCCGTTGCGCGCGTGCAGCCGCACATCACCGTCGAGCTCCAGGTTCACCCTGCCCTGGCCCATCACCACGCCGATGACCCAATACCCCTCGGCGCCGCGGCCGATGACGAGCAGCTCGTCGCCGACCACCGGCTCATAGGGGTAGCCAAGCGCGAGGGTCGCCTCGACCCGCTCCCCATTCGCTAACTGCACGACACACACGCGAAGCGCACGGCCGAGCTCGACCATGCGAGCGGAACCGAGGTAGGAGCCTTGCTCGACTGCGCGGAGGATGGGTGCATTCATGGGGACTGGATCAAGCTAGCGGAGTCAGGCGGCAGCGGAAAGCGCCTCGCGGCTGTTGCAACAGCTCAGCCATCCACGAAGAAGAGCGGCGCACAGCAGCTGCCGAGCACACTGCAGGACCCTTGGCCGTTGTCCGGTCCGAGGCACTTGCCACGAAAGTCGCCGTTCACGCTGCAGGTGCAGACGGTCTTGCCATCGCCCGTGGGCTGGCAGCTCGTGGCGTATTCCTTCTTGCCGCACCCCGCGGTGCAGCCGCACGAGCCGTCGCTGGCGCCAAAGCAGCTCTCGGAGCCGCACTTGCCGATGCAGGACGCATAGCTCTCGAGCGCGTCTTGGCAACTCGGTACCGGAGCGCAGGTCGGTGAGTCGGCGAATCCGGAGCTCACGAGGCACGCGAGCCACGATTCGTGGGCGGCGGCGCAGCTGTCATTGCCAGTCTCGCACTTCGTGAGGCAGTCTTCGACTTGGCCGCAGTTCTTGGCGACAGCGTCGCAGACTGGCCCGCAAGAGTTCGTGTCGCCCGGTCCGCTGCCGACCGACGGTCCGCTCGTCGCCACGTCCATCGACTGGGCCATGGACTGGCCCGTCGACTGGCCCGTAACGCCGACGGCGGTGGAGTCGTCCGCGCCGCTGCCGGTCGCACCGCCGCTGCCGCCCAGGCCGAGCGGGTCATCGACGATGGCCTTGCCGCCGCACGCGACGAGCGTGGCCGTCGCGAGCCCGAAGAGACCGAAGAGACCGAAGAGACCGAAGCCCATCCTATGGCACAGCGTGCGGCGCAGCATGCGGCGCAGCATAGCCGAGTTGGGCCGCGCACAGGGGCGCGCGGCTGCGAGCGCTTGGGAGGACGCCCGCAGCCGCCGGTGCTGGGAGGCGGTCAGTACCAGACCGTGTCGAGCCACACCTCTTGCTGCTCGAACCCGTGGTTGCGCGCGTCGCGCCACACGATGGGAACGTTCGTGCCCGCGAGCACGCCGCCGAGCTCGGAGAGCCCCGCGGTCATCTTGCCGTGCTTGAAGATGGTCGCGGGCTCGGCGACCTTGAGGTCGGCCGCGACGGGCGCGACGAAGAGCTCGATGCGCCCGGTCGCCAAGTCGACGTACGAGCGGTGATCGAGCCAGCCCATCACGGCGTTGAGCTTCGGGTGCGGCAGGAAGAAACCGAAGCCGCGATCCTCGACCGCGGCGAGCATCTTCGTGCCCGCGCCCGGCGTGCCTTCGGTCTTGCCGGCGGTGTCCGTGGGCTTGCCATAGAAGAGCGTCCAGGGCGGCTCTTCGGAGGCGTTGAGGTCGACCGCCGAATACGCGGACAGGGCATGCTCGCCATGCGCGAAGACGCGCGAGTCCCAGTGGAACGTGAAGTCCGTCTTCGTGCCGGCGTACTCTTCGGAGAGGAGCTTACCGTCCGTACCGACGACGGCGAGCTGGGCCTTCGGGAGCGTCGTGTCGAGCACGGGCAGAAAGAGCTCGCGCACGTAGCTCACCACGGTGCGATCGTTGAAGGGGACGAGGCTCAGCGTCGTGAAGGACTGAAACGACCCGATGGGGTCGTCCTTCGTCCCGAAGCCCGCCGTGGCGATGGTGACCGGGCCCGTCGTCGCGCCGCCCTCGGGCTCCACGCGCGCCCAATGGATCTCGCTCGGCATGCCGCCGTCGCGGCTGCGCCAGGTGAAGACGAACGCCGTGCCATCGAAGGCGACGTCCCCGCCCGGAGCGCCGTGCGTCCCGGGCGGATCGAGGGCGATGGGCGCGACCTTCTCCTTGCCTGCGAAATCGACGACCTTGAAGTAGTTCACATAAGGAACGCCGAGCTGTTGATAGAGGATCCCGAGCGTGCCATTGCCAATGGCGATGCGCGAATGCAGCGTCTCGACGCTGGCGCTGACGAGCGGCACTCGGTCTTCCACCGGCCGAAAGGCGCCATCGAGCCGCTGCAGGTACACCTCGGCGAGCGGCCCCGAGCGGTCGTTCCAAGTGAGGTAGAGCTTGTCCGCGTCGCGATGCAGACGCGGCGAGCCGCCGTAGCCCACCTTGGCATAGTCGGTGAAGCGCACCCCCGCCTCGCCCACGACGACGGCGGCCGCGGCGACGACGCTGATCCCATCGCCCTCGGCCGTCGCCTCGAGATCGAGCGCCCCATCGACGACATTGGCGATCGGCAGCACCGCCGTCCACGTCCCGTCGCCGTCGTCGTCCGCGGCGGGGATTTCCGCGTCGCTCGTCTTGAGCGTCACCTTCTCGGCTATCCCCTTCACATTGAGGTGCACGGGCACCTCGGTG
>SXGT01474394.1_pt1 | contig 10292 bp, 12 predicted proteins | sample 3176221 | NCBI WGS metagenome assembly SXGT01 (sample SAMN11356862, study PRJNA531348) | freshwater metagenome | isolation source: freshwater sample F1-120 | place: China: Fuxian Lake, Yuxi | collected 2017-12-25
CGATCGTGATCGGCGAGTGCGGCTCGGGCGGGGCGCTCGGCATCGGGGTGGGCGACCGTGTGCTGATGATGGAGTACAGCTACTACTCCGTGATCAGCCCCGAGGGCTGCGCCGCGATCCTGTGGAAGGATGGGGAGCGCACTCCGGACGCCGCCGAGGCCCTCAAGCTCACGAGCAAGGACCTGATGAAGCTCAGCCTGATCGACGGGGTGATCCCCGAGCCCTTGGGCGGCGCCCACCGGGCCCCGGTTGTGGCCATGGAGGAGGTCAAGCGCACCATCCTGCGCGAGCTCGACGCCTTCGAGGGCCGCGACAGGGCCGAGCTGGTCCGCGAGCGCCGCAAGAAGTTCCGCCAGATGGGCTGGCTTCCGAGCCGTTTCCCGACCGTTTAGGTTCATTGGGGCTCCCGACTGCTCCTGCGTGCCGAATCCGCTCCAACAGCGGCGGGCGGGGCGCGTAGACCGATCTGCCGAAGCTCCGCAGGGCTCTGTGAGCCCGTCGGAGATGGCCGATGAGACTCTCCCAGCACATGGCGCATGCGTTGCCCCCCAAGGATGAACCGCGTCCGAGCCCGCGCCCGGTCGCCGATCCGTTGGAAGCAGGCTCCGCGCCGGTTCCCGATCCTGCCGCAGCCGAGCTGATCCACCGCGCCGCGCGCGGGGAGGAACTCGCCTTCGAGGCCCTCGTCAAGGCCCACCAGCAGCGTGCCTTCCGCGTGGCGCGCCACATGGTGCCGTCGGACGATGACGCTGAAGACATCGTGCAAGAGGCCTTCATGCGCGTGTTCCGCAGCCTCGAGCGCTTCGACTTCCAGTACAGCTTCTCAACTTGGCTGAACCGCATCGTCACCAACCTCGCCATTGACCACCTGCGCCGTCGCCGTCTGGTCACGCAGGCCTCGGGCGGGGACGAGGGGGACGAGGAATCATGGGAGGCCGAGCTCCCCAGCGAGGCCCCGTCCCCCTCCGAGCGCCTCGAGTCGAACGAGACGGCGTACAAGGTGCGCGAGTGCATCGCGGCGCTCGCTCCGCACTTCCAGTCCGTGCTCACCCTGCGCGAGATCGAAGGGCTGCCCTGTACGGAGATCGCGCGCATCGTGGGCGCCACCCACGTCACCGTGCGCTGGCGCCTGCACCGCGGGCGCAAGCTGTTCCTCGAGGAGTGGGAGCGCCGCGAGCGCGCGGCCGAGTCGGGGGCCGGAGCCGCGCGAACGATGGACGAGCCGAAGAAACTTGGGCGCGCCAACACGGCCAACCGCGGCGACGTACGCCAGAGCGAGACAGGCGAGAACGCATGAAGAGCGAAACGGTCGACTGTGCCCGCGTGCTCGAGCACCTGTTCGAGCGCGACAACGAGGTCCCCGCGAGCGCCGAGCTCGCCGCGGCCTGCTCCGCGCACCTCGACCGCTGCGCCGCCTGCCACGAGCAAGCCGAGCGGCTCGGAGCGGCTCTCACCGCCCTGCGTGAACGTGCGACGGACCCCGTCCCGAGCATCGACCTGTGGGCCGGCGTGCGCGCCACGCTCGCGGCCGAGGAGCGGCTCGCGATCCCGGTGGAACTGGCCCTGCCCCTGCGGACCGGCACCGTGCGGCGCTCCCCGTCGCTGGTGCGCCGCGCGAGCGCGTTCGCCGCGGTTGCGGCGGCCCTCGCGCTGGTGTGGTTCCTCCGCGACGGCGCGACGCAGCCGCATCCCATGGAGTCCTCCAGCCCGTCCACGCCCGTCGTGGCCCGGACGGATGCTGCACGGGCCACACCCCAACCCGCGCTGGCGGCTACCCCCGCAGGGGAATCGCCAGCAGCAGCGCGGACACTGCCGCGCGTCGGCGCGTCCGAGCTGCTTCCCGCCCCGCCGAACGGGCGCCTGCGGCGCGCGACGGGCGAAGAACGTCGGCGCGACTTCTCAGTTCCGTTCGAGTCCACCACCGAGACCAGCGGCTGGTCGCTAGCGAGCGACCGCGAGCTGCGCTGAGCCTCGGACCACGGTCCGCAAACTCTCTGAATCGCGCGGGGAATGCGCGCACTCCCCGCCACTCGCCCAGCGGCGAGCTCACCTCCCGCGCGCCACACTCCATGAACGTTCACGCACTTCTCCCGCTCGTGCTCGGCGGCGCCGCCGTCGCCTCCTCGTTCCAGCCGCTGGGGCCCACAGTCCAAGGGCAGCTTGTGCGTGTGCCGCCCATCCCGCCTGCTGCTCCGCAGGACATCGAAGCGTGGAAGCAGAAGCTCGTCGAGAGAGACCTCGACCTGCGGGGGCAGTCCTTCGACGCCCTCGTCAACGCCGCGCGGCGCGATGGGGGACTGCGCTCCGCACTCGAAGCGTGGGCGCGCGACGAGGCCGCGGGCGAGCTCGCGTGGACTGCTCGACTCGCGCTGCGCGAGCTCGGCCCGCGCGACGACCCTTGGCAAGGAATGCGCGGCCGTCGCGGGGTCTTCTTCCTCGACCCCTCCGAGCAGGATTTCGACTTCGAGGAGCTGCGCCGCCGGATGTTTGAGGACTTCGACCGCCCGTTTCCGGGCTTCGAACCGCGCACGGGGGCCCCGCTTCCGCAGCCGCCGCAGGGTGGTAGCGGGATGACGACGCGCAGCGAGTCCGAGTCGCTCTCGCTCGAATCAGGCCCCGACGGCGTGAAGTGCAAGATCACGCGCACGGAGAACGGGCAGACGAGCACCGAGGAGTACAGCGCGAAGTCGATCGACGAACTGCTCGAGCAACACCCGCAGCTGCGCGGCAAGGTCGGCAGTGGAAGCGCGGCGCGCGGCGGAGTCCAGCAGCGACAGGGCTGGCCGCTCGACTTGCAGCGCGAGCAGGATCCCGACATCCGCAAGGACATCCTCGGCGTCGCGATCGTGCCGCTCACCGCCGAGGAGTCGAGCAATCTCGGGATCGAGCCGGGAGCGGGTCTGCGCATCGAGCGCGTCGAGCAAGGCACCATCGCGCAGCAGCTCGGCCTGCAGCGCGGCCACGTGCTGCTCGAGATGAACGGCAAGACGCTGCGCTCGCGAGACGACGTCTCGCGCGAGCTGCAAGCCCGCGAGTCCAGCGGCTCGATCGAAGTGATCGTGATCGACCGCTGGGGCCAGCGGCGCACGCGCAACTGGAAGCCGACGGCCTCGCGCCAAGTCTGAGGCGCGAGCGCGAGCTCAGTTCCCGACGTTGCCGAGCTGACGCTGGCACTCCACCAGCATGTCCGCGGCGCGCTTCATGTCGCGGTGCTCGAGCCCGAGCGTCGAGAGCTTGATGAACTGCTGCAGGTCGTCGCGCGCCTCGCGCACGCGGCCCAGGTCGAGCAGCAGCTGCGCGCGGCGGCTGTAGGCTTCCGCGCGGCTCGAGTCGAGTTCGAGTGCCGCGGTGAGTTCGTCGGTCGCCGCGGCCTTGCGGTCGAGCGCGAGCAGCGTGGTGGCCGCGGTCAGGTGGGTCTCGGCGAGCAGGCGAGAGCTCGCCTGAAGGCGACGGCGCAGCTCGCCCTCCTCGAGCGCCGAGAGGTTGGGGCGCTGGAGGTCGGACCTCCAGAAATCGATCTCGACCTTCGCCACCTCGAGCAGCTTGCGGGACCAGCCAAGGCTCGCCTCGAGATCGCCATCGAGCGCGCACACGCGCTGCAGGCCGTTGAGCGCCGGGATTTCCGACGGACGCGTCTCGAGCACGGCGAGGTAGTTGGTGCGGGCTTCCTTCCACGCCGCAATCGCGTCGCGACGCAACTCCGCTGCACGCTTCTTCGGATCCGTCGCGCGCGTGGCGGTCTGTCCGCTCTCCACGTTCTCGGCCGCCTCGCGGCAGAGCACGCCCTGGCGTTCGCGCGCCTCCGCGAGGCCGAGCAACGCGCGATAGTCCTTCGAGCGCGCCTGCTCGCGGAACAGCTTCTCGGCCACGAACAGGTCATCCCGCGTGCCCGCGCGCAGCCGCATCCAAGCCTTCATCAGGAGCAGGCCCTGGTCATCGGAGTCGATCTCGAGCCCGAGGTTGACCTGATTCTCCGCCTGCGCGAACTCGCCCGCATCGAAGTACTTGCGCGCAAACTCGCGGTGCAAGGCGATGCGCTGGTCTTCGGTGACGCCGCCCTCGTCGGTCTTGCAGGCCGGCGCGACGAGCGGAGCGAGGGCGAGGAGCAGCGCGAACGGACTCGGGAGCTGTCGGTGGGCCATGGTTGCTCGGTGAGGTTAGAAGGGCGGAGACTAGCAGGAGAAGGGGCGCGGCTCAGGCGCGCGTCGGATCGAGTAGCTGTCGCAACCGCTCTGGTTGCATGCGCAGGCCGAGGACCTTGCCACCCGAGAGCGTCACGAGGCCGGGCTTGGCGCCCTTGGGCTTGTGGACATCCTTGCGCCGCGCGACGTGTACGTTGACGCGAGTCGCGTCGCGCAGGGGCGAGAAGTGGGCCGCGAGGTGCGCGGCGTCGAGCAGGTCCTCGGGATCCGGCTCGGCGCCCTTGTCCAGCACGAGGATCACGTGGCTGCCGGGGCTGTCGGCCGTGTGCAGCCACAGGTCGCCGCCCTTGCTGTGGTGAAACGTGAGGTCGTCGTTGTCGGAGGCGTTGCGACCGACGCGGATCTCGCCGCCATTCTTGCCGCGAAAGAGCTTGTAGGGCTTGCGCGGCTCCGGCGCCTTGCGCTCGCGCTCCTCGACGGTGGCCTGCTGCGGCTCGAGCAGGCCGCGCGCGATGGCGTCGGCCTCGAGCGCCGCGGCGTCGGCCGCTGGATCCTCGCAGCTTGCGGCGAGCGTGCGCAGCCCCGCCCGCTTCTCCAGCGCGAGCTCGAGCTCCCGCTCGACGGACTGGCGGGCGCGCAGCAGCTTCTTGTAGCGCTCGAACACGAGCTCGACGTTCTCGCGCGCGCTGCGACGCGGATCGAGCTCGATGCGACGCTCGCGAGGCTCGACGGAGAACGGGTCGGGCACGAGCACCTCGGCCATGCCACGCTGCATGAGGTGCATGTTGGCCTTCAGCGCCTCGCCGTCCTCACGCACGCTGTCCGCGTTCGACGAGGCCGCGAGGCGCTGCTCGAGACCGCGCACGAGCGACTCCGCGCGCTCCAGCTTGCGCGCCACCCGCTCCATCAGGTCGCGGCGCTCACGCGCAGATGCGAGCTCGCGCACGGCTCGGCCGAGCACTTCCTGCACGAGGAACGAGAGCGGGGCGGCAGGTTCGACGCGAGACTCGCTGTCCGCGGGCGGCAGTCCGAGCCGCGCGACGAGCCCAGGCTCCTGCGCGTCGGCGCGCGGGCTGCCCGGCGGGGGAGTCCACGCTGCGCCGAGCTGCAGGCGCGGCGCGCTCTTCGCGGCGCCCGGCGGCGGAACGAGCACGTCGAGGACCTTTTCCGAGGGCCCGAGCAGCACGAGATTCGAGTGACGGCCCACGAGCTCCGCCACGAGCGAGCGGCGCTCGCCGCGGATCGCGTCATCAAACTCAAGCAGCACAATGCGGTCGCGTCCGGCCTGCTCGATGCGCCGCAGCCGGGCCCCGGCGAGCTCCTCGGCGCAGCGCCGGAAGAACGGGCCCGCGGGGCCGTCGGGGCGTTCCTGGCGCGCCGTCTGCAGATAGAGGCGCGGGCAGTCTCCGTCCGCTGCAAGGTGCAGCTTGCGAACCAGCGTGCGGCCGTCGCTCGATGCTTCGAACTTGAAGTACAGCACGAGATCACGCGGCGGGAGGGCGACCACCTCGGCGACGTGCGCGCCTACGACGAGCGGCGCGAGTTCGGCGACGAGCGCGCCGAGCTCGAGCGCAGACAGGCCGCTCGCGCGGGGGGCGCTCACGGCCTGTCCTTCCGCGCGGGGCGCGGTCCGCGCGAAGCGGGCGTCGTGCCCGCGCGCGCGCGCAGAATGCGACTCGCGCTCAGGCGAGTTCCTCGGCGACGTTGTAGATCCACGGCGTCGAGACCGGGGCCCAGTTGCAGACTTCGCCCGCCTCGCCGAAGAAGTTGGCGAGCTCCGAGGCTGCCGACTCGGGGCTGTCCGAGCCGTGCACGAGGTTGTTCGAGAAGCTCATGCCGAGGTCGCCACGGATCGTGCCCGGGGCGGCCTTGCGCGAGTTCGTGGCGCCCATCATGCCGCGCACGACCTCGATCGCATCCACGCCCTCGAGGGCGAGAGCGACGACGGGCGATGAGCTCATGTACTTCACGAGCCCCGGGTAGAAGGGCTTGGCCTTGTGGGGCTCGTAGTGCTTCTCGAAGGTGCTGGCCGGGAAGCTGCGCAGCTTCATGGCGACGAGCTTGAGGCCCTTCTGCTCGAAGCGGGTGAGGATCGTGCCGACGAGGCCACGCTGGACGGCGTCAGGCTTGAGGAGGACGAGGGTGCGTTGAACGGCCACGGAAGGTGTTCCTGGTGGGAGACGATTCTGGCGACGCCGCGGCGCGGACCGGGCGCGAAAATGGGGGGAAGAGTCTAGCAGCGAGCCCGGGCCGGCCCAAGGCGCGTCTCCGGGTCCGGACGGGCCAGTTTTGTGAAAGCGGGAGTGTTGACTCGAACTCGCGCGCCACTATCCTCCTTGGCCCCGAAGTCAAACGGGCCGCCGCGCGCGACCCGTGAAGCGGAAGGGACTCGGTCGCGAGTCGGTCCACGCTCCCCGTGCGACGCTCCCGTCCGGGCGCTCTCCACCAATACAGACGACGAAGGAAGCGTGCACGAGCCATCTGTTGGCGCGCTGCGCGTTCACGACGTGGACCACGACTCCCCGCAAGCGCCGCGCGTGCCCCGCGGGCCCGCCGATCCGCAGTACATCAAGTACGCGGGCGCTGGGTTGCAGTTCGCGTTGACCTTCCTCGCCTGCGGAGCGCTCGGCTGGTGGCTCGACGGAAAGCTCGGGACGGAACCGTGGCTGATGATCGCCGGCATCTTGCTCGGCGCCTGCGGAGCGATGTACTCGCTCGTGCGGCGACTGGGCTAGAGCGGGCACTCCTACGCTCCCTTCCGCCACAGCACACAAGCCCCCGTCGCCTGACGCCATGAGTTCCCGCGCCTCCTACCTGCTGCTCGCCGCCGGTCTACCGGTCGGCGGATTCGTGGCTTGGACGGTGGGGGGCAGCTCCGGAGCTGGAGCGCTGCTCGGCGTGCTCGCGGCGACGTTCGTGTCCGTGCTCGGTCTGGCCTGGAGCGAACGCTCTCGGCGGCTGGGAGCGAACCGGCCGCTCGATGGTTTCGTGCTCACCTTCCTTGCCAAGCTGGGATTGCTCGGCGCCGGCGCGCTGTGCCTGCGCTTCGTCCCGGCGGTGGGGGAGATCTTCGACTGGTCTGCGTACCTCCTCGGCTTCGCGGCCGCGGTGCTGTGGGCGATGCTCGCGAGCTCGCTCCCGCTGCTGCGGTCGCTGCGCCCCGCCCGGAGCAGTGCCCAATGACCCGCTACATCCTCTCGCCCCGCGGTCTCGTCATGCTGGCCATCGTGGTCGCGGCTTGCGCCGTGGCTACGCTGTTCGCGGATCACCATCGCGAGAACGACGTCTTCCAGCAGTTGTTCGCGCACCTGAAGCCCGCCGCCATGCTCGGTGGGAACCACGAGCCGATCGGCATCCACGCCCCGTGGCTGCCGGCGCTGTTCACCATGGACTCCGCCGGTCACGACACCGACACGCTGGTGCTGACCAACCTGCAGATTTTCCAGTTCGCGGCGGTGCTGTTCGTGATCATCGGGTTCTCCGGCGTGCCGCGCTACCTGCGCACGGGCCACGGCGACGCCATCAGCAAGATGTTCGCCGGGTTCGTGCTCTTCATCCGCGACGAGATGGTCTACCCCGTGATGGGCAAGGAGCACGGCTCGCACTTCCTGCCGTACTTCCTGTGCGTGTTCTTCTTCGTGATGTTCCAGAACGTCTTCGGGCTGCTGCCGCACTCGGCGACCGCCACCGCGTCGATCGCGGTGACCGGCGCGCTCGCGGGCATGACGCTGGCGGCGATGATCGGCGGCGGCATGGCCGTGCAGGGACCGATCGCCTTCTGGAAGCACCTCGTGCCGCACGTGCCGCTGCTCCTGTGGCCGCTCTTGTTTGTGATCGAGGTGATCGGCCTGCTCGTCAAGCCCTTCGCGCTCACCATCCGTCTCTTCGCCAACATGACCGCCGGGCACCTGATCGTGCTCTCGTGCATGGGCCTGATCATGTTCTTCGCGGACTCGGGCGCGAACGCGGTCGCGGGCTTCGGCTCGGCGCCGCTCGCGGTCGGCTTCGGCGTGTTCATCATGATCATCGAGACGTTCGTGGCCTTGCTGCAGGCCTACATCTTCACCCAGCTCTCGATCATCTTCGTCGGAGCCTCCGTCCACCCCGAGCACTGATCATCCGGTGCCCAGGGCCACCAGCCCAACGCGGCTGGCCGTCTCTCTCACGTCTCTCTTTTCCCACGACAACTTACGAGAAACTGTATTCCCATGATGACCCCCTTCGACTTCGTCGCCATCCAGGAAGCTGCCAGCAACCAGTGGGCCTTCTTCGGTGCCGCCATCGGCGCCGGTGTCACCGCCATCGGCGCAGGCCTCGGCATCTCGCGCATCGGCGCTTCGGCCAACGAAGGCATCGCCCGCCAGCCGGAGGCTGCCGGCGACATCAAGGGCGGCTCGCTCATCCTCGCCGCCTTCATCGAAGGCGTCTCGCTGGTCGCCGTCGTCGTGTCGCTCCTGATCGCGCTGAAGAAGTGAGCTCTATCGGCTCGCTTCAGAGCACCCGTCGTGGGTAGCTCACGCGAGCCTCGAACGCTGGAGTCCGAATCATGTACATGCTTCTCATCGAAGGTGCCGGAGAGGCCCAAGGCGACGGGATGAACCCGTTCGACCCGGCCGGCTTCGGCGGCATGCTCTGGACGTGGGTGATCTTCCTCGCCGCCCTCCCGTTCATGTGGAAGGTGGTGATGGGTCCGATCGCCAAGGCGCTCGAGGCTCGCGACGAGCAAGCCAGCCGAGCCATCGTGGAGGCCGAGAAGGCCCGCGAGGAGGCCAGCCGCGCCCGCACCGAAGTCGAGAGCAAGCTGGCCGAGGCTCGCGCCGAGGCTGCCAAGCTCGTGGCCGAGGCCCGCGAACGCGCCAGCGTCGTCGAGCGCCAGATCACCGAGGAGGCGAACGCGCGCACCCAGCGCATGGTCACCGAGGCCACCGCCACGATCCAGGCTGAGCGCGATAAGGCGCTGGCCACGATCCGCGAGGAAGTGGTCGACCTCTCGATGGCCGGCGCCCGCGTGGTGCTCGGCCGCAACGTCGGCGCCGACGACGACCGTCGCCTCGTGGCCGACATGGTCGGCAAGCTGAAGGCGGTCAGAAAGTGAAGATCGGCAAGGTCACCGCGCGCTACGCGACGGCACTGTTCGAGCTCGCCCGCGAAAAGGGTGCTCTCGACGGCGTTGGCGCCAACGTCGAGGCGCTGCCTCGCGAGCTCGCCAACGGCGACCTGTTCGACGCGCGCGTGCCCCATGACGACAAGCGCAAGCGCGTCGAGGCCCTCGCGGCCAAGGCCCATCCGCTGTTCGCCAACTTCCTGCGCATCTTGTTCGCCAAGCGTCGCCTCGAGGTCCTGCGCGACCTGCCGGACGCGTTCCGGCGCTGCGCCTTGGCCGATCGAGGAGCCGTCGAAGGCATCGTCGAGTCGCCCCGTACCCTTGGGCAAGGAGAGCTCGCGGAGCTCGCCGTGTCCGTGAAGTCGGTGCTCGGCAAGGACGTGGTCCTCGAGCAACGCGCGAACCCGGAGCTGATCGCCGGCGTGCGCGTGTTCGTCGACAACCGCCTGATCGATCAGTCCGCCCTCGGTCGCCTCGAGGGTCTCGAGCGCCGCCTGCGCACGGCGCGCGTCTAGTAGAAAACGCCCATCCAACACGCTCCCCGCGTAGCCAGAGAGTTGAGTCAGAACATGGAACTTCGTCCCGCAGAAGTGACCTCGGTCCTCAAGAAGGAGATCGAGTCGTACAAGGGTGACACGACGATGCAGTCGGTCGGCTCCGTGCTCTCGGTGGGCGACGGTGTTGCCCGCGTGTACGGCCTCGATGACTGCATGATGAACGAGCTGATCGAGTTCCCTGGCGGCGTGCGCGGTGTCGCGCTGTCGCTCGAGGAGGACAACGTCGGCTGCGTGCTCCTCGGTGATGCCACGAAGATTCGCGAGGGCGACCTCGTCAAGACCACCGGGCGCATCATCTCGGTGCCGACCGGCAACTCGCTGCTCGGCCGCGTCGTGAACGCGCTCGGCGACCCGCTCGACGGAAAGGGCCCGCTGGCGCTGACGGCGACGGACTACCTGCCGATCGAACAGCCGGCTCCGAACGTCGTTGAGCGCGAGCCCGTCAAGCAGCCGCTCCAGACCGGTATCAAGGCCATCGACGCCATGACG
>SXGT01719332.1_pt1 | contig 10292 bp, 12 predicted proteins | sample 3176221 | NCBI WGS metagenome assembly SXGT01 (sample SAMN11356862, study PRJNA531348) | freshwater metagenome | isolation source: freshwater sample F1-120 | place: China: Fuxian Lake, Yuxi | collected 2017-12-25
CGTACCGATAGAAAACCGCAACATTGACCGCCGATCTGGTGACGGGCTCGACAGCGGTCGCCCGGTAGATTGATCTCACTGGAAGGCGGCGACGCCAACCAAAGGAGGGCCTCCGGCGACGGAGGCCCTCCGCTATAGCCCGGCCCGCTGCGGAGGGATCCTCGATGCCGTTCGACAACCAGAACGTCGATGTCTCCGGGGTCGATGACCGGCGTGGGCGCGGGTTCGGGTCGCCCATCGCGCTCGGCGGCGGCGGGCTCGGGATCGTCGGCGTGATAGTGGTGCTGCTGATCAACGTTCTGGGTGGTGGCGGTGGGGCTTCCCTGCTCTCCGACAACACCTCGAGCCAGGGCACGGGCGAGACCACCGCCCAACTGAGCGCCCGCTGCAACACCCAGGGCGCGATCGAGCGTGACGACGACTGCTACGTCATCAAGTCCTACAACGAAATCAACGAGGTCTGGGCGACCCAGTTCTCCGGCTCCACCTACGAAGCGCCGCGCCTCGTCTTCTTCGAGCAAGGCACCAGCACCACATGCGGGAACGCCTCTTCGGACGTGGGGCCGTTCTACTGCCCTGCTGACCGTAGTGTGTACATCGACCTCGGCTTCCTGGCGGCGCTCCAGAAGCAATTCGGCGCGCAGGGCCGCTACGCCCAGACCTACATCGTGGCGCACGAGGTCGGCCACCACCTCCAGACCTTGACCGGCACGGAGGCGCGCGTACGCGCCGCTCAGGGCCGCGGAGACGCTCAGGCGCTGTCCATCGGTGTCGAGTTGCAGGCGGACTGCTACGCCGGCGCCTGGAGCGCCCTCGCGAACCGCGCCGGCAACTTCTCGATCTCGGAGCGCGAACTGGAGCAGGCCCTCAACGCCGCTGCCGCCGTTGGTGACGACCGTATCCAGCAGAAGACGCAGGGCCGTGTGGACCCCGAGAGTTGGACCCACGGCTCGTCGCAGCAGCGGCGGGAGGCATTCCTGCGGGGCTACCAGGCCGCGAATGGGAGTGCCTGTACATCGCTCGTGCCGCTCTCCTCGTAGGTCACCTCTCGATGCCTAACTAACGGCACCCGAGGAATCTAGACATCGTGAGTTACGTCATAAACAGGCCCGGGGTGTCTTGCCGAATCACTACCTGATCGACGCGACTTCCGGTCCCTATTTCTTGCCTCGCAGCACCTTCAGCACTTGCTCGCCGTGGCCCTCGGCGGTGGCGCGTTTCCAGACCTTCGTCAGGCGGCCGTCCGGCCCGATGACGAAGGTCGAGCGCGTCATCCCGATGCTGTGCTTCCCATACAGCACCTTGTCGCCCCAGGAGCCGTAGGCAGTCGACACCTTCGAGCCGGCGTCGACGAGGAGCGGGAACGGCAGGCTGTAGTGCTCGGCGAACTTCTGGTGGGAGGCCGCATCGTCGGTCGAGACACCGAGGACGACGGCGCCAGTAGCGAGGATTTCGTCGTGGTAGTCGCGGAAGGAGCAGGCCTCCTTGATGCAGCCGGGGGTCTCATCCTTCGGGTAGAAATAGAGGACGACGGTCTTGCCGTTGTAGTCCGCGAGGCGGTGGGTCTTCCCGTCCTGGTCCTTCAGCACGAACGCTGGTGCCTTCTCCCCTGCCTCAAGTGTCACTCCCACGTTGGCCCTCCCCTGCTCATCGGCCATCCTTGTCAGCCATCGGGTGTCTGCGCAGCATGCCACCGACGGGCGACGCTGCGCGAGGTCGAGCGGTATGGTGTCCGCGCCTCGCGGGGAATCGAGGCGTCATAGGAAGAGGGGACTGCGATGACCACCGCTGTTGAGCCGGCGCACCAGACAGCGACCGTCAATGGGCTGCGCCTTCATTATGTCGAGTACGCCTCCCCTCGCGCCGGAGCGCCGGTGATGCTCTTCCTGCACGGCCTCACCAGCGTCTGGGGCTCGTGGCGCCGTGTCGCCGAGCACTTCGCTGCCGATTGCCACGTCTACCTCCTGGAGCAGCGTGGCCACGGCGACTCCGAGCACGTGCCGGCCAACCGCTACCGGACGGAGGACTACATCGCTGACCTCGAGGCGTTCGTGGACCAGATGGGGTTCCAGCGGTTCGTGCTCGTCGGTCAGTCGATGGGCGGCCACCACACGATCGCGTACACGGCGAAGCACCCCGAGCGGATCATCTGCGCCCTCGCGAATGACATCCCGCCTGCACTCGACTATCAGCCAGCCAACTCGGATCAGATGTTCCCCGGCGGGAAGCAGCGCGTCTTCGCGACGCCGGCCGAGTGGACGGAGACGCGCCGCCCGACGGCGCCGCTCACCCCGGAGTGGGCGCACTCCCTGATGGAGCGCGAAGCGCTGAAGGAAGTGCCCGGCGGTTACTCGCCGAAGTTCGACCCGAACGCGCAGATGCACTGGGCGCCCGCCGACCTCTGGGATGTCGCGCGCACGATCACGCGTCCCATCTTCTTCATCCGAGGCGGGCGCTCGCAGGTGCTGTCTGCGCAGGCCCTGCAGGACATGGACATGGCCATCCCGACCGCTCGCTCCGTCACCCTCGAAAAGGCGGGCCACTCCACCTACCACGACATGGAGCGCGAGTGGATCACGATCGCCGACGCGTTCTTCGCGTCGCACGCCCGGGCGTAGCGGGACAGACTAGGCACATCGATGGCATGGGCAGGTGCGAAGCCAGGCGGACCGCCCGCGACCAAGGGGTCGCGCTGGGGCGCGCTGTCGTCCGGCCCGTTCCGTGTCTACTGGGTCGCGATGTTTTCGCGCGTGTTCGGGCTGCAGTTCCGCTTCATTGGCACCGGTTGGCTGGTCGCCTCGAATGATGGGCTCGACAAGGGCCCGTTCTGGATCGGCGTCGTCGCCGTCGCGTCGGCGCTGCCCACGATTGTCCTGAGTGTGCCGGCGGGGATCCTCGCTGACCGGTACGACCACCGGAAGATCCTGTTCTGGTCGCAGAGCCTGACCGCCGTTTCCAGTCTGGCCCTGGCGCTGGTAGTCATCAGCGGCGCGGTGAACATCTGGATGGTGATCGCGTGGGGCGTCTTCACCGGCGCCCTCGCCGCCCTCGCGAACCCTGCCTACAGCGCCATCCTCCCCAGGCTCATCGACATGCGCACGATGGCGAGTGCGGTCGCGATGGTCTCGACGGTATGGAACACGATGCGCGTCGTGGGGCCGGCGCTCGCTGGCGTCCTCATCGCGGTGATCGGCATCGGCCAGGCCTTCTTTGTGACAGCTGCCGGGTTCGCGATCTCCACCGTGCTCGTGCAACTCGTCCCGTTGAAGCCGATCGCACCTCGACCGCCTGGGCCCGACGGCGGGATGCTCGAGGGTATCCGGCACATCGCGCGGGAACCGATCTTCCTCGCGACGATCGGGCTGTCGTTCTTCACCTCGGTCTTCGGCGGGTCATACCAGGCGCTGCTGCCGATCTTCGCGGACGACATCCTGAAAGTCGGGCCGACGGGCTTCGGCTGGATGGAGGCCGCGGCCGGTATCGGAGGGTTCCTCGGGACCTTCGCGATCATCCGCATCGGTACCGGGGGACGCGCGGGGATGACGATGTCGCTGGCGGCCGCGCTGTTCGGGCTGTTCATCGCGGGCTTCGCGTATTCGCGGAACTTCCCGCTCTCGCTCATCCTGCTATTTGCGGGCGGCTTCGTCTCGTCGATGTACCTCAACCTGGGCATGACCACACTGCAGTTGCGCGTCCCGGACGAACTTCGCGGGCGCGTGATGGGCGTCTGGTCGATGACGTACTTCATGGCCCAACTCGGTGGCCTGCCGGCGGGCATCATGGCTCAATGGCTCGGGACGCCTGCCGCGGTCGCGCTGGGTGCGCTGTCGGTGACAGCGTTCGCGCTGATCGTGCTGGTGTCCGTTCCGGCGCTCCGAGGGATGTCTTCGATGGCAGCCGAGCCAGCCGGAGCGACTGGCGGCGGATAGCCCTCGACTCCTCTGCCTGCTTCGGAACTACTGCGGGAACGCGACCAGCGAAGTCGTCGACTGGATGCCGTCCAACGTGCGGATGCGGTCCGCGAGGATGCCCGGCACCTGCTGGAGTGTCTCCGTCTCGATGATCGCGACGAGGTCGTATGGCCCCATGACCTCGTGGACCTCCAGGACGTGAGGGAGCGCCCGGATCTGCTGGGCGACCTTCCGCGTGGCTTCGGGCTGTGTGACAACGAGTACAAACGCCTTGATCACGAGGCCTCCGGGGAAGCGAACTGCGAATCACATACCGAGCCATCGGGGGGAAGCGCCCCATTGTAGGAGTCGGCCCGGACGGGCTCACGGGCGCGGTCGCGATATCGACGAAGTCCCAACTGCTGATCCCGTGCGCGGTATGCCGGTGGCTGATATAAAGAACCCTCGGAAGACCTGATTCGCCCCTCGCTCGATGGCCGCCTCCCCGCGCCGTTGAGTCTAGGTGCGGGTGCGGCCAATAATGAACGCGATACGGCTGCGCGACGCAGTCGCGCAGCCGTATCGGATGGGGTTCCCGCGCATGCGGGCCTGACGCAGTGCAGGGAAGTCGGACACCACATGAGCAGCAAGAACCTTGTCGTCCGCTTCGCGGGTGAAGGCGGGCAGGGCGTCGTCGGTGGTGCGGACCTGATGGCGTCCGCGGCGGCCACAGGCGGGTATCACGTCCTGACGTTCTCGACGTTCCCTTCGCAGATCAAGGGCGGCCCTGCGTGGGGCCAGGCGCGTGTATCGAGTGAGCCCATCCTGACGCCAGGTGACTGGCTCGATGTGCTCGTCGCGCAGAACCAGTACGCCTACGACACCAACCTGCCAGACCTGCGTGAGGGCGGCATCGTCGTCTACAACTCGGAAGAGTTCGAGGTAGCGGGCAACAGCCGCGCGTACGGCATCGCCGCCGACAAGATGGCGCGCGAAGCCGGTAACCCGCTCGCGTCCACCATCATCCTCATCGGCGCTGTCGCGCAGATGGCCAGCATCGACATCGAGGCCATTGAGGCGTTCATCGTGAAGCGCTGGACACGAGGCCGCGCTAGCGACAAGCAGATCATCGACGGCAACATCGCGGCGCTGCGGATGGGTGCGGAAGAGGGACGGAAGTCCGGCCTCACCGTTACCCCGCTCGACGCGCCGCCGACGCACTCCGAGCCGCGCGTCATGATCCGCGGGTTCGAGGCGGCATGCCTTGGTGCGATCGCGGCCGGCCTCGACACCTTCATCGGCTACCCGATCTCTCCAGCCACCACGATGCTCACATACATGGAGCAGAACCTGGTCGGCCTGGACAAGTTCGTCGGTCAGGCCTCGTCCGAGATCGAATCGATCGCGTCTCTCGTGGGTGCGGGCTTTGCCGGCCGCAAGGTGATGACCTCGACGGCTGGCCCCGGCCTCAGCCTGATGGGCGAAGGCCTGGGCCTCGCCTGGATGGCGGAGATCCCGCTGGTCGTCTGCGACGTGCAGCGAGGTGGCCCGGCCACCGGCCTGCCGACGAAGACCGAGCAGTCCGACCTCTTCGCGGCGATCAACCCCGGCCACGGTGACATGAGCGTCCCGGTCATCGCCCCCGGTAACCCGGAGGAGGCGTTCTGGGCCGCCGGGCACGCGGTGAACTGGGCCGAGCGCTACCAGGGCCCAGTCATCCTGCTGTCGGAGGCGTCGATCGCCGAGCGCGCGCAGGACATCGCGATCCCGGATGCCTCGAAGGTGAAGATCGAGCACCGCATGGTCTCGGACGGCAAGATGGGCAACCGTCGCTACGCGGGCGATGGCGTCACCCCATTCCCGGTCCCCGGCGGCCCTGGCGCGTACGTCGCGAATGGTTCCGAGCACGACGAGGAGGGCGACACCACCCACCTCCCGGACGTCCACGTCACGATGACCGACCGCCGCTTCGCCAAGTTGAAGGTGCTCGAAGACGGCACCTTCGAGGCGGAGCGCACCAGCGCCTCGATCGCCCTGCTCCCGTGGGGTGGCTCGAAGGGTTCCGCGCTGGCCGCCTGGAACGAACTGATCGCGGAGGGCGTGGACATCGGCTGGTACTACACGATGTTCCTCAACCCGCTGCCGCCCGCACTCCTCGAGGCGCTGCAGGCCAAGCGGCTCGTGCTGGTGCCGGAGTTGAACTACCTCGGGCAGTTCGCTTCGCGGCTCCGCTCGATGGGTGTGAACGCGCAGGCGATCACGCAGTACACCGGCCTTCCCTTCAAGGAGGCGGATCTGAAGTCCGCGATCCGCGAGCGCATGGGCGCCCTCGCCGCCAAGTAGTCCGAGTCAGTCGAGCGTCCCGTCCCGTCCTCGGGACGGCGCAGGAAGTCAGGGATCGACGATGAGCAAGCGCAACCCGACGTACGACTTCAAGTGGTGCCCCGGCTGTGGTGACTTCGGTGTGAAGGTCGCCATCGAGCAGGCCCTCGCCCGTCGCGCAGTCGAGAACCAGGAGTCCGTCGAGAAGACCGTGATCGTGGCCGGCATCGGCTGCTCCGGCAACCTCGTCCACCTGCAGGAAGGCCCGCAGCCGTTCGGCCTGCACGGCATCCACGGCCGGGCGCTCCCGATCGCCTACGGCGTGAAGGCTCCCCGCCCCGACCTGAACGTGCTCGTTGTCGGTGGCGACGGCGACATGCTCTCGATCGGTGCGGAGCACATCGGCCCGCAGGCGCGCCGCAACCTAAACGTGACGCTCGTGGTCATGGACAATGGCATCTACGGCCTCACCAAGGGCCAAGCCTCGCCGACGACCAACGTCGATGTTGTCACCAGCACGACGCGCTATGGCAAGTTGGACGACAAGTTGAACCCGCTGATGGCCTACCTCGGCCTCGGCGTCGGCTACATCGTCTCGGAACTGTCGTCGCGGGTGAAGCCGCTGGGTGAGGCGATCAAGACGGCGATGGACTACCCCGGGTTTTCCATCATCCACGTCCAGTCGCCGTGTACCACCTATAACGACACCTATGCGCTCCTCAAGGGCGACGAGAAGAAAGGGATCGACCCCCTCGCCTTCCCGATCCCGGACACGCATGACGTGACCAGCGTGCATGCCGCGATGGACCTGGTGAAAGAACCGCGCATCCCGATCGGCCTCGTCTACCGTCGCCAGGGCGACAGCGTCCCCGCGGACGCCCGCCTGCGGGAGGCCAAGGTTCGGACGAAGGTGGAGCAGAAGTCCGTGGACGCCCTGCTCCGCGAGATGGTGATCTAGCGCCCGCCTTCAGCGAAGATCAACTGAAGGGCGGCCACTGGCCGCCCTTCCTGTCGCGAAGCCCTACTGAAAGTTCCAGCCATGAACGTCGAGCGGCATGTCAGCGTAGAGCGTCTCCGCCTCAAGTTCGCCGCGGCGCACATGGCCACGCTAGGCGACGAGTTGGAGCCGCTCCACGGGCACAACTACCTCGTCCGCTGCCGCGTGGACGGGACGCTCACGGCCGACCGCTGGGTGATCGACTTCGCCGCGCTGAAGACGTACGTGCGCGAGGTGTGCGATTTCCTGGATCACCATTTCCTGCTCCAAGAGCGGTCGTCCCTCCTCGACATCGCCCGTGATGGCGAGGACTGGGCCGTCAGTTTCCACGGCCGGACGTACCGTTTCCCGGCAACGGATGTCCGGGCGCTCCCTCTCGAAAACACCACCGCCGAATTGTTGGCGGAATACATCGCGGAACGCGTGGTGGAGCGTCTGACGGCGGGTGGACACGGGAATATCACTCGGATCGCCGTGGAGGTGGAGGAGATGCCCGGCCAGGCTGGGGGGTACGCCCGCGACCTCGCGTAGCGGGGCTAGTGGACGCGTTGACACCCCACGCCCCCCGGCTACGATCGACGGAGATTCCCGGGGAGGCTTGCCACATGCAGATCGACTGGGAAGAGACGATCAACAAGATCCTGCACGACGTGCTGACGTGCCCGCGCTGCACGAAGCCGCAGGAAGCATTGATCGTGGGCTACTCGCGGAAGCCCAGCCTGAACGCGTTCGCCCCCCGCCACCGGAACTGCCCGCGTGGCGACGAGTGCGACGCCCGCAAACTGATCACCCTCTGCGAGCCCTGCGCGCGCCTCGAAGGGCTCCCCGGACAGCCGATGGACGCCGTCCAGGCGCTCGAGACGTACATGCTCGACTGCCGCCGCGACCTCGAGGAGTCCTTGGACTACCTCGCCGAGTACTGGCGGGACGATTACGAACTCACCGCGGACGAGCTGGACTCCAACCTCGAAGAGGTCGACCCGGACGTCTTCAAGGAAGAGACCCAATGGCGGCAGCGGCTGGAGGAGGAATATCTCCGGTACCACCGCGAGTTCCGTGACCGGAACCGCCGTATCCCCAGCCCCGGCTGGCGCTCCGAGTACGTCGAGGAGATCCGGGCGCTCGGCTACGACACGTTGCTGGGCGAGTAGCGACGGATGAAGCAGCCTATCCGGTTCGCCCTGGCGGCGGCGGCGGTCGGCCTCGCCTGGGGCTATCTGCGGCACCGGAAGGACGGGCGCGCCCCGGTCCTCGCGGCCATACAGGCCCTCGAATGGTTCGTCGCCTATGGCGGCGCCGCGGCGCTGCTGGAGCGCGTGCGTGAGGGCCTGGAAGGTGGCGAGGTGGAGGTGGAACGCGTGACACACACTCGCCAGACCATTGTGGATCACGAGGGCTAGGTTCCGTGACCCGCCACCCGTCGGCTAGCCCGCAACTGGCCGCGCTGATACGGTGACCCCCGCGCCATCGCGCATACTCGAAGACCGCCTGATTTGATGGGAGCACGCCATGGCCGCGAAGTGGGAAGCCTACGCTGAGGTTGTCGAGCATATTTTCCGCGTCGCGCCGCAGGCGACTCCGACCCGCTCCGATTTCTTGGACATCTGCAACGCGAACGAGATCTCGGACGACGTCATCGACGGTTTTGACGCGCTCCGTGAGGGCGTGATGTACAAGAACGTCGACGAAGTGAAGGCGGCGCTCGTCGCCGTTGGCCAGATCGCCGACTAATGGTGACGGGCCCCACATCCGCGCTGCGTGAGCAGGCGCGCGAGTGGGGCCGCGCCCTCCTCGACGCGCCCCAGTGGGCTGACGTCCCCGACCGCGTCACGCTGCTGATCGCCTCCCCCGCCGCTGGGTACGACGATGACGCGCGTGTCATGACGCTCTGGCTCATCATCGACATTCCCGCCGCGCGCTCGCTTCCGAACGAGTACGCCGCGCTGGCGCGTGACGAGGTCGTGATCGAGCGGCGCTCCAACACACCGGGTGTCCTCATCGCGATGTCGGACGCCTCGCTCCACCGCCTGCTCCAGGGCACCACGCGGGCGTCCGTGGAGGCGCGCTGGCGCGTGCGGCACGCCGAGGCTGTCGCAGACCGTCTCCACCGGCTGGACGAGTTCAATGTACGCGCCAACATGCTGCCGGAGGATGCCCTGGAGCGGATCGTCCGCGCGCTCTGGCTGGACCTGAACGCCGCGGCTGCCTCTCTGGATGCGATCGAGGCGCACGCCCGCGCGGCGCTTCCCGTCGCCGGCGAGGTCGCGGCGGCGATCGCGCGGCTCGCGGTCGCGCGGGAAGAAGGCGCTTACCCGCCGGCGGAACTGCTGATGCGAGCCGCTCGGGAAACCCGCATCGGGAAGCGGCTTGGCGTGTGGCTGGACGACCTCGGTGCAGCGGTTGCGGGCGACGCCGCAGCCGGGCGTCGCGTGGTGGCCAGCCGCGAGCAGGCGCTGGCTGAGGTGCGCGACGTCGTCGGCGAGCGTTGGCGGAGCCGCCCGTGGTGGCGCGACCCCGAGGCGTACGCCCTCCGCGCTCCTCGTTAGCCTCGTCCCATGGATGTTGAAGAGATCGCCTGGCTGCTGACGCCGGAAGGCATGCACGCCGTCGAGCAGGCGCAGGCTGGTATTGACGCGGGAACCGCCGCGCATACCATCGCCGGCCGGCTGAGGGACCAGTATGGCGCGCCGCATTCCCGTGCCGCTCTTGCCCTCGTCGCCGGGCGGATCTCGGCGGCTACCAAGTTCACGGACGCTGGCCGCCTCATGCTCGACCGCGAAGCCGCCGAACAGGCGACCGCCGAGGCGGTGGCGCGCTGGACGGCACGCCGGTTTGCGGGCGCGCGGCGAGTCGCTGATCTCGGCTGCGGCGCCGGTGGTGACGCCCTCGCCCTCGCCGAGGTTGTGCCCGTCCTCGCCGTCGATCGCGACCCCGATCGGGTGGCGATGACACACGCAAACGCCGCTATCCGGGGCCTCACCAAGCGTCTCGACGTGCGCGAGGGCGATGCGCTCGACCCGCTGCCCGCGGATATCGACGCCGTCTGGCTTGACCCCGCGCGACGTGACGGATCGGGGCGCACC
>SXGT01106644.1_pt1 | contig 10290 bp, 10 predicted proteins | sample 3176221 | NCBI WGS metagenome assembly SXGT01 (sample SAMN11356862, study PRJNA531348) | freshwater metagenome | isolation source: freshwater sample F1-120 | place: China: Fuxian Lake, Yuxi | collected 2017-12-25
CCAGCGATACACCGTTTGCCGTGGCGCACCCACCAGCTTGGCGACCTCTGCTGGTTTGCTTCCGGCTTGCAGCAGCCGTGCCGCGCGTACCCGCCGCTTCACCGCCTCGTCTGATTTGATCTTCGCTTTCATGGCTCAGCCTCGATGTTATGCCTGCACCGGTACAACGCATGAGATCAAAAATAGTTGTCATACTGTTACGTAATTCTCGATAGACACTGCGCGCAAGTGTTGTCTCCAACAGAGGCCGAGGACCGCTTTACGCCAGCGCGGGCCGCGCCGGATCGTCGGCGCTGTTGCAGAACCGCTTTTGTGGTGAGGATCAGGCCACCTGCGAGCCCGCCATGGCAAGCGGGCTTGCGAAGCTGCCGCGATTGAGCGCCGCAAACACGCCCAGCGGAATGCCCACGGCCAGCGCCAGCACCGCCGCGACCAACACGAGTTCCAGGGTAGCCGGCAGCCGCTCGACGAAAAGCGTCGACACGCGCGTCCCTTGACGCAGGCTGATGCCGAACTCACCCTGTAAGGCGTTGGCGGCGAAGTGCCAGAACTGCACGAAGAACGGCTGATCCAGGCCGAGCTCGGCGCGCACGCGCGCAATTTCGGCCCGGGTGGCGTCCTGTCCCAAAAGCGAGAGCGCAGGATCGCCGACGTATTGAAACAGCGAAAACGCCACCAGCCCGACCGCCAGCATGACGATGCGTGCCTGTCCAAGGCGCCTCAGGATGAACGCTGGCAACATATGGGAAGTCTATTGATCGTTACCAAAAACATGACAGCCGCGCCAAAGGCATGTTTTTGTCGCGAATCATGTAGTTCTCGATTCTCGCCGGATGTGGGGCGACAGAGCAACTGCATCAAAAAAATGGCCTGCCGGCCGGCGCCGGCAAGCCCTGTTGATGACATGAGGCCGATCAGTTCACCTTGATCAGGCGCCAGTCGAGACAGTTGTCGGCACGGTGCACCACCTCGACGTTTTTCTTCAGCACCCACGGTATCACCTGATTGTGCAGCGGCAGGTAGGCCATCTCGTCGTTGGACATCGCCAAGGTGCGGGTATGGAGCTGGGCGCGCAGTGCCAGGTTGGTTTCTTTCTTGGTGCGTTCCACCAGCGCGTCGATCTGCGGGTTGCTGTAGCGGCCGACGTTGTAGTTGCCGTCGCCGCCAGCGGCCACGCTGCGCAGCAGCGATTGCGTGGAATGCAGCGCGTCGGAGGTGGGCACGTCCCAGCCCAGCATGTAGATGCTCGCCTCGTGGCGCTGGATCATGGGAAAGTAGGTGGCGAGCGGCTGCGTGCGCAGCTTCGCCTTGACGCCGATTTTGGCCCACATCGCCGTCACCGCCTGGCAGATCTGCTCGTCGTTGATGTAGCGGTTGTTGGGGCAGGCGAAATCGATCTCGAAGCCGTTCGGATAGCCGGCGTCGGTCAACCGCTTCTGTGCCGCCTTGACGTCGTAGGGCAGGCGCTTGTGCACTCGTTGGTCCATCCGTTCACCTGCGGCGCCACCATGGCGCCGGTGGCCTGCCCAAGGCCGCGCAGCGTCAAGCGCGTGATCGCGTCGATGTCGATGGCCTGGTAGAGGGCTTTCCTCACCCGCACGTCCTTTAGCGGATTCTTGCCCTTGACGCTGCTGCCGGGCAGCTCGTCGCGGTGCTGGTCCATGCCGAGAAAGATGGTGCGGTTCTCGACGCCGTCGATCACCTTCAGCTTGGCGTCGGCGCGGATGCGCGCCAGGCCCTGCGGGCTGGGGTCGAGCACGAAATCGACCTCGCCCGAAAGCAGTGCCGCCATGCGGAGTGCCACCGAGCGCACCGGTGTGTAGACGATCTCGGTCACATTGCCCTCGGCCTTGCCCCACCAAGCGGGGTTCTTCAGCAGTACCGATCGCTGGTCGGGCTGCCACTGCTTGAGCACGAAGGGCCCGGTGCCGTTGGTGTTGCGGTGGGCGAAATTCTGATCCTGGGCCTTGACGTCCTTGGGCGTCATCGAGTTGTTCTTCTCCGCCCAGGCCCGGCTCATCATGCGCAGCTCGGTGAGCTGGTTGAGGAGCACCGGGTTGGGGCCATCGGTGATGACGTCCACGGTGTTGGCGTCGACCTTCTCCACCTTGGTGATGCCCCGCGCATAGACCGTGAAATTGGAGGTCTTGTACCTGGCCCGTTGCAGCGAAAACACCACATCGTCGGCGCCGAACGGCGAGCCGGCGTGCAATTTCACGCCTGTGCGCAATGTGAAGCGTATCTGGTTGGGGGACACATGTTTCCAGGCGGTGGCCAAGACCGGCTCGATCTTGAAGGTGCGGCTGTTGTAGTAGATGAGCGATACGTACACGGCGGCATGGAAGCCGTTGGCCAGTGCGTTGTTCTGCGAGTGGATGTCCCAGGTGGGCAGGTCGCTGGCGCTGGTCCAGCGGAAGGTCTTGGCATTGAGGCCGGTAGTGGTCACGTCAATCGCGGCGGCAAGCGCCAGGTGACGGAATCTTATGACGATTTCCTCCCGTGAAGTGATTGAAGGGCTGAGGCGGTGATTATGGGTGAATCGGCAGCTTGTCGGGTCGCACGTTGCTTGCGGTGACCAACTCCAAGTGCAGTCACCCGCAGCGCTCGCGACGCGGGCATGCGGGTGCCTCGAGGACTACGATGAATCGATAAATGACTATGTGAACCAGATTCCCTCCTGCCCCTGGTATGCGGCGCATGCCCTCTTTCCAGGCTGGTAAGCTAGAGCTGGTGACCGATTATCAATTGTTGCCAAAAAACAGCCTCTCTTGAATTCTGAGTGGGTAAGCTGGCGTCATTTTGAACATAGTGAAGAGGGGCTGACATGACTGCCAAGCTGGTTGAGACGGCACTGGGAATTGCTGAACCGTGGTCGGTAGTATTGGTGGCTTTTGATGAAACCACCAAGGTACTGACGATCTCCATCGACTTCCTGCCGGGCAGCCGTTTCTCGGTGTCTGGCCACGAAGGCGTACATCCGGTGCACGACACGGTGAGCAAGACCTACCGCCACCTGAGCTTCTTCCAGCATGAGTGCCATCTGCAGGTACGCTCGCTGCGGGTGAAGCTGCCTAACGGATCGGTGCGCCTGGTGGAGGCGGACTTCGCGGGGCGCTTGTCGGGCTTCACGCTGTTGTTTGAGGCGATGATCCTGATGTTGGCGCAGCAGATGCCGTTTGCCGCGGTTGCGCGCATTGTGGGCGAGTCGGCGCACCGGGTGATGGCGGTGTGCGAGCGCTACGTCGAGATCGCCTTGGGGCTGGCTGATTTCAGCGACGTGAAGGCGCTGGCCATTGACGAGACATCTCGTGCCTGCGGCCACGACTACGTCACGCTGGCAGCCGACGCCCTGGAGCGCCGGGTTTTGTTCGTCACTGAGGGACGTGACGCAGGGACCATCAAGGCGCTGGCGGCGGATCTTGCAGACCACGGTTGCCCGCCTGAGCAAATCGACTCGGTGAGCATCGACATGTCTCCCGCCTTCATCAAAGGTGTGAGCGAGGAACTGCACAACGCCCGCATCACGTTCGACAAGTTTCACGTCATCTGGCATGCCAGCACTGCGGTGGACAAGAGGCGTCGCATCGAGCAGCGTACCGACAAGTCCCTCAAGGGCATGCGCTGGTCGCAGCTCAAGGATCGCTCTCGCTTGGCGCCGGAAGCCGCGGCTGACCTCGACGCCTTGATCGCCCGGATGACCACCGTGCGTACAGCTCGCGCCTGGCTCTACAAGGAGCAGTTGCGCGAAATCCTCGATCGCAAGCAGATCAACGTCGTGCGCGGCATGCTCGAACACTGGTGCATCTGTGTGATGCGCAGCAAGGTCGAGCCCATGAAAGAGGTGGCTGCGCTCGTGCGCCGCCACCTAAAGGGCATCGTCGCTTGGGCGCAGACCCGCCAGACCAACGGCTTCCTCGAAGCCCTCAATGGCCTGTTTCAGGCAGCCAAACGACGCGCCCGCGGCTTCATTCGCCTCGCCACCATCAAGATCGTCATCTTCCCGATCGCCGGAAAACTCAATTTCCACGCCATCAACCCTCATAGCCCTCAACCCACTTGAATTTCAACAGAGCCAAAAAACATGACAGCCTCGCCCGAGGCATGTTTATGACATGCATTGTGCAATTATCAATAGTGCCGCTCGAACCGGCCAACTTTATGATTGTCAGTTCACGGAAAGTTGTGAACCGACCGCCTACCAGGATCGTATATGACCCAGCAATGGATTCGTTCGAACGCCGCAAAAGTGCGACTCGATGCCGAGACCCTCGATAAACTTGGGCGGATTCGCGGCCTGTCGCCAATCGCCAGCGATGTTCTGGACGCCCTGGGTTGGAACACCGCCATCCCGGGCGGGGTGATCGCGGCGCGCACCGGGCCGCATCGACCCAGCGTGGTCGGGCATGCGATCACAATGGCTTATCTCCCGGAGCAATCGATGGCGCATGCGCCGGGCCGCTATCCGCGCAAGAGCGGCCTGGCGCACGAGCAGGCATTCTCGTATGCGTCGCCGTCCGACGTGCTGGTGATCGACGCGCGGGGCCTGTTGAATGCCTCCGTCATGGGTGGCACCGCCGCGAAGATGGCGGTGAAGGCGGGCCTGGGTGGCGTGGTGGTGGATGGCGCGGTACGCGACATTGAAGATATCCGGGAATCCGGGCTCAGCGTTTGGTCGCGCTCGCTCACGGCGGCCACCGGCAAGCTGCGCATCGAGGCGGCGGCGATCAACTATCCGGTCCTCTGTTGCGGCGTGACAGTCTGCCCGGGCGATCTCATCATCGCTGATCAGAGTGCGGTTTGCGTGATTCCCAACGCCGTGATCCACGAGGCGGTCACGCGCATCCTCGCGCTCGCGCGCGAGGACGGTCGCGCCGGTCTTGGTTAATCCTATTCGGCCCCCGGCTTGATGTTGGCGTCCTTGGCCAGCTTTGCGTAGCGCGCCACTTCGGCCGCGAGAAATTCGCCGAAGGCCTCGGGGCTGGCATGGGTGAAGGCCTCGGTGCCGCCCTTCTGGAAGCTCTCCTTGATCTCCGCCAAGCCGGTCGCCTTTGCGAGCGCGTAGTGCAGTCTGGCACGCACCGCGCGCGGGGTGCCGGCCGGCGCGATCAGTCCGGTGTAGACCGTGAAGTCGAAGCCGGGGAAGCCTTGCTCGGCGATGGTGGGCACATCGGGCATGAGCGGCGAGCGCGCCGGCGTCGAAATGCCCAGCGCGATGAAGCGGCCCTCGCGCACATGCTGCGCCGAGGTGCTGATCGGGTCGAATATGGTGTCGACGCGGCCGGCCAGCACGTCGGCGATCGCTGGCGCGTTGCCTTTGTAGGGCGCGTGCAGCATACGGATGCCGGCGCGCTGCTCGAGCAGCGCCGCCGGCAGGTGGGTCGCCGTGCCGACGCCGGATGACGCATAGGACATGGCGTTTTCCTTCCGGCGCGCCGCCTCCATGAACGCGGCGAAGGTCTTCACGGGCGAATTGGTGCTGGTCACCAGCAGCATCGGCAGGCGGTTCATCATTCCCACCGGCGTGAAATCCTTGACCGGGTCGTAACCGGTATTGAGGATGAAGTTGGGCGAAATGACGAATGTGTTGGACATGCCGAGCAGCGTGTAGCCGTCCGCAGGCATGTCCTTGACCATGCGTGTGGCAGGGAGGGAATTGCCGCCGGCGCGATTCTCGACGATGAAACTCTGCCCGAGAATGGGCGCCATGCGCAGCGTCAGCGCGCGCACCGTGAGATCGAGATTGCCGCCGGCTGCCGCCGAAACGATGATGCGGATCGGCTTGGACGGATAGGCGTCCTGCGCCGCCGCGCCGGCTACGAGGCCGGCTACGAGCGCGCCGGCTGCGAACTTGCGCCATTTCCCAAATGCCATGTTCATCCTCCGGTGGTTGATCCTGCCGTGCGCAGGGTGGTGGCTCTGTAGCCGTAGAGCCGCGCCGGGTTGTCGACCCGGATGCGCTTGCGATCGGCGCTGTCGGGGCAATAGTCGATGAAGGCGTCGGCCAGTTCACCGTCGTTCGGCACGCGGATAACGCCGGTGTCATTGCGACTGGCATGCGGCCAGTCGCTACCCCATACGCACCGGTCGGGGGCGAGCGCGAAGAGCGCGTGCGCCAAAGGTGCGACATCGGGAAAGTGCGGCGGCAGGCTGGACTGGCGGTAAGGCGCGCTGATTTTAAACCAGGCAAGGCCACCGCGCGCCAGGCGCTGCAGCATCTGAAAACCGCTACCGTCGACGCCGTCCTTTGCGCGCACATATCCGATGTGGTCGATCACGACCTCGATCGGCAGCCTGGCCAGATCTTCGTCCAGGCGCGGCATGTGGTCGGCATAGAAATAGAGCTGCAGGTGCATGCCGCTGCCCTTCAGACGCTCGGCAAGCGGCTTTAGGATGCTGGTGTCGGCCTGGCCATTGCTACCCTTGAGGTTCAAGCGGATGCCGCGGATGCCGGCCTTCCACAGGCGCTCGATTTCGGCATCGCCGACATCGGGCGGCACAGCGCCGATGCCGAGCCATTGGCCGGCGCTCTCGATCACGGCATCGACGGTGCAGCTGTTGTCGTAGCCGTAGTAACTGGGTTGCACGATCACCGCGCGACCGCAGCCGATCACGCCCAGCATGGCGTGCAACTGCGCGGTGCTTGCGAGGTTGGGGATATAGCCGGGTGCAGGCCCGTGCGGATACTTGCCCTGCGGCCCATAGATATGCACATGCGTGTCGCATGCGTCGGGCGGAAAGGCCGCCTTGGGCCGCGTGGTCGCCTCGATTTGCGCCGGAATGGTCGGGGCTTTGGGGACGAATCCCGAGCTTGCCTGATTCATGCTGTCTCCAATACTTGTTCAATCAGTGAAAAACGCGTCGACGCACCGGCCCCGTCACACACGCCCGCGCGAGGCGCACTCAATCAGGCTTGACGCCGGTCTCTCTCACCACCTTGCCCCACTCCTGCACCTCGCGCGCCAGGTAGGTGCGGAATTCGGCCGGGTTGAGGAGTGCCAGGTCCATACCCAGCTTTTGCAGCTGGCCATTGACCTCGGGCGCTTGCATCACGCGCGCGGAGGTCTGGTAGATCTCGTTAATTACGGCATCCGGCGTGCCGGCCGGTGCCAGGAGGCCGTTCCAGGCGGCGACATCGTAGCCGTCAATGCCGGCCTCGGCGACCGTCGCCAGGTTGGGCAGGCTCGACGAGCGCCTCGCGCTAGTGACGGCGAGCGCCTTCAACTTGCCGGCCTGCAGATTGGGTAGCACGGCGGCGATGACCGCGGTGGCCATCGGGATCTGGTTGCCGAGGACGTCGGTCACCATTTGCGCGTTCGCCTTGTAGGGCGTGTGCGTCATGTGGATGCCGGCTTTTGACTTGAGGATCTCGATGGCCAGTCCGTTGACACTCGCCATGCCGGGCGAGCCGAAAAAGATCTGGTTGTTGCCGGTGCGCGTCTTCGCCAGGGCGATTAATTCGGGAATCGAGTTGGCCGCAAAGCTCGGGTGCGCGAAGATCACCATCGGCGCGACCGCGGTGCGCACGACCGGCTTGAAGTCCTTGATGATGTCGAACGGCAGGTTGGGGTAGAGCGCCGGGCTGATCGCATGGTTGAGGAAGGCCATCATCAGCGTGTAACCGTCCGGCGCCGCCTTGGCGACTGTCGCCGCTCCGGCGTTGCCGCTGGCACCGGCGATGTTCTCGATCACCACCGGCTGCTTCCACGTCTCGGACAAGCGGCTGGCGAGCGTGCGCGCGACGACATCGGCGCCGGTGCCGGGCGAGGCCGGCACGATGATCTTGACGCCCCGGCTCGGATACGACGGATCGGCGGCCTGAATTCCCGCGGCCAGCAGGAGCGCTGCGGCGCCAAAGACGAGGTGCGCCAGGCGCGTGATCGGCATGGTTGGGGCGGACGGATTGGATGACGAGGGTTGCATCACAGTTTCCTATGGTGATCAGTTCGTATTGCGCTATGCCGAAGAGACGGGCGTCCGATCCGAGGTTCTGTCCGGGGCGCCGGCTGGCCCAACGCGCGGCCCGTCGGGCGCCCACACTGTTGCAGCCGGCACATGGTCCAGGCCGGCAAGACCGATCTGCCCCATGATGATGTCGACTTCACGGCGCATGATCGCGACCGCGTGACTCACCCCCGGCGCGCCGCGCCCCGCCACCGAGGCATACAGCCAGGGCCGGCCGAACAGCGCGCACTTGGCGCCCAAGGCCAACGCGATGACGATATCGGCACCGCGACGCACGCCAGAATCGAGCAGCAACTCGGCGCGGTCGCCGACAGCCGCCTTGATCCATGGCAGCACTTCGATCGGCGACGGCGCCATGTCAAGCTGGCGGCCGCCCTGGTTGGAGCCGATAATGCCGTTGACGCCTGCTGCAACGGCGCGCTGCGCGTCGGCCGGGCTCAAGATACCCTTGAGCACCAGGTTGCCGCTCCATAGCGCGCGGATCTCGTCGAGCCGCTTCCAATCGGTCTGACGCGCCGGCGTGTACTTGCCATACAAGTCAGCGCCGCCCAAGCGCTCACTGCCCGGCGCTGCATAGGGGTCCCAATTTCCCATCGGCGGCGTGCGGCCTGAGAGCAGGAAGCGCAGCACCCAGCCAGGATGCAGTGCGGCATCGAGGAGTACTGGCAGCGACATCTTCGGCGGCCGGCTGAAGCCGTTTCGGCGGTTGCGTTCGCGATTAGAGTTCTCGGGCACATCCACCGTCACCACCAGGGTCGTGAGTCCAAGATCGCGAGCGCGACGCACTAGGTCACGGTTGATCTTGTCCTCGACCGTCATGTAAATCTGGAACCATGTGTTGTGCGGGGCAAGCGCTGCCGCCTGCTCGATCGAAGCGTTGCTGGCGTTCGACATCAGGTATGGCAGGTTGAACTCCGCTGCCGCCTTCGCCAGCAACAGGTCGGTGCCCGGCTGGGCCAGGCCGACCAGGCCCATCGGGCAGATCCCGAAAGGGGAGTCGTAGCGCCGTCCGAACAGCGTGACGCCCTGGTCGCGCCGGCTGGCGTCGACCAGGTAGCGCGGCATCAGGCGGAATTTCCGGAAGGCGTCGCGGTTGCGTTGGAGCCCTGACTCGTCATCGCAGCCGCCCTCGATGAAATCGAAAACAATGCGCGGCAGGCGGCGCTTGGCAAGCGCGCGCAGGTCGTCAAAATTCAGCGCGCGTTCAACACCCATAGCGAAAACCGTGAGCCAAAGCTCAGCGGGCCGCAGCCGCTGCGCCTGCAGAGGCGCTGCGCGTCGCGTTGGGCAAGCTGTGTTGGTCAGGGGGAAGATGGAAGGTGGTGCGCTTCATCAAGCGCGGCTGCGTCATCGACAGCGGCTCGCGCCGGTGCAGCGTGCAGGCGTTGTCCCACAACATGACGTCGCCGGCCTCGACCGTGTGCGCGTACACCAGTGACGGGTCGCATGCGGCCGCGAACAGGATGGGCAGCAGGCGTGCGTTCTCAGCCTCGGACAGGCCCTGGATGCTGACCAGGCGTGTCGGGTCGACATACAGGCTCTTGCGGTCGGTCACGGGGTGGGTAAGGACGATGCGGTGAAACGCATCGGGTAGTGCATAGGCGACCTTGGGATTGGCCAGCACTTCCGGATAGTTCGGATCCTTGGCGTAGCGGAACAGCCCGAGCTTCCCTTCAATGAGCTGTTTCACATCGTCGGCCAGGAGCTCGTATGCGCCGTACTGGTCGGCCCATTTCATGACGCCACCGTCGCGTGGCACCTCGATGCCATAGAGCATCGCGCCAGTCGCAGGCCTGGCTGTATAGGTCTGGTCCGAATGCCAGTCGGCCTCGTCACCATTGTTGAAGGCGCCCACGGGTCGGCCGTCGTTGTACTTCAGGGTGCTGAAGTAGACAATCTTCGGTTCATAAGGCGAGACGTTGTCCTTGCGGTGGATTTCCATGCACTCACCGAACATGCCAGAAAATCGCACCTGCTCGCGCTCGCGCATCAACTGGCGTCGAAATATGATCACCGGCGAGGTCTGCCAGATGCGCTTGACCTGATCGACAAGCGCCGGGCTCTCGAGCAGTTCGCAAACGTCGATGTGGATGAGGGTTGCAAGCTTCGGGAGCAGCACAGTTGTGTCGACGTGACTGGGGCTCATCGGTCAATTCCGCGAATGTGTAGCTGGCATCATTATATTATAGGGCACTTCTATAAATTCCCCTGAATTCTTGCCGTCGTTAAGCCACCCTGAAACGTTATAGAAGCTGATCCCCAAACAGACCGGTGTCGCCTGCAAAACAGCCTCTTTGACCTTGAGAACCGCTACGCCAGCTTGAGCAA
>SXGT01116093.1_pt1 | contig 10290 bp, 8 predicted proteins | sample 3176221 | NCBI WGS metagenome assembly SXGT01 (sample SAMN11356862, study PRJNA531348) | freshwater metagenome | isolation source: freshwater sample F1-120 | place: China: Fuxian Lake, Yuxi | collected 2017-12-25
CATGGACTTCAAGGTCTGCGGCACGGCGCGCGGCATCACGGCCATCCAGATGGACATCAAGATCGCCGGGCTCTCCCGTGAGATCCTGACGCAGGCGCTCGACCAGGCGCGCGAGGGGCGCCTCCACATCCTGGGCAAGATGCTCGAGACGCTGGCCCAGACGCGGCCCGACCTCTCGAAGTACGCGCCGCGCATCACGACGCTCAAGGTCAAGCCCGACCAGATCCGCATCATCATCGGCCCCGGCGGGAAGACCATCAAGGGCATCGTCGACGCGACCGGCGTCGCGATCGACGTCGAGGACGACGGCACGGTCAACGTCGCGTCGAGCGACCCCGAGGCCGTGAAGAAGGCCATCGAGATCATCAAGGGCCTCACGACGGAGCCCGAGGTGGGCGCGATCTACAAGGGCCCGGTCACGCGCGTCGCCGACTTCGGCGCGTTCGTGGAGCTGATGCCCGGCACCGACGGGCTGCTCCACGTCTCCGAGATGGCGCACACGCGCGTCGAGCGCGTCACCGACGTCTGCAAGGAGGGCGACATCCTCGAGGTCAAGGTCCTCGACATCAGCCGCGACGGCAAGATCCGGCTCACGCGTCGCGAGCTCCTCCCGCTCCCCGAGGGCGAGGAGGGCGAGCGCGCGAAGGAGCGCATGACCCAGGCGCGCGAGGCCGGCCCGCCGCCGCGGCGCGACCGTGACGATCGCGGTCGCGGCGGTCCGCGTGACGATCGCGGTCGCGGCGGTCCGCCCCGGCGGAGGTGAGCTCCTTGGACGCGGGCGCGCGGGTGTGCCATCCTGCGCGCATGATCGGTCGCCACCTGCGGATCCTGGGCGCGTCCGCGGGCGTCGCCCTCGCGGCGGGCGTCGCCCCTTCGGGCGCGCGCGCGGCCGAGCACACGGTCGAGACGGTCATCGAGAACCCGAAGGACCACCCGCCGTACAAGATGGAGATCGAGCCGCACGGCCTGATCGGCTTCGGCCGGTACCACCGCGGCGGCTCGATCGGCGCGGGCCTCAGGATCAACTTCGTCCTGGCCGATCCCCTCATCAAGACGATCAACAACAACCTGGCGATCGGCACGGGCGCGGACGCGTTCATCGGGAACAATCTCACGGCGATGGTCCCGGTGGTGGCGCAGTGGAACCTGTTCCTCCTGTCGCAGTTCTCGATGTACATCGAGCCCGGCATCGGGATCGGCTTCGGGGGCGGGGGGATCTGGCCGGATCTCATCCTCGCGGTCGGGGGCCGGTGGCACTTCTCGGAGAAGCTCGCGCTGAGCATCCGGATCGGGTACCCGGCGCTGGGGATCGGCGCGTCGTTCTTCTTCTGACCTGCTCCCGCGCTACGGCTTCGTCGTCCGGAAGTGCTCCGTGACGCTCGCCGCGTAACGGGCCCTGAGCGCGATGCACACCTCGGCGGCCTCGATCGCCGCCGCCAGCGGCCTCGCGGCGCCGTCGAGATCCTTCGCGTGCACCGAGAGGAACTTCGACACGGCGTCGAGCTCGTCCCGATCGCACACCGCGCCCGCGACGTTCACGAGCCGCGTGCCGAGGCTGCCCGGGAGGCGCTTCCTGAGCTCGTCCCAGTTCGCGACGACCCACTTCACGGCGCGCTCCTTCGCGCCGCGCCGCGCGAGGATCGGCCCGAGCAGGTACCGCACGTCCTGGGTCTTCAGCGTCCCGTCCGTGATGGCGCCGAGGCTCCGCTCCACGTCGGCGAGGCCCGCGAGCCCGCGCACGGCGGTGATCCGGTCCTGCGGCAACAGGTCGCCGGCGAGGCGCGCCTTGAGGGCGGCCCACCGGTCCGGCCCGGCCTTGTGCGACGCGATCTCGACCGCGTAGGCGGCGACGTCGGGATCGGCCTTCCCCTCGAGCCAGCGTGCCGCCTCGGCCTCCATGCCCTCGAGGGCGGCGTTGTTCTCGGCGATCTCGGCGAGCGCGATGTCGACCGCGCGGCGCGCGAGGACGTCGTCCTCGGTGCGCACCTTCTGCTGATCGATCCGTGCGCGCCGGGGCGCGAGGCGCGCGTCGACGTACTGCCTGTAGGCGGGGCGGGCGGCGTCGCTGACGAGGACGTCGCTCGTGGCCGTGAGGATGGTGACGATCTGCTCCACGACCAGGCGATGGTCGTCCTTGTCGAAGAGGGGGAGCGCGTCGAGGAGGAAAGCGGGCTCGCGCTCGCCGGCGCGGACCTCGGCGAGGAGGTTCGCGAGCACGCCCACGCGCTCCTCCACGGAGAGCGCGCCGAGGTTCGCGAACACCTTCCGCCAGTCGGTGGCCTCCAGCGAGACGCGGTAGTACCCGTTCTGCGCGGCGTTCGGGTAGTAGAACGTCGGGCAGCCTGGACCCGCGAGCAGGGCGGGGGCGCCGGCCGACATCTCGACGCACGTCGGCGTCTTGCCGAGCGAGGTCCGCACGCAGACGGGTGTATTCCACACGCGCTGGAGATCCTGCGCCCGCACGCCGAGCGGGCGCCAGACGCCCTGGTTGAACTCGACGTGGTAGGTCGCGCCCTGACAGGTGAGCTTGCCGCGGATCTCGGGCACACCCGGGCGGTCGGTGAAGGTCTGCGCCACCTGGGCGACCTTCTTCCCCGAGGCGGCCTCGAGCGCGCCGAACAGATCCTGCGAGCGCGCCGCGCCCCACGCGTTCTTGCGGAGGTAGTCGCGCACGCCCCGCTGGAAGGGCTCCTTGCCGAGCCACCCCTCGAGCATCCCGAGCACGCTCGCGCCCTTGGTGTACGTGATCCCGTCGAACGCCTCGGAGGCCTCGTCGGTGTTGGTCACGGGCTGCCGGATCGCGCGCGCCGACGCGAGCGCGTCGAGGCCCATCACGCCGGCGGCGTCGGCGGTGGCCTCGAGGTGGGCGTTGAACCCGGGCTGCCACGCGTCGACGGCGACGTCCTCCATCCACGACGCGAAGCCCTCGTTGAGCCACAGCTCGTCCCACCAGGCGGCCGTGACGAGGTTGCCGAACCACTGGTGCGCGAGCTCGTGCGCGATGACCGAGGCCTGGGCTCGACGGGCCCGGAGGCTGCTCTTCGCCGGGCCCAGGAGCAGGAGCTCCTCCCGGAACGTGATGAAGCCGGGGTTCTCCATCGCCCCGGCGGCGAAATCGGGGACGGCCACGATGTCGAGCTTGGGGTACGGGTGCTCGATGCCGAAGTAGGCCTCGAGGCGCTTGTTGAGCTCGTAGGTGGCCTCGAGGGCGAGGTCGCCGAGGCCCGTCTTGCCCTTCACCGTCACGAGCCGGATGGGGACGCCGTCCTTCGTCGTCCTTGCCCGCGTCTCGAGATCGCCGACCCCGAACGCCACCAGGTAGCTCGGGATGGGCGGCGTGGGCGCGAACGAGAACACGACGGTGTCGCCCGACTCCTCGCGCTTCGTCTCGGGGGCGTTGGCGATGGCGACCATGCCGCGCGGGACGCGGAGGGTCACGTCGTAAGGCGTCTTGAGGGCGGGCTCGTCGAAGCACGGGAACGCGCGGCGCGCGTAGGTGGCCTCGAACTGGGTGAAGACGTACGGCGAGCCCTTCTCGACGACCTTGTACGCGCCGACGAGCTCGCCGTCGAAGGCGGCGGCGTAGGCGATCTCGAGCGCGGCCTGGCCGGGAGCGAGCGGATCGTCGAACGTGAGCACGAGCTCGTCCGGGTGTCGCGAGCCCTTCGGGGTGCGGACCTCGGCGCGAGCGGCGCGGATCGTGTCGCCCTGCACAGCCCGCGCGCTCGCGATCGCGAGGCCCCGCGCGTGGAGGACGACGTGGTGCGTCGGTCCGGGAACGTCGACCAGGATGCGCGCGGAGCCCGAGAATCGCTCGCCGCGTGGATCGACGTCCAGGGTCAGCGCGTAGCGCCGCGGGACGGCGAGGAGCGGGAGGCGTCCGTTCTCGGAGGCGGGCGCGGCGGCCGCGCTCACGGGGGTTCGAGCGCGCAGCGCAGCGGCGAGGGGCGCGCCGGGCGACGCAACGTTCTCCCTCGCGCACGCGGCCGTGAGCGCGAGGGCGAGGGCGAGGTGGGCGTGGCGCATGCCTACTCACTACAGAAAGTCGGACCCGCCCGCCACCCTCGCGGCTATCGTGTCGACCATGCCACGCCTCGCCCCCACGCTGCTGTCGTTCGCCGCCCTCGCGGCCACGCTCCTCGCGAGCGAGCCACCCCCGAGCCACGCCGATCCGGCGCCGCCGATCGCACCCCCCCGCGCCCTCCCGTCGCTCGCGTCGACGAAGTACAAGCTCCCGAACGGCCTCGAGGTCATCCTGCACGAGGATCACCGCACGCCCACGGTCACCACGAACCTCTGGTACCACGTCGGCTCCAAGGACGAGCCGGCGCACAAGAACGGGTTCGCGCACCTCTTCGAGCACGTGATGTTCCAGGGGTCGAAGCACGTCGCGGAGGACACGTTCTTCCGGCACCTCGAGCAGGCGGGCGGGACGGGCGTGAACGGGACGACCAACACCGATCGCACCAACTACTTCGAGACGGTGCCGAAGAACCGCCTCGAGCTCGCGCTCTGGCTCGAGTCCGATCGCATGGGCTTCCTCCTCGATCACGCGGACGCGAGCACCTTCCAGAGCCAGCGGGAGGTCGTGAAGAACGAGCGCCGCCAGAACTACGAGAACGCGCCGTACGGCCTGGTCCTCTCGTTCATCCGGGCGGAGCTCTTCCCCGAGGGGCACCCGTACCACCTCCTGACCATCGGCACGCCGCAGGATCTCGACAACGCGACGATGGAGGACGTGCGCGGTTTCTTCCGCACCTGGTACCGGCCGGGGAACGCGACGCTCGTGGTGTGCGGCGACCTGGAGATCGCTTCGACCCGGGCGCTCGTGGAGAAGTACTTCGGGCCCATCCCCGCGAACGGCGAGCCGGCGCGCCCCCCTCCCGTGCCCGCCGTGAGCCGCGCCGCGCCGACCCGCCTGGAGGTCGTGGCGGGGGTCGAGCTGCCGCGCGTCACGGTGAGCTGGGTCACGCCCGCCTTCTTCGCGCCCGGGGACGCCGAGCTCGACGTGGTGGCGCACGTCCTCTCGGAGGGGAAGACGAGCCGGCTCTACAAGCGCCTCGTCTACGATCTGCAGAGCGCGCAGTCCGTCTCCGCGAGCCAGCAGTCGATGCAGCTCGCGTCCGTCTTCGAGATCACGGCCACCGCGAAGCCCGGGCACACGCCGGAGGAGCTCCTCCTCGAGATCGACAGGGAGCTCGACCTCCTCGAGCAGAAGGGCGTGACGGACGCCGAGCTCTCGAGGGCGAAGACGGTGATGGAGGCCCAGGTGCTCTTCGATCTGGAGCGCGGAGGCAGCCGCGCGAACCGGCTCAACACGTACAACCACTACACCGGGGATCCCGGCTACCTGGAGCGAGATCTCGAGCGCACGCGGAGCATCACGCGGGAGGCCCTCGCGGGGGCACAGAAGACGCTCCTCCCGCGATCGGCGCGCGTGGTCACGATCGTGACGCCGGAGAAGGACGCGCCGCTGGCCGGGCGGCTCGTCAAGGCCGTCAAGGGGAGCGGCAAGTGAGGCGCCCGTTCGTCGTCCTGGTCGGCGTCCTCCCCCTCCTCGCCATGGCCGCGTGCGGGCCGGAGCCGGCTCCCGTCGCGCCCGTCGGCCCCCGGCCGATCGCGTCCAGCCCCGCACCCCCTGCGTCCGCGTCCGCGCGCGCGCTCGCGGCGGCGCCGCCGTGGAACGAGACGCCCGACGCCGACTTCCGCAAGGCCGCCCCCGCGGCGGGGCCCAAGGTCGCGTTCAGGCCGCCGGTGCCGAGGATCTCGACGCTGAAGAACGGCGTGAAGGTGTACCTCCTGGAGCGCCACGATCTCCCGCTCGCGACCGTGCAGCTCACCTCGAAGGTGGGCGCGGGCGATCTCGGCGCGCTGCCGGGCGTCGCGTTCTTCACCGGGTGGATGCTCGAGCAGGGCGCGGGCAAGCGCGACGCGCTGCAGATCTCCGACGACTACGAGGCGCTCGGCGCGCAGCACGGGTCGTCGTTCGGCTGGGACTCGGGCACCGTGTACGTGAAGGTGCCCGTGGCCGGCCTCGACAGGGCGCTCGAGATCCTGGCCGACGTGGCCTTGCGGCCGACGTTCCCCGACGGCGAGATCGATCGCCTGCGGTCGCGGTGGCTCGCCCAGATCCAGCAGGAGAAGCAGACGCCGAGGACCATGGGCACGAACGCGCTCGCCGCGGTCCTCTACGGTCGGGCGCACCCGTACGGGCACTCGCTCTCCGGCGAGGCCGACGACGCGAAGCGCGTGACGCGGAAGGAGCTCGCGCGCGTCCACGAGGACGCCTTCGCCGCCGACCGGGTGGCGATCTCGGTGGCGGGCGACGTCTCGCCCGGCGCGCTCCTCCCCCGGCTCGAGGCCCTCTTCGGCGGAATGAAGCGGTCCACGCGCGCCCTCGCGCCCGTGCCGAAGGCGGCGCAGGTGAAGGATCCGCCGCGGCTCGTCGTCGTCGACAAGCCTGGCGCCACGCAGTCGCAGGTGCTCGTCTCCGACGTCGGCCTCCCGTTCGGCACGAAGGATCGCGAGGCCGTCTGGATCATGAGCGCGATCCTCGGCGAGATGTTCTCGAGCCGCATCAACCTGAACCTCCGCGAGCGGAACGCGTACACGTACGGCGCGGGGGCGGGCTTCCAGCTGCGCCACGGGGAGGGGCCGTTCTCGGCGGGCGGCGCCATCTTCGGCGACAAGACGGTGCCGGCGATCGGCGAGATCTTCTCGGAGCTGAACGCGATGCGCGATCGCGACGTGACGGCGGACGAGCTCGAGCTCGCGAAGGACAACATCCGCCTCGCGCTCCCGGCGCGCTTCGAGACGACCGACAGCCTCGCGGGCATGTTCGCGACGCTCTTCGTCCACGATCTGCCGCCGGACGAGTACGAGAAGCGCCTCGCCCGCATCGACGCGGTCACGATCGCCGACGTTCGCAGGGTCGCGCAGGCGTACCTCAAGCCGCGGCAGATGCGCGTGATCGTCGTGGGTGACAGGTCACGCCTCGCCGCGTCGCTCGAGACCCTGCGCCTCGGCCCGCCGAGCGTGCTCGATGCGTACGGCAACCCGGGGAAGTGACGCCTACTTCGCCCCGCCGTCCCTCTGCGCCCCGGCGTCCCTGGGCACGCCCGCGTCCGTCGACGCGCCGCCGGCGGGCGCGCCCATCTTCGACATGTCGTGCGGCGGATCGGCCTCCGCCTCGCGGTCGACGCGGATGGTCCGCGACGTGGCGTTCCACGGGCCGGCGAGGGCCGCGCCGTCCGCGCCGCGGAGCTCGAGCTTGATCGTGTACGTCCCGGTCCGGAGGTGCTCGAGGAAGAACGGGGGCCCGAACTTGTCGGCCTTCGCCTCGAGGCCGTCGCCGGTGATGCCCGGCCCGCCGACGGTGATCTTGACGTGCTCCTTGCCCTCGGCGAGCGCCACGTTCACGAGCTGGAAGTCGATGAGGACGTGGTTCCCCGCGTCGCCTTTGTACTCGCCCTTGGGGCGGCTGTAGACGAGCATCGGCTTCTTGAGGTCCGTCTTCGCGTCGCCCTTCTTGCCGACGAAGAACTGCGTCGCGAACAGGGCGTCCTTGGTCTTCACCGACTCGTGGTTCGCGCGGCTCGGGAAGGCGACCAGCACGTGCTGGCCCTCGTCGAGCGCCTCGCCGTTGGTGAGGTCGGCGAGCTTCACGGGATCCTTGGGCTGGTAGATGGCCTTGTAGGGCTTGTTGTCGAGGATCAGGTGGACGTGCGACGAGCCCGTGGCGGTCTGCCAGTTCTTCACGTCGAGTCGCACGAGGAACTCCCCCGCCTTGTCGGGCGGCAGCACCTGATCGCGCGCCGGCGCCGTGATCTTCACGGTGGGCAGCGGCTTGTCGGGATCGGGGCTGGCGGTGCCCGTCGCGAGCGTGATCGGGGGCAGCGCCGGCGGCGGAGGCTTGACGGGCTCCGGGGGAGGCGGCGGCGCCGGCGGAACGGCCAGGGACGACGGGGGAGGGGGCGGCGGCGGCGGCGGAGGCGGCAGGTTGTCGGTGCCCCCTCCGCACGCGTAGGCGGAGAGGATCATCGAGGCCGCGAGGGCGGGGACGGGCAAGGACCGACGGATCATGGGCCGGAGGCTAGCACGGCCCGCCCGCGCCAGATCGCTTGACGCCCGCGCGCTTGTGGCGGAAGAACGGCGTGTGCCGCACCGTGATCGCTACCTCTTCGTCTGCACGAACCGCCGCGAGGACGCCAACCCGAAGGGCTCGTGCGCGCAGAAGGGCTCCGAGGCGCTGGTGAAGGCGCTCAAGGAGGCCCTGCTCGCGCGCGGCCTCCTGAAGAGCGTCCGCGCGTGCGGGTCCGCGTGCCTCGATCTCTGCGAGTCCGGTATCTCCATCGTGCAGGAGCCGGATCACGTCGCCTACGGCGGCGTCACGCCGGCCGACGTGCCCGAGATCGTCGACGCCGTCGCGCGCGGCGACGTCGTCGAGCGGCTGGTGATCCACGACGGGCGGCGGCGCCCGTGATCGGTCTCCGCTTCCAGATGTGGATGACCGGGACGTATTACCTGTTCGCCGCCCCCCTCGACGAGCGCGCCATCGCCATCCGCGCCGACGTGACGCTGCGGGACGTCCGGCGCGTCCTCGGCGAGCGCACGGGCGACGTGAACGGCGCCATCGACGTCGCCGGTCTGGCCACGGGCCGCGCGCTGTCGGGGACCTTGCGCTACCTGCTGGACGAGAAGCGCGTGCCCTACGATCTCGTGTTCACGTCGGACGAGGGCCGGACGGTGCGGCTCCGCGGCCAGCACGACCTCCAGTGGACGGACCCGTGGGGCTCGCTCACCACCGTGCCCGTGAGCCTGTACGACGCGAGCGGCGAGGAGATCGGGCGGGCCATCCTTCGGGTCGACCCCGGGCGCGATCTCGTGCCGTCGCTCCGCTCGCTCCGCCCCGTGCTTCGTCTCGGGCGCGCGCCGGGAAAGGCAACCAGGAGGATCAAGGAGGCCCGATCATGACGTTCTCCAGGCTCGTACCCAGCAGGACCGTCCTCCTCGTGGTGGACGTCCAGGAGCGCCTCGCGGCCGCCATGCCGGAGGACGTGCAGCGGCGCCTCGTCGCGAACGCGCTGGTCCTCCTGGAGGCGGCGCGCGTGCTCGGCGTGCGCGCCGTGTTGAGCGAGCAGTACCCGAAGGGCCTCGGGCCGACCGTGACGGAGCTCGCCGACAAGGCACGCGAGGTCGGCGCGACGATCCTCCCGAAGAGCACGTTCGACGCGCTCGCGGACGCCCACCTCCGGGCGGAGATCCTCGGCACCGGGGAGCGGCCCGAGGACGTCGTCGTGCTCGGGATGGAGAGTCACGTGTGCGTCTACCAGACGGTGCGCGCGCTCGAGGTGGCGGGCGTTCGCGCCCACGTGGTCTCCGACGCCGTGGCCTCGCGGACCGAGGCGAACCGCACGCTCGGCCTCGCCATGGCCGAGCGACTCGGCGCGCGCGTCACGGGGACCGAGACCGTCCTGTTCGACTGGCTGGAGCGCGCCGGCACGGACGCGTTCAAGCAACTGTCCAGATTGATTCGATGAATAGCTCGCTGACAGGTTGTCGCGTTGCGAAAATCTGTCAAACTGGTTTGACAAGCTGTCTGCGGGACACCATCGTCACGCGATGACCCACCCCACCGAGGAGGGCACGGCGCTCGCGCCTCCGGGCGCGCCCGAGGCCGCCGGCGGCGACGCCATCACCGTGCTGGTGGTCGACGACGAGCGCTCCAACTGCGAGTCGCTCGAGAAGATCCTCGCGCGGGAGAACATGCGCGTCCTCGTCGCCCACGACGCGAAGCGCGCGCTGGAAGTGGTGCGATCGCACCGCGTGCACGTCGTCCTGACGGACCTCATGATGCCCGGCACCACGGGTCTCGAGCTCCTGCGCGCGGTGAAGCAGGTCGCGCCCGAGGTCGAGGTCGTGCTCATGACGGCCTACGGCTCGGTCGAGGCCGCGGTGACGGCGATGCGCGAGGGCGCGTACGACTTCGTCGAGAAGCCCCTCAAGCGGATGGCCATCGTGAAGAGCGTGCGCAAGGCTGCGGAGCGCGGCCTCCTGCTGGCGGAGAACCGGTCGCTCAAGGACGAGATCAAGCAGCTCCTTCGCCGCGAGATCGTGGGCTCGAGCCCCGCGTGGCGGCGCGTCGTGGAGGTGGCGACCCAGGCCGCGCCCAGCCAGGCGACGGTGCTCGTGCTCGGCGAGAGCGGGACGGGCAAGGAGCTGCTCGCACGCTTCATCCACGAGAAGAGCGCGCGCGCCTCCCGCCCCTTCGTCGCGGTGAACTGCGCGGCC
>SXGT01346563.1_pt1 | contig 10290 bp, 11 predicted proteins | sample 3176221 | NCBI WGS metagenome assembly SXGT01 (sample SAMN11356862, study PRJNA531348) | freshwater metagenome | isolation source: freshwater sample F1-120 | place: China: Fuxian Lake, Yuxi | collected 2017-12-25
ACCAGGTCCAGCGCCCAGCCCAGGCTGTTGAGCATTCCGTCGATCAGCACCAGGTAGCCGATCAGGGTGACGATCATCGGGCGCACCGACAGTCCGGCGCGCGCCGCCTGCCGCTGCAGCCACACCCCGCGCATGAAGATCGGGAAGCCGATCAGCCCCGGTACCCACATGCCCATGAGCGCGGCGCCGACGATCATCCATTTGTCGGCTCGCCGCTGGGCCAGCCGGGACTCCTCGCCGTGGTCCTCCAGGCTGACCGAACCTCCGACGGCCAGGCTCACAGATACCACCAGCCGCGTTCGAAGGACATGTAGAGCTGGATGAGGAACATCGTGAGCAGGTAGCCGTAGATGGCGATCTGGAACACGATGAGTGCCCGCTTACGCTTCTTCTCTTTTTGATCGACCATGGTGAAATCCCCTCTCAGAGTGAGTCGGTGGTCGGTAGCCCGGCCGCCGCGATCTCCCGGAGCCCCTCAGTGATGGCTCCGTCGGTGCTCAGTGGTGCGAGGATGCACGCTTCGGCGGCTTCCAACTCGCCGGCACCGGCGGCGATCAGCTGGGCGGCGGTGACGAGCACCCGCGTGGACGGCGGCTCGAAGTGGAAGGCCTCATCGGCGGTGCGGATGGCGTTGGCGCAGTTGACGAGCCGCCGGGCGGCCGCCACGTCGATACCGGTCTCGGAAACGACGGCTTCGGCCTCCCGTTCCGGCGGTAGATAGTTCATCGGCAGGGTGGCGAAACGCTGCCGGAAGGACGGCTTGAGCTCCTTCAGCGAGCTGCGGTAGGCGGGGTTGTAGGAGCACACGAGCATGAATTCCTCTGGTGCCGTGACGACTTCATCCGCGCGATCCAGATACAGGGTGCGGCGGTGGTCGGTCAATGAGTGCAGGATGGCCAGCGAGTCGTGGCGCGCCTCGACGACCTCGTCGAGGTAACAGATGGCCCCGGTCTTGACGGCTCTGGTGAGTGGCCCGTCGGTCCAGATCACGTCGCCGCCGGTGACCATGAAGCGGCCGACGAGATCCGAGCTGGTCAGGTCATCGTGGCAGCTGATGGTCACGACGGGTCTGCCGAGCAGGGAGCCCATGTGTTCGACGAGCCGGGTCTTACCGCACCCGGTCGGCCCGGTGAGCATGACCGGGATCTTGCGGGTGAAGGCCTGCTCGAAGAGCCGCACCTCGTTGCCGCTGGAATAGTATGTCTCGCTACTCATCTGGCTCCTGATGTCATGCGCTGACCAGCTCCCGGTGGACGTGCGCGAGCACGCGGGGCAGCTCTTCGATCCGCCGGATACGTTGTGAGCGTTTGGCTCCGAACACCTCGGGCAGCGGGTCGACCCGGGCCGGCCCCACTCCGACGTAGTAGACGCTCACGCCGGCGTCGTTGGCCTCCTCGACTGCATGCGCGGCATCCGACCATGCGTAGCGGCCCTCGTAGCCCTCGTCGGAGATCATCCCGTCCCCGACGATGATGAGCAGCCGCCGCTCCGAGGGTTGCGCGAGCAGTCGGGCGGTCAGGTGACGGATAGGCGCGCCGAGGCGGGTGTAGCCGCCGGTGGACAGTCCCAGTCCGCTGGGCGGGACGAACCGTGCCTCCGGGAAGTCCTTGACGCAGCGCACTTCCACGCGATGGCGGGTGTTGCCGGTGAACACGAAGATGCCGTGACGTTCCCGGGCCCGGTTCATCGCCCGGGACAACGCGTCGGCGCAGGCCAGTTCCAGCCGGAACACCCTGCCACCGTGTACCCCCAGCGATGAGCTGCCGTCCAACAGCAGCGCCGTGCTGACATCGCGGTTGCTGGGCAGCAGTTCCCGGAACAGGCGCGGCTCGGCCGCTTCACCGGTGCGCAGGTCGACGAAATGGCGCACGTACTGGTCGATATCGAGGTCCGAGCCGTCCTCCAGGCGACCGATCATGGCGCGGTGGGTGTTCTCCTGGAACCATGTGCGTAGATCGACTGCATCCGTTTTCGCGGGGTCGACACGCCGGTCGCGGGCCAGTTCCAGAACCGCCACATGATCGGGCAAGAAGCGTTTCGTCCAGGCGTTCCACTCCGGGTACGGGATCCCGGGCCGGTGCTCGGGGGTGACATCCATATCGTTGTCCTGTGGCCGGCTCGGTGGCGGCAGATTCGGGTTGCGTACACCGCCGTCGCCGCCCACCGGTACCGAGTAGGGCCGGGGCATCCGTTGCTGTGTGGTGGTCCACGGCATCCTGCCGAACTGCCGCCGCAGCTTGTCGACCAGTCCTGTCGGTGTCGTGTAGATCGCGGGCAACCGCCCCAACAGCGGGTGGACGGTGAGCCCGTCGGCGCTGCGGGCGAGTTCGATCGCGCGGCTGATCATCGTGTGGGCATCCAGCTGGGGGTCACCCGGCTCCAGTTCGGGCAGCAGTCGGCGACATTCGGGCATCAACCCGGGCCAGCGCGAGGCGATCCAGCCCAGCGCGACACCCGCCTCGACGAGGGCCAGCGCGCGTAGCTCGCGGGCGGACAGTTCGTCGATCCGGTATTCGCCGACCCGGTCCTTGGATGACGAACATTGCAGGGCGATACCGAATGTCAGCGAACGGCGCGTCCAGTCCGCGCCGAGCTGCGGGTAGGGCACGTGGATGAACGTGCGCGACGAGTTCAGGCCGAACCCGCGGTGTTCCCCGGTGACCAGGCGGACCCCCGCGCGCTGCTCGTCGCTCAGTGCGACCGCGGTGAGCGAGCAGCTGCGTTCCAGCACCATCGCCGAGGTGTCATCGAGATCAGCCATGGATGGTTCCCGGAGGACCCGCGTGCGCGCGGTTCAGAAGGTGCCGATGTTGGAGAACATCCAGTACCAGAACCAGATGACCAGGCCGGTGCCGCCCCAGGCTGCGACGTAGCGCAGGACCTCCCACAGATAGTCCACGGTCGAACCTCCTTGTTGACGGGTTCATCGGATCTCCACACCCGCGTCCTACGACGGGAACACCCTTGTCAAGCCGGGTGTTTCGGGATCCGCCGGCTTCGATGGCCGTGAGCCCCGGCGTCTGAAGCCTGTGCACGTGACGCGGCGACGGCTGCACCCTTGGCGACATGATGTTCCTTTTCTACTTGACTGACTGACTTGAGTCAATAGAAAGCCGCGACTACGGCGATATGCGCCTCATGAGGCCCGTCTAACGGGCGAACCGAGTGATGTCAGTCAGTGAAGATTTCGCGATTCACGGTGTGCAGATACGGGATCGCGAGAAACGGCGTGATGTAGAAGATGTCGTAGAGCCACCAGCCCACGACGGGGAAGATCGTTCCCGCGAACCGCACGTCGGCGAACATCGTCATGTTGAACACATAGAGCACCCAGATGACCACGCCCATCCAGCAGGTGACGATCATCCACTGCTGACCCCAACGCTTCATCTGCAGGAACCCGATCGCGGCCGCGATCCGCATGGTGAACACCGTGAGGATCATCCCGACTTCCATCGCCTTCTCGCCCGGCCCGGATGCACCACCGACCCAGAGTTCGTTGAAATGCCAGAAGTATCCGGCGTCAAACATGTGTCCCCAACCGTTCAACAGCACCCTCGCCAGCAGCGTGTGGCTACCGATGAGGTCGAGCGCCCACCCGACGGTGTTGATCGCCGCGTCGATGATGACCAGGTACCCCAGCAGGGTGACCATCATCGGCCGCACCGACAATCCGTTCTGCTGCGCCCGGCGCAGCAGCCACACGCCCCGCAGGAACAGCGGCAGGCCGAAGATGCCGAGCGCGGCAGTGCCGATCAGGATGCTGCCGCTGATCAACCACCGGTCCGCCTGGCGCTGAGCCAGCCGCGATTCCTCCATCTGTTCATCCAGAGACAGGGTCGCCGAAGCGGCTGACGATCGCATGTTGACTGACTCTAGTCATGCAAATGGCCGACGAACAAGCATCGCCCTCCCGGATACCGTCGGCTCATGCCGCGGCGGCGACGCTCCGCATGGTGCGTTTCACCAAGTCGTCGAGCAACTCCTGGCGCATCGGGTCATTGGTGGTGATCGCCAGCGCGTAAAGGCACAGCAGGAAGAACACCGCACTGTTCATCGACTGGACCTCGGGATCCACCTGCCCCTCGGACCGGGCCCGCTCGATGCGCTCGGCCAGCAGCAGCACCAGCGAGTGGTCACCGCCGTCCTCGGACTCCGGGCGCGTCTGCGAGAAGTGCAACGCCAGGAAATCCTTGAACAGGACTTCGCCCAGCCGGCGCTCCAGCCCCAGCACCAGCCGCACCGCCTCGGACAGCGCGGACTCCAGGTCGTGGCCCTTTTCGAGGTATCGGCCGAACTGCTTCGCCATCCGGTCTTCTTCGCGCTTCTCCAGTTCCAAGAGAACGTGCTCCTTGGTGGGGAAATGGAAGAAGAAGGTGCCATGGGCCACCCCGGCGGCCGCCACGATGGCGGCGACATCGGCCTCGGCCATCCCGGACCGCTTGAACTCGGCGACTGCGGCGCCCATCAGCCGCTCGCGGGTCTGCAGACGCTTCGCCTCGCGCGCCGAGGGGCCGTTCACCACCGCCATGTTCGCTCCGTCCCTGTCCGCGCTCCGGGGCGCCGAGTGGTCCGGAGCCGCCGACACCGACACTATCGCCTGGGCCGCCCGCCGCGGCCGACTCGATGAGACGGGTGTGGGAAATGACTTGAGTCAGCAGTATCCACGTGGTGCAAGTGTGCCATGTTTGGCTGTGCGCATAGCCGGGCAGCCCTTTTCCATGACTGATACGTCCACAGCCCTGCAGGGCATGAAATTCGCCATTCTGGCCACCGACGGTGTCGAGCGCCGCGAGCTCGCCGAACCGCGCGATGCCATCGTCGACGCCGGCGGCGCGATCGAGTTGCTGTCTCTACACGACGGTGAAATCGAGGCACGTGACCACGATTTGGAGCCCGCCGGCACGTTTCGGGTGGATCGCCAGGTCGAAGGTGCCTCCGCCGAAGAATTCGCCGCGCTGGTGATTCCGGGCGGCACCGTCAACGCCGACAAGCTGCGGTCCGACGAATCCGCCGTGGCATTCGTGCGCCGGTTCGTCGAGTCCGGCCGACCGGTAGCGGTCATCTGTCACGGTCCGTGGGTGCTGATCGACGCCGGCGTGGTCGAGGGCCGCACCGTCACCTCCTATCCCAGCCTTCGTATCGATCTGCGCAATGCCGGAGCGAAGACGGTCGACGAGGAGGTCGTGGTCGACGGGAATCTGATCACCAGCCGCACCCCCGACGATCTACCCGCGTTCTGCGACGCCTTGGTGCAGGCGGCCGCCGCAGTTCCATCGCCGCGCTGAGGCCAGTCGTTCGAAGCGCGGCGGGGCCCTGCCATTGGTCCTATCCTGTCAGCGGTTGAGACGCAGCCGGCTGGGAGGCACTTGTCATGTCCGCTGATCAGATTGCCCGAACGGTCCTTCCCATTCCCGATGTCGTACACGTGGGTTTGACCACCTATGACGCGAAGGATCCTGACACCAGCTACCCTCCGATCAGGGACATCCGCCCACCCGATGGCGCACCCAATGTCGTGGTCATCCTCATCGACGATGTCGGCTACGGCGCCAGCAGTACCTTCGGCGGACCGTGCCACACCCCCAACTTCGACCGGCTCGCCGAGCGTGGCCTGAAGTACACCCGGTTCCACACCACCGCGTTGTGCTCCCCGACCCGCCAGGCACTGCTCACCGGACGTAATCACCACTCGGTGGGGATGGGCGGGATCACTGAGATCGCGACAGCAGCGCCGGGCTACAGCTCCGTCCTACCCAACACGAAGGCGCCACTCCCGTTGACCTTGAAGCTCAACGGTTACGCCACAGCACAGTTCGGCAAATGCCATGAGGTACCGGTCTGGCAGACCAGCCCCGCCGGACCGTTCACCGGCTGGCCCACCGGCGGTGGCGGGTTCGAACACTTCTACGGCTTCATCGGCGGTGAGAACAACCAGTGGGATCCCGCCCTCTACGAGGGCACCACCCCCATCGAGCCGCCGAAGACCGCGGCCGAGGGCTACCACCTGACCGAGGACCTCACCGACAAGGCCATCGCGTGGGCGCGCCAGCAGAAGGCATTGTTGCCCGACAAACCGTTTTTCATGTACTTCGCCCCCGGTGCCACCCATGCCCCACACCAGGTTCCACCGGAGTGGATTGAGAAGTACAAAGGTAGATTCGCGCACGGCTGGGACCGGCAACGCGAGATCACCTTCGAGCGGCAGAAGGAGCTCGGCGTCATCCCGGCCGACGCTGTTCTTACGCCCCGGCACGCCGAGATCCCCGCGTGGGAGGCGATGGACCCCGCGCTGAAGCCGGTGCTCGAACGCGAGATGGAGGTCTACGCCGCGTTCATGGAACATACCGACCACCACGTCGGCCGGTTGCTCGATGCACTCGAGCCGATCCGGGACAACACCCTGATCTATCTGATCATCGGCGACAACGGCGCCTCCGCCGAGGGCACCCTGCAAGGTGCCTTCAACGAGATGGCCAACTTCAACGGCATGGCGGCCATCGAGACACCGGAGTTCATGCTGTCCAAGCTCGGCGAGTTCGGCGGCGAGGGGTCATACGGCCACTACGCGGTGGGTTGGGCGTGGGCGATGGACGCGCCGTATCAGTGGACCAAGCAGGTGGCCTCCCACTGGGGCGGTACCCGCAACGGCACCATCGTGTCCTGGCCGGCCGGAATCAGCGAAACCGGCAGTGTACGAAACCAATTCAGCCATGTCATCGATGTCGCTCCCACGGTGCTCGAGGCCGCCGGCATCCCGGAACCGGTAATGGTGAACGGCGTGTTGCAGAGTCGGTACGAGGGCACCAGCATGGTGTACAGCTTCGGCGATGCCCAGGCACCCGAGCGTCACGAGACGCAGTACTTCGAGATGTTCTGCAACCGTGGCATTTACCACAAGGGCTGGAGCGCGGTGACCAAACACCGGACGCCCTGGGAAATGGGCGGGACCGTCATGCCCGCGTTCGACGACGACGTCTGGGAGCTGTATGACGGGACCACCGACTGGACACAGTCCACTGATCTCTCCAAACAGCATCCGGAGAAATTGCATGAGCTGCAACGACTTTGGCTGATCGAAGCAGTGAAGTACAACGTACTTCCGCTCGATGACCGCCAGGCCGAGCGGTTGATCCCCGATATCGCAGGCCGTCCCACCCTGATCAAGGGCAACACCCAACTGCTGCTCGGCGGGATGGGCCGGCTCACCGAGAACAGCGTCGTCGACATCAAGAACAAGTCCTTTGCTGTCACGTCCGAGCTGGAGATCCCGGCCAGCGGCGCCGAAGGCGTGATCATCGCCCAGGGCGGGCGGTTCGGCGGGTGGAGTCTTTACGCCAGGGACGGCCGGGCGAAGTTCTGCTACAACGTGCTGGGCATCCAGTCCTACACAGTCGACGGCACCGCCGCCATTCCCGCCGGGACCACACAGGTCCGGATGGAGTTCGACTACGACGGTGGAGGTATGGGCAAGGGCGGCACGGTCACCCTTTATTACGACGGCACCGAGGTCGGCACCGGCCGCGTGGAGCAGACACAGCCGGTCGTGTTCTCTGCCGATGAGACCACCGATATCGGCCGCGAGACCGGCACCACCGTCAGCGCCGACTACACCGCGCACACCAGTGTCTTCAACGGCGCGGTGAATTGGGTGCAGATCGACCTGGGTGAAGACGCCGCGGATGCCGATCACTACATCAGCGCCGAGGAACGTTTCCGGGTCGCGATGGCGCGGCAGTAGGGCCGCCGCGAGGTTACGGCGTAAGCGCCGCGGTGAAGAACTCCAGTTCCAGCCGCATCGCGCGGCGGTACGCCTGCCGAATGGCCGGGCTGTCGGTGCCGTGCCGGTCGAGGAGGCGTTCCAGCAGCGCGGCGATCTCCTCGAAACCGGGGTCGGCGTAGGTCTGCACCCACTGTGCGTACGGCCCCGCGGTACCCGCATCCAGTCGGGACCCGATGTGGGCGTAGAGCCGCATGCACGGCGTCATCGCCGCGCACACCTCCCCCAGACCTCCGGTCGCCGCGGTCGCCAGCAGGAAATCGGTGTAGGCCAGTGTCGCGGCGGCCGGCGTGACCCCGGCCATGTCGATACCCCAGGACGCCGCGTAACCGGCATGCAGGCCCAGTTCCTCCCGCACACCGGCCAGCAGATCGGCGAACGTGAGCAGCGTCTCGGTGTCGGTGCTGCGAGCCAGCGCCAAAGCATATGCACGGGCGAAGGATTCGAGAAAGAACGCGTCCTGGGCGATATAGCCGGCGAACAGTTCCCGTGCCAGGGTTCCGTCCCCGATCCCGCGGACGAACGGGTTGGCCAACACCTCGGCGGTGATATCGGCGTTCTCCGACCACAATTGGGCAGACAGCGTCATGCCAGCGCCATATCCCAGAAGGCCACCTCGAGCTTGAGCACCGCGTTGACCTGTTCGGTGTGCTCGCCCGGCGCGGCGAGGGCACCCAGCTCCTCGACATACCCGGCGAAATCGGGCGTCGTCCAGTGTTCGACGAACTCGTCGAGTGGGGCCGCGGCCGGCGCGGCGGAGGACCAACCGAGTAGGTAGACCCGCTCGATGACCCACAGGGCCGTGATCGCAGTGGCATACGGCTCGTCATCGAGACGCCGCAGCAGCTCCCGATAGGCCAGCGTGGCGGACAGCGGCTCGGCGTCCAGATCGATGCCGCGTCGCATCGCCTGCTCCTCGAACCAGTCCAGTTCGGCCACCAATGCGGCGCATCCGCCGACCAGCACCTGCTGGGCGGCGCGGGGCGCCCGGGCAAGAAGCCGAGCTTGGAAGATCAGCAGGTCGGCGACAAACAGCGCATCCTGGCGCAGCCACTTGTCGAAGGCCGCGTCGGTGATGGTGCCGTCACGCACCGCGTCGAGGAATGGGTGCCGGGTGGCAGCCGTCCAGAGGTCATCGGGCACGGCACAACCCTATCCGTGGCGGGCGGCCGGACACCCGCCACCCCGTCAGACGTTCTGCGGTTCGTAGCCACAGATGGCGGCGACCTTCTCCGCCGAGGCGGAGGCCGGATCGAACTGGTAGCCCAGCCATTCGGCCGCCAGCCGGCGGGCCAACTCGACACCGACGACCCGCTGACCGAAGCACAGCACCTGGGCGTTGTTGCTGAGCACCGCGCGTTCCACCGAGAAACTGTCGTGGGCGGTGACCGCCCGCACGCCGGGCACCTTGTTGGCGGCGATGGCCACCCCGAGGCCGGTCCCGCAGATCAGCAGTGCCCGGTCGGCCTGCCCCTCGGCCACCATGCGGGCCGCGGTGACCGCCACGTGCGGGTAGGCGGTGTGCTCATCGGGGCCGACGCCCACGTCGACCACGGAGTCCACCCGCGGGTCCGACTCCAGGTCGCCACGCAGAATGTCCTTGTACTGCAGTCCGGCGTCATCGCAGCCGATCACCACGCGCAGGGTCATAAATTCTCCTCGATCAGTTCGGCCACGGTGTGGATACACATGGCCAGTGAGATGGCGCCCGCGTCGGGGGTACCGACGCTGCGTTCCGCCAGCGGACGGGCCCGGCCGACCTTGGGTCGGAGGTCGGCCGTCTCGGCGGCCGCCTTCTGGGCGGTCTCCACGGATTCGAGCCACGCTGTGCGCCAGCCGGTTCCGGCATCGACGGCGGCTTCGAACGAATCGACAAAGGGGCCCAGCGCATCGAGCATGGTCTTGTCGCCGCGCTGCGCGCGGCCCAGCGCCACCAGTGCGTCATGCCCGGCCCGCAGTGCCGTGGCGATCTCCCGTCCACCGGGTACACCACGGTTGCCCAGCGCCGCGGCGGCCGCACAGAGCGCCGCTCCCCACAGCACGCCGGAGGTGCCGCCGGCCTTGGCCGCCCACGCCTCACCGGCCGCGGTCAGCACCGAGGCGGTGCCGCCACCCGAGTTCACGGCGTCGGCGGCGGCCGCGCCGGCCGCCGCGGTGCCCTTGACCATGCCGCGTCCGTGGTCACCGTCCCCGGCGACCGCGTCGATGCGCCCGAGTTCGTGCTCGGCATTCACCATCTGCGCGGCGATACACGAAATCCCCTGGGTAACAACCGCAGCCACCTGTCGCGATGCCGTGTCGCCGGCGATGGTCTGCCGCGCAACGGCACCGGCGACGTCATCGGCACGCCGGGTCCCAGCGCCGGCCGGCACCGCGCCCTTGCGATAGGCGGGCGTGTCCGCCGGTGCGGTCCACAACCGCTCCAGTTCGTCATCGAGCCACATCACGGTCAGCGAGCAGCCCGCCATGTCCAGGCTGGTGACCAGTTCGCCCACCTCGGGTGACACCAC
>SXGT01809723.1_pt1 | contig 10290 bp, 11 predicted proteins | sample 3176221 | NCBI WGS metagenome assembly SXGT01 (sample SAMN11356862, study PRJNA531348) | freshwater metagenome | isolation source: freshwater sample F1-120 | place: China: Fuxian Lake, Yuxi | collected 2017-12-25
ACTTGGTGAATGCGCCAAGCAGCACCAGGATCCGCATCGGCAGGTACAGCGGATGCGCGCGGATCAGCTCGCCGGAAGCCAGAATCACGGTCAACTCGTAACTGCCGGTGATCCTGCCCAGCAGCAGAATGCCGCCGAGCAGGGCCAGGCCGCCGGCGCCGGTGATCGCCAACGCCATGCGCGCACCCTGGCGCGCTTCCTCGCGCTCTTTCCAGTAGCCGATCAGCAAAAAGGAACTGAGGCTGGTCAGTTCCCAGAAGATCACTAACTGGATCAGGTTTTCCGACAGCACCACGCCCAGCATCGACCCCATGAACAGCAGCAGGTAGGCGTTCAGCCGGCCCAGGCTGTCGCGTTCGGACAGGTAATAGCGGGCGTAGAGAATGACCAGCAGGCCGATGCCGAGGATCAGGCCGGCGAACAGCAGGCCGAGACCGTCGAGGCGGAAGGAAACATTCAGGCCAGCCTGCGGCAGCCATGCGATGCCCTGAACAAGCGTTTCGCCGGCCAGCACCGGCGCGATGCTGCCGGCCAGCACCCCGCTTGCAGCGAGCGCGACGAAACCCGCGCTCCATGCGGCGTGTGAACGGCTGCAACGACTCAGCCAGGCGACCAGCGGTGCGCCCAGGAAGGGGATCAGTACGACAAGCGGCAGGGACATGCAGGGTGTGGAGCGTGATCCGCTTGATTGGTTCTCGGCCGGATCATGCTTCCGCCGCAGTGTCTTCCGGTTTCGGCGGTGGCAGGCGGGTGATCAACACCTTGTCCACCCGGTTGCGGTCCATGTCCATGACTTCCAGGCGCAGGCCGGCCGACTCGAAATGATCGGCGACGGCGGGGATGCGGCCGAGCATGTGCATGACAAAACCGCCGAGGGTGTTGAACTGGTTTTCTTCCTCGCCGGGCAGTTCATCCTCGATATCCAGCACCGATTTCAGACGCTCGATGGCGATGCTGCCATCCACCAGCCAGGAACCGTCCTCGCGTTCCACTACATCCTGTTCATCGCGCGAATCGAACGAGGGTAGCTCGCCGACGATGGCGGTCATTACATCGGTGAGCGTCACCAGACCCTCCAGTTCGCCATACTCATCGACGATGAGCGCAAACTGCATGCGCGCCTTGCGGAAACTCTCCAGCAACTGGGTGGTGGAAACGGTTTCCGGCACATAGAGCGGAGGGCGCAGGCTGGCTTCGACATTCAATGGTGCACCGGTCAACGCGGCCTTGAGCAGATCGGACGTGCGCAGAATGCCGATGACGTGATCGAGTCCGTCGCGGCATACCACGACACGCTCATAAGGACTTTCCGCGATCAGGTTGCGCACCCTGTCCTCCGGCGCATCCAGATCGATCAGGTAGATATCGGACCGGTGCGTCATGATTGCGCCGATGCGCTGATCATCCAGACGCAGGACGTTGGACACGATTTCCTGCTCGCTTTCGTGGAACACGCCCGCCTCGGCGCCCTGTTCCATCAGGACATTGATTTCGTCATCCGTGACCGGCGGTTCTTCCTTGCGCCGGGCGCCCATCAGGCGGAGCAGGACACTGGATGAGGTGGAAAGCAGCCAGACCACCGGCCTGGAAAAGCGCGACAGCAGATTCATCGGCCGCGCGATCAGCGAGGCGATGCCCTCCGGGGCCAGCAGGCCCAGGCGTTTCGGCACCAGTTCGCCAACCACCACCGAGAAATAAGTCAGCCCCAGCACCACCACGGTCAATGCGATCGCCTTGGCGTAAGGCTCGATCAAGGTCGCCTGGCCGAGCCAGGCCGCAAGCGGATCGGCCAATGCGGCTTCGCCGATGGCGCCGCTGAGAATACCCACCGAAGTGATGCCGACCTGTATCGTGGAAAGGAAGTTGGAAGGTTCGTTATGCAATGCAAGCGCGGAATGTGCGCCGGGGCTGCCGTCCTCCGCCAGTCTTTGCAGACGCGCCTTGCGCGAGGAGATCACGGCGATTTCGGACATGGCGAAAACGCCGTTCAGGAGGATCAGAAACAGAAGTAACGCTATATCCATGACAAAGCCGCCCGAAACCAAACAGCCCATGACCTAACTGCTCATGACTGAAATACGCAGTGCCATCCGGTTCGCGGCTCAGGGGTTGAGCAGCGGGCATTTTGCCTGTGAAGGCCGGTTATGCCCAGATGATCGGGACGATGCCCTTCAGGGTGTCAGTGCATCAGGTTGTACTGCAATACGTAGGTGCCTGCGCCGGCGAGGTAGCCAACCAGCGCCAGGCCGCTGATCTTCTTCACATACCAGAAGAAGTGGATTTTCTCGAGGCCCATGGCAGCGACGCCGGCGGCGGAACCGATGATCAGGATGGTCTCCAGGTCATCGCGACGGGGCATGGGTTCCTCCGGGGTCGGACGACGTCGGAGCGTGTGCGACGCTGTCGGGGTGAGATTCGGATTCGAACAACGATGGTCGGCGGACCCGGATGCGGTTCTCGAGGTGTACCTCGACCCGGCCTTCTGGACCTCGCTCGACGGGCTCAGCGCGACGAGCGCCCCCGAGGTGCTCGAGGTGACGAGACGGGCCGACACCGGCCTGGTCCGACTCAGGTACCAGCTGTCGGTCGAGCTGCCGGCCCAGGCGGCCCGGTTCATCGATCCCGACCACGTGTCGTGGGTCGAGGAGACGACCTGGGACCTGCCCGCCCGGAGCGCAGCGGTGCGGTTCCTCCCCGATCAGGCGTCGACGCTGATGCGGGCGTCGGCGACCGCGGCACTCGCCGGGGACGGGGAGGACACGACCCGTGAGGTGCGCGGCGAGCTCAAGGTGCGGATCCCGCTCGTCGGGGGCCGGGTGGAGCACGTCGTCGTCGAGGGCATCGGGGACCACCTCGAGGAGGAGGCCGACGCGGTGGCGGCTCGGCTCAGCTGACCTGGAGCGGCCCGATCCGGGGGCGTGGGGGGCGTTCACCGGCGGTGGGCGTCGATGAGGTCGGCGAACCGGTCGAAGAGGTACCGGCTGTCGTGTGGGCCCGGTCCCGCCTCCGGGTGGTACTGGATCCCGAACGCCGGGACGTCGAGGCAGCGGAACCCCTCGAGCGTCCCGTCGTTGAGGTTGATGTGGGTGACCTCGATCCGCTCGAGGGAGTCCGGGTCGACGCAGTAGTTGTGGTTCTGGCTGGTGATCTCGATCCGGCCGGTGGACTCGTCGCGGACGGGATGGTTGCCGCCGTGGTGGCCGAAGGGGAGCTTGTGCGTCCGGCCGCCGAGGGCGGTGGCGAGCATCTGGTGGCCCATGCAGATCCCGAAGACGGGCACCCGGCCGAGGAGCGAACGAACCGTCTCGGGGACCACCTCGACCGCACCCGGGTCACCCGGGCCGTTCGAGAGGAACACACCGCCGGGTTCCAGCGCCAGGATCTCCTCCACCGGTGTCCTGGCCGGGAGGACGTGGACCTCGCCGATCCGGACGAGGTTCCGCACGATCGTGTCCTTGATGCCGAGGTCCAGGGCGACGATCCGTCGGTCGGCCCCGGCCGGGCCGGAGTGCACCGACGGCGTCGACGTCGTGACCTGCCCGACCAGGTCGATCCCGTCCGTCGGTCGGGCCGTGGCGGCGGCGGCTCGCAGGTCCGACTCGGACGCGGTGCCGAACGCCCCTGGCATGGCCCCGTGGTCACGGAGGTGGCGGGTGAGTCGGCGCGTGTCGATACCGCCCACCCCGGACACGCCGTGGTTCCGGAGGTACCCGTCCAGGTCGCCGACCGAGCGGTGGTTGCTCCTCCGGCGAGCCAGGTCGCGCACGACCACGCCGGCGCAGTGGACGCTCGATGCCTCGTCGTCCTCCGGCGTCACGCCGTAGTTGCCGATGTGGGTCGAGGTGAAGGTCACGACCTGCCCGGCATAGGACGGGTCCGAGATCACCTCCTGGTAGCCGGTCAGCACCGTGTTGAAGACGAACTCGCCCGTCGCCACCCCGCTCGGGGCCGGGGCCCCGATGGCCTCGCCCTCGAAGCTGGTGCCGTCGGCCAGGACGATGCCTGCGACCTCGATGCTCACCGTCGTGCCTCCCCGTCGAGGACGACCGGTTCGCCCTCGCAGATCGTGTGTCGGACCCGTCCGCGGACCGTGCGGCCCACGTACGGGACGTTCCGGCTCCGGGAGGCCCCGCCGCTCGAGTCGATCGTCCACCGGGCCTCCGGGTCGATCACGCACAGGTTGGCGGGTGCGCCCGGCGCCACCGGACCGCCGTGGCGATCCATCCCGGCGATCGCCGCCGGCTGCCAGCTGAGCCGGGCGAGGACGTCGACCATGGACATGCGGGGACCGGCGTCGACGAGCTGGGTGATCGCCAGCGCCAGGGCGTACTCGAGTCCGAGCATGCCCGGAGGCGCCTCGTCGAAGGGGCGCTCCTTCTCCTCGGGGACGTGCGGGGCGTGGTCGGTGGCGATCGCCGAGATGGTGTCGTCGGCGAGTCCGTGGGCCACGGCCTCCACGTCGGCGGCGGTGCGCAGTGGCGGGTGGACCTTGAAGGTCGCGTCGTACCCGGAGCAGCACTCGTCGGTGAGGGTGAAGTGGTGCGGTGCAGCCTCGGCGGTCACCGCCAGACCACCGGCGCGGGCGGCGGCGACCATGGCGACCGACCCGGCGGTGGAGAGGTGGAGCAGGTGCACCCGCGCCCCCGTGAGGCGGGCCAGTGCGATGTCCCGCATGACCATGAGCTCCTCGGCCTCGGCCGGCTGTCCCGGTAGACCGAGGCGGGCACTCCACTCGCCCTCGTGCATGCAGGTCCCCCGGGAGAGCTCGCTGACCTCGCAGTGCTGCGCCAGGGTCACCCCGAGATCCCGGCCGTACTCCATGGCCCGCCGCATGAGACGGTCGTCCTGGACGCCGGTCCCGTCGTCGGTGAAGAGCCGCACGCCCAGTGCGGCCATCTCGGCCATGGGGGCGAGCCGTTCCCCGGCCCGGTCCACGGTGATGGCGCCCGAGGTGTGGACGTCGCAGAGCGCCGTGCGACCCAGTTCCAGGACCTCGCGCACGACCGCGGCGCAGTCGATCGCCGGCGTCGTGTTGGGCATGGCCAGGACTGCCGTGTACCCGCCGAGCGCCGCAGCCCTCGAGCCGGACTCGATCGTCTCGGCCTCCTCCTTGCCCGGCTGACGGAGGTGGGTGTGCAGGTCGACGAGGCCCGGCGCCACCAGACAGCCGCCGGCGTCGAGGACCACATCCCCGGAGAGGCCCTCGCCGACGGCGACGATCTCCCGGCCGCGGATCACCACGTCGGCACGTCGCTCCCCCGTCGCATCGACGACGGTCCCGCCCCGCACGACCAGGTCGACCGTCTCGTCGCCACCCACTCGACCGCTCACCGATCCACCTCCATCTCCATCTCCGGGCGACCGGCCGTGGGGTCCGTTCCTGCGGCCACGCCGATCGGGGTGTCCTCCGACGGCGCCACGGCTGCCGTGGCGCCCTCACCGAGGGTGTGGCGGCCGGGACCGAGCAGCAGGAACAGCACCGCCATCCGGACGGCGACGCCGTTGGCGACCTGCTCGGTGACGACGGCGTTGGGACGCTCGGCGACGTCACCGGCGATCTCCACACCCCGGTTCATGGGCCCGGGATGCATGATGAGCGCGCCCGGGGCCAGCCGGTCCGCCCGCTCTGGGCCGAGGCCGAACCGGGCGGTGTACTCGCGCAGCGACGGGAGCAGCGCCTCGGTCGTGCGCTCCCGCTGCATCCGCAGCAGGTAGCAGACGTCGAGCTCGGGGAGCACGGCGTCCAGGTCGTCGGTCAGCTCCACATCCCAGGGGGTGAGCGTCGACGGCAGCAGGGTCGACGGCGCCACCAGGACCACGCTGGCACCCAGGCGGGTGAACGCCTCGATGTTGGATCGGGCCACCCGGGAGTGGACGATGTCCCCGACGATCGCGATCCGACGACCCTCCAGCGATCCGAGGCGACGGCGGATGGTGTACGCGTCGAGCAGTGCCTGCGTCGGGTGCTGGTGCCAGCCATCACCGGCGTTCACCACGGCGGCGTCGGTCCAGCCCGCGATCTGCGCCGGCACCCCCGAGGACCGGTGCCGCACGACGATGGCGTCCATCCCCATCGCCTCGATGGTCTCGACCGTGTCCCGGATGGACTCGCCCTTGCTCACCGACGAGCTCGACACGCCGAAGCTCATCGTGTCCGCCGAGAGCCGCTTGGCCGCCGAGTCGAAGCTGAGTCGCGTCCGGGTGGAGTCCTCGTAGAACAGCGAGACCACGGTCCTGCCGCGGAGGGCCGGCACCTTCGGGATGGCGCGACCGCTGACCTCGACCATGGCGTCGGTGACGTCGAGGATCTCCTCGAGGTCGTCGCGGGTCAGGTCGTCGATCGCCAGGAGGTGCCTCACTGCTTCTGGAGCTCCCCCAGGAGGACCGCCGACATGGAGACGTCGACCAGCTCGTCCCGACGGGTCGGCAGGTTCTTGCCGACGTAGTCGGGCCGGATGGGCAGTTCCCGATGACCCCGGTCGACCATGACGGCGAGCTGCACGGCCCGGGGTCGCCCGTAGTCGCACATGGCGTCGAGGGCCGCCCGGATGGTCCGTCCGGTGAACAGGACGTCGTCCACGAGGATCACGGTCCGGCCGTCGAGGTCGACGGGGATCTCGGTGACCTCCTCGGGGAGGAGCGGCCGGATCCCGATGTCGTCACGGTAGAGCGCCACGTCGAGCGTCCCGACCGGCACCGGCGGGTCGTCGCCCTCGAGCTCCTCGATCTCGGCGAGCATCCCGGCCAGCGCGTGGGCCAGCGGAACGCCGCCGGTCTGGAGGCCGATGACCGCCAGGTCGTCGAGGCCGAGGTTCCGTTCCAGGATCTCGTGGGCCATGCGACGGATCGCCCGTTCGATCTCCTCCGGGCCCATCACCTGGCTGCGGGCCACGAAGACGCCCCCGTAGGGGCGCGTCATCCGCCGCTCTCGTTCTGCCACCGGCAGTCCTTCCTGTCCGTAGGGGCCTCACGGGACCCCCTTCACGGTCAGAAGCGGACCGTACCACCAACCGGTGGCCGTCCGCGCCGCAGGGAGCGCTCAGTCCGGTGGTGTCGGCGGCGGGTCGACCCGCACCCGCCGGGCCGCGGCCGCCAGCACGCCGTTGACGAACCGGCTCGAGTCGTCGGTGCCGTAGCGGGACGCCAGTTCCGTCGCCTCCGAGAGCACCACGGCGGTCGGCACCTCGGGCCGGTGGAGCAGCTCGAAGGTCCCGACCCGGAGCACGGTCAGGTCGAGCAGGGGCATCCGGTCGAGCGTCCAGCCCGTCGCCAGTTCGGCGATCAACCCGTCGAGGGCGGCGCGCTGCTCGTCGACACCGAGGGCGAGGTCGGCGGCGTACGGGTCGGGCCGTGCGGCCTGGGCCTCGAGCACGGAGGCCACGTGCGCCGTCTTGGTGTCGGCCTCGTAGAGCAGGTGCACCGCCCGCTCCCGGGCCTCGCGGCGTCCGCCGGCGACGACCGGGACGTCGTCGCTCACGCCCGGGAGATGAAGTCGCCGCTGCGCGTGTCGACCTTCACCCGCTCGCCGACCTCGATGAACAGCGGCACCTGCACCACCAGGCCCGTCTCCAGGGTGGCCGGCTTCTTGGCCCCCGACACCCGGTCGCCCTGGACGCCGGGCTCGGTCTCGGTGATCGTCAGCTCCACCGAGGCCGGGAGGTCCACCCCGATGATCTCGTCGCCGTACATGACCAGCAGTGCGGTCGAGGAGTCGACGAGGAAGTTGGCGTTGTCCGCCAGCACCGCCGGAGCCACGTTGAGCTGGTCGTAGGTGTTGGTGTCCATGAACACGTAGTCGTCGCCGTCGCGGTACAGGAGCTGCATCTCCTTCTTGTCGACGATCGCCCGCTCCATCCGCTCGCCGGCCCGGAAGGTCCGCTCGACCACGGCCCCCGTCCGGACGTTCTTCAGCGTCGTCCGCACGAAGGCGCCACCCTTGCCGGGCTTGACGTGCTGGAACTCGACGAGGTTGAAGAGCCCGTCGTCGAGGTCGAGCGTCATGCCGTTCTTGAAGTCCGAGGTGGCGATCTGGGCCATGGTGTGTCCTGTCGGTTCGCAGCGTCGACGTCGGCCCGGGTGGACCGCCGGTGAGGGACCGGACGTCCGGGCGCTCAGGCCAGGACCGGGTCCTTCGGGGTCAGCGTCAGACGGTCGCAACCGTCCTCGGCGACGAGGACGGTGTCCTCGATGCGGACCCCGCCCAACTCGGGAAGGTAGACCCCGGGCTCGACCGTCACCACGTGACCGGCCGACAACGTAGCAGTCGAGCGCGAGGAGACCCGAGGCTCCTCGTGGATGTCCAGGCCGACGCCGTGGCCCGTGGAGTGCAGGAACGCCTCACCCAGGCCGGCCGCATCGATCAGGTCACGACAGGCGGCGTCGACGACCTGGGCCTCGACACCGGCCGCCACGGCCTCCACGCCCGCCTGCTGGGCCTCGAGCACCACCCGCAGCAGGCGCCATCGATCGTCATCCACCTCGCCGACCGCCACCGTCCTCGTCATGTCGGAGTGGTAGCCCTCGAACAGCGCGCCGAAGTCGACGACGACCAGATCGCCCGAGCGCACGACCCGATCCCCCGGGCGGTGGTGGGGTTTGGCGCCGTTCGGCCCCGACGCCACGATCGTCTCGAAGCTCACGTCCTCGGCGCCGAGGGACCGCATCGCCGCGTCCAACTCGGCGGCGAACGCCGCCTCGGTCGGCTCCTCGGCGAGCATGGGTCGCAGATCGGCGAAGGCCCGGTCGGCGATATCGCACGCGGTCCGGATCCGGGCGGCCTCCCCCGGGTCCTTGACCATCCGACGACCGGAGACGACCCCGGTCGTAGCGACGAGCTCTCGGGGCCCGACCAGATCCGCCCATCGACGCTGGGACGCCCAGGTCACCGACTCCGACTCGAGCCCCACCCGCCGGGCCGCCGCCGGGATCCGAGCCGCCAGGGCGGCGTCGGGCTCGGCGGCGACGATCAGGACCTCGGCGTCCACGCCCGCCGCAGCGAGCTGCTCACCGGCCTGGTCGCGGTAGCGGCCGTCGCTGACGAAGACCGCCTCGTCGGCGGAGACGAGCAGCAGTCCGGCCGAGCCGGTGAACCCGGTGAGGTACCGGACGTTGGTGAGGTCACTCACCATCAGGACGTCGCACCCGGCCTGATCGAGGTCCTCCCGCAGCAGGCCGATCCGAGCGGAGGTGTGCACCGGCGGGAGGTCCCCGCCGTTCAGATCGGGGGTTCGACGTTCGGTGACGGGCATGTTCGGAGCCTACGACCCGGAGCCGTGGCTCACCGGGCGTCGAGCAGCCCCACGGCGGCGCGGACCGCCATCGGATACCCCGCGGGACCGAAACCGGCGACGACGCCATCGGCGACCGGCGCCACGACCGAGGTCGACCGCCACGACTCACGGCGCTGCGGGTTCGAGAGGTGGAGCTCGACCACCACGCCGTCGTAGGCCGCGAGCGCGTCGTGGAGGCTCCAGCCGTAGTGCGTCAGGGCGCCGGCGTTCACCACCAGCGCCGCCACCCGTCTGCGCGCTCCGTGGACGGCGTCGACGAGATCGCCCTCATGGTTCGACTGCAGGTGTTCGAGGTCGCAGTCCAACGCCCCGGCCTCGGCCCGGGCGAGTCCGACGAGCTCCTCCAGGGTCGCCCGTCCGTAGATCTCGGGTTCCCGCTCGCCGAGCAGGTTCAGGTTCGGTCCTGACAGCAGCAGGATCGTGCGATCGCTCACGTGCACTCCTCCAGGGTCCGGCGGACGACGAGCGGATCGACGCCCTCGACCACCTCCAGGCCGGCGGGTCCGTCCAGGACGAAGGTCAGACCGGCGTCGAGCACCTTCTTGTCCCGACCCATCAGGACGAGCAGCTCCTCGGGGTCGACGCCCGGCGGCAGCTCGGTCGAGAGCCCGTACCCGGAGACCACCCGACGGTGCTCCTCGACGGCGTCCGGGTCGATGCGACCCAGGGCCCGTGCCAGCTCGGCGGCGTAGACCAACCCGATGCCGACGGCCTCACCGTGGCGCAGGTCGTGTCGACCCGCCACCTCGAGCGCATGGCCGAGCGTGTGGCCGTAGTTGAGCAGCGCCCGCCGTCCGGCCTCGCGCTCGTCCGATGCGACCACCGCCGCCTTGATGGCCACGCACCGGGCGACGCGCTCGGGGAGCGGGAGTTCGTCGAGACGACCACCGCCGAGCCAGTGGTACTTGGCGAGCTCTCCGAGCCCGCAGCGCCACTCCCGCTCCGGCAGCGTCGCCAGGGTCTCCGTGTCGCACAGGACCGCCGACGGCTGCCAGAAGGC
>SXGT01188750.1_pt1 | contig 10289 bp, 5 predicted proteins | sample 3176221 | NCBI WGS metagenome assembly SXGT01 (sample SAMN11356862, study PRJNA531348) | freshwater metagenome | isolation source: freshwater sample F1-120 | place: China: Fuxian Lake, Yuxi | collected 2017-12-25
ACCAGCGACATTCTGGCGTTGAGCGGCTTTAGCGTGATCAGCGTTGGCACCGAGTTCACCGCCGGCCTGGCGCGCTTGGCCTCGCTCTTCCACGGGACGCGGTTGACGCCCTCCTTGAGCTCGATGGTCTGGCTCGGCTGGAGCGCGTTGGGGAACTCGTCCTGGCGCAGGTTGAGGGTGACGGTCTCGGCGTGGGTCGACCACACCTCGGCCATGATCTCGAACGGCTGCCCGACCTTGATCTCGTCGGGCAGGTGCAGCCCGACCACCCGGATCTCCTGCACCTGATCCTCGGCGAAGGTGCGCCAGCTCAGGCGCACGCCCATCTCCTTGGCGCGGTAGGCCTCGCTGACCACGTCGCCGCGGGTCTGGTTGCCGTCGGTGACTACCACCATCCGCGGCAGGTGGCCGGGGGGGTACAGGCCGTAGCCGAGCTGGATCGCGGCCTGGACGTCGGTGCCGGCGCCGCCCTTGGCCGGCCCGGTGGTGTGGCGATCGAGCTGCCAGTGGCCGCCCTGCTTGCCGGCGACCAGCGGCTTCTCGGCGAAGGTCACCACCTTGATCCAGCCGGCGCCCTTGGCCTGGTCGAGTTCGTCGACGTAGGCGCGGGCGGCGGCCAGCTGCTTCTCGGACACCGACTCCGACACGTCGACCAGCACGACGGTGGCGACCTTGGAGTCGCGGGTGACCCAGGTCGGCCGGGCCAGCGCGATCGCGGCGGCGCCGATCACCAGCGTGCGTACGGTCGACTGGACCAGCTGCTGCGCGACGGACAGATCGGTCAGCGACCACCGCCGCACCAGATAGAAGAACGGCGCGATCGCGACCAGCGCGAGCCAGCGCGGCTCGAGCAGCTCGATCGGCCGCGGGCCGACGCCGGTGACCTTGATCACCGCGCGGCCGCCGATCCAGGCGTCGATGCCCAGGTAGATGCCGATCGCCGCGGCGACGGCCACGGCGATGGCCAGGAGCGCCCGACGATCGAGCGCGGCGCGGAGGCGAGAGCCCGGGGACGACATCAGACCGTGATCCTTCGGTGGTACGTGATCCACTCGACGCACAAGAGCAGCACCACCGCCAGCACGACGTACAGCCACAGGTCGCGCCGGGCGCTGACCGCGAACGTCGGCGGCGCGGCGAGCGCGCGGCCGCCCAGCGTCAGGTCGGTGGCCGGCGCGATCTGCGACTCGACGGGCGACGCCAGGTTGGTCGCGACCTCGAGCGACGCGATCGGCTCGGGGCTGGGACCGTCGGGGGTGGGCGGGTAGGCCAGGATCTGGTGGACGCCGACCGCGTGGGTCGCCAGCGTGACGACGCCGTCGACCACCGGCGCCTGGCCCTTGTGGCCGGCCGGGTCGACGACGGTCACCTCGCGCAGCCCGACCAGCCCGTCGAGCGGGATGCGCAGCCGGGTGCCGGTGGCGTAGGTCGTGACCAGGTCGGAGTCGTCGCCGGCGAACCAGTCGAGGCTGTTGACCAGGAGCAGCGGGAACGCGACGCGCAGCACCAGGTCGGTGCCGCCCAGCGACCAGCCGAAGCCGATCAGCTTGCGGCCGTTGTCGCGGCGGGCCACCGCCACCGGGTCGCGCACCGACGCCGCCAGCGCGACCTCGCCCTTGGCGCGATCGATCGCGAAGACGTTGGCGCTGTCGAAGTTGGTGTCCGACAGCGTCACCCAGCGCATGACCGGGTGGGCGTCGGTGACCTCGGTGATCCGCGGCCGCGGCAAGACGCTGCGGATCGCGAACGGCGAGTTCGCGCCGTCGGGGTGGAACCACAGCACGTTGATCGGCGGCGGCGGGATGACCGCCGGCGTGTGGTCGTCGAACACGACGACGTCGAACGGCTTCTTGGTGGCCGGATCCAGCACCGCGCCGGCCGGGTCGGCGTCGTAGGCCGCGGGCGTGGCCTTGGCGATGTCGATGTTGTCGTACACCAGCATCGCGCCCTCGAGGTACAGGTTGTCCTTGGTGACGAGGAGCACGTGCTGCTTCTTGCGCGACGGCATCAGCGCCCAGGCCTCGTCGTCGAGCGGGAACGGGTCGGTGCCGCCCGGGCCGTCGACCGGCCGCAAGGTCGCGCGCAGCTGGCTCGAGCTGCCCGGCAGCTCGCGCTTGATCTCGCGGCGGCGCTCGCCGGGGGCCAGCTCGATCGGCCAGGTCTCGATCGCGGTCTCGCCGTCGTACAGCACCAGCTGCCGACGGGCCGGCTCGCTGCCGAAGTTCTGGACCTCGACGAACACCTCGAACGCGGCCTTGTTGGCGATGTAGCGGCGGACGTTGAACGCCGCGATGCCGACGTTCTCGGCCCGCGATCCGACGCCCAGGTAGCGGACGTCGATCCCGGACAGGTCGACCGCGGCCAGCTCGGTGGCGGCGAAGCTGCGCGCCCGGGCGGTGGCCTCGGGGTCGTCGTCGGGCGCGCCCGGCTGCTCGGCCGGCGGCGCGTCGGCGGCGGGCGGCTCCCAGCTCACCTGGTCGCGCTCGAGCTCCGAGTAGGCGCCGTCGGACACCACGACGATCATCGGGTTCTGCCGGCCGCGCAGCGCGTCGGCGGCGGCCGACAGCGCGCGGGGGAGGTCGGCGCCGGTGTCGGCCGGCTGGACGTCGGCGATCACCTTGCGCAGGACCGGCTTGTCGCTGGCGAACCGCGACAGCGGCGTGGCCTGGGCGTCGACCCGCATCACCATCGCCTGATCGCCGCCGCCCAGCGCGTCGATCAGCGCGGTCGCGCGCTCCTGGGCCCGGGCGAACCGGGTCAGCTTGGGCCGGTCGGGATCGCCGTCGGTGGCGCGCATCGACGCCGAGGTGTCGAGCAGGATGACGACGTTGCGGGCGCGCCGATCAGTGACGCCCAGCGTCGGGGCCTGGATCGCCGCGACCACCAGGCCGACGATGGCCAGCGTCAAGAGCAGCGACAGCCAGCGCCGCAGCTGCCGCCACAGCGCGTTGGCGTCGCGCTGCTCGAGCACCCGCTTCCACAGGCTGGAGAACGGCACCTCGAACCGGCGCCGCCGCATCTTGAGCAGGTAGGCGATGACGATCAGCCCGGCCGCGACCAGCGCGGTCAGGCCGACGGTGCGCGCCGCCAGCGGGGTCAGCCAGGTCACCGGAGGAAGCCCCCCGAGCGGAAGATCCGCAGCACCAGCTCGTCGAACGGCACGCCGGTGTGGGTGCGGAAGAACGGCACCGCGCGCTGGGTGCAGAAGTCCTCGAGCTCCTTGCAGTACTTCTCGTGCTCGCGGGTGTAGGCCTCGAGCAGCGCCTTGCTGACGGTGACCTCGCGCAGCTCGCCGGTCTCGCAGTCGACCAGCGCCAGATCGCCGTGCAGGTTGGGCGCGGCCTCGCGCTGGTCGTAGACCTGCAGCACGAACGGCTCGAACTTGTTGTAGCGCAGCGTGTTGATGCCCTCCTCGAAGCCGCGCGGATCGTAGAAGTCGCTGATCAGCACCGCGAGGCCGCGGCGCTTGTGCTGGCTGACGAACGCCTTCATCGCCTCGGCGACGTCGGTCTGGCCGCCGATGTCGACGGTGCGCAGGAAGTCGAAGACCCGGAAGATGCGGTTCTTGCCGCGCGACGGCGGCATCCGGCCCAGCGGCTTGGCCGCGAACGGCACGATCGCGACCCGGTCGAGGTTGGCCAGGCCGACGTAGGTCAGCGCCGCGCCGACCTTCATCGCGTAGTGCATCTTGGGCGGGTTGCCGATCGCCATCGAGTCCGAGCAGTCGATGAGGATGTAGATGTGGAGGTCCTCCTCCTCCTCGAACAGCCGCAAGAGCAGGCGATCGAGCCGGCCGTACAGGTTCCAGTCGATGTAGCGGAAGTCGTCGCCGCGGGCGTAGGTGCGGTGATCGGCGAACTCGATGCCCGAGCCGACCTTGCGGGTGCGGCGCTCGGCGCGCAGGTTCCCGGCGAAGACCTTGCGCGACACCATGTGCAGGTGCTCGAGCGTGCGCAGGAAGCGCTCGTCGAACAGCCCCGATCGGTCGGCGGCGCGGGCGGCCCCGGCGGTGGCCGGCGCCGGCTGCTTCTTGGCGAGGAGCGCCATCCGCTCAGGCCGTCTCGCGGGTCGACGCCAGGATCTCGGCGATGATGGCGTCGGCGCGGACGCCCTCGGCCTCGCCCTCGAAGTTGAGGATCAGCCGGTGGCGCAAGGCCGGCGGCGCGACCGTGCGGATGTCGTCGATCGATACCGCGTAGCGGCCCTCGAGCAGCGCCCGGATCTTGGACGCCAGGATGATCGCCTGCAGGCCGCGCGGCGACGCGCCGTAGCGCAGGTACTTCTTGCTCTTGGCGGTGGCCTCCTTGGTCTCGGGGTGGGTCGCCTGCAGCACCCGCACCGCGTAGTCCTGGATCGAGCGGGCCAGCGGCACCTTGCGCACCAGCTCGCGCAGCTCGACCACCCGGGCCTTGTCGATCACCGGCTGCGGCTCGGGCGCGTGATCGCTGGTGGTGCGATCGAGGATGGTGTGCAGCGCGGCGTGGTCGGGGAAGTCGACGACCAGCTTGAAGAAGAAGCGGTCGAGCTGGGCCTCGGGCAACGGGTAGGTGCCCTCCATCTCCAGCGGGTTCTGGGTGGCCAGCTCGAAGAAAGGCTTCTCGAGCTTGTGGGTGGTCTTGGCCACCGTCACCGTGCCCTCGCTCATCGCCTCGAGCATGGCCGACTGGGTCTTGGGCGTGGCGCGGTTGATCTCGTCGGCCAGGACGATGTTCGCGAAGATCGGGCCGCGCTGGAACTCGAAGCGCTTGCCGGCGTGATCCTCGACGATGACGTTGGTGCCGACGATGTCGGCCGGCATCAGGTCGGGCGTGAACTGGATGCGCGAGAAGCTGGCGTGGATGGTCTCGGCCATCGTCCGCACCAGCATGGTCTTGCCCAGGCCGGGGACGCCCTCGAGCAGCGCGTGGCCGCCGCCCAGCAGGCACATCAGGACGCCCTCGATGATGCCGTCCTGGCCGACGATCATCTTGGCGATCTCGTCCTTGACCCGCCGCAGATCGGCGGTGAACGAGGCGACGGAGGCTTCGACGTCACGGGAGAGCGCGGCGGCTTGGGTCATGGGCGTGGGGTGCTTCTCGTCGGTGGAGGGGGGCGGGTGCAGGAACGGGAACGGTGACGGTGACGGGATCGGGATCGGGAACGGGATCGGGAACGGGATCGGGAGCGGGAACGGGAACGGGAGCGGGATCGGGATCGGGAGCGGGAACGGCGCCCGGTGCGTCGACGATCCTCAGTTCATGGCGTGCGGCTTGATCTTGGTGAAGTACTTCTTCACGTAGTACTTGTAGCTGGCAGGCACCTTCTCGGTGCGCATCACGTCCTCGACGATCTTCTTGTAGTCGGCGTAGACCTGCCGGTAGCTGGTCGAGGCGTAGCCCTTCTGGGCGGCGGACAGGATGGTCTCCCGGCGCGACGGGCCCTTCTTGCCCTGGGCGCCCGAGACGCTCTCGTCGGTGGTGTTGCCCGACGTGCCGGTCGCGTCGCCGACCAGGTTGTCGTCGTGGCCGTCGCCGTAGGTGTCGGAGGGGCCGGTCGGCGGTTGGTTGCCGTTGCCGCCGTTCTGGTTGCCCTGGCCCTGGCCTTGCTGACCCTGGCCTTGCCCCTGGCCCTGACCCTGACCTTGCCCCTGGCCCTGGCCCTGGCCTTGCCCCTGACCCTGACCCTGACCGGGGCGCTGGCCGGCGGCGCGGCGGGCGAAGTCCTGGTTCTGGCCCTGGCGGTTCTTGCCGAACGGGCTCTGGCCGCCCTGCTTGCCGCGTTGCTTGGCGCGGCGCATCGCCTCGCGCAGATCGTCCATCTGCGACGCGACCTTCTTCTGGGCCGCCTGCTTGCGCTGGTCCTGGGACACCTTGCCGGTCTCGTTGGCGACGTCGCGCATGCTCCGTGACGCCTGCTTCTGGTTGTCCTTGTTCTGCTGGTCCTGCGACTTCTGCTGGTCGTTGGGATCCTTCTTGCGCTGCAGGTCCTGGGCGGTCTTGTCCATGTCCTTGTGCAGGCGCTTGAGCGCCTCGCGCTGCGCCGACTGGTCCTGCTGGTCCTGGTCCTTCTGCAGCTGCTTGAGCTCGTCCTTCTTCTTGTTGAGGCGCCGCTCGGCGTCCTCCTTCTCCTGCGGCGTCTTGGCCTGGTCGCGCTCCTTCTCGAGCTTGCGGACCTGCTCCTCCATCTCGTCCTGCTTGGTCTGGTCCTGCTGGTCCTGCTTGGCCTGCTTCTGCTCGAACTGCTGGGCGGCCTTCTCGAGGGCCTTGGCCAGCTCCTGGGTCTGCTGCTGGTTCAGCTCGCCCTGGTCGAGCTTGTCGGCGAGCTTCTCCATCTCGGCCTTGGCCTTCTCGAGGTCGCCCTTCTTCAGCGCCTCGGCCAGCTCCTTGGTCTGCTCGTTCTTGGCCAGCTCGTCGCCGGTCTCGGCCAGCGCCTTGTCGATCTGGTCGGGGTTCTTCTCGCTGTGCTGCTCGAGCTCGGCCTGGGCCTGCTGCATCGCCTCGAGCAGCTGCTCCTTGGTCAGCTCGCCGCGCTCGGCCTGGTCGAGCAGCTGCTCGATCTTGGCGGCGTAGTCGTCGAGCTCCTTGACGTCGTCCTTCTTGGCGGTGGCGCGCAGGTCGGCGACCAGATCGCGCATGTAGGCGTCGTCGTCGGGATCCATCGCGACGGTGTTGGACTTGAAGTTGCGCGGGTCGTCGTCGGCGATGACCTCGAACGGCACCGCGCCGAGGCGCTTGCCCCGGGCCCACACCACCAGCTGGGTCTTGCCGAGCTTGGCGCCGGTCGGCACGGTGATGAGCACGCCGCCGCCGGTCCAGGCCGTGATGGGCGCGGCCACCGCGCCGGCGTCGTCGCCGACGTAGACCAGCGCCTGCGCCGGGCTGCACGCGACCTCGGGCTTGGCCTTCGGGCCGCACATCCGCTCGCCGGTGATCGTGACCTCGGCGCCGCGGCGGGCGGCGTCGGGGGTGGCGCCGATCAGCGCCGGATCGCGGGGCGGCATCTTGACGCCGAGCACCGCGGCCACCGCGGCGATCGCCATGAACGCCAGCGCGCGGTTGAGATCGGCCGGCTTGTGGAACGGCGTGGCCTTGGCGACGCTGGCCCGCGGGGCCACCGCGGCGGCGTCGCGCATCGCGGCGTGCATCAGCGCGGTGGTGTCGGCGTCGGCGTCGGCGTCGGGCGTGCGCAGCGTGCGCTCGAAGGCGATCGCCGTCGACAGGCGATCGGCCAGGCCCGACGCGCGGTCGATGCGGCGCGCGACGTGCTCGTCGTCGTGCTTGCCGATCGCGCCCAGCAGCGCGCCGGCGGCGACGACGCCGGCCGACGCGGCCAGGAGCCCGATGCCCGTGGGCTCGCCGATGACCTCGGTGCGGACCAGGAACACCGCGGTCAGCGCGCTGGCCGAGGCCAGGATCGCGCCGGTCGCGGCGCCCTCGATCGCGCCCTGGAGGCGCAACCGGGTGCGGGCCGCGCCGATCAGGCCGCGGACCACGGCGAGATCGATGCGAGGGGAGGGCGGCGGTGCCGCGTCGTCAGCCATGGCGTACGACTCCTGGGCGGGGCAGCGGCCGCCCCTTGTTCGACCGTTCAGACCGCGCCGACATTCCGCAAGGCTCTGACACCGTCAACGCGGAGCATAGCACCTTCATTCGACGCACCGACGCGCCCCGAGGTCTACGGACAGCCATGTCGGGTAGGACACCCGCCTCCCTCGCCAGTTTCGCGATTCGCGTGCGCGCCCCGCCTCGCCGCGCTACGCTCGCGGTGCCGCGGGCGCCGACGCCCGCGCGTCGTCGCGCCGCGCCGCGCCGCGATTACAGCTGGAAGACCGCCAGCGAGAACTTGTTGCTGGTGGTGTCGATGACCTGGACGGTCTCGCGGGCGGTCTGGGTCGGCAGCACGGTCTTGAGCGTCGGCGGGCGGCCGGCCTCGGTGACGACGTAGTAGGTGCGGCCCTCGGGCGCGATCGCGCGGTCGTTGAGGTAGCGCAGGAAGGCGACGTTGTCGGTCTCCTTCACCGCGGTCTTCATCTCGGGGATCGGCCCCCAGATCTCGTCGCCGCTCCAGAAGTTCTCGCCGCGCCAGTACAGCTGCCAGGCGATCAGGCGATCGGCGTCGACGATGCGGTACGCGCACGCCACCCGGCCCGGGCGCGGGCGCGGCGCGCAGGCGATCCGCCGCTCGCGCTTGTGGCGCTCGACCGCGGCGGCGATCGGCCCGAGCTGTCCGGCGGCGAAGTCGACGCGGATGGTGTGCTCGCCGACGACGGTGCCGGTGCCGCGGGCGACGAACTCGGCGTCGGCGGCCTGGCCCGCGGGTAGCCCCTGGATCTGGATGCGGACGGTCATCGGCTGGCCGTCGAGGAAGTTCTCGGGCACGACGGTGTCGAACTGCCACGACGTGCGGCCGGCCTTGATCACCGGCGCCCAGTCATCGACGAACTGCCGGGCGTTGGCGTAGACCAGCTGCTGGCCGTAGATGTGGCGCTCGCGGTAGTAGCGGGCCACCGCGTCGCGCATGCCCCAGTGCTGGCCGGCGATCGGCATGTACACGTGCATCGCCCACAGCGCGGTGCCGAGCGCGGTGGCGCCGATCGCCACCACCGCGGTGCGCTTCCAGCGCGTGCCGAGCAACAGCACCGCGGCGGCGCCGGCCAGGCCGATCACCAGGAACGCGTCCGAGGTGTCGATGCCGTAGGGCGGGTTCGACGGCCACGGGCGGTCGTAGCGGTAGATGTACATCTCGATCCACTGCTTCTCCTCGTGCATCATGTCGCGCGCGAGCAGCAGCACGACCGCGGCGCCGAACGCCCCGATGACCCAGCTCGGCTTGACGCGCCCGGCGAGCACGTCGTCGAGCCACAGCGCGACCAGGATCGCCATCGCCGGCACCGCCGGGAAGATGTAGTGGTGGAACTTGGTCTGCGACAGCGAGAACAACGTCGCCGCGGCGATGGCCCAGACGGCGATCATGAACCGCACGCGCGCCACGCGCAGGTTGGCGGCGGGGACGAACGCCGCGCCGGCCAGCGCCATCGGCACCAGCGCCGCCCACACCATCATGCCGTAGCCGGCCTGGCCGAAGCAGTAGTCGAAGGTGCCGCGGTCGCCGTGGACGCCGGCGGCGGCGCGGTTGAGGTTGTGGGTGAAGACCCACTCGCTGATGAACAGCGGGCCCTCGCGCAGCCACATCGCGACGTGCCACGGCAAGACGATGATCAAGAGCAGCACGACGCCGCGCTTGATCTCGAAGCCACCCTCGAGCAGCCGGGCCCAGCGGTTCTGGAAGATCACGAACAGCGCGCAGCACACGCCGGCGATGCCGAGGCCGGGGATGCCCTTGCCCAGCACGCTGACGCCGATGAACGCCCAGAAGAAGATGAGGTAGATCTGGCCGTCCTTGGCCAGCGGCGTGACGTCGGCGAAGCGCTGGGCCCGGCGGTGGGCCAGCGCCCAGCCGCCGCGCTCGCCGGAGAACCCGAGGATCAGGCCGGCCAGCGGGTACGACAGGAAGCCGGGGCCGCCGAGCCGCCACGCCTCGGTCCACGCGTCGGGCCGGCCCATGATCAGCAGCACCACCCAGATGTGGACCGCGCGGTAGAGCCGGTACGCGGACGGCGCGAAGACGTAGATCGCGCCGAGCACCATCGGCAGCGCGATCACGAAGCCGGGCTGGCGGATCGGCGGGACCCGGAAGCCGGTGACCGGGAAGCGGGCGATCTGGAAGTACCAGAAGTAGTAGACCGCCTGGACCAGGATGAAGCCGCCGACGAGGACGAAGGCGACGGCGCGCGCGTCCCACGTGATGGCGCGGTTGGGGCCGAGGCGCAGCAGCCGCCCCAGCGGGCGGATCGCGCCGTCGCCGTCTTCGCTGGCCAGGAGGAACATCGAGAACGCGCCGAGCAAGAGCGCCACCAGCGTCATGTCGGTGATGCCCTGCCGGGCGATCATGAAGAAGAACGGGCAGGTCCCGATCGTGAGCAACGACAGCCACGCGGCGCGGCGGTTGACCAGCCGCGCCAGCATGAACCACATCAGCGTCAGGCCCATGACCGCGAGCAGCACGAACGGCAGGCGGATCGCGAGCAGCACGCTGGGCCCCGAGGTCATCTCGCCGGAGTAGCCGCCGTCCTCGCCGTGGCCCAGCGCGCGCATCGACGACGCCATCAGCCAGAAGGTCAGCACCGGCTTGGAGCGGAAGCCCTCGTTCTGCCAGTCGGTGTGGACCCAGTCGTGGTCGTTCAGCATGCGCCGCGCGACCTCGCCGTAGTGGGTCTCCCACGGGTCGACCAGGCTGTAGCGCCAGACGCC
>SXGT01412233.1_pt1 | contig 10289 bp, 7 predicted proteins | sample 3176221 | NCBI WGS metagenome assembly SXGT01 (sample SAMN11356862, study PRJNA531348) | freshwater metagenome | isolation source: freshwater sample F1-120 | place: China: Fuxian Lake, Yuxi | collected 2017-12-25
CATCAGCCGGTCGAACACCTCGCGTCGCTGCGGTGCATGCCCGGCCTCCGCGTCGTTCGGCCTGCCGACGCGAACGAGGTCGCACACGCCTGGCACGTGCACCTCGATGGCGACGGACCGACGGTGTTCGTCCTGTCGCGCCAGAACCTGCCGGTGCTCGACGGCACCGCCGACCGCGGTATCGCCGGGGTCGCGAACGGCGCCTACACGCTCGTGCCCGCGGCGAACGACGCCGACGTCGTGCTGATCGGGACGGGCAGCGAAGTGGCGCTCTGCATCGAATCCCGCACCGCGCTGGCCGAACGCGGTATCGACGCCGCGGTCGTCTCGATGCCGTCCTGGGATGCCTTCGCGGCTCGCGACGCGGCCTACCGCGACTCGGTGTTGCCGCCGGGGGTGCCGCGCGTGTCGGTCGAGGCGGGTTCGACGTTCGGTTGGGAGCGCTACGCCGACGTCGCCGTCGGTATCGACCGCTTCGGCACGTCAGCGCCGGGTGGAGTCGCGTTGCGCGAGCTCGGCATGAACGTCGACAACGTCATCGCCCACGTGCTCGCGCGCCTCGGCCGATGAGCCAACCCCCGGAACGTTCAGGAGTCGCTCGTCTCGCCGAGTTGGGTCAGAGCGCCTGGTACGACAATCTGACCCGACCGCTCGCGCGCGGCGGTCTCGACGCGCTCATCGCCGATCACTCGATCTCGGGGGTCACGTCGAACCCGACGATCTTCGAAAAGGCGATCGCAGCCGGCGCCGACTACGCCGAACAGATCGACGCGTGTCGCGATCTCGACGCCGAGTCGCTGTACTGGGAACTCGTCGTCGACGACATCCGAGCCGCCGCGGATCGCCTCGCCGCGGTACACGACCGCACCTCGGGGAGCGACGGCTACGTGTCGGTCGAGGTCTCCCCCTTGCTCGCGCACGACACCGACGCGACCGTCGTCCAAGCCCGCGAGCTCTTCGACCGCATCGCGCGGCCCAACGTGATGATCAAGATCCCCGCGACGCCCGAAGGCGTTCCGGCGATCACGGACGTGATCGCGTCGGGAATCAACGTCAACGTCACGTTGATTTTCTCGCTCGAGCGCTACGGACAGGTCATCGACGCGTACATCGCCGGACTGGATCGACTCGACGACCCGTCGACGGTCGCGTCGGTCGCGTCGTTCTTCGTGAGTCGCGTCGACACCGAAACCGACCGTCGGCTCCCGGAGGATCATCCGCTCCGGGGCCGCGCCGCGGTCGCGAACGCGAAACTGGCTTACGCGCTGTTCGAGGCGCGCTTCGCCGACGCTTCGTTCACGACCTTGGCCCACCGAGGTGCCCGACGCCAGCGACCGCTGTGGGCCAGTACGTCGACGAAGAATCCCGACTACTCCCCCACGCTCTACGTCGACGAACTCATCGGGGTCGACTCGGTGAACACGCTCGCGCCCGCCTCGATCGACGCACTCGTCACGCACTCGGGTCTTCGGGCCGACACGGTACGAGCGGGCCTGGCCGAGGCCCAGGTTGTCGTCGATTCACTCGCCGATGTCGGCGTCGACTTCGACGACGTGACCGCGACGCTCGAACGTGAGGGCGTCGCGTCGTTCGCCCAGAGCTATCGCGACTGTCTGACCGCGCTCGACCGCGCCCGAGGCTGAACCCGCCCGCGCTCGCTAGTTTCGGCCGCCGTGCTGACGCGCTCGCTCCCGACGCTCTCCAAAGCGCAGGCCCGCCGGATCGCGATCGCATCGCTGCGACTCGGTCGTGAGCGACCCTTGGCTCGCGGCGACCGGCGTCATGCGCGCAAGGTCGTCCATCACCTCGGTCTCGTCCAGATCGACTCGGTCAACGTGCTCGTCCGTGCGCACGAGATGCCCCTGTGGGCGAGGATCGGCGACCACGACCGGACGGTGCTGCCCCGCATGGTCGCGGCCGGCGAGTTGTTCGAGTACTGGGGTCACGAAGCAAGCCTGATTCCCGTCGACGACGAACCGCTGTACCGGTGGCGCATGCAGCGGGCTCGCGACGGGATCGACACCTGGGGCGGCGTTGCGCGCCTTCGCCGGGAGCAGCCCGCACTGATCGAGGCGGTCCGGCGTCGGGTCCGCGCCGAAGGGCCGTTGACCGCCGCGGACCTTCGCGAGGGGCCGGCGAGCACCGAACCGTGGTGGGGTTGGGACGCGACCAAGATTGCGCTCGAGTACCTGTTCTGGTGCGGAGAGTTGTCGGCCGTTCGCGGGCCGACGTTCGAACGGCGCTACGACGTCCGGGAGCGGATGCTGCCCGAACGGGTGCTGGCGGCACCCACACCGTCGGTCGAGTCGGCCCATCGCGAGCTGCTGCGTCGGGCCGCCCGCAATCACGGGATCGGTTGGGCAGCCGACCTCGCCGACTTCTACCGCATCAAGACCACCGAGGCGCGGCCGCGCCTCGCCGAGTTGGTCGAAGCCGGCGAGCTGACGATGGTCCGCGTCGAGGGAATCGCCGAGCCCGCGTACTTGTCGCGTGATGCGGCGCGACCGCGACGGGTGAACGGAGCGTCGTTGTTGTCACCGTTCGATCCGCTGGTGTGGAACCGCACACGCGTCGAGCGAATCTTCGACTTTCGTTATCGCATCGAGATCTACGTTCCCGAGCCGAAGCGGGTCCACGGCTACTACGTCCTGCCGTTCCTGCTCGACGATCGTCTCGTCGCTCGCGTGGACCTCAAGGCCGATCGCCGCGAGTCGACGTTGCTGGTTCCGGGCGCCTTTCACGAACCCGAGGCACCGGTCGACGCGACCGCGGCCGCGCTTGGCCGGGAGCTGCGGCTGCTGGCCGACTGGCTCGGACTCGATCGGATCGCGGTCGGCAGGCGCGGGAATCTCGCCTCGGCGTTGCGCGCTACAACAGGTCGTTCGCGAACTGGTGGTCCATGAGGTGCGCGTACTTCGCCTTCGCCTCGGCAACCCGCTCCGGGAGGTGCGCGGTCGGGAACAGTCCCGGGGCCGGCGAGTACTGCTTCAGCACCTGACGCGCGACGGTGATCTTGTGGACCTCGGTGGGACCGTCGGCGATTCCCATCACCGGCGCCATCGTCCACATGCCGATGAGCGGCATCTCGTTGCTCACGCCGAGCGACCCGTGGAGGTGCATGGCGCGAAACACGATGTCCTTCAGCACTTTCGCAGTCATGACCTTGACCGCCGCAATCTCCTTGCGGGCTTTGTGTCCACCGACCTGGTCGATCACCCAGGCCGCGTGGAGCACCATCAATCGGAACTGGTGCAGCTCGATCCAGCTGTCGGCGACGTATTCCTGCACCGCTCCTTTCGAGGCGAGCACCGAACCCTGCGTGAACCGTGAGAGCGCCCGCTCACACATCATGTCGATCGCTCGTTGACACATGCCGATCGTGCGCATCGCGTGATGAATTCGTCCGCCGCCGAGGCGAGTCTGCGCGATCACGAACGCCTGTCCGGGCCCTCCGAGCACGTGGTCGGCCGGAACGCGCACGTTCTCGTACCGAACGTACGCGTGCGAACCCGAACCCATCGGTTCGCCGCCGATACCGACGTCGCGCACGATGTTGATACCCGGCGTGTCGGTCGGGACGAGGAACATCGACGCGCCTTGATAGATCGGCACATCGGGGTCGGTGACTGCCATCACGATCGCGAACGCGGCGTACTTCAAGTTGGAACTGAACCACGTCTCGCCGTTGATCACCCATTCGTCGCCATCACGTTCGGCCCGACACGTGAACACCCCCGGATCCGCGCCGCCCTGCGGTTCGGTCATCGAAAAGCAGCTGACGATCTTGCCGTCGAGCAGCGGCTGCAAGAATCGCTCCTTCTGCGCGTCGGTTCCGTAGTGAGCGAGGATCTCAGCGTTGCCGCTGTCGGGCGCCTGGCACCCGAACGTGAGCGGCGCGAACGACGACCGACCGAGCACCTCGTTCATCAGGGCGAGCTTCACCTGCCCGTATCCGAGGCCGCCGAGATCGGGCCCGAGGTGGCACGCCCACAAGCCCTGCGCCTTCACCTGCTCTTGGAGCGGCGCGATCAACTCGTCGTGCATCGGGTGACGCTTGTCGTACACGACCTCGTGAGGGAAGGCCAGGTCGATCGGTTCGACTTCGCGTTGCACGAAGTCGGTGAGCCAGTCGAGTTTCTCCTGGAATTCGGGTTCGGTCTGAAAGTCCCACGACATCAGCTGGTCTCCTTGTCGACGGAAGTTGGTCGTTGCCGCGGCGGACCCGCGGCCGTGAATCGGACTCCGGGCGGGTCGACGGCCCATTCGGGTGTCGCTCCCCAACGTTCGCCGTACACGAGCTCGGGCAGTGGCCGGCGGCGCACCGGACCGTGCCCGCCGACGGGACGCCCGATCGTGATCGTCGCCATGATGTCGGCCTCGACGGGAAGTTCGAGCAAGGCACGCAGCGCGTCGGCGCAGCCGGCATGCCAGCCCGTGAGCACGCCGCCGTAGCCGAGGGCGCGCGCCGCCAGCAGGAGGTTCTGGCAAGCCGGATAGATCGACGCGCCCTCGAAGCTGTGCGCCGCGCGGTAGCGCAGCAGGCACGGCAGGACGAGTACCGGTACCTGTTCGAAATGATCGACGTAGTGCTCCATCGAGGCCGCCATGCGCGCCTTCGCGGAACCAGGATCGGCGCCCGTTCCTCGGTCGTAGCCGTCGGCGGCTCGCTTGGCCGCCCAGAACTCGCGGGCGACGGCGCCGATCATCGACTTCGCGGTCGTTGCGTTCGGTCCGTCGGTCAGCACGACGAACCGGAACGGCTGACGGTTCGACCCGCTCGGCGCGCGTGTCGCGGCGAACAGCATGCGCGCGAGATCGGAATCGGCGACGGGCTCGTCGGTGTAGCGACGGATGGCGCGAGTGGTCGCGATCGTGTCGAGGAGCGACTCGGCGGACATCGGGTCAGATCCTGACACAGATGTCAGGTTTGACACCGCCCAACGTCTTGGCCAGGCTCCGGCCGTGATGCTGCCCGACTTCGACGGCCTCTTGCGCTGGGATGCGCTGCAGCACTGGATCGCCGCGAACGATCTGCCGGGCACCGGGCCGGTCGTTGCGGTCGAAGCGTTGACGGGTGGATCGCAGAACCACGTCTTTGCGCTCACCCGCGACGATGGCGCCCGGTTCGTGCTCCGTCGGCCACCGCGGCATCTGCGAGCGAACAGCAACGAAACCATGGCGCGCGAGGCCCGCGTTCTGGCGGCGCTCGCCGACACCGACGTTCCGCACCCGCGTTTTCACGCGGTGTGCGTCGACCACGACGTGATCGGCGTGAGCTTCTATTGCATGGGACTCGTCGACGGGTTCGTGCCGCAAGGCGGGCTCGGGGATCGTTGGCCCGACCTCGAAGATGGTCGGCGGCTCGGCTGGTCGTTCGTCGATGCCATCGCCCGCCTCGCAGCGGTCGACCCCGACGCCTGCGGTCTCACCGGCTTCGGGAAGATCGACGGCTGGCTCGAGCGGCAGGTCGGACGCTGGCGCAGTCAGCTCGACGGTTATGCCGCGCTCGATGGTTATGACGGTCCGAGCATCGACGGGGTCGATCGAGTCGGCGATTGGCTCGACGCCAACCGACCCGCGTCGTGCCGAATCGGTGTCCTGCACGGCGACTACCAGTTCGCGAACATCATGTTGTCGCGCACCGAACCGCAGGTTGCGAGCATCATCGACTGGGAGTTGTCGACACTCGGTGATCCGCTGCTCGACCTCGCCTGGCTGCTCACCGCGTGGCACGAGGACGGTGACCCTCCGGGGAAACCGGGCGCGCTCTCGTGGGCCGGAATGCCGACGCGCGCCGAGCTCATCGAGCGCTACGCCGACATCACCGGGCGCGACACATCCGACATGCCCTGGTACTTCGTGCTCGCGTGTTACAAGCTCGGCATCATCCTCGAAGGTACGCACGCGCGCGCCGGCGCGGGCCTCGCCCCGAAGGAGTTCGGCGACCTCCTCCACGCGATGACCTTGTGGCTGTTCGCGCTGGCGAACCGCACCATCGACCGCACCTGACCGCGTAGGTTGGCCTGGATGAAGATCACGGGGGTGACGACGGCCGACGTTCGGTTTCCGACGTCGTTGCAGGCCGATGGGTCCGACGCGATGCACCCGGATCCCGACTACTCCGCGGCGTACGTGACGCTGCACACCGACGGCGACCACGAGGGGCACGGGCTCACGTTCACGATCGGGCGTGGCAACGAGCTGTGCGTCGCCGCGATCGAATCGCTCGCGCCACTGGTCGTCGGGCGCGACACCGACGACCTGTTCGCCGACCTCGGTGGGTTCTGGCGCACGATCACCGGCGACAGCCAACTGCGTTGGGTCGGGCCCCACAAAGGGGTGATTCATCTCGCCACCGCGGCGATCGTCAACGCGGTGTGGGACCTGCGCGCCCGCACCGAAGGTCGAGCCCTCTGGCAGTTGCTGTGCGATCTCACGCCGCACGAGATCGTGGAGCTCGTCGACTGGACGTACCTCGCCGACTACTGCGATCCGGGCGCGGCCCGCGAACGCCTCGAGGAACTCGCGCCGACCCGCGGTGAGCGGACGGCGACGCTTCGCCGCGACGGATACCCGGCGTACACGACGACGCCGGGCTGGCTCGGCTACGACGACGAGACGCTCGTGACACTGTCGAAGGCCGCCGTCGCCGAAGGGTTCGTCGGCATCAAGTACAAGGTCGGCGCCGACCTCGATCGCGACCGGTATCGCCTGGCGTTGGCGCGCGACACGATCGGCCCCGACATTCTCCTCATGACCGACGCCAACCAACGCTGGGGCGTGCAGCAGGCCATCGATTGGGTGCGAGCCCTCGCGGAGTTCGACCTGCACTGGATCGAAGAGCCGACGCACCCCGACGACATTCTCGGTCACGCGGCGATCGCCGAAGCAGTCGCTCCGATTCGTGTCGCAACCGGCGAGATGGGCGCGAACCAACTCCTGTTCAAGCAATTGCTCCAATCCAACGCGATCGGCTTCGCGCAGATCGACGCGTGTCGGCTGGGTGGTGTCAACGAGGCCGTCGCAACCTTGTTGCTGGCCGCACAGGCCGGTGTGCCGGTGTGCCCGCATGCAGGCGGGGTCGGACTGTGCCAGTACGTGCAACACCTCGCGGCCTTCGACGTCGTCGCGGTCAGCGGCACGACCCATGAGCGCATGACCGAAACCGCGTCGCACCTGCACGAGCATTTCGTCGAACCGATCGATCTCCACGGCGGTCGTTACTGGCCGAGCACGGCTCCGGGATACTCGGTCGAGATGCGCGCCGAGTCGATCGGCGAATTCGCGTTTCCAAACGGCGCGTACTGGCGGACCCGATGACCTTCGCCGACACGATCGTGGCCGTCACCGGCGCGGGTTCGGGAATCGGACTCGCAACCGTCGAACGCCTCGTCTCCTCGGGCGCCCAGGTCGCGGCGCTCGACCTCGCGCCACCTCCCGCCGGGCCGAACGTTCTGCCGATCGTCGCCGACGTCACCGACCGGAGTTCGATGACCGAAGCCGCGAACCGCGTCGCGCACGATCTCGGCGGCTGCGATGTCGTCGTCGCGAACGCCGGCATCGGTGCGGTCGGCACCGTCGAGGACAACTCCGACGAGGAATGGTTGCGGGTCTACGACGTGAACGTGGTCGGCGTGGTCCGCACGGTCAGCTCGTTCCTTCCGCTGTTGCGTCGATCGTCGCGAGCCTCCATCGTGTGCACCGCTTCGATCGTGTCGACCACCGGCCTACCGAAGCGGGCGTGCTACGGCGCGAGCAAAGGCGCGGTGTTGGCCCTGACGATGGCGATGGCCGCCGACCTCGCGCCCGAAGGCATCCGCGTCAACTGCGTATGTCCGGGCACGGTCGACACGCCGTGGGTGGGTCGCTTGCTCGCCCAAGCCGACGACCCCGCAACGGCGCGTGCCAACTTGATCGCGCGACAACCGATCGGTCGGCTCGGCACCGCCGAAGAAGTCGCGGCGGCTATCGCGTACCTCGCCGATCCGAGCAACGGGTACGTCACCGGCACCGCACTCGCGATCGACGGCGGAATCAGCGGCTTTCAGATCCCCCGCTGACACACGCCGCCAGATCGATCGTCGGCCTCGGACCGGCGCCCGACATGCAGCCCGACGAGATCGACGCGGTCACCGCTTCGCGCCACAACCGATCGAGTTCGACGAGCAGCCAATCGCGCGCGAACTCGACGGCGGCCGCTGGCGCCAGGTGCGAACCGTCAGGGCGTTGGTCGCGATCGACCTTCGTCCCCGGCGCGCCGAGCGGCGTGGAGAACGGCGCGGTCACGACGTGGGAGTAGTCGGCGTCGAGCGCCGCGACGAGTTCGTTGTATCGAGCGAGTCGAAGATTCCAACGCGCCGTGGCATCGCCCTCGACGAGTTGCACCGTCGGTGCATCGGCCCAGACGATCACCGCGCCGGCCGCCGCCAGTTCGCCGATCGCAGCGTCGGCCTCCGCTCGCCAGTACTCGTCGAACGTCGGGTCGCCGAATGCGACCCACTCCCCGCCCGGTTCGAGTCGGTACTCACCGGCGTCGATGATGCTCGACACGACGAGCACGATGTCGGGACCGAACGACTCGGCCGCGACGGCCCAATCCTCGTCGAAGCGGGGGCACGCCGCGAGCTCGACGGTTTCGAACACCGACTGGAACTCGTCGGCTCGCACCAGCGGGCAACCCGCAGCTCCGAGCCAGGCGGTCTCGACTCGACCCGACTCCTTGCCCACTGCTTCGAGCCCGGCCGCGACCCAGAACGAGGTCGAGTCGCCGACGACCAACACCCGCAGGACGTCGGGCGTACGGGACCCGAGTGGCGTCGGCCAGGGTGGCCGGTTCTCGAGCCGGGCCGCGGCGACGGCGGCGCGCAGGTCGTCGGCGTCGAGCGACCTCGCCACCGTTGCGCCGAGCGCATCGTTCGTCGACCCGACGACTGCGTCGCGCAATGTCGCGCCGCGACCGGCGTCATCCGGTCGGACGACAACCGTGACCGACCCGGCAGCGTGGCTCTCGGCGATCAGCCGGTCGAGCGCAGCTCGAACCTCGCTCAGCCGATCGAGGGCGTCGACACTCGTCCAGGTCCCCTCGATCGATACCTCGTCGACCTCGGCGGCGCCGAGCACGACGATGACGACGTCGGCGTGGGGCGCATCGTCGAAACCCCACGCCTCGGCCGCTGATCGGCAACCCACCGGACGGATCGCGCCCGAGACATCGCGCAACTCGTCGGCCGGTGCGAGCGGACAATCGACCAACTCGATGTGATCGACTCGCGCGAAGGCCTTCGACGACTCGACGCGCTCGCGGGCGTGCTGGTCGCCGAGTACGAGCGCAGTCGGTTTCGTCTCCGAAGGGCGATCGACGGCGAACTTCGCGTCGCCGACCTCGGGGATCGCCACCACCGACGTCGACCACGCGAAGGCGAGGATCGCGACCGTCGCCACGACCGCGCCCGCGAGCTCGAACCGGGGACGGCGCACCCAACGACGGAATCGCATCGGGCATTCGAAAAGGTGGTAAATGACCGCTGCGATCAGGAGCGAGACGGCGATGCGCAGGGCGAACAACGCGTAGCCGTCGAGCCCGCTGCGACTCTGGTCGAGAAATCGGAACACCGGCCAGTGCACGAGGTACCACGTGTAGGAGATGCGGCCGATCGCGCCGATGGGTTCGGTTGCGAACAGCCGAGCGATCGCGCTGCGACCCAGCCACGCCGACGCGACGATCGACGCGCTGATCAGCGCGATCCCGAGTCGACCGCCACGACGAATCCACTCGTCGTCGAGACGGGCCACGACGACGAGCGTGCAGAACGCGGCGAGCGCGACGGGCGCGAAGCTCGCGAGCCGCCGTACGGCCGACCCGAAACGCGGATCCGCGACGAGGAGTGCAAGCGCCGCACCGACCATGAGCTCGGCCGCTCGCGTGTCGGTGCCGTAATAGCTCCGGTCGAACGACGAACTGAGCAGGCTCGACACGACGCTCGCACCAATGCCGAGCGCGACGACGACTGCGAGGTTGCGGCGGCCGTTTCGGCGCGGCCGGTACTGGCCGAGCACCGCGAACACGACACACGGCCAGACCAGATAGAACTGCTCCTCAATCGCCAGCGACCAGAAGTGCAACAACGGGCTGTCGGCGCCGAACTGCGCGTCGTATCCCTGCCCCGAGATGAGGAACCGCCAGTTCGCGGCGTACAGCGTGGACGCGATTGCGTCGCCCCGGATTTCGGCGCGTTGTACGAGGTCGCCGAGATGCGGTGTGAGCGCGAGCACCGCCGCGATCGTGAGGA
>SXGT01722576.1_pt1 | contig 10289 bp, 8 predicted proteins | sample 3176221 | NCBI WGS metagenome assembly SXGT01 (sample SAMN11356862, study PRJNA531348) | freshwater metagenome | isolation source: freshwater sample F1-120 | place: China: Fuxian Lake, Yuxi | collected 2017-12-25
AGCGCTGTTGAAAATGGCACTCTGCAACGCCCCGGCTTTGAGCAGCGCTTCTTCGGCCTGCTTACGCGCGGTCACATCTTCCATGGCCAGGACTAGAAGCTCACCATGGCGGTTGGACTGGAGTTTCCGGGCGTTGAGCAGTATCGCCCGGCGACCGATTACCGGGAAGGTGTGCTCCAGTTCGAAGTCGTCGAAGACCGAGCTCTTTGGGACGATGTCCTCCAGCAGAGTCCGTAAGTCGGGGATGTCCCACTGGCCATTGCCCAACTCATAGATCAGCCGGCCCTCCGTCTCCTCGGGCGAGACGTGGAATTTCTGGTAGAAGGCACGGTTGGCGGAATGGACCCGCAACGTGGCATCAAGGATCAACAAAGGTTCGCGAACCGTATCAACAATGTTCTGGGCGTAACTCTGAATGTCCTCAACCAGCGGTGTTCGCTCCATGATGCCAACTCCCTGCAGGTTTGTTAGTAATGACGCTTATTCTAACGTCCAGTCATCCTGAAAGCCATCAGCCCATTTTCATCGAGGCTGCCAATTGATTACCAAGCATGCGATCTCGTGAGATCGCATGCTTGAGAAAATGCACAACACCAGTCAGCCAGCCACCCAATCCGCTCGCAAAAAGTTCAATCGCGTCTTTGTTCCGAAGAGCTATGACATCATACCAATACCCTGCCACTAGTGTAGTGTCTCACCCAGCCAGGCACTTATCGAGTGCCGCCTTGGCGCGTTTGACTTTCTCCCACGCTTTGACGGCCGCGTGCTTATGAGTGGCATCGTTGTCAACGATCAGATGCAGATCGAACTCGGGCACTGTCTCTCGATCGATCGTCTCTAAAAACCTGATCCATTCCTGATGCCGATGCCTCGGCTAACACTGTGTGATCAGGGTTCCGTCGGTCACACTGAGCGCCGCAAACAACGTCGTTGCGTCATGGCGCTTGTCGTCGTGTGTCATCGTTCCCAACCGACCGGGGAACATCGGCAGTGAAAGTTGCGTGCGATCCAGAGCTTGAATCTGGCTCTTCTCATCGACACTCGGGACCAAGGCATGCTCAGGTGGATTCAGATACAAGCCGACGACATCAACCCGCTTTTCAGCGAACTTTGGATCACGCGAGACCTTGAACATCTTGACCCGATGTGGCTTCAGACCATTGTCCCGCCAGACACGACGTACCGTGTCCTTACTTACACCCACAGCGGCAGCCATCGTCCGCACCGACCACTGCGTTGCACCAGCGGGCAACTCCTGAGTCGTCTTGCGAATGATCTCCGCTTCACTGGCGGCTCGGACACTGGCCCCTCGGCCCGGACGCGGTGCATCCTGCTCGATGCCGGCCAGCCGATCTACAGCAAAGCGATTTCGCCAGCGACCGATGGTGTGCCGTGTGCAACCCAACTCGACAGCGATGGCCTGATTCTCCATCCCATCGGCAGCCAGAAGAATGATCTTCCCTCGCTGCACCAATCGAGCCAGTGTGCTTCTGCCACGCGACCACTTGGTTAGGACAACGCGTTCCTCATCGGTTAAACTGATTGCGACGGCCATTTCATGCCTGATTCTCCTCCCTGTGAGAATCAGACACAACAAACAGCAAGCAAGTTCCCTCATTTCGGTGACACCACACTAGCATCGTCGCATGCATGCCGACAAACAAGTGGCCATCTTTGAGCAACTTCTTGTCACGGACCACCGCCAGCACGAACTCGAAGACTTGCTCATACACCTCCAACGGCAGTCAATCACGAATCCGGCTCAGCGAGGAGTGTGATCCGGCGACTCCTCGTGCAATTGTAGAAAAAGGAACGTCCGCAGCGACAGCTAATCGGGAACATCTACAGGCGATGCTGTTTTCTTGGTGCTCACCGACTGTTGAGAGCTAGCGAGGGCTCCGATATTAAACGGTAATGGTTTGCGATCTCTTCGGCATTTAAAGATCGCGTGTAAAAAGCGAACTCATCAATGGCACCGTTGAATTGTCGATGTGTCCAGATTAGGTTCAGCTGACCTAGTAGTAAGCGAAAATCTCCCTCTCCAGATTGGTTTTCGATTTCAACGCTGCCATATTTTCGCCCGTTGTGATAGATCTCAATGCGATCTTCTGATCGTACGGCAACAATGTGTTGCCACTGAGAAGGAGCGCAGACGCCCCTTGTAAAGACGTTGTATCCTTCCGGGTGTTCCAGGTGAGGTGGATATCGATGGAGAAAGCGGATCGAGCCTGGGTCGTGGATCATCCATGTATTTGTCGCCACGTCGATCAGATTCATCATCCGTCGACCATCTTCACTTGTTGTGGGGATCGTGGAAAAGCAGGTGGAGTGAGCGAGGTCATCAGGGCAGATCCACATTTCCACTGAAAAACTGCCCAGATTCAAGTTCTTGATCGCATCGTCACAGAGGATATAACGAGGCAGAACCGACTTTGAAAAACGTACATAGTCTGAAACTGTCAACACGCCTGGCTCGTGCTCGGAAGAGACGATTCTGCCATGATATCGATCAGACATCTCATTCTTTATCGACGGGCCAGCAGACGCCTCAAAACGCCAGTAAACGTCGGGAAGGCTGTTTGTCACGGCTGCAACATAATCATCGCCGACCTTTAACGGCGGAATTGAAGGGAGATCAATCTCAGGAAACTCGGTGGTTGTAATGGATGTCTGCTCGGACATCTGTCTTTTGTTGTCGACACGGACCATCTGTTCCTGATGCAGCCGACGCGTACGGATCGTGTTTCCGTCTTCTCCGATAGCGGACAGGTCGACTAAGCCATTCACGACCGCGATATCTGAATGGCCGTCCTCGGAGACTGCCATATTGAATTCCGTACCAAGGTCAAGAACTGTTGCTTGAGGAGAATTGATGACAAACCCTGCGGCACGTTCAGGAAGGTAAGCTGTCACGCATCCTTTGAGCAGCTTGGCTGATCGGTCGGATTGAAGCTCGATCTGGCAGGGCCCCAGCAATGCTACTTTTGCACCGCAGAAAAATTCTAACTGGATCCGTCCTGATGTAATTGTCATCAAGCCGGATTGCAGTCGATTGCCGACTGACAAATCTGGATTGTCGATTCCATGACTGCTGACAATCACTGCACAGTCTGTCTTGAGTGGGTTTTGATACGTGACGTAATTTGAACGGGTTGCATCTTGGTTATGCTTTTCCGAGTTTTCAGGCACCTTATCAACGTCGGGTTCAAAGAGCAGCAACATAAATGTAAGGCAAAGACTTAACCCGACCAGAACACCCCAACTCCATCTCCCTGCGACGAAGTGCGCGTGTTGTCTTCTCTTCACAGGTGGGGATTGAATCACTTCGAATGCTTCGTGAAGACGTGTTTCGAGCTCGATTAATTCGACATATCGTCTTCGAAAATCAGCGTCATGCCTCAACCGCTCCTGGAAGGCTTCAAACTCTTCAGGTTGAAAGGCTTCATCAATGTATCGTCGAATGAGTCGATCATCGGCTTGTGACTGATTTTCGGAGAACATGACCATTAATCCCAGGAGAAACGTTTCGTCTGAAAGTGCTTATCGATACATCCCAGTAAAGCCACGCGAATTTTCTCAAGACGACGGTAGAGCATCTTGGGATCGCCTTGCTCCTCCTCGGCGATCGCCTTGAGGGTTTTTGAATTTCCGTATCGAAGTTCAAGGAGTCGACGATCCTCCGCACCCAGCTTGTCCAGGCATTCGATCATGGCTTTGGCTCGCTCGTCGTTTCTCTCGTTTGATTCCTGGATGGTTTCGGCGACGAGCTGCATCACTTCCTCGTTGAAGATCAATTTATTCCGTGCGTGTATTTTTCGAAAATTCAAAGCTTCGAAATAGGCAAAGCGCTTTGCCCACGGCAGAAAGTCTCGTGAGTCGTCGTACTCTGAGAACTTTTCCCAAAGCACTAAGGCGGTTTGCTGCATCACTTCGTCTGTATCATCTCGTCGCACGATGAGGCCCTGTATATACCTCCGAATTTCGCGATCATATTTCAGTATTAATTCAACAAATTTTGGTGTCGGATCACGCTCTCGGGCAGACTCAGTCTGTGCAGTTGAATTGATCTTCATGAGGTATCGGCTCTGCGCGAGATGATCGGACCGACGTTCAGAATATCTCTCCACGACTACCTCCGATTCCGGCAAGATTTTGTGATGTTGCTTGAGGTTTGAGATATTTTTTCGCGCGACAGGAAATCTTTTGGAAATTCAAAGAATCTCTGCGGAATCAAGATACTCCGTGGAGAATAGGTTAACACTTCTAGATGTGTTTCATACTTTATTTCATTTCGATTGCCTGGAGAGCAGGAACATTTCCATGAGACTGAGACATGTTGCCGGTACAAGAGAAGGTTTTACTCTGATCGAACTCTTGGTTGTTATTGCTATTATCGCGACGCTTGTCGCCATTCTCCTTCCAGCGGTACAGCAGGCCCGAGAAGCTGCACGGCGTTCCACTTGTAAAAATAATCTCAAGCAAATTGGAATTGCACTTCATAACTACCACGATACGTTCTCGACACTTCCGCCGGCAGCAGTTCATATTGGGTCAATCACGTTAACCGACAGTACGTTTATCACAGGGACCAGGTATTGCAATGGGCGCTCCGGTGACTGGGCAGCGACCTGGATGACGATGATCCTGCCTTACATTGAGCAGACTGCCCTCTATGACCGCTACAACTTTAGCCTGCGGTCTACTCAAGCCCCGAATCCGACAGTTTTAGAGATACCTCTGCCAGCTTATACCTGTCCATCACAAGCACAAGGGGGTGGTATTCTCGTTCAACACTTCAATTTTAACGGAGGACGTTACGGGAAGGTCAATTACGTTGGTAACGCAGGGGTGAACTTTACCACGTCAGCCACCACTGCCAGTGACCAGGGCTTCTTCTCCATTGCTCGACAATGGGGCGCCAAGTTCTCTGATGTCACAGATGGCCTGTCAAATTCGATCATGGTGGGTGAGGTTCGTTATGATAATTACACCGACGGCAGCCAGGATGACCGCGGGACTTGGGGATTAGCGACGGGATGTGTTTTCTCAGCCCGCGGCGAGAATGGTGGCGTGAGAGTTCGTCTTCCCAATAGTCCCTTCATTGACTCCACACCGTATGGCAACAGTGCATACGGAACGCCTCTGGACAACCTCGATCGAACGGCTGACGGAGCAGGTGGCGCACTTCGAAGCGAGCACAAAGGGGGCGTCCAGGTCACGCTGGGAGATGGTGGTGTCCGATTCATCTCCAGCAATATCGATCAGGCGACGTATCTCAATCTTCTTTCCATCAGCGACGGGAACATCGTTGGCCAGTTCTAGTCGGATTTGCGGCGTCTGTTGATTGACATGAGATTGTGTGTATGGTCCCGGCGGCGGCTGTTCGATTCGAGCGGCCGTTGCCTATTCTGCTTCGTCCTTCTGGTCTGAAAAGAGGATAATGTGATCCGTCTGATTCTTGCTGTTTGCTTGTTGAGCCTGCTGGGCTGCATGGGATCGCCCAACAATACGTCCGAAAAGGTCGACACGGCATCGGCCCTCGCGCGTGTCGCCTCCACGTTTCGAGCCTCCCTCAAAACAAGTAAGACTGTGAACGCGACAAAAGAAGGGCTCTCGGTGGCGATGGAGTCACTCGCCCCCGCGAAGGCGGCGTTTCCTTCACCAGAGCTCGACAAAATTGACGAGAAGGCTCGAGCACTCCAGGAGGCGATCGCGACAGGAGATGAAGCAAAAGTGAAAGCATCCAGGCTTGAGCTGATGAAATGTATCGATGAAATTTCACCTCCTGCCAACTGATCTCGTTGATCTTCGCAAAACTCTTCACGAGAGAATTCCAGATGACAAGTAGAAAATGGTGGTTCATCGCGTTTCTGTCATGCCTGGCAGTTGGATGTTCGGCTCTTGGATGGGACGGCAAGGTTCCCGTTCGTGGTAACATCACTTACGACGGGCAGGCGGTAGAAACTGGCACGATTACATTCACTTCCACCAGTGATAGGAGCATAGAAGAATCTTGTTCGATCAAATCAGGAAAATACTCAACCCGAGTCACGCCGGGCTCAAAGCTCATCAAGATTCTTGGGTATCCCGGTGCCGAGTCAAGCGAGCAGATCATTCCACAAAAATACAACCAGCAATCCGAACTGACGGTCTTCCTCGATGGGAGTGTCGAGGTGGTGAATCTGGATCTCGAAGGAACAAAAATTGTTCAAGAGGCTGCAGAAGAGGACGTCAGCCCATAGAATGGCGCGAGACGCGGACATTGATTGTCGATCTCATTGACTGTCGATTCAGTCGTGAAGCGAGGGGATTCGTCTTCGTGTGATCTTTGAAGAGAATCGGGCGGAGAGAAACTTGGGTCCAAGGAGTTCCGCGACAACATGCCACTCACACAGAGCGCTAGATCACCACGTCAACTTGGCTCATCAACGCCAGTTTTCGCTAGAAATGAAAAGGCTGCGATGCAAAAGCGGAATGCGGGAGGACAAGAACAGTCATCCATGAGCTTGCGACTTCAAGTTTATTGCTTGTTGATCGTCTTAACAGGATCGTTGCCTGCCAACGCGCAGGATGATGAGCGTTCGCTGAGAAAAGCCGCTGCGGGACGCTTCCTGATGGGAGTCTCCGTGAATCAATCCGATCTGGAAGACGATGCAAGTCGGTCACTGCTACTTCGTCAATTTAATGTCATCACGCCTGAAAACTGCATGAAGCCACAGAGCCTGCAGCCGAAAGAAGGTGAGTTCCATTTTGGACAGTCGGATTTGCTGGTTGATTTTGCAAAGACGAACGAACTCCAGGTCGTCGGTCACTGCTTATTATGGGCCAAAGATGACCGGACCTCCCAGTGGATGATGATCAACGAGGACCGGCCGGTCGAGCGTGATGTGCTTCTCAAGCGAATCGAAGATCATATCGAGAAAGTGGTCACTCGATACGCAGAACATGTTTCCATGTGGGACGTGGTCAATGAAGCGATCAATGATTCTGGGGAGAAACTTTATCGGGATTCCGTCTACACCAGGCTCACAGGTGATGAGTTCATTGAGCTGGCTTTTCGTACGGCCAGAAAGCATGACCCGTCAGCCTTGCTGATTTACAACGATTATGATTGTCATCGCCCGCATAAACGAGAAAAGTTGATCCGCTTTCTGACAGAGATGAAGCAACGAAACATTCCGATCGACGCCTATGGAATTCAGGGACATCTTTCGCTGGGAGATGACTCCGTCGACCAGTTGAGGATCACCTTCGATCAGCTTCGAAAAATTGGGATGAAAGTGGTCATCACAGAATTAGACATTGATGTCGTGGGGCGAGATGCATGGTGGGCCGATCAGGGGAGTCAGCGAGAACGGCTTCGGCACTATAATCCCTATCCTGATGCCTGTCCTGATGAGCTTCTGCAAAAGCAGTCTGAGCAGTACGCTGCTTTATTCCGATTGTTCGTCGAGAATTCTGACATTATCGAGCGAGTCTCCTTCTGGAATCTGCACGACGGCCGCAGCTGGCTGAATGACTTTCCCTGGCGACGGACGAACTATCCCCTTCTTTTTGATCGTGGCAGAAATCCGAAGCCAGCGTATGACGCGGTCTTGAAAACTTTCGAAGCTGCATCCAACAATTGACGTCCCGTCACATCCAACTCTCGAGGAGTATCAAATGAGAACAGCCGCGCTCGTCTTACTGCTGGTCTTGCCTTCGTCGATCCATGCTCAAGAAGAAAACAACAACCGACGTGGCGGGCGTGGATTCAATGCCCCGATCGTCCTTGAGGCTGATGACGTTCGCGCGTTTCCCGAGCCAGCGACCGGCTTTGATACTCCCAAGGAAAATATCCCTCACGGAAAAGTCGAGCTCATTGAGTATGAATCCAAAACTGTCGGCACGACTCGGAAGATGCAAGTCTACACCCCGCCTGGCTACACGTCCGAGCAGAAGTACCCGGTCCTTTATCTGCTTCACGGAATTGGTGGTGACGAGACGGAATGGCAACGCTTTGCTCATCCCGAAGTGATTTTGGACAATCTGATCTCAGAGGGCAAAGCTGTCCCGATGATCTTGGTCATGCCCAATGGAAGAGCTCAGAAGAATGACCGCGCGGAAGGGAATGTCTTTGCTGCTGCTCCCGCGTTTAGCAATTTCGAGCGAGATTTGCTGGACGACGTGATCCCGGCAATCGAGTCCCGCTACAGCACAGCAAGCGATCGTCTGCACCGAGGACTTGCAGGTCTTTCTATGGGAGGCGGGCAGACTCTCAACTTTGGATTAGCTCATACGGACACCTTCGCATGGATCGGCGCCTTCTCGTCGGCACCCAATACCAAGCCAAACCAGGAGCTTCTGCCGGATCCACAAACAGCCAAAAAGCTGGAGTTGTTATGGCTTTCCTGTGGAAACAAAGACGGGCTGATTAATATCAGCCAGCGTGTTCATCGATATTTGAAAGAGAACAAGATTCCGCATACCTGGCACGTCGCAGCACACGGACACGACCCGACGCAGTGGAAAGAAGACATTTACTTTTTCCTTCAGCATGCCTTTGTGGATGCGGACAAACTCCCCAAGGCAGATCAGAAAGTTGATGACCCGAAACCTTTTTCCACGAATATCCCAGGTCAGGCCTTTCCGAAAGTCCACTCTGATTTACGGGGAACTTTCCGTATCAAGGCTCCCGAAGCATCGTCGGTTGTTCTCAATATCGGACGACGTTATCCGATGACAAAAGACAACGAAGGAAACTGGACTGTCACCACAGATCCATTGGTCCCAGGATTTCACTACTACACGTTCCTCGTGGACGGCGCCAATGTCTGCGATCCGGCCAGCGAAACATTCTACGGAATGAGTCGACAGGCGAGCGGCGTCGAAGTTCCTACTGCGGGAGAAGATTTCTTCCATGATAAAGACGTCCCTCGCGGCGAAATACGAGAACGTCGTTACTATTCGAAGACGACTGGCGATTGGCGTCGCGCCTTCATTTATACGCCTCCCGGTTATGACTCCAATCCGGAGTCCAGATATCCGGTCCTTTATCTTCAACATGGTGGTGGAGAAGATGAGCGAGGCTGGGTGAACCAAGGGCATGTCGGCCAGATCATGGACAATCTGCTTGCCGAGAAACTCGCTGTTCCAATGATCGTCGTGATGGAACGAGGCTACGCCCGAAAGGCAGGTCAACCAGAAATTCCAACGCGTCCATCTTCAGGGGGCGGGCCAATGCCTCCCGACTTCAGCCGCATGTTTTCAGCAGTTGAGGAAGTGTTCGTCAACGATCTGATTCCCATGATCGACTCGAATTATCGCACGATGGCTGATCGAGAGCATCGTGCCATGGCAGGATTATCGATGGGTGGCATGCAGACATTCATCATCGGACTGAACAATCTCGAGCTGTTTTCGTATCTGGGTGGCTTCAGTGGAGCGGGCGGAGGCTTCGGCGGCGGAACATTCGACCCGAAAACGTCTCACAATGGCGTTATGGCTGATGCCAGTTCATTCAACGAGAAAGTCCATCTGATCTTCCTCAGCATCGGAACCGAAGAGGGGGAGCGATTTTATAACAGTGTCAAAGGCTATAATGACTCGCTCAATCAAGCAGGGATTAAAACGGTCTTTTATGAATCCTCAGGGACTTCCCATGAGTGGCATACTTGGCGAAGAAGCCTGAGAGAATTCGCGCCAAAACTCTTCCAGCCCAACGAGTCGGGATTGCATCCCCGATGAGCTCGTGCTGGCCGACGAAAAGTTTTATGTGAATTGACATCGACGATCCTGTTATTGCGTCTTATTTCTAAGACAGCGATCGACCGCAGACAGCTCTGGTTGAAAAAATCGGTGAAGTCAGGCTTGGAAGGGCTTGAAAGTGCGATAACACAAAAATCGGCGAAAGCAGCAAGTTCTGCTGATCTGTAAGGTCATTGGCATTCCGTTCGCTGTGGGCGTTAAGTGCAGATCACAGCATTGCAGCACAGGATCGCACGAAACCAAGCCATTGATCCTAAAGCTTGTTAGCAAAGCACACTACTGCAATCCGCGATTCACCAAACTCGATTTTGCACACAGATCTATCGAAATCTCTTGGCTTCAATCGCAGCTGCCCGTGCGGTTTACTAGTGACTTGATTGACCTCCTGATATATAGCGTGGCCTCCGGCTCGTACACTCAGAAACTCAGACGGAATCCCCTCAAACCACGGCCAGCGCGCACTGTGCGGTGTCCTGGCGATCTAGGCAGACTTGCGACAGGGCCTAATTCCTGATACATCTTCGGCGAGTCTGATTCTCGTC
>SXGT01723237.1_pt1 | contig 10289 bp, 4 predicted proteins | sample 3176221 | NCBI WGS metagenome assembly SXGT01 (sample SAMN11356862, study PRJNA531348) | freshwater metagenome | isolation source: freshwater sample F1-120 | place: China: Fuxian Lake, Yuxi | collected 2017-12-25
AGCTGGTGTCCGTCGGTTCTTCGGTAAAATACAAGTTTCCTTCCGGGCCTAACGCCATCCCTTCAAGTTGATCAAAACGAGCTTGGATGGCGGGAATATCATCGCTGTATCCATAAGAATAACTTATTCCATTGCCTCCCACTGTGGTAATAATGCCATTAGACCCAACACGCCGAATATGTCCGTTATAACCAGATTCACTAAGATACAGCGCCCCATCCGGAGTTATTTCAATAGCCGTAATACCATTCTCAAATCCGGTATCCGTAGCGATTACACCATCCCCCTTGTAGCCGGATTTACCGTTACCGGCAACTGTGCGGATGATCCCATCCGTTCCAACTCTACGAATTCGATACCCACTATATTCGGCGATATATAAAACGCCGTCCACGCCAATGACTATGGAAGATGGGGAGAGTGCCGCCTGAGTGGCTGGACCTCCATCTCCCGAGCTACCGCTATGACCATTTCCCGCAACCGTGCTGATTGTGCCATCCGAGCTAACCTTACGAACGTAGTATCCACCGGCAATATACAGACTCCCATCAGGAGCGATAGCAACTCCCTCGACAGAGATTCCGGTCGAAGTCGCCTTGCTCCCGTCTCCGCTGTAAGTGGATTGCCCGTTTCCGGCCACCGTAGTGATAATGCCATTCGGATCAACCTTCCGTACACGCCGGTTCTCGGAATCCGCGATATACAAGCTTCCATCCAAGCCGATGGCTATCGATCTGGGATAATAGAGATTTGCGAATGTTGCGGGCCCGCCGTCGCCACCGTACCCTTTTGTGCCGCTGCCCGCCACAGTGGTTATAACTCCATCCGTTCCAATTCGGCGGATTCGATTGTCACTCATATCGACGATATAAATACTTCCGTCGGCGCTGATAGCCAAATCCTTGAGATAAACGAAACCCGCCTGCGTTGGTGGGCCACCATCTCCACCATACCCGAAATTTCCCACTTTCCCCGCTACTGTTTTGACAACATTGATATTCAGCCCTTGAGCGCTCCGCTGTTCTCCATCGCCAAGATACAGCACCTTTCCAACCGGGTCGTAAAAGTGATGGATATCCAATGCCCACGCTCCTAGGCCGCGGGTCCGCTCATCGACCCCGGCCATGGAACTCGATAAATCCCGGAAAATCCTCACCTCGTTGCGCGCCCGGCTGCCTTCCAGGGGAACCCCGGAAAACCGACCAAAGGCGGCTGCAATCTCGGCGGGAACCGCGTAAACCGGCGCATAGGCATATCCCACCCTGATCTTCACCGGCTGCGATCCCTGCACCATCCGTCCATAGGCATCCAGCCCGTCCCATTCAAAAACATAGCTTTGCCCGGTTTCAGGAGGCTTGCTGACATCGAAGCGGCGCCCCGCGATCTCGATCTGTAAGTCGATGCGCTTGAGCGAAATCGGCAAGCTGTCGCCGCTGAGCTTGATAATGAGCCGATTGGTCTTGCGCCCCGGAACCCGGTTGCTGCGGTAGTTGAGCGTATAAGGCGAGCCGGTAATGGGCAGGGCTTCTCCCAGCACTTGGTTCTCGCACTCGATGATTGAACGACACTCTAACGGGGTATCTTGCCGGTGGGTATCGGAGCTAGCCTCAGCTTTAGCGTCGGTGGGTGCCACGGCATCGTCGGGCATCTTGTAGGGCCAATTGCAATCCCAGGTCGAAAGATGCGTGACCCGTACCCGCCACAGGCTCTTCCCCGCCGTGTAAGTTGCGGCAAGCTGCTGGCGCTCGGCATCGGTGAGCCCCAAGGCCGCCAGTTGGTCGGCGCCGTCCGCCACGCCGTCCCCGTCACCGTCCACATCCGCTAAGCCATCGGTGACGGACAGTATCTTGATGACCCGCCCGTTCTGGCTGGGAATCCAGGCTTGTCGATCGCGGTCGTAATAGCCCACCGGCACCGCCGTACCGACCGGAAAATCCAGGAAGTTGTCTACGTAGAACGGCACCGGGCGGTCGAACAGCACATCCTTGCCGTTCAGTTTCACCGCGCCTTCCTCGGCCTTCAGTTCCACCGCGTAGGTGTAGCCGCTGCTGGGCGGCAGCGGCGCGGGCATGGTGGCCGGGCCATTGTCGCCCACCGTGTACTCGGTCAAATGCAGGTTCAGGACGCTCACGTCCCGCAAGCTGCCGTCGGTGTTGTAGACCCGCGCTGTCGTGCCCTGGGGAATCATCAGCGTGGCCTGGCGGGTGCCGTCGCTATCGGCCACGACGCTACCCCGCGCGACCTGCATGGGCGCGGACGCGGCCAGGTCGATGGCCGTCACCTGGGTATCCAGCGCAATCAGCACCGCATCCTCGGCCATGGCGTAATCCTGCCAGGGCGCGTTCACTTGCCGATGCGCCGGCAGGAAGCCGGATTTCCGGTAATCCAAGGTGAGCAAGCCACCGCCGTTGACCGCCAGGTCGAACTGGCCGTCGGCCCGGCTCAGCGTCTGGCCGAACTCGGGATGATCCTTAACTCTCACCGCGACGCCCGCCAGGGGATTGTTCAGCTTGTCCAGCACCTTGCCGCGAATCACGGCAGCCCGCTTGGCTTCGATGGTTCCTTCCGCCACGCCGGTCTGCGCCGCGTTCGGGCCGGAATAGAGGAATTGGGTGGAATCGGCCAGCGTAGTCGCCACGGTTGGATCGACCGGCGGCGCGACGGTGACAGGGTCGGGAGGAAGGCCGGTGTCGGGGCCGAGCGAAACCGTGAGCGCGATGGTGGCGCCCACGTCGGCCTCGCCACCCGCCGCGAGGCTCTGGTCCAGCACGATGCCCTCGGCTACCGTGGCGTCGTGCCGGAAACTGGCCGCGCCCAGGTTCAACCGCGCTTGCTGGGCGGCGGCTTCGGCGGCGGCGCGGGCGATTCCGATCAGGGTCGGCACGGTGGTTCGGGGTACGCTGGCCGCGCTCACGGCCACCGTGAAATCCTGGCTGGCCAGCCCACCCTTGCCGTCGCTGACTTGCACCGTAGCGGCCTGATTGCCAACCTGGCCGGCGCCCGGCATCCATTGGACCAGCCCGGAAGCGGCATCGATGGCCATGCCGGCTGGCGATACCGCGAGTGCGTAAGCCAGCGCGTCGCCGTCCTCGTCGGTCGCGGCGACGGCATAGCGGTAGGTCTGCCCCACGGTCGCGATGGCGGGCGCGGCCGAGGAGATGACGGGGTTATGGTTGCCGGGCGGCGGTGTGACGACAGCGGCAACCGTCGCCGTGTCCGCCACGCTGTCCAGCTTGCCGTCGTTGACGATCAACTGCGCCACGTAATCGCCCGACAGGTCGGGAACAAAACCGCACACTGGGGCATTGGCATCGACCAGCGCCGCCGTACTGCCCAGGGGCCGGCTAAGCAGGAACCACCGATAAGCGAGCCCGTCACGATCCGCGTCGGAAGAAGCCGAGCCGTCCAAGGTCACGGCCAGGCCGACCGGCTTATCGGCTTGATCCGGCCCGGCGTTCGCCAGCGGCTGGGAATTCCGCGTATCGATATCGACCGTGTCGGGGTCGCTGTCCGCCTTGCCGTCGTTGACGACCAATTGGGCGGTGTAATGGCCCGGCTGGTCCAGCATGAAGCTAGGATGGGGGCTGGTTTCCCCGGACAAAGCAGCCCCACCGAGCGTCCACCGGAAGGACAGCGGGTCTCCGTCGGCATCGCTGGACCGGCTTCCGTCGAGCGTAACGGCGGTTCCAACCAGGGCGGATTGGTCCGGACCAGCGTGAGCGACGGGCTTGGAATTCTCGGTGCCGATGGCAACCACATCCGGCGCGCTGTCCACGATGCGGTCGTTGACCACGAGCCGAGCCCGGTAAGTCCCCGGCGCATCGACGGTGAACCCGGACTTGAGCCCCTCGACAGCGGTCAAGTTCGCGTGGCTGGCGGCGGGTTTTTCCAGCAGTTGCCACCGATACGTCAGCGGTTGCCCGTCGGCGTCGGTGGAAGCGGAGCCATCCAGCACGATGGCATTGCCGACGAACACCGTGCGATCCGCGCCGGCCTCGGCCACGGGTGCTTGGTTCGGCGTCAACAGGCCGAAGACAACATAGCGGGCTTTGACGCTCTTGCCGGGATTGGCGAAGCGGAGTTCGACATTCTTGATTTTCTTGCCAGGCTTCAAGCCGTCCGAAGCGAGTTGGACTACCAAGTAGGATTGTCCCGCCGCGGTTTGGCCCGTGGCGTTTTCCAACGCGAGTCCCGGCGGGCTAGTCGCCGTGGCCACCAGACTCAGGGGACCGTAGAGCGTCTGCTTGGGCTGGGCGCGGTTGGCCAGGGTGGCCTTGGCCGAGTACTGGCCGGTCTTGCGGTCCAGCTTGAACGGCGTGGCAACGACCTTGATCCGCTTGCCCAGGTCGATACCCACCGGTTCGATGGAGTGGCCACAAACCGGCCAAGGCAAGGCCAAGCTAGCCAACAACGCTAGAATCCAGACGATACCCTGATGACGCATGGCGCCCCCCTGAATCGAGATAGATGTATTCGGCGGCCCGATTATTCTGGACGGGCATTATGGCTGGCCTCTAATGAGGCCGCCACTTGGATTTCTGGATTCTCATTGGGTTTGCGCTACATAAAACGATGCTCGCAAAAGCGACATGCTTTTGCCTGCCTTTTGCGAAGCCAAGCGAAATTGATAAATGAGGTTCCCAACATATTTTTTGAAAAATTTTTATTTTTGACTAAATTTTGATGAAGAATGGAGTTCAGGATTCCGGAAGAGCCATCGGAAACCACCATGAAAGTCTTCATCAAAGCCATTGGATCGCATATCGAGTGGATTTCGGTGCTTCGCCAACAGCTGGATGAGCAAGTTTTTCTCAATGCCAAGGGCGTCGGAAACAACGGAATCCGCGGCTTGGGACGATGGCTGCAAACCGAAGGCGGCCTGCATTCCTCCCTGCCATCGTTCGCCAGTGTCCGAACTCTGCGCGAGCGGTTCCATCGCCATGCCGCGGCAATCTTCCAAGCCACCAACGAGGCGATAAACGCTTGACTTCGACCCTTTTGCATCCCGACAGCGAGTTCTATCGGACCTCAGCCCAGCTGGCGAGGTCGCTGCTGGATTGTTCCGGCAAATATCACCGGGCTATTACGCACCCCAAGAACCACCCTGAGTTAGTTTCCAGTCTCAATCCTCGCTGCGTGGGCAATCCAATCCGAAAGCCTATCGGGACTTCCAGTATTGAGCGATCCATAAATCCAATTAGTCATGCACAACGCCGTCGTTAATATTTTTATTTAGGAGCGTGTCATGTTGATAAGCGATAAATCGTCAGTGGGCAGTCGTAATCAGAACGTTTCGCTTCGATGCATTGAAGCATTTAGCGGTTTAGCTGTTTTCGTGGTTTATCTTTTGATTGGAGTTTCATACGCCGATGACGTGTACTTTGATTGGGTTGGCGGCGGGGTGCCGCGTCTGGCATATGTCTCCCAAGGACAAGACAGTGGAGACACTCTGAACAGCGTTATCCCTACAACTAAGGGTAATGAAATTACAGTAACATTCGATGCGGGCCGATCCGGTTCCGATGCGGTTGCGAACACTTTTAAGAACCATATCTACTCTGGCGATGGCGTCAATGGCGGCGCCATTTCACGCTACATGTTTCAAGATGGCATGGATTATAGGCCGGCAAAACTCAATTTCATGTCGTGGGGGGTCATTTTTATTAATAATGACGAATACAACATAGCTTTCGGCCAAGGCCATTCAGGCAGTCAATCCACAAACAATTGGTGGCTCGGTGGGGTTGATTTGACAGGATTTGTAACCGCGCCTTATTGCAATACCGTGAATGATGGATGTACCACGAATGGTGTTTTAATAACCTCGGATGGAAAGTACATGTTCTCCCTTGGCGGCGACGATCACCACTTCAATATACAACCGCTTCCCTCTCCTGCACCGAACTGGATGAAATTCGTTGACGATGAGCAGTATATTTCAAGCCTTTCGATGCCAGGCACTCATGATTCCGGCACTTATGCATGGGGATATAATATCCTTATAGAGGATTACGTGACACAAGCCAGGTCCATATTATCGCAACTCAATGCTGGCGTGCGGCTTCTGGATATCAGGCTGTGTGACTATGAGAACGGGGGTTCGTCTACAGTCCCGTTTGGCGTACAGACATTGTATATATGTCATGGCGCCGGTGCCGGCGGCTTGACCAACGATCATTCGCAGATAACGATCGACGATGTATTCAAGCAGATCGGCGATTTTCTAAATATGAATCCCACCGAAACAGTTGCCGTGCTCCTGAAGGATGAATGCAGTCCACTTATTCCAGAGTTGTTGCCGTATCTCTCGGTCTGCCCACCCAATATCGACTCAACGACTCTCTCCACCAGGCTTCAGACCGCGATAAATAACTCCAGCCTAGGGGTGAGTGGGTTTTGGACGCAAAACACTCTTCCGAAGTTGGGAGAAGTACGTGGAAAGGTCGTTGTGATTAATCGAAACCAGGATTTTGGATCGGGTGGAATACTTATTAACGGGTGGGACGGTTCGGCCATCATAAACTCAGCCGCGCCAGTACAATTCAGTATTCAGGACTACTATAACGTAACCGATGCCAACCAAAAATCCACGCTTGCTTTCAATTTTCTTGCCAACATGAATAACAGCCCCCAAACAGATCCTCCTACTTGGTATATTAACTACCTAAGCGCAGCGAATGGGGGGAAGGTAAAACCGATCGCCCAAGGAATAAATAACGAATTTGCTTCTCTTATTGGGGAAAGCTCAGCTTCGTTGGTAAGGTTTGGTACGACCATGATGGATTTCATAGGGGACGATCCGAACACAATTTCAATAACTAATGCCATCCTTTCCAAGGATTCCGGTAGTCTTGGCGTCACGTCCAACGTGAGCTTCAGCGCCAGCCATTCGGCGAACGCTAATGTTGCAATGGATACACACAATTCGATGGTCGGCGGCGCCCGGCAATTGGCAAGAGCCAATGTCATGAGGGATACGTATAGCGCAAGAATCCGACTTAATTTCAACCCAAAAAAGTCTATAAAAATAGCCAACCATATTACAGCCGCGACCCGCATAAAATTATCGCTAGGAAATCATAGCTTTGATCGAGTTCTCGGTGATGATCCGAAATCTAGATTTTCTTCGTTAAAGGGAGGGTACGCGTCTTTTATCGATCAGAACGGCGTAAAGACTAGACTCAAATGGAATAAAAGGTCACTCACCATAAGCCTCAAAACTTCGCGGCCAAGAACGGATGGCGTCAATTTGGTTAGCCTTGAACCAACAAATGGTGTTATCCATGGAAACATGGATCTGACATCCAATATCGGTTGGCATCTCACAAAACACCTTTTGAAATACGCCGGCAAATCATCAACCGGCGACGCACTAACCCGATGGAGGATTCATGCATCCCTAAAATAGATCCTCGCGGCGCGATTACCGGGAATTGCGCGCCGAGCCGGCGGACGGCGGGTTACGCGAGTGCGCTAACCCCGCCGGGGGGCTGACCATCAAGCACGCCCGTTCCGCGTAGAGAGGGGAAAAGCGATTTCGCAAACCGATATCTTCTCCCTTAGCTCATATAGGTTATTTAGGACTTGCCAGCGGTTGCGGCAATCTGCCGAGCAGCGGCCCCAACAAGGACCGAGCGCGCCGACACGAACCTCATGGAAACCACCGCGGCTCTCGCCACCGGCATACTTCCCCGGCTGATGGCGCATGGGAAACGCCACCAGGGTGGAGACACCCGCCCCCTAAAGTCCAGCCGCCTCGAAACCCTCGCCGAACCGCTCCCGAATCCCATCGAAACTCCCCTTCCGTATATTCCCGAACGCCAGTTCCGGCACGCTGAACAGGGCGCCCCGCAACCCCTCCATCAGCATGTCCCCGCGATCGAAAGGAACCGCGAGCAACCCGGCCGCCGCCCCGCCCAACCCATAGGCCAGATTGACGGCGCCATACAGCGGGCGCGGCCAGAACACATCCTCGGTGAACAGCAGGAACAGCGTGTCCCCCGCCCTGCGCTCGTAAAAGCTGGAGGTCCAGGTGGTGGCTTCCGCGGCGTACACCGGCCAACCCGCGCCCCGCTCGGCGAACCGCCCGAGTTTCCAATTCCGATAGGAGGGAAACACCCTAGGCTTCCCGGATCGGAACCGCCACCGCGCCAAATCGAAAAAGCGATGCGGAACGAAACCCAGGGATTCGCCGGGCTCCAGATAACCGCCCAGCGCCGATTCCGCCTCGCGGCGGGAAGGAAACGCCGAATCGACCGCGCGCACCAGCTCGGTCACGCAGTTCCGCCGGATGAGGTCATAAGGATAAAGCGCCTCGATCCGTTCCCGGAAACGGCCCGCCCGGTCCCGCGCGGCTGCCTCGGCCCTGCCCGCGATCCCGGAATCGAGCCTTAACGGCAAATCGGCTAGGCCCCAACCCTCCGGCGGCGCCACTCGGCGTAAATAGCGCATGGGCCGCCGAGTGGCCAACCCCCGGCGGATTTCCTCGATCTGGGAAACGCGGCTTTCCAGCCGGTTGTAAGCCTGTTCGTCCGGCTCGGCCAGCGCGAACACTTGCCCGCGCAGCCCTGGCAATTCCGCTTGCAACCGTTCGAGCAACAAGCCCAGCGCCGCCGATTGCTCCGCCACCTTGCCGAAGGTTTCGGCCCGACCGACGGGCGGCAGGGCATCGAGCAGCAGCAAGCGGTTCGCGGCCAGCGACTCGGAAACCGCCATGAACCGCGCCAGCGCCAGCAACAGCGGAAACCCCCGCCCGGAGGAATTGGCGCCCACATCGGCCAGGATGGATTCCAGCAAGCGTTCCCGGTATACCGAAAGCCAGGAGCGCTCGGCATCCGACAAAGGCTTCCCGCCAGGTGGCGCGCCGTTCTGAGCCGCGTCCACCAACAGATCGTCCCGCAACCGCCAGCCTTCCGAGACGACTTCCAGCGCGAGCCAGCGGGAATAAAGGTCTTCCAGGCGTTGTGAATACGTCTCCGGATAGAGGGGATAACGGTCTTCGTCGGGGGTTTCTTCGGTGGGCGGCGGCAATGGGTAGCCCGAACCGGCCAATTCGCCGGCGAGCTTGCTCCGTTCGCGCGCCGCGAAATCCGCGCCCAAACGGCCGGCGATGGCGGAACGCAATTCTTCCGGATAAGCCCGCCGATTCGGCCCCGGCCGGAAAAATCCCACCCCCCGCATCCCGTAGGGACGCCCTTCGCGGAGCGCCCTCAGCAATTCCGCGTCGCGATCCAGGGCGGCGAGAAAATCGAGGTGCCGGTTTTGAATCAGAAACAGCAAGCCCAAGCGGTCGCCGATCCGTTCCAGGTCGGCCGCTCCGACCGGAACTTCGGCCAAATGGATGTTGCGGTTTTCGAGATCGTTGTAGATGTAGCGGAAACGGTTCCAGCCATCGCGCGCGAGGCGGGTGTAGCCCTGGTCGTTCTCGAAATGGTAGACACGGGAGCCGAGTTTGAGCGCCGCGTGGCCGCCGCTGGAACTGCCTACGTTGGCGTCGATGTAGAGGAATTCGAGGGCGGATTCGGAAGCAGCGGCCGGCGGCGGGGAAAGGACGGACAGTAGCAAAACCAGCGGCGCGAGCACGCGCCGCCGGCTCCACGCGCCCTCAGTCGCGATAGCCTTCCTGGATATAGCGCAGGGCATTCTTGTCGCTGGTCAACACCTGCTGGAGAAAGGGCTGCTGGGCGACGTTTTCCTTGGGTACGCCGGCCTTCTTCAAGCCCTTGCCGATACCGTAATAGGTGGCCTTGTCATGCTTCCAATCGGTGATGTTGTGCTGCATGGCGACCCGTCCCACGGCGATGGGAAACTCCGACGCCGGCAAGGAGGAGCCGGCGATGGAATAAGTCACGTTGGCGACATCGTCGCGGTAAGTCACCTTATCCTTGTCGATCCCCTCTTTCGGGCTGGACGATTCGGAAATGGAACTCACCGAATCCGAGGACTTGCCGGAGGAATACGACATAGAACAGCCCCCGCCCGCCATGAGGGCTATCAGTGCGAAAGCAAACAAACGGCATTTCATTCAAACCTCCCCAAAGTCGATTGCGATATGCGAACCCGCGATATTCAAGCGCTCCGGCGGCGCCGATACAGCGGCTCGGGTTCGTCCGCGGCGGCCTGGTACTTGACGGTGAACTCCCCAAAGGCGGGCAGCATGTCCTCGGGCTCGACGCCCTCGGCGAATTCGAAGGCATCCACGCCCATGCGCGCCAAATAGAACATCTGGTCCCGCAGGAAATCTCCCTTCGCGCGCAGTTCTCCCGAGAATCCATGGCGCTCCCGCAGCA
>SXGT01411752.1_pt1 | contig 10288 bp, 8 predicted proteins | sample 3176221 | NCBI WGS metagenome assembly SXGT01 (sample SAMN11356862, study PRJNA531348) | freshwater metagenome | isolation source: freshwater sample F1-120 | place: China: Fuxian Lake, Yuxi | collected 2017-12-25
CATGCGCACGATGACCCGCTTCGGCCAGAACGCGCTGGCGATGGTGGCGATGCCTTCGACCAGCTTTTCGACGTAGAAATTGACGGGGTCGCCGTAGCCGTAGATCTTCGCGTCGATGGCGGCCTTCACGTCTTCCGGCATCTTGCGGTATTCCAGCGCGGCATTGGCTGTAGGCAACGATGACCAGGGTTGTTATCCTCGCTGCCATACAACAACCACCGTAGGCGAGAGGCATGGACCGGCTGAGTCGGGCATGGTACGAGAAAGACATCGCTCTAGCCCTGCGCAGCAAGCAGGGTAACGAGTTCCAGGATTTCTTCTCGCAATACATGGAGTTGGCGCATCCAGGCGACTTCCAGCGTGTACGAGCCTATGGCAATCGGGGCGATCTCAAATGCGATGGGTATCTGGAAAGCGGACAGGTGGTATTTCAGGCCTACGCGACACGCACTATGAAGCGCAAACCACTCCTCACCAAGATCAGACAGGATTTCGCCGGCGCCTGTCGGCATTGGGAAGGCCGCATGCGTGAGTGGACCTTCGTTCACAACGACTGGGATGGCCTGCCGGCGGATGCGCTGCAACTCCTGCTGGACCTCGCAAATGAACATCCCGAGGCCAATATCAGCCGCCTGGGTCCGTCTGAACTGCAACAGCGCATGCTGCAACTCGATGAGTCGGGACTGGCTTCCCTCTTCGATCCTGCACCCACTTATCTGCAATTTGACGACCTGGGTTTCGAGCGTTTGCGCCCGGTGCTCATCCATATCAGCCGTAGCGAGCCGCCATCAGAACAGCGCTTACGCCCCGTCTCCCCGGAAAAACTCTCCGCCAACGCCTTTTCCCTGCCTGTGGCTGAACTGCTCAAGATCGGCCGTCACAAAGAAGAACTGGTGGAGAGGCTGCTCGCAACCTGGCCGGACCCCACCTTCGGCGAGGGCTTGGCGCAGACATTCCGACAACGCTATGCGGAAGCAGACGCAACCGGTCTAACTCCAGACGAGATATTCGGCCAACTCCAGGCATTCGCCGGAGGCAGCCGCGTCGCTCAGGACACCGCCCATCAGGCTGCCGTGTTGGCCGTGCTGAGCTATTTCTTCGAACGCTGCGACATCTTCAAGGACCATCCGGAAGCCGCATCATGATCCTGCCGGCCAAACACCTTCGACCCGACCGCGCGCTCATCGGCATCGGTGCGGAACTGCTGGCGCTCCTCGACGAACCCAAGACCGTTTCGCGGCTCTGGAGCGAACTGAAGGAAAAACGTGCTGGCAATACTGCCATCCCGTTTGACTGGTTCATCCTGGCGCTCGACCTGCTCCACATCATGGGCAGCATCGACATCGACAAAGGCAAACTGGCGAGGCTTTCAGCGTGATCCACCGTATCTTCAGCGACCTGGCGAGCTTCAAGGAAATCCGCCTGCACAGCGGCCTCAACATCATCCTCGCGGAGAAATCCCGGCAAGCCACGGACCGCCAGACCCGTAACGGCGCTGGCAAATCCAGTCTGATCGAACTGGTGCACTTCGTCCTTGGAGCGGACTGCAACAGGGATTGCGTATTCAAGGCAGCGCAGATCAAGGAGCATTGGTTCGGCCTGGAATTCGACCTGGGTGGAAAGCGGTTCACGGCAAGTCGCACAGCCTCCAATGCAAGGTCAGTGCGGCTGGACGGCCAGCCCGGCGACAACGGCCAGTTGTTCGCCACGGAGAAGCTCATCGCCATCAAAGACTGGCGCGACCACCTGGGCAAACAGGTTTTTGGCCTGAGCGCCGAAGAAGATCGCTGCACGTTCGGCCCCACCTTTCGTTCCCTGTTTCCCTACTTCGCCCGCCGCGAGCGAACCTCCGGCTTCCTTGAACCCGAGTTGCACGATCGCAAGCAACCGCCCTGGAACTCGCAGGTCGCGGTCTCCTACCTGCTGGGCCTGGATTGGGGCATCTGCCAGAGGTTGCAGGAAGTGCGGGTGAAGGAAAAGGCGGTCAAACAACTGCGCGCCGCGGCCAAGACCGGCATCCTCGGCAAAGCGATACCCAGCGCGGCGGAACTCAAGTCAAGGCTGATCGTTTCCGAACGGCGTGATGCAGTCTTGCTTGATCGCATCGCCACCTTTCGCGTGCTGCCGGAGTACCAGGAGCGCGAGCAGGAAGCCGCCAGCCTCACCTTGCAGTTGCGGGAGTTATCCAACGAAGACACCCTGGACCGCACCCAGATCGAATCCCTTGAAGCGGCTCTGGCCGAGGAGACGACACCTGACGGCCATGATGTGGCAAAGCTTTACGCCGAAGCCAATGTCGTTCTTCCCGAGGCCGTCAAACGCCGATTCGAAGAAGTCAGCCGCTTCCATCGCTCCATCATCGAAAACCGCCATGCCCACCTGCAAGCCGAAATCGAAGCGGCCCGTCGCCGTATCAGTGCGAGAGAACAGGAAAAGCGAGGCCTGGATGAGCGCCGTGCGCAGATCATGGCCCTGCTTCAGGCCCACGGCGCTTTGGAGCAACTGACCCGCCTGCAAGAAGAACTCAGCCGCAGCCAGGCGGAAACGGAAGCCCTGCGCCACGCCCTGGATATGGCCAATCGCCTTGCCAATGCCGATGCCGACGTCAAGGTCGAGCGCGCCGATCTCTACCGGCGACTCCTCAACGACCACCGGGAACAAAGCGCCCTCATCGAGGAAGCCGTGGTGATCTTCGCGGACCTCTCAAGCGCCCTTTACGAGCGACCGGGCACCTTCGCCATCGACCCCACCCAGAACGGCCCCGAGTTCCACGTCGAAATCCCGGCCCGCCTCAGCAAGGGCATCAACAACATGCAGATTTTTTGTTTCGATCTGATGCTCATGGAGTTTTGCAGCCGCCGCCGGCAAGGCCCCGGCTTCCTCATCCACGACAGCCACCTGTTCGATGGTGTGGATGCCAGACAGGTCGGCAAAGCACTGCGCCTGGGTGCAGAATGCGCCGAACGCCAGGGCTGGCAGTACATTGTCACCATGAACTCGGACGATCTCAGAAAGGCCGAATTGCCCACCGACTTCGAAGTGACAGACAAGATTCTTGACGTGGGTATGACCGACGAGGGCGAAAGCGGCGGCCTCTTCGGCATCCGCTTCGATTGATGGCTGGATGGCGGGAGCGATGAAGTACGAGAGCAACCCCGAGCACAAACCACCGTGGTTCCCTGGCAAGGGCGGCCAGCAACAGCCCCCAGGTTTCCTCATCGCGTATCACGGCACTTCAGCACCTGAATCAAACTGCCCCATAAACGAAAAATGACATGAGCCAACAGACCGACAGCCTGGACCGCACTCCTTCGCTCCCCTTCCCGCAACGGCTAGCTTGGGGCCGGGTCATCAAGTCCGAACTCCACGTCCTGCATTTCCAACTGGAAGACCAGCCCCGCGAACTGCCCGAACACCTCAGCCCCCAATGGGCGCGGGTGCGCAAAGAAGACTGGCCCGAGGACCGGAGCATGGCGGATTACACGATCAACAGCCGCCACCGGTTGTTCCTGGTCCGGCCCACCCAGGAAGACAGCCACCTCTGGCATGCCTCCCTGGCCCTGGGGCGGGAAGACAACCCCTGGAACCCCGAGTCACCCCAGCGGCTGCTGCGGGGAGATTCCGTCACCGGCACAGTCACCCGCTATGTGGGGGACTACGCTGCCCTGGTGCGGCTGGATGGCAGAGGAATCGAGGCGTTCCTGCATGTATCGGACACCCCCGACAAATCCAACAACCCCAAAGAGAAAATCGTCATCCAGCACAGCCTGCACATCGGCGACCGGATACAAGCCACCATCATGGTGGAAGGCACGGATTTCGAGCGCCTGCGGATTTGGCTTTCAGTCAACGAGGCCCTGGAACTGGCGAAAGCGGCCTTCTTCGAGCGCTACCGGGAGCACCAGAAAATCCAGTCCAGCACCGAGGATAAACAACACCAAGCCTGGATCAGCAGCATAGTCGCCCTGGAAGACCCGCCCTTCGCCGGCCGGCGCGTTCTGCTGGTGGAACACGACACCCCTTATGCCAAACAGTTGGCCGCTCTCCTGAGCGGCATGGGCGCCGAGGTCACCCTCTCGACCAATCCCAGGCATGTGGATTTGCTGCTCAAGGGCAGCCAACCCCTCACGCATATCCTCAGCGACTACCAGATGGGCACCGATGCGCAGCGCAAAGAACTGTTCGAGGTGCTGAAAAGAAGCCGCCTGCCGGTGGCCCTCATGTCCGGCGACTATGCCGAGGCGGCGGCAGCAGCGGCGCAGCAGGGCTGGGTCATGCTGGGCAAGCCGGTTACCTATGCGGATTTGCGCCTGTGGCTGCTGGAAGGGGCCACCCCCATGCCCCAACCGAGCGGCGAAGACCTTTCCGATGTCTGGGATCTGGGAGTGGAGGGCAAGGCCTACCTGCGCCGCGCCGCGCCCGCCTTGGCCGGGTTCTGCCGCGACACCCACGTCCTCGCCGCCTGTTGGATCCGCCAGCCGCGCGAAGGGGTCTATGCCGCCCTGGCCACTCACGGCCTGCCCCAGGGCATACCAGAAAAGGTGCAGGCCAATTTGGGCGCCAGCCTGGTGGCCAATGTGATCGGCAATCGCGAAGCCAAACGTCAACTCAAGGAACACGCGGGGCCGCTACGCCCCCTCGCCCAGTCCCTGAACGCAGCGGAAGTCTGGGGAATACCGCTGCGCGACGAGGGCGATGACAAAAACACGCCGCCTGACGCCCTGCTGCTCTTCACTCGCGCTGCCCATCCTCGGGAGGCACCGCTGCCGCCAGCCTGGGCGGCGCCCCTCGCCCGCCTGCAAGAACGCCTGCTGGACCTCGCCGAAATGACCCGGCTGGCGGAACGCCTGCGGGAAGCGGAAAGCTTTGCCACTCTGGGCCGGGTCAGTGGCGCAGTGTTGCATGAAATCCGCCAGAACCTGCAAGGCTTGGAAACCTATCTGCCCCTGGCGGTGCGCCACGTCAGGAGCGGCCAGTTGGAACAGGCCACTGCGGACCTTCAGGAGCTCGCCCTGACCAAGGAGCGCATCACCCGTCTGGCTCGGGCCAATCTCTACAACCTACAAAAGGCGCGCCGCGACGAAGTGGTGTTCCAGCAACGCCTGCCGGACATCCTGTCCTGGTTCGATCCCGCTTTCCAGCGCCATGAATGGCTGCTCACCTGCGCCATGCCCGATCCGACCGTCACCGCCTGGTTGCCGCCGGAAGTGGTGGAACAACCCCTGGTCAACCTGCTGGACAACGCCCTGCACCATCTGCGCGACTGGGGTGAAGTGAGCGTTCGCCTGCGCTGGGTGCCGGAAGACCCAGCCCGGCCCATCCACATCGAAGTCAAGGATCAGGGCCGGGGCATGACCGCCGAACAACTGGACCGCCTGTTCATCCCCCGGGTCAGCAGCAAGGGTGCCAAAGGCTATGGCCTGGGGCTGTACACCTCACGGCAATTGCTGCGCGCCGTGGGCGGTGACCTGGAAGTGATGCGGGAGGCATGCTTTCGCTGGTTGGGCAGCGGTTTCCGCATCCGCCTGCCGGATCGCGTCATACAGACGACCATCAAGGAAGCCCCATGAAATTCGCCGTACTGGATGACTCCCCGTTCTTTCTCAAGGCGCTGGAACGCGAATGGAACGCCATCCACGATGATCACCCCGATATGGAGGCAGTGTTCGTGCGCGTCAGCGCGGCCCAGGATTTCGCTCGACAGATCGCCCCGCTGCAAGACTGCGGGCATCTGCTGCTGGATGTTTCTGCCCTGAATGCAGAGCGGATGCAGCTTCTCGCCGACACACTGCCGAATACCCACCTGTGGATGATGACCGGCAAGGCCCTGGCCGAAGAAGTGGATCGCTGGCTGGCGTGGTGCCAAAACCATGCCGCCGCCCAGGCACAATGGTTTGAGAAGCCCTTGAGCCTGGCAGAAACCGTGCTGCCGGTCTGGCTTGCCGCCGGGGCGGGGGTGGCGGCTGGCCATGCCGAAATCCTGGCTGAACTGGAGCGCTGGCCCTTCCCCTGCCGCTGGTTCAATGCCCAATGCGCTGCCATCACCAGCAACCGGCTCTGGCGCATCGCCCTGGACGCCAACCCCAACCACTTCAGCAAGGACGATCTCGATGGATTGCAGCGGGGCGAAGCCATCACCCTGGATACCTGGAGCGAACACCCGGAACAACCGGGCCGTTACGGCAAGGTCCGTTACGTCACTCGCGCCTGGCAGGGTGGTTTCGTTCAATTCGGCCTGGCCTTGCCGAAAACCGAGGGGGATGGAGTAAAGAAGGCGGTCAGCGAGATATTCGACCTCATGGTGGGCGGCGGCAGTTTCACCCGCGCCCGCTATTACGACATCGTGCGAGTGCCGGGTAGCGCGGGGCTGCTCTGCCTGCATCAGGCCAGCCACCCGTTGGATGTTGAACTACCGGTCTGCCAGCCTCTGGGGCCGACCCTGACTAAGCGCGTTGGGGAATACGACGCGGAGTTCACGCGTATTTCGGGAATGAAAAAAGATCGAGCCGAACTGATCCGCTATATCCGAGAACACAAAACGGACCGGAAGAGCAGCAATGCCGATATCCAGTACTGGCGCGCACACGCCAATACCGGGAATGCGCCCTGGCTGGCCTTGCCGGTCTGCAAGAAGGGGGAACGCAGGGCAGCCGCCCTGTTGATTTTCGACCGTCTGGGCAAACACGGTGGCGCGGATGACTACGAAGGCGAAAAAATTTCCCCGGAACTGGTCGAGAACCTGGCGCCGAAGTTGCTGGGCGGCCTGGATCATCTGCGCGAGGCCCTCTGGCAGGAAGACCGGAACCGCCTCCTGGAACGCCGCGAGCGCATGGCTAAGTGGCGGTCAATATTCGCCGGAAAAGTGGATGAGAAAAATACCGGCAACGCCTGCCTCAGCGCCCTGGAACTGGTGGTGCTGGATGCCGCCAAGGATCTCACAAAGGCCGATTCCGCCTTGTTGGCCCTGCGCCCTCCCGCCGCAAACTATCTGGAATCCCGCACCTACACCCAGGAACTGATGGCCGGACTGCACCTGGACTTCCGGCGGTCTCATTTCATTGCTGTGCGTTGCGCCGTGGAGAATGCACCGATCTATGTGCCGGAGTACCAACGCAGCATGAGCGGAGATGATTGCATCACCGAAGCAGACTGGCGAGATGCCCTGGCCCACCTGCCCAAAGAAGTACAGGACGAACGCTTGCCCAAGTTGTTGCGATGGCAGGAAAAGGAGATCGGCAGCGTCGTCGCTCTTCCGGTGAGTTATGACGAACACCTGTTGGGCGTGTTGGTGCTGCGTCATGGAAGTTCTCATTTCTTCACGGAGGAGAAAGTGGCATTGGCGCAAACCCTGATCCGCGAAGCCCACCCATTCCTGCGCCGCGCCCGTGCACTGGAGGCCAGAGACGCCTGGGACAGCATGATTTTTCATGAGGTGCGCAGCGGTTTGGGCCACATCCGCCAACAAGCGGACTGGGTTCTCTGTCCATCCGCTTCATTCAGTCCAGAGGAAGCCGCCCGTGGCATTCTGGCGCGCACGGTACTGATGGCCGACTTGTCCAACGAAATCCTCGCCATGCTGGGCTACAAGGATCAGCGCCCGGAACTGCGCCAATACGACCGAACCAGGCCGCTGGATCTATTTCATGGTCTTTGGCAGGAATTGCAGTGCCTGCCAGAGGCAGATGGCAAGACGCTGGGAGCGTCAGGCGTGGCCTTGCACCGCCCCCTACATGATCCGGACAACGCGCTGCCCCATGTACTACGAGTTTTGCTGGAGAACGCCTTGCGCTATGGCAAACCCGGTGTCATTCAGGCCACCCCGGAAGCAGCGTCGGACCATTGGCATTTGTGCCTGTGCAATCCCGGCCAATTCAGTGAAGACATTCTCAGGGGCCAGTTCACTGGGCTGTCGGACCGGGAAGACCTGGCTCAGGATTCGCTGCGCGCCCATATCGGCCTGGCCAGTTGCCGCAGAGTACTGGAGCGTCTGAATGGCCGCCTCGATCTGAAAAATCGACCGGCCCAGGAGGGTGGTCAGGTTCACGCCTGTGTCACCCTGATCTGGCCCTATGCCCCTTTTCCCACTCCCCCCGCCGTTGGAGACCTGTCATGACCCAGACACTCAAGGACAAACTTGCCGGTAAAACCATCCTGGTGGTGGATGACCAGCCCTATACCGTGCGCGATTACCTGTACCGTTTCCGTGATGCGGGGGTGGCTTACGAGAATGTCGAGACCATGGACACAGCCTTCGAACGTCTGAAGCAGAACCCAGATCGCTACGGAATCGCCTTGCTGGACCTCAACATGCCCGAGGCCACGACACCGGCCCTGCTGGCCCATGATCCCGCGCTTGGCCTCAAGCCCACCTCCTTCAATCATGGCCGCCGGCTCGGCCTGTATCTCTGGGCGCAAAGAGAGGCATTGAAACTGCCTTATTGCTATCTCTCCGCGCTGTCCCACGTCTACGGCCAAACCTTGGGCGAATTCGCCGGGCAGGAATCAGACTTCATCCTGGACAAGGCCGCAGTGCTGGCCAGCGAATTGCAGGATAGGCTGGTGCAAGTGCTGGATAAGTGGGCGATGCTCCCTGCACCCGGAGCCCAGTCGTGAGCCCGGCCATGTTGGGTCTGGCAGCCGGGCTGGTGGTACTGGCCTTTCTGCTCTGGAGTGATCGGCATAGGTTGGTTGGGGTGAACACGCCTACTCGCCCCTGGCCTTATCTTGCCTTGTTACTTGTTCTGTTCTCGGTAACAGGGTTAGCGACATTTCTGGTTGTTGATGGAATGGAGTCACCCAACACCAACCCGGTGCAATCCCAAGTCACCTGTGTAGCGCCCAAGGATGGCTTAGTGAAGCAGGGCGTGAATCTTCAATGCACCACGAATACCCAGCCGAGCAAACAACTCTCTGCCAGCAATACAAATGACAAACCTTTGGACGACAAATTGAATTTGGTCCTTACCGCCTTGGGGGTTTTTGTCGCCTTGGTCACCGCCATCAGCCTATCCGTGGCGAGAAATGCCACTGACGAGGCACGACATGCTGAGACACGGATTCAAGCGTTGCGTGAGGAGTTGGATTACGTTGCCCAAGCAAAGCAGCTTTCCGCTCATCATTTGCTGCAAAGCGCAGAAATCCACGCCATTTCGCAACTTTCGCGCGCGCTCAGTTTGAGCACGAACTCCAACATCAACCCAACCCCCCTCCTGGAAGAAAAACTCAACACCCTGAGCGAAATGCTGCGCTGGCAGGAGCCGGACTTCGACGCGGCTATCCTGGAACGGCAAATCGAAGTCCTGCTGCAATATTTCCAGAACCCCCACTACCACCGGCACCTGAAGGAGTTCTTCAACGACCGGGACAACAAGGCCTGCGAGGCGCTGATCGGGTTGTTGAAAACGCCAGTGCAGGGAGCGCTTCCGCCCGGCCATTCCCAAGCTGCTCAGGCGGTTGGGCGCTTGCTGCGGCAGTTGCGGAACTTGTGATTCCGGGCCCTCGCTCAGACGTGCCGCTCTCCCCGCCCCACCCCCTCCGCCAGCAACATGGTTACCAAGGTATTCAGCGACGTGCCTTCGGCGCGGGCGCGGGCGACCAGGCTGGCGTGCAGGCTGCGCGGGAGGCGCTGCATCAGGCGCACCGGTGCGGCGGATTCACCGTGGCGGGTGGGTTTGGGGATGGGCTTGCCCTGGTCGGCGCGGGCCGACATCCAGGCGGAAAAGGCGTCGCGGCCATGGGTGATCGTTTCTTCGATGCTCTCGCCATCGGACATGCAGCCGGGCAGGTCGGGAAAGCTGATGAGAAAACCGCCGCCGTCTTCCTCGGACAGGGGTTCGACGATATGCGGGTAGGCTTCGAACGGATACGGAGGCTCGACGTGGGGAACGCGAATGTCGCTCATGGCTGTTACTCCTTGGTCTTGTCGCAAAGCGCCAGGAACTGGCGCACGTAGATCGGTTTGACGGGGCGGTGGGACGGGACACACACGTCTTCCTCGACGCCAGGAAAAGAGAACACATGGTGACTACCTCCCTCGTTGCGGCAGTCGATGCCCAGGCGGCGCGCGACCGCCTTCAGATCGTCGATCCGCCAGTCACGGGGATTGTTGCACATTCGCGCAAGCAGTTTCTCGTAGGTGCTCATGGTCGTGATAGTGTCGTATATGACACCATCAATCAAGACGCCGCTGATAACAAAAAGCCCCGCTCTAGCGGGGCTTTTTTCACACCACAACCAGACAGCGCTTACTTGCTGCGCCCCGCCAGCCGCGTCCAGGTACTCACTACGG
>SXGT01045554.1_pt1 | contig 10287 bp, 7 predicted proteins | sample 3176221 | NCBI WGS metagenome assembly SXGT01 (sample SAMN11356862, study PRJNA531348) | freshwater metagenome | isolation source: freshwater sample F1-120 | place: China: Fuxian Lake, Yuxi | collected 2017-12-25
GTGCCGAGCATGCCCATGTAGTCGGCGGTGGACTGGTCGAACCGCCCCGACGCAGCGAGGTGCGATCCCCTGATGATGTTGCCGCCACCCACAACGATGGCCATCTGGGAGCCGCACGCCACCGCGCCGCCAATCTCGCTGGCCATGGTCGCCAGTTCGGTCGGGTGGATCCCAAAGGCACCCTCCGAGGCGAAACTCTCGCCGCTCAACTTGAGGAGGACGCGCGCGTACGCGCGGCGAGTGCCTCGATCGGGGTTCTGCATGCACCGCAAGACTACTATCTCCATCAGACCATGGCGATCGAGCGACACGAGGAGCACGCGCACGCGGGTGCGGGGCGATCCGCGCGGCGCCGCGTGGCGTCGTGGCTTTGGATCGGGTTTGCCCTCTCCTTACCGCTGCACGCGCTACTCATCTTCATCCTGACCCGGATCACGATCGATGCCCCCGCGCAGGCCGAGGGGGGAACTGAGTCGATGGAGGTCGTGCTGATCGAAGGCGACCCGCTGGAGACCAACGCCGGTGCTGCAGGCGAGGGAATGAACGACACGCCGTCGGTCAGCGAGATTCCGTCCAGCGTGGCCGGGTCGTCGTCGGAGACGTTCGGCATGCCCGACGCCATGGGTGGTGACGATGGCGACACACAAAGCACACCCACGGGAGCACCAGGCATCATCTCGCAGGAGGGCGGCGGCGGCGAGTCCGGTGGTGGTGGCGGTGGCGGCGCGGGAACCAAGTTCTTCGGCGTCGAGGGGCGCGGAAGACGCATCGCGTACATCGTGGACAAGTCCGGGTCGATGGGTGCTGTGGTCGGTGAGGAGATCGATCCGTCGCGACCCCATGCCGCACCGGCGAGCCGGATCGCCGTGGCCAAGCGCGAACTCGATCGAAGCTTCAGCGCGCTTCCTGACTATGCGGCCGTCAACATTGCGTTGTTCGATACCGGTTTCAGCACATTCGACGACGACGGTAAGTATGTCAGGTGCCGCGCGGACGCGCTGGTGAAACTGCGCGAGTGGCTCCGCACAGTGCCCCCCGGCGGTGGGACGGATCCCGTTCCCGCGTTCCAGTTCATTCTCTCGCGTGCCGAGCGCGCCGACCTCATCTACTTCATGAGCGACGGCGAGATCCCACCGAATGCGGCCGAGGAGATTCTGCGCCTCAATCGGCGCGGCCCCAACACCATCATCCACTGCATCGCGTTCGGTCAGGCCGCGGCGACCGCACCGCTTCGACGCATCGCCTCCGAGACCGGCGGGACCTTCGCCGTGGTGAATCCGGGAACGCCGTGATGGTCTTCCGGTTGGCGCCCACATGGATGACATCACTTGCGAGCGCGTGTGCGCTCTTTTCGCCGCCGTGCACGGTGGACCTTCGTGATGGCGGCGCGCGCATCGTCGGGTTCCTCGCGGGCGAGGGACCCGACGGGGTTTCGGTGCGCGCCCAAGACGATCCAACCACGCCGGCCCTCTCATTTCGCTGGGACCAAGTTGAACGCCTCGAAACGACGGCGCCATCGAATGAGCGGGCCACACGCATCGAGCTGGGTCGTTCACTCTGGCGCGGACGCTCTCGGCTTTCACGGGGCGACCTCGACGGAGCGCGTGCCGAGTTCGCGCTCGCACTCGCGGCAGTGTCGGTCGATGCGCAACTCCTCCGTGCCCTCGCGATGGAAGGCCTTGCGCGGACATCAGCGGCGGCGGCGGACGACCTCCCGCGCTCGCTCGTCGCGGCTCTCGTCACCGCAGGGTCGCGCGCGACGCAGCCGCTGCCGCGCGAGTGGATCGGCGGCGGCGATCCGGTGGAGGCTCAGACTGGGCTTGTGCTCACTGTGCTTCCCGCGTTCCTCGACGGTTCGCGTGCCGCTCAGGCGCAGGGTGTGCTGGTCCGTGCAGCGGCCGAGGCGGTCGCGAGAGGGGATCGAGTCGAAGCGCGCCTCCTCGAGGCGGCCGCGCGAATCGCTTCGGCCGACTCTGGGGTGGGGGTTTCATCGGGGGCTGCGAAGGGCGCCGAGTCGCCCGAAGAGGGCACGCCGTCGACGACCGTTGACGCTCGCGCGCAAGGACGCAGGGCACTGCGAATCCTTGAGGCGTGGGCCGACGCCGTGTCGACCGAGCCATCGGCGCGAAAGCGGGGGCGGTCGGTGCTCCAGAGCGTGCTCCGCAGCCTCGAGGGAGCGCCACGGGCCGTGGCCATCTACGCCATCGGTCGAAGCCAATGCGTCGAGACGGATCCGGATGTCGTCCGCATCGGGGTCGCGCGCATGCTGACCGTCGCTGCCGCGTATGACGCCGAATGGCCGCAACTCGCCGCGGCCGCGCGCGCGCAGGCCGCGGTGGCGCTCTCTCGTATCGGTGACGACGAATCGGCCGCCGTCCTGCGGGCCATCAACGATCCAACCATCGCAAGCCCAGATGGGCAAGGAGCAACACCGTGACTTTCTTCAAGTACATCGAGGGTGGCGGCGTCATTGGCTATGTCATCCTCGCGCTGAGTGTCGTGGCCGTGGCCATCGCCGTTGCGGCGGCACTGCGCACTCGTCGCGATCGCTTGGTTCCCGACGGCCAAGTGCGACGACTGCGAGCTCACGCGGAAGCGCGGGACTTTCGCGCGGCGTTGGAGAACTGCCGCAGCGAGTCAGGTGACACCTTTGTCGGGCGGATCGCCGCGGCCGGCATCGAGCGCGCTCTGCGCGGGCCGCTCGGGGGCCTCGAGGCGCGCGCGGCCATGGAGGACGCTGGTGAAGATGAAACCGCGCGCCTGTTCAGGGCGATCGACACGATCGCCGTCATCGCGAGTGTGGCGCCGCTCCTTGGGCTCCTTGGCACCGTCCAGGGGATGATCGGTGCGTTCGAGACCGTCGCAACGGTGGCTACCAAGAGCAGCTCGTACTACGAGACGCTCGCCACCAACATCTCGATCGCCCTGATCACGACATTTCAGGGACTCGTCGTGGCGATCCCGTGCGTGATGGTTCACTCGCTGCTTCGACGGCGCATCGATCGTGCGGCGTCCGATGCGGGGAGGGCCCTTGAGCCATTGGCGATGGCGCTCGAGCAAGTCGAGGGTCACGCGCTGTCGAGCGAGGCTCCGCACACCTGATGCGCATCACACGCACACGCCGTGCGCCGCTGGCGCTCGACATGACACCGTTGATCGATGTTGTGTTTTTGCTGCTGATCTTCTTCCTGACGACCTCGCAGCTCGCCGAACTGGCGGCATCGGAACTCGACCTCCCGCGCGAACGGGGGGCCGACGAGGCGGGTCGCGAAGCCTCGGGCGTCGTTGTGAACCTCGACGCCAACGGTCGGGTCACCATCCAGGACGAGCTCGTCTCGGACGAAGAGTTGCTGCTCAGGGCCAAGGCGGCGCGCGACGCGGATCCCTCGGCGATTCCCGTCGTTCGGGCTGATCGGAACGCCCCAGCCGCGCGTCTCAATGCCGTGATGGGGGCGCTCGGATCAGCCGGGTGCCGTTCCATCCGACTTGCGACCGTCTACCGCGAAGGAGAGTCGCCGTGAAGATTGGTGCTCGCTCGCGGCGTGGGTTCCACGGCACGGTTTCGCTCGACATGACGAGCATGATCGATGCGACCTTCTTGCTCCTGTCGTACTTCCTCTTCACCACGAGCGTCGGCGGGCAGGAGTCGCACCTCATGGCTGAGGTCGCGCGCTCGCGGGCGGGGCATCACGGGAGCGCGCTCAGCCCGCAGACCGTTGATGTCACCAGCGATGCTTCGGGTCCGATCTTCCGCATCGGGAGCCGCGCCCTGCGAACGCGAGACGAACTCGCGGCGGTGCTGCGTCAACTGCCGCATGAGGTTGGCCTCGTCATCAGGGTGCACGCGGGGCCGCCCGTGGCCTCGGTCGCTGCCGCCATGCAGGCGGCGGGCGACGCGGGATTCGTCAAGGTGTCATATGTGGCGCAGGGCAGCTGACGCGATCCAAGGGTCGTTGTGCGCGCGATGGTGGCTCCACGCGACCGCGATCGCGTTGTGCGTGGTCGCTTCGGCCCACGCACGCGCCGACGATGAAGTCGCTCGCGCCGAGGAATCGCGCGTCCTTACTGAGTGGCTGACGCAAGCGGGGCTCGATGGGCTCTTGGCAGCAGCCCTCGAGGAGGACACCCGTCAATCGCCCACGACAAACCCGGCCGCCATGGCGCGGCTGTCCGAGGCGTATGAGCGGATGCTCGCGACGGCGTCCGACGAAGAGAAGCTTGCTGACTTGCGCGAGCGCGTGCTCCGTTTCCTCGGTCGGGGCCAGCACGCTGACGAGATCGACCTGCGCCTGGCAATGGCGCGTGCTGAGTACCGACTTGCGCTCAAGGAGATCGACAAGGTGCGCGCCGGAGATCGCGGGAGCGAAGCGGGCGCGCGCGCGTGGGCGCTGCTTGCCCGCGCGCGAGATCCGCTGGGGCATTTCGTCACGCGTCTCCGAGGTTTGATTGACGAGGACCGACGCCTTGCCACGGGAGCCGACGATGCGCAGCGACAAGAGTCCGCCGTCCGGGTGGACCAACATGAACAGCAACTGCTCGAAGTGCGGTTCCTCCGGAACTGGTGCGACTACTGGAATCTCTGGCTGACGCGCAAGGGTGGGCCGTGCCCCGCCGCGAAGCCAGCACTCCGCGACGCGATGCTGCAGGATGCACTCACGCAGTGGGCCGAAATCCTCGAGACCGGGCTTCCGTTTCCCGAGCCGGGCGACACCTCGGTGGATCTGCGTGCCGAGGAGTACTACGCGCACTCCATCCTCGGCATGGCCCTGACGAAGGCGCTCACCGGGTCGTTCGCGCTGGCCTCGGGGTGGTTCGATCTGCTCGACACGGACGAAGTGTGGTCAGGTCTGCGCGAACACGGCGCGTGGAGGTATGGGGCACTCATCGATGCCGAGGACTACGAGGCCGCGCAAAAGGCGCTGATGGATCCATCGTGCACGCTGCGGGCGACCGATGCGGTGGGAGGGGGCATTCGCGCAGCGGTTCAATCGAAGGACGCGCCGGGGGCGATGGCGCTGGCCCAGAGTGCACTCGAGTACGCGGCGGCGCGTGGCGAACTCCACGCGGTGCGCCTCGCGGCCGTCGCGATTCCTTCTCTGGCTGAGGGCGACTCGTTCACGGCTCACTTATGTCGAGGCATTGAGGCCTACGAACAGGGACGAAGTGCAGGCGATGCGGTTCGCGCGAGGCCGTTCCTGGTGACCGCGACGCGCGAACTGTCCGCGGCGGCGGCGACTGCGGAGCCGGGCAGCCGCGTGCTCGGCGCGCTTGCCGAGTTGCTGGCGTGGAGTCAACTCGGATCGCTCCAACACTGTGATGCCGCCGACAGTTTCGAGGCGGCCGCAGCCTCTCGCGCGGGTGTGCGTGCGGACGAAGCACTCTGGATGGCGCTGCGCAGCGCGGATCTCGGGGCGTGCCCATCGAAGGAGCACCACGGCGAGTTGCGGCGCACGGAACTCGCACGGCGCTACCTGCGCGAGTATCCCGAGGGGCTTCACGCCGACGCGGCGCTCGCGGTGCTCGCGCGTGCTCCCGATGCGTACCGCGATGGCGCACTGGTCGACAGCATCGTCCGACTCATGGGCGGCGACAGCCACTCGGTGGCGCTTCGCGAAGAGGCGGCGACGCTCCTCTACAAACGGTTCCGAGGCGCCACGGGTGAGGCGCGACGCAACGAGGCGCTGCGGCTCCTCGGCATCACCAGACTCCCGGCCGCGAAGTGGCCCGCGGGTGGCATGGACCTTGTGGTCCGGCAGCAACTTGAGGCGGCCCTCGACCCCGCGGTGCGCGACCTCGACACCGCGCGGGCGCTGCTCGCGGAGGTCGCCACGCGATATCCGCGCTTGCAGGAGCCCTCGGACTTGCGCAGCGAACTGGCGGTGCGGCGGCTGAGCCTCGCGATCGAGGCGCGCGAAGTCGTCGAGGCCATGCAGGCACTCGACGATGTGCGATCGCTCGGGGATCCGACTTGGCGCCCCATCGGTGAAGCGCTCTTTGTCGCTGGAGTGCAGCGGATGGACGCGGAGGGTTCGATTCCCGAGGGAGGCGGCGCGAATCTGGCTCGTGCACTGACAGCGGCACGACGATGCCTTCGTGATGCGGCGCAGCGCGGAGGGGATGCCGCGCGCGCGGACGCTGCCACCATTGCGCTCGGGCGCGCGCTGCTCAATGAGGCGCGCGCACGGCGCGCCGGGCCCGGTGCCACCGACGAGCCGTCGCGCGAGGTGGCCACGGCGCTCGACACGGAGGCGCTCAGCCTCGCCAAGGAAGTCCTCGCGCACCGCCCCGACGACGCGAGCGCCATCTCGCTGACTGCGGATGCGGCGATGGCGCTCGGTCAGTTCGACGATGCCTTCGCCGCGCTCGCTCGACTTGTCGGTGGCCTCCCCGAACGGTCTGACGAGTGGTTCATGCGAAAGGCCGACATGTGCGAACTGCTCGCGCGCACCGATCCCGTGGAGGCGCGCCGGGTGCTCGAGCAGCATGCGGTCCTCGTTCCGGAGTGGGGTCCCGGTCTCGGCGGGGCGCGGCTCAAAGCGCTCGCGCAACGGCTCGCCGTCGGGCGCGGGATCCAAGGATCCTCGCCATGAGCATCGCGCGTCGACTCTTGGGACTTCCCGAAGGCGCCGATGATGGTGCCCTGCTTGGCGTGCGCGATGGGGCATCGCGTCGCGCGATCATTGAGGCCGGTCGCGCGCGACTCGCCAAGGGCTCCGCACTCGGCGGCGTCTCGGCCGAGGAATTGAAGGCGTACCGCGAGGAGATCCAGGCGGCGGCGTATCGGCTTGTGAGCGGTCTCCCATCGCCGTCGCGTGGTCGCGAGGCGCGCGCGGGCACGGGAACTCGGGCAGCCCTCGTCCCGATGGTGCTCATGCGACGCGATCCGCGGCGGGCGCGGCTCTTCCTCGCGGCTGCGCGCCGAAGCACTCTCGCGCCGCTGTCGACGCATGCCGAAGGCGAGCCGATCCAGCTCGATCTCGGGAACCCTGAGGACCAACAGCGCGCGCCGTGGGGACTCCTGCTCGTCGTCGTGATTTCTCTGATCGTTCTGATCGCCGAGATCGTGACGGCCACGCGCGGTGCTCCTGAGCGCACGCCTCCGACTCCGCCACCGCCGGAGACGGCTCCCGCGGGTCCGACTCCCGCCCCAGATGCGTCGAGGACCGAAGGCGCCCCTCAGAGGGATCCACAGGGCCAACTTCGTGGTGCCGTCGCGACGGAAGACACCGCGAATCCCGCGCCGACATCGCCGCCTTCGAACGAGGCCGCGCGGGCACTGAGGCAGCGATGGCAGCGCGCTGCCTCCGCCGCCATTCGTGTCACCGATTTGGAGATCGGTCCGCTCGATCCATCGCGGCGGTTGCGTGGAGATCCGCTGGGATCGCCGTTGCGGCAGGCGATGCTCGTTGAGCGGCTCGTGGCGCTTCACGCGGCAGCGTTGTGGCTCATCGCCGGTGATGACGAGCAAGCCGCGCGATTGCTCGACACGCTCCCGGATGCGGCGGTCGTGAGTGTCCCCGCATCGCCGCCGCCGACACATCCGACTGCCGGGGCAGACGATGGGCAACTCGAGATCCAGTTGAAGCGCATGAGCGGTCCTACCGAAGCTCGTGCGGCGGTCCTTCGTACCTACAGGACGCGGCCCAACGCGCCCGGGCCGCTCGATGCACGGACACTCGTGCACGAGGCGCTCAAGGGTCCAAGTCGTGCGCTTCGTTCGCTCGCACGAACCGTGCTCATCGAACGAGGCAGGGGATCCCTCGACACCGCCGAGGCCGTCGAGGAGCGATTCGCTGAACTCACGGCGGATCCGGCGTGCTCGGGACTCTTGCGCGCCATCTCTGGAGTCGACCCGCAGGGAAGTGGCGGTTCGGCGGCGACGCGCGCCGCTTTGCTCACATCAATCCTCGTTGGCCGAGGGTCGCGCCTGACCCAGATCGATGAATCGCAGCGCGCGCTTGAGGCGGCGCTTGGCGCGGCACTTCGGGCGCAGGGGGGTCGTGCGCGGGTCTCGGGCAGCCTTGCCTCGCGCGTGCGAGACCTCGCACCGTCGTCCACGCGCGGCACGAATGTCTGGTCCACCGACATCGACAGCGGAGCCCTCCATGCCCTCGTTGAGAACCTGACGGCCCTCCTTCACATGCGTGCGAACGAACTCTCGCAGCGACGCCCGAGCGACGCACGCGCCATCCAGCGCGCTGTCGTCGATGCGTCGCAAGATCGCGCCATGGCCGAGAGCGCGCTCGCGCAAGCCATCGCGAATGCGCGCGGACTCCTCGAGATCGATTCGTTTGAGATGGGCGTCACATCGCCACGAGCGGCATCACCAGAGGATCCGACTTCAACCGACCACGCCAATCTTGCCGACGCGGTGGCCCCGCCGATCGCGCTCAGGTGGAAGGACCGCCTCGAATCGCTCGATCCTTCGCGGCCGCGCGAGTATCTCGAACTGGCCGAGGAAGTCTTCGCGAGTGTGGACGCAGAGGGAGCCCGGCTCTTGGCCCGCCAACTCGCGTCACTGGCGGGGGTTCTCGGGGATCGCCACACCATCGCCTCGGCGGCGCTGCTGCTTGCGGCGCTTGAGGATGGACCTTCACCTGAGGCGGCCCAGCGCGCCGCGCAGTGGCGCGCGATCGCGCGGCGGCACGGAGCAACGGTTGGGAGTGTCGGCGCCGCGGATGTTCGCGCGTTCGGCGGTGCAGGGGCGCCAGTACGACAGGCCGTGGTCGATGCCATCGCACAGTTCCGGCGCGGGTATGGTCGGCGTGTGGAGGATCGTCTGAAGGACGCGAAGGCGCGAACCCTTTTTGATCGGGTCATCTCGGCATTTCCAGGGGGTGCGACCGAGTTCGGTCGGCTGGCCGACGAGTATGTCAAGGGCACGCCGCCGCCACTCTCGAGTGACGCAAACGATGCGCTTCTCAGGCTCGAGCGCGCGCTCGTCCTCCACGATCCCCACTCATGGGCCGACGCACTCGTATTGGGTGAAGGGAACGCGAGCGTCGACGCACCGCTCGGCAGCGCCCAAGAAGTGTTCGGGGTCGATCCCGCGCAGTGCTATTGGCGCGTGTCGGGGTGGCGCCGCGCGGCGGCCGCCGCGAGTCCGGCGGTCAGCACGCCTTCAGTGCCTGGTCGAGGTCGTTGATCAGGTCATCGACCCGCTCGATGCCAACCGAGAGCCGCACGAGCGAGTCGCTGATCCCGAGCGCGTGTCGCTCAGCGTCAGGCACGCTCGCGTGCGTCATGATCGCTGGGTGCTCAATGAGGCTCTCGACGCCGCCCAAACTCTCGGCGAGCGAGAACATCCGCACCTGCTCGAGGAATCGGCGACTTTCCGGGAGGCCGCCCTTCACGAAGATCGTGATCATGCCACCGAACGCGCTGGCGCCGTTGAGGCGCATCTGTGCCGCGGCAAGCGCATGGTGCGGGTGCGAGGCCAGTCCCGGATAGACCACGCGGTCGACGGCGTTCTGTCGCTCGAGCCACTTGGCAATCGACATCGCGCTCTCGCAGTGACGGGCCATACGGAGCGCAAGCGTCTTCACGCCGCGCAGCGTGAGGTACGCGTCAAAGGGCCCCATCACGCTGCCGATGGCGTTCTGCATGAAGCGCAGCCGCTCTGCGAGATCAGGCCGCCGCGTGATGAGCGCTCCGCCGACCACATCGCTGTGTCCGCCGATGTACTTGGTGACCGAGTGCATCACGATGTCGATCCCGGACTCGAGTGGGCGCTGGAGGATCGGCGACGCAAAGGTGTTGTCGACGACGGTGATGGCTCCGCACGCCGCACCCACTCGTGCCACCGCGCCGATGTCCACGATCTTCAGCGTCGGGTTCGTCGGTGTCTCAGCCCAGATCATGGCGGGGCGGTGTTCTTTCGCTGCGCGCTCAAGTGCGTCCACATCGCTCAAGTCGGTGAGCACGACCTTGAGTCCCTGCGAGCGCCTTCGTACGCGCTGCAGCAGGCGGTTCGTCCCGCCGTACACATCGTCCATGCAGAGGATTGTTGCCCCCGCATCGAGGAGTTCGAGGCAGGTACCGATCGCTGCAAGGCCGCTCGCGAACGCAAATCCACCTGAGGTGCGATCGTCGCTCTCGGCCAACCCGCTCGACTCAAGGTTGGCGAGGCAGCGCTCGAGGGCGAACCGCGTCACATTGTGGCTGCGCGAATACTCGAATCCCTTGTGGACCCCCGGTGACTCCTGCACGAAGGTCGACGAGGTGTAGATCGGCGGCATGACCGCTCCCGTTGTTGGATCGGGATGCTGTCCGCCGTGGATACAACGA
>SXGT01111813.1_pt1 | contig 10287 bp, 2 predicted proteins | sample 3176221 | NCBI WGS metagenome assembly SXGT01 (sample SAMN11356862, study PRJNA531348) | freshwater metagenome | isolation source: freshwater sample F1-120 | place: China: Fuxian Lake, Yuxi | collected 2017-12-25
AGAGAGGTGAAACCACCGGATTTTGATCCCTATACAGATTTAATGCTGGGAACCATCGACGCTGAACAATTACTGAAGTCGGTAGTTGCACCGGTTGATGAACGCACGGTCGCGCAGAAATTCATGGAGAACTTTCGCATTCGCAGCGTCGTGATGTCGGTGGGTCTTAACGAGGACCTGAATCCGGTTGTGAAAGGTGAAGTTGAACAGTGGTTGAAAAAGCGCCTCGCTGGTGAATTCGGTAACGCAGCGAAATCAGCAGTCACCATTATCAAGAGGGCTCCTGAGAAAAAAGTCATTGAAAAGGTTCCCAAGGATTGGATGGAGTGGGCTATTCAGCATCAGAATCTTGCCGGGCAAATCTTGCTCGCCATGACGATTCTCGCTGGAGTTTTCCTGTGGCAATTGCTCGCCAAGATCTTTGGTACCTCTGGTGCTGCCGCGGGCGACCTCGATATGGGAGCCGGCGAAACTTCCGAAGATGCGAGCGACTTTGCCTCCTTAGCTGAAGCCGCGAAGGAAATACAAGCAGAGCAAGAACAAGATGATCAGCTGGCGCGTGATCAAGACGAAAAAGATCGTTTTCGAACTGGTCGTGATATTGAATCGCTTGGTGAACGCTTGCGAGAACTTCTTCCGAAAATGGCGGGCAGTCTCGAAGAAGTCATTCGTCAATGGTGTAATATGGGCGATCCTGGTCGTTTGCGTTTGGTTTGCTTCGCTGAGATCGCATTTCGCGACTCCGGCAAACTTCCTATTCCTGTAGATGCATTGCCTGAGGTGCAAAAGGTATTCGCGCGCATGCCGGAGCTCGACATTGTTGAAAAGCGCGATGCCCTTGAGAAAGCCTACTGGGATTTGCTGTCCACGCTGAACCTGGGTTCGGATTCACTCAGGCAGCCGTTTTCGTACGTTGAGAATGTGGGACTTACCACGATTCGTAAAGTGCTGATAGACCAAAATCCGCGCCTAAGAACTTTGGTGTCGCTCTATATGACCAAAGACATGCGTGACCGCTTCATCAAATCGTTGAGTCCTGAGGGAAAGAAGGAGTTACTCGTTCAAGCCGGACAATTGACCGAGATCCAGTCTGAGGAGCTCGAGACAATGGATCGCAATCTCATGGGGCGGATTAAACCGACAGTCGGCCACGAAATTGTTTCGCTCGGCATGGCTCTGAATAAAATCGTCGAGAGTCTCAGTATCATCGAAGAAATCACGCTCCTGGCCGATATTCAAACTCCGGGAATTGAGGAGTTCAAGCGCGGTCGACCGTCGCTCGCATTTCTTGGCGAGTGGCCTGATGATCAGCTTAAAATGTTAATGATGGGGTTAACACCCGATGAATTGGTTTCGTACCTACGTGTTCGCATGGATTTGAAAGACCGTATGCTCGGCCTTGCGTCGATGATGGTCGCTGAGATTGCTAAAGAAGAACTGCAAACACCGGATAAACAGCCGGCAGCGGAGACAGAAAAAGCCATCGAGTTCTTCTCGCAACGATTGAAGGCGATGGTGGAGCAGGGTGATCTCAATCTAGTAGATGTTTTCGGCCCGTTGCCGGGTGATGCCGGAGTGCATGTTCTTGAGACGAATGACAACGACGGGGCAAATGGTGGCAAACAGGTTGCGTAATACCCGGAATACCATAGGCACTGGCTTAGCGGGCACTTGCTTTGTAGTCCTGCTACTCTCGTTCGTTGGCGAAGCACGGGCATTCACAGCCAGTGACTATCGGTGGGGAGTCTCTGCAGGCTATGGTGGAACCGGTATTTCGAGCACTCAACCATTGAGTAACGGAGCGATCGGAACGGTGCAACGTTCTGATGGTCCTGTGGTTGCCTCGGTTTTTGTCGAGACTCTTTTGAGTGATTACTTTGGACTCGCATTTGAGCATTCGCGTGGCGTGAATTTCGTGCCTTTTTCGGCAGGAGTTTCGTTCACCGGTTTTGTGTCACGCTGGTATTTCTTGGAACCAGCCCCGGCGATGTCCGCCGCACCTTCCGGTAGCACGATCTTAATCAAGAGATTCGTGCCCTTTTATGGGATCGCTGTTGGCCTGGCACAAGCAGATATTCAGCGCGACGTGAACGATGGTGCCCCCACGGTCAGTGGCTCCGGCATGTTTTTCGGTATGCGTCTTGGCGCCGATTACCCAACGAAACTCGGGCAGGGGATTCGACCTGAACTTGTCGTCTCGACAACACAGTACTCCTCAATGTTCGCGACGGCAAAAACGGCCTATCCAGCGCCTCTCATTCAAGAGTTCTCACTGCAGTGCGCGTGGTATTTCAATTTTTAAGTGACTCCAAATAGTGATTGGCACCAGTCCTGCGAAGTCATTCAAAATTTGTTGGAAATCTATTTCTGAGCGTCAACCAGGATACTGGCATCGAAGAGCTTGAATGTCGTCATAGCTCCCGGGGTTACAAGCGGTAAAAAGCGGTCGCCGTTTGTGAGTGTGAGAGTCGAGGGCGAGCGAGTCAGGGTCTTGAGCGGTGAACTGAAGGTCAAACTCGAGCCGGCGATCGGCGTGAGGCTCAAAATATCTTGATCGTCGGTACCAGCGGAGACGAGATCAACAGTGATGGAGTTTGGCGCCGCGACCGAGGCGACCGCCTGAAAGGCAAATATGGGATTCGAGAACGAAGCAGTGTCGATTCGCGTACGTTCGTTGTCTTGAGCGATCGTTGAAGTGCCTGATAGGCCAAAACCGATGCGGAACGGAATCCGTAATTTCGTGATTTGTTTGAGTGTGAGCCACAATCCGGCTTTGTACAGCTTCACACTACCGCTTGCGCAGTTGAACTCGCAGCGAATACTGATGGCGAAATTTAGACCTTCAGTCGTTGAATCGAATGAGGTTGTACCTTCGGCAAACGGCGCGCGAATCATGGCGATCGCGGAATTACTCATATAGCCCTGCGTTCCCAAGACGACTTCTCCAGTGGACTCCTTGATGAGTGCCACAGAACCAATGACACCGTTATCAGTCGCGACGAGTGTTTCCAGCTCCCAAGGACTGGTATCGGCGAGCTTGGAGTATTTCGCAGTTTCACGTTTATAGAGCGAACTTGAGTTGGGTGCTGTGAAGACAGTTGCCGTCGTGGTTTCAATCGCGGCGGCGACGTCACCCGAGGATGTGCCGCTCAGTGAGGCCAGAAGGGGAAGATACAGGCGTGTGCGTGATGCACCAATTTGGGTGATTAGTATGCGCGCCGAGTGCACTTGCAGTTGGGCATTGGCAGTGGTGCCTGGCAATTGCAAACGATAGTCACTGGCTCCTGCGTTGGGCGTGAATAAAACACGCGTTCGGAAAGGTAAATTGGTTCCCGCAGCCACGGCAAGGGTCGCGATCGTGGCGTTGGAGGTGTCGAGTAGCGAGACCACGGCGGGACTCGAGTCGGTATTGGTCACGTTAAGTTCGAGTGCAAAGGTAACCGTGCCATCATAGTAGGCGGTGTCGAGGGTCGTACGCGTACGCTCGAATGTAATAGGGGTGGTTTGCGAACTTAGGCCCTGATCGGTGAGCTCGATCGGCACCTGAATATTCATAATGACCTGCGCGGTCGCATTGGCCTCGTTCGAGTCAGGTAGCGTTTCGCCTGAGGCGGTGATGGCATTGACCACATAGTAATATTGAATGCCATGTTCGACTGTTGAATCGATATGAGAGGTTGATGCAAGGCCAGTAGCGATCACTCCGTAAGGCCCACCGACATTCACCCCGCGGCGAAGAGTGTAAGAGGCCGCACCACCAACAGCGGTCCATGAAAGGTCGATCGTGTTGGTGCCGAGCGAGGCCGCCAGCCCCGCAGCGCCCGAGTTCGTTGAGACCGAGGCGACGTTGGATAAAGCCGATTCCACGCCTGAGGTATTGACAGCGGTCACGGTGTAAAAATATGTAGCAGCCGCCGCCACTGTCGAATCGGTTGCAATCGTTGGCATGTAAAAGACATTAGTGGTGATCGTATTCAAGAGAGCAAACGACCCGGGAAGACCGGTTGCGCTGCGATAGATACGATAAGCCGAGGCATTGGGAATCAAGCTCCACACAAGATTGACGGACGTCGGAGCGGTTGCATAAGCGATCAGCTGCGTGGGTGTAAGGGGCGCATTGCCGAGAGTGACGGCCGGATTGCTATTTGAGGATACCGCCATCGGAATCTGCCGGCCAACGTCAGTGTAGGGTTGGTAGCGATAGAAATAGCCTACGCCAGGGACCGCAGTGTTGTCTGTGTATGGACTAGACTCAGGCCCAACCGTAAGATGTTCGAAATTGACTCCATCAACTGATCGGAGAAGGTCGTAGGCCGTCGCGCCTGCTATTGGCGCCCAGGAAATCTCAAGGACAGTGTTGTTGACGACAGCAACGGTTGGCGCCGCCGGAGTTGCTGCCGTGGTCACTGCGATTTCGGGAGATTGTGCCGACTCGAGTAGACCGTTTACTGCGGCAACTGTGAAATAGTAAGTGGTGTCGGAGCTCAGAGAACTAATCACCACGTTGTTATTTGAGGCGATCGGGATGACCAGAGCGGGTGTGAAGCCGCTTCCGCTTGTCGTAGAGATATAAACCATGTAGCCGGTGGCGCCAGTAATGAACGACCAGGAAAGTGAGATATCGGTACCGGTTGAGTTACCCACGACAGTAAGGCCGTTGGGAATCAAGGGCGTAATTCCTGGAGTCACGCCGCTGCTCATCGGAGAGGTTGTCTGTGCGCCAGTGGCAAAAACCGCCGTGACCGTGTAGAAGTAGAGTGTACCGTTGACAACAGTGGCGTCGCTCAGAGGGCAACCGGTGGCGCCAGTGACGATGGGTGCGAAGTTGACGCCGTCAGTGCTGCGTTTAATCGTGTACGAAATCGCGCCGGTCACTGGTTGCCAGCAGACTTCGGCGCTATTGCTGCCAATCTTCAGTGAAGGCGCAAAAGGATAGTCATAGGTGGTTCCGCTAACAGCGGTCGATTTGGCCGATTCCGTACCTGAAACAATAGATGCGACCTTGAAGTAGTAAGTTACGCCTGAAAGCATACCTGATGCCGCTAGTGCTGTATTGGTTGAGGTGGTCGAAACCAAGATATAGGTTCCGCCGATTGAGCCGCTTTTATAGACCTTGTACTGTGTGGCGTTTGGTACCATAGCCCAAGTGAGTGAAAGCGAGCTGCTTGTGGAGTTGGTAACCGTTAACCCAGTAGGCACCGTGGAACCGGTTCGCATGGCACTGGTGCCAACCGAGGGTTCACCGAAAGTCGCGTCGGCGAACCCGGCATCGACGTAATAAAAATATCCGGTTGCGGCGAGAGCCGTGGAGTCGACAAACGAGTTCGTCGCTGGCGAACCAATGAGCGTGGATGTTCCGCCAAGAGTGGTCGAGCGGTAAACACGGTAGTTCGCGGCTCCGCCAACACTAGTCCACGTCAATGAAATACTCGCGGCTCCGGGAGTCGCACTCAAAACCACAGGGAAACCATGGCGATAAGGTGCAGACGTGACCGGCGTGGTTTCAAACGAGCCCCATTGTGCAGTCACCTGGTAATACCATAAACCAACAGGTGCCGAGGTGTCGGTGAATGTATTGGTATTGATGTTACTCGGAGTCGAGCCAATGTAGATGTAGGGTCCGCCGATTGAACTCGAACGATAGATGTTGAAGCGATTGAAATTTCCCGGCGCGGACCAAAAGAGCTGTGGAACCCGGGTGGGATCCATGAGCACAATGAGATTGCTGGGTGCATTCGGATTTGTGTCGGGAGTAGCGCTGGCCTGAAGGGTTGGATAGCCAACAGCGCCGTTGGCGAAATGGGCTTGAATATAATAGAAGTAGGTTTTTCCTAGAAACACATTTACGCCGTCGACGGCATCGTCGTAAGAGTTGGTGCCGTAGTTACTTTCGAGCTGCACATAGGGCCCGCCCGAACGTGTGGCCCGGTAAATCGCATAGCCGCTTGCGCTATTGACCACCGGCCAAGAGAGATTGATGAGCGTTGCGCCCGCACGCGCAGTGAGTTGCGGCGGTGGAATAGCAGCGATTCCGACTTCGTTGGAGTTCGGTGATTCATCAGCATTCCAGGTGCCGACAACGGTATAAAAATTGGAGCCATTGACGCCGTTGGAGAGTCCGGGACACTCGACGCGACTATTGGTGCCGACGGGTAGATTCAGGTAGGTGTATTCAGCGCCGGGAATGTCGGATCGGCGCAGGTTGAATCCGTCATAGTATTGAGGCGAGCTCCACGTTAGCACTACGCCAGTGCCGTCACCACACGGTCCTCCTTGATTAAGGGCCGCCATCGTCAAAGTTGTCGGTGCCGGTCCGGTATTCAGGGGTGTGGCGTTGGCTTCGCTGGATTGAATGGCGTTGCCCCAAGGATTCACGCCACGAATGACGTAGTAATAAACAGTGCCATTGCTAAGAGTCGTGTCGATGTAATTTTTGGTAACGAGACCTGTTTTAATGACCGTGTACGGTCCGCCGCTCTGCTGGGCGCGGAGCACGGCATAGGTGCTGTCTGAACTGAAGCCGACCCAATCAAGTTTGATTTCATTTCTACCAGGCGTCGCCGTTAAACTTGTCGCTGTCGCCGGTGTTGTGACTGAAACCAGTTTGCTGACTTCAGCAGTGTCGAGGCTGGTTCCGGTCGAATTAGTCGCAGCGACAACATAATAATAGGTTGTATTATTAGAGACAGTGCGATCGGTAAAGGACGCTCCCCATAAAAGTGCGGAAATAGCCGTGTACGGTCCTGATGATCGCAGAGAACGTTTCACAAGGTATTGCGGTAGCGGGTTAGCAGTAGAGTCCGGTGTCCAGCCGATGAGTACTGAGCCGTCAGGATTCAAAGTCGCAGAGGGGTTGGTTGCGCCAATGTTACTGTGTACGTAGGTCAAGAGATAATTACAAATTGATTGATTGCCAATCGAATCGAAAGTTCTTCCATAAACAGTGGTAGTTTGATTCAAGTACGGCGTCACGGCAACGCCGGTAGAGGTAAATGCAGCAGGTAGACCCGTGCCGATTTGCGTCGCGCAGGATGGATTGGAGTAGTAGCCGATCAGCGTGGCCGGTAGGAGACTGCTACTTGATCCCAAAGCGCCCGTCAAAGTGGTGGTTTGAGTATAAGATGGACTAGCGGGATTGGCAGCCGATAGGATCGGTTTGCCAGGTGGTCTTGACTCATGGATGTAGTCGGACATGGAGGTACAACCGCTGTAGTTTCCGGCGGCATCAAAGCTTCGCGCATGTAGATTTGTGAGAGCATTGGCCGGAACGTTGGCTGTGATGCCGGTGCCCACGAAGTCGCCGACCGTTCCGGACCCCAAAGTATTGATGCATAGAAAACTGTCGTAAACAACAATCGACGTTGGTGGCAGCACCTTGAGTGGATCAATCGTGATCGTGCCTTTGACTATAGGTGAAGTTGAACTGTTGTTGGGCGAAAGCGGCAATACCGATACGAGGGCGGGGTTCAAGGGAGCGACGTCATCGTGTGTGTATTGTGTCAATAGTGTGCAAGCTGAGTCGTTACCATAGACGTCGGTCGACAAACCATAGATTGATGAGGTGGCTCGTTGGGGCAGGGTGACTTGTAAACCGGCAGTAATGAACTGAGCGCGCGGCCCATGAGCCAGTAGACTACTGCAGGTGTTGTTGGAATATAGACGTATGATGGAAACGGTTGTCGCTGCAGTACCAACGATCGTCGGACGGTAACTGACTCTCGATGGCGAAGCCGGAATAGACATCTGAAATCCGGGATTGGGTGCCGGTAACGTCGAGTGTGCATAACTGGTGATCTCGGTACAGGCGCCAATATTTCCCATGATATCGATTGGCTGGGCGAACACTCGGGTGATGGCGTTGCCTGGCAATGTGATCAGAATACCGCTCGCAGCGAAGTCAGGCCCCGTTCCCGTGCCAACGGAGACCGTACATTGATCATCCGTATAGAAATTGAGAATGGCTGTTCCAGTTGCAATACCGCCGGAAATGAGCGGTGTGGTTGATTGATTATTGGGTGAAATCGGATCAGTCGTGCCGAAGGCGGGCGGCTCAGGTGGAATCGTGTTATGCCAATAAGATGAAAAGTAGGTACAGGTGGAGCTATTACCAGCGCCATCGATCGCGGCGGCATAAAGCGAAATCGTAGCGTTTGGCGTGGCCGACGCGCGTACACCGGTGGCTTCAAACGCTGCTTTGCTATCGGCACCGATTTGCTGAATGCAGGCGGCGTCTTTGAATAAGCGCACCGAGGCTGTATCGCTTGAAGACAGACCACGAATCAAAGGATAGATCGTGGCATTGGTTGGCGACGCGGGTGTGGCATCAATAAAGGTTGGTGCTGCCGGTGCGACGGTATCGTGGATGTAGGTATTTAAGTAATTACAGACCGAAGGATTGTTGTCGGCATCGTAAGCGATTCCATAAAGCGGAGTGGCGGTGTTGCCCGTGACCGACGTTTGCAGACCTGTAGATGTAAATAAAGAAGATGTACCATTACCAATCACGGTGCTGCAGGCCGGATCGCTAAAGATCTTGATATTGACACTGTCTGCAGACGCGGTGCCGGTGACAATCGGTGTAAGTGAGGAGTTGTTTGGACTCAATGGTGTTAAAGTAGCGAAGACTGGCGGCGGTGGACCTATTTGCGTGTGAATATAGGTGCCAAGTAGGGTACACGCAGAGGCTTTGCCAAAGGGTTCAATACTCTTACCATAAAGTGAGCTAACGGTGTTGGGCGGCAGAGCCACTTGAATGCCGATTGCAGGAAAATTTCCACTAACATCGGCGCCGACTTGGTGACTACAGGAGGAATCATCAAAGATCTGTACGGTTGAGGTAATGCCGGAAGTGACGCCGTAGATCGCAGGTGTGTGGGATACTCTCGACGGCGAGGCCGGGCTTGTTGAGGTTAAAGTCGGCGGCAGCGGGGCATCGTAGATTGCCTGGTATTTGGCGAAAAGTGAACACTCCGGGAAACCGACTATTTTGTAATAGATCGAAGTTGCCGTAGAGCTCGGCACCTTGAGTTCGATGCCCGTGGTTTTGAGAAATCCAAAGAGCCCCTGGCCGGCCGCCGTGCCGCTGCAATCATCATTGATGAAGAAACGCACGAGTGAACTGTCGGTGCCGCCCGCACGCGAAACATCACCTTTTGCGAGAAGGGTAGCGGTGGTGGTGTCGTAGGCCGTTAAAATGAGTGAGGTCGAACTCGCGGATGTCGTCGCCGCTGGATTTCTTGCCCCCTGAAGGCAGGAACTCAAAACTGTGCAGGCGACAGCGCCCTTCAAAGCGAGTCTAGAAACAAGCTGAGCACTGCGGGATATTTTCTGTAGTTTGTTGGCTGTGGCATTTGCATTCATATCAATGCCCCAGCCAAACGCGGACGGTGTTACCAGTACTTTCAAAAGTTAAGATATCGGTGGCGCCGTCGGCATTGACATCGCCGGTGCTGATACCACTGAGATTGGCATCGGTCGAGATCGTGACTTGTGAGTTGAATTGCCCGGTGCCGGAGCCGGGCAGCAAGGTCATCTGTAGAGTTGCGCCGTTGGCGACGGCGAGATCTAGCTTGCTGTCACCGTTCCAGTCACCGATGGTAAGGCCGCTCAATGTCGCACCGGCAGAAAAATCGCTCTTTGGTTTGAAGGAGCCATCACTATTGGCGATCAGAACCCCAATGGAACTGTCGGCCGAATTTGCGGTGATAAGATCGATATAGCCATCGGCGTTGACATCACCCTCGACCAGAGCGAAAGGACTGAGGCCTGGAAAGTACTCGACTCTTGTCTGCAGAGTACCAGTACTGTTGCCGAGTAGTATGCTGACGGTGTTTGACGATTGATTCGCGGTAGCGATATCGATGCGTCGATCGCCGGAAAGATCGGCGGCGATGATCGCGACGGGCCCGCTATCGGTAGCGTAATCGACCTTGGCGGCAAAACTTCCATCGCCGTTTCCGCGAAGAACACTGACGGTTGAACTTGCGGTATTGGCGACGAATAGATCCAGGTAGCCGTCAGCGTTAAGATCCTGTATGGCGATGTCGCTGGGTGATGAGCCGACGCCGTAACTGACAAAGGCCTGAAAAGTGCCGTCGCCGTTCCCAAGGTATACGCGAATCGTGCCTGATCCGCGATTGGCGACAACCAAGTCCTTTTTGCCGTCTCTATTGAAGTCGCTGACCTTAACCGCGGTCGGATTATTCGCAGTCGGCAGCGTTCCCAGCACCGAGAAAAAGCCGTAACCGTTACCCTTGAGAATGCTCACGGAGTTTCCGCCTGAATTGA
>SXGT01517011.1_pt1 | contig 10287 bp, 8 predicted proteins | sample 3176221 | NCBI WGS metagenome assembly SXGT01 (sample SAMN11356862, study PRJNA531348) | freshwater metagenome | isolation source: freshwater sample F1-120 | place: China: Fuxian Lake, Yuxi | collected 2017-12-25
CGGGTGCGCGTCGCAGCGCCGGGGCGACCCCGGCCGGAGAGCATCGCCCCGGCCGCCGCGGGGCGCGCCGGACCCCGCTCGCTTCGGGACGGTCGCGGCGACCCGCCCTACGGACTCGGCTTGCGGGACCCGCGCCGCAGCTCCACCGCCGGGTGCGACGCCACCACCGCGCCGAGCTCCGCCAACGCCGCGGTGAGCTCGGCCCGGTCGAACCACGCCGCGCCCACGCTCCCGTCGGCCCAACGTTCGACGCCGTCGTACTCCCAGTTCAGGAACATCCCGCACGAAGGCACCGCCGCCATCACCCGGCCGTTGCGACGGATCTCGGCGGCCGACATCGCCCACCGCCCCTCTGCCCACCCGGCCTGCCCGCTCGACCCGTCGCCGCCGTTGGCGATGTTGAGCCCGTTGATGACGCCGAGATCGAGCTGCGCGGCCCGCGCCGCCGTCTCGGCGGCGAACGCTTCGACGTCGCCGTCGAGCGCCTTGTACTGGTTCACGACCGCGTCGACGTGCAGGTAGCGGCCGCCCGCCGGTTCGGGCATCGCCGTGGCCCGCTCCCGGACGAAGGTCATCAGGCCCGGGAACCGCGCCTTGCTCCGACGCGCCATCTCGTCCAGCTCGGCCGCGGTGGGGTCGTGCCCCTCGAAGTTGGCGATGTCGTCGAGCAACATGTGGCCGACCAGCGTGCCGTCGGCGATCCACGGCGCGAGCACCGCCGGCTCCCACCGTTCGAGCTGCGTGGTCCACGCGGCCAGGTCGAAGTCGCCGTCGTGCGTGTAGCGGGGGTGGTCGCCCACCAGCCGCAAGCTCACGCGCACCCCGGCCGCCTTGGCCATCGGAAACAACGTCGACACCGCGTAGACCGGGTCGGTCGTCGCCGTCTGCACCACGCCGACGCGGAGGCGGTCGCGCACCGCAGGGAGCGCGGCGGGCGTGAGGAAGCCGTTGAGGCCCCAGTAGCCGTAGGGCATCGGCGTGGCCGCCGGGGGAGGCGGCGCGGCGGCCGGCACGGGGCTGGTCGCGCACGCCAACGCGCACCAGGCGAGGATCACCGGGGGCCGTAGCCGCGCGGGTTGGCCTCGGTCCACCGCCAGGCCGACTCCACCATCGCGTCGAGGCCGCCTGCGGCCACAAACCCCGTGGCCTCCCGGAACCGCGACGGGTCGGCGGTCGCGCGGGCCATGTCCCCGTCGCGGCGCGGACCGTCGTGAGCGGGGACCGCGCGTCCGGTCACGCGGAGGCAGGCAGAGAGGACCTCGCGGACGCTGTGCGGGCGCCCGGTCCCGACGTTGTAGACCGCGTGGACCCCCGGCGTGAGGGCGTCCAAGGCGAGGCGGTGTGCGCGGCCCAGGTCGTCGATGTGGATGAAGTCGCGGAGGCACGTGCCGTCGGGGGTGGGCCAGTCCGTCCCGAAGACGGTGAGGGCCCGGCCGCCGGGGAGGAGCGCCGCCAGCGCCCGGGGCACCAGCGCGGCCGCGTCCTCGTGGGGCTGGCCGATGCGGCCCGACGTGTGGGCGCCCACGGGGTTGAAGTAGCGGAGCGACACCGCCGCCCACCCGCGCCGGGCGCACATCCAGTGCAACATCTGCTCGCCGTGCGCCTTGGTGAGCCCGTAGGGGCTCTCGGGGGAGAGGGCGGCGTCCTCGGTGATCGGTGCGTCGGGCTGCGGGCCGTAGACCGCGGCGCTGGAGCTGTACACGATGCGACGGACGCCGGCGTGCTCCATCGCCTCGAGGAAGGTGCAGAGCGCCCCGACGTTGTTGCGGAAGTAGAGCTCGGGCGCGGCCATCGACTCGGGCACGGCCTTCTTGGCCGCCAGGTGCAGGACCGCGTCGACCCCCTCGAGCGCCGGCACGACGCGCCCCAGGTCGGCCAGGTCGGCGTGGACGAACCGGGCCGCCCGCCCCGCGAGCTCGGCCACCCGGACCAGCGCCAGCGGGTGTCCCGCGCTCAGGTCGTCGAGCACGACGACCTCGTGGCCCTGGAGCAGCAGGTCGAGGACGACGTGGGAACCGATGTACCCGGCCCCGCCGGTGACCAGGAGCCGCGCCACGCTCAGATCGCCGATTCGGGGACGAAGAGCTTGTCGCCCGCGCGCAGCGTGACGTCGGGCGACTTGCCCGACAAGACCCGCCGCAGGTTCACGCGGATGCGCTCTTCGCCACGCAGCACGTACACCCCGCCGAGCGCCGCGACGGGCAAGGCGCCACCGGTGCCGGCGATGGCCTGGGTGACGGTGAGACCCTCGCGGAACGGCACCTCGCCGGGCTTGGCGACCGAGCCCATGACCGTGACCATGCTCTGCGGGACGAAGACGATGTCGCCGCCGCGCAGGGTGACCGTGTCGGTGCCGGCGGTGAGGAGCTGGTCGTACGGCACGACGACCGACGCGCTCTGTTCGCCGTGGTGGGTGATGCGCACCTCGCCGACGCCGGTGGTGCTGACCCCGCCCGCTTCGCTGAGGATCGCCATCACCGTGGTGGGGCCGCGCAAGTAGTAGAGGCCCGGCTTGGCGACCGCCCCGAGCACCTGCACCGGCTGGCTGCGGAAGCTCGACACCGACACCGTCAGGTTGGGGTTGCGGAGGTAGCCCTCGGTGAGCCGCGCCCGCAAGAGCTCGGTGACCGCCGGCGGGGCCAGGCCGCCCACCTGCACCCGGCCGATGAGCGGGAAGTCGAGGCCGCCGCTGGCGTCGACCGGGAAGGCGCCGCTGAGCCCCGGCTCGCCGTACACCTGCACGTTGACGGTGTCCCCGGGGCCGACGGTGTACGCCGTGTCGGCCGGCGGCGCCGTGGCCGGTGCCGCGGGGACGACCTCGGGCGCCTGCGCACGCGCCGGTCCCGTGAAGATCGACACGACGAAGAGCAGGGTGGCGAACATCGAGCGCTGGAACGTTATCACGCGCCGCCGCCTTCCCCGAGGCGCGTGCGGTACAGCGCCAGGTAGGCCGCCGCCATCGTCGCGGCCGAGACCCGGGCCTCCGCCCGCTCCCGCCCGGCGGCGCCCAGCCGGGCGGCCAGCGCGCGGTCGACGGCGACCTCGGCCAGGGCCGTGGCGAGCGCCGCGGCGTCCTCGGGCGGCACGAGCCGCCCGCACCCGGGGGTCACCAGCTCGGGCACACAGCCGACCGCGGTCGCGACCACCGCCGTCCCCGCCGCCATGGCCTCCATGACCACCAGGGGGTTCCCCTCCCACGACGACGGCAGCACCAGGGCGTCGGCGGCACCGCAGAGCCGCGGGACGTCGGCCCGCACCCCGAGGAAGTGCACCCGCGCGGCGAGGCCCGCCGCGGTGGCCTGGTCGGCGAGGGCGGGCTGCAGCGCGCCGGTGCCCGCCACCAGCAGGTGCGCGTGGGCGAGGCGCGGATCGGCGAGCGCCCGCAGGAGGAGCGCGTGGTTCTTCTGGGGGGTGAGCCGGCCCACGACGAGCAGCCACGGCGCGGTGGGCGGGAGCCCCAGCTCGGCGCCGACCGACGCCCGCGCCCCGGGGGGCGGCACGACCGTACCGAGGTCGATGCCGTTGGCGATGGTGGCGGCGGGGGCCCGACCGTACACGCGCACGATGCTCTCCGCCACGGCGGCCCCGATCGCGACCGGCGCCACCCCGAGCCGGAACGCGGCGTGGTGCACCCGGCGCGAGTGCGCTTCCAGCTCGTGCTCCGCGAGGTTGTGGAGGGTGTGGACCACGGACGTGCGCGGGGCGACGGGCCACGCGGGGAGCACGTACTTGAGCACGTGCAGGTGCGTGTGGAGCACGTCGGGGCGTGTTCGCCGGAGCGTGCGCGCCAGGGCCGGCACCATCCGGAGGTCGAGCCCGGGGCGCTTGCCGAGGTGGTGCACCGGCACCCCCGCGTCGCGGAGGGCCGCTTCGATCCAGGTGCCCGCCGGCGGAAAGAGGGCCACCACGTCGGCCTCGTGGCCGAGCCGCCGCAGCTCGATGGCCAGGAGCGCCGCCATGCGCTCGGCGCCACCGACGTCCAGAGACGGGACGAGCTGGGTGATGCGCACTACACCCGCCTCAGCTCGCGCAGGTCGGTGGGCGCCCACGCCCCGGTGACCCGGCCGAGCCCGAGGAAGACCCCGGCGCCGAGCGCGACCAGGAGCAGCACCGGCGCCTGCGGCAGCACCCGAAGCACCCCCGCCATGGCCGCCGCGGGGCCGGCCACCCGAAGGAGCGCGGGTCCGAACCGCAGCCCGGGCACCAGCGGGGCGACGTGGAGCTGCAACCAGCCCGCCAGCAGCGCCTCGGTGGCCAGCGTGGTGGCGGCGGCGCCCGCCGCGCCGTACCGCGGCAGGACGTACACGTTCGCCGCCACGTTGAGGACGGCGGCGAGCATCACGCCGCGGGTGCGCGCGCCCTGGTGGTCGAGCGCGGTGAGTGTCATCCCGGTGGCGTTGTTCAGGAACCGCAACGGCAGGACGGGTGCGAGGATGGCGAACGGGAGCGCCGCGGCCGCATACGGCGCGCCGCCCATGAGCACCATCAGCGGCTCGGCGAGGAGGACCCCGCCCACGGCCGCGGGCACGCTCAGCGCGAGGAGCACCCGCGCGGCGAACTCGAGGTCCCGCCGGGCGGCGGCGGGGTCGCCGAGGTGGCGCGCCATTCGCGGATACAACCCGTTGGACAAGGTCTCCGCCACGATCGGGAACAACGTCAGGAGCAGGACGGCCGCCCGGAAGAGGCCGGCTTCGGTCTCCGACGAAAAGAGCGCCAGGAGCACCACGCTCGAGGTCAGGTAGATGCTGCCGAAGAGGGCGTTCAGCCCGAAGGGGACGCTGTCGGCGAGCAGGCGTCGCACGTCGGGCAAGGCGACCGTGGGCGCGCCGAGGTTCGGCAGCCGCCGCCACACCCACCCGACCGCGACCAGCGTCACGAGCCCGTCGAGCACCTGCGCGACGAAGACGGCACGAAGGTCGAACCCGGCCGCCAGGAGCCCCGCCGCGGTCACCACGAGCGTGGCCCGCCCGAGCGCGCTCGGCCGCGTGGCGAGCGACATCCGCCCGATCGCGTGGAAGTAGCTGGTGGGGATCGACGCCATCGCCTGCAGGCCCAGCGCCAGCGCGGCGAGGCCGGCCCCGGTGACGACGAGCGGGCGCCCGTCGACCCCGAACGCCCACCCCAGGACGGCGACGGCCGACACGACGGCCAGGCCCGCCGACGCGGCGAGGCCGGCCCCGACCCAACGGGGCGCGCTCTCCGGGGCGCGGGCCAACTCCCGCTTCAGGAGCCGGTCCATCCCCATGGTCGCGAGGAAGCCCAGGAGGCCGACCAGCGTGGTGATGTACGCAAAGACGCCGAAGCCCTCGACGCCGACGGTGCGCATCACGAGCACGTTGACCGCGGCGCCCGCGCCCATGCGGAACGCCTGGACGAGCCCGAGCGCGACGAGGTTCCCGCCCGGTCGAGCGTTGCGCTCAGTCAAGCGGGGCCTTCCGCGCCTGGTGGGCCACGGCCAGGAGCACGCCGAGCATCAGGTAGAACATCGCGAAGGTCAAGAGGCCGAGCGTGGCCGCCATCAGCGCGACGGCGCCGATGCCGAGGCCCGCCCCCAGGACCCGCGCGCGGGCTTGTTCGTTGCGCGCCGCACCCCAGGCGAACCACACCGTGACGACGATGGCGACCCCGAAGAGGGCCAGCGGCACCAGGCCGAGGAGCCCTTGTTCGCCCGCGGTCTCCAGGTAGGTGTTGTGCGCGGGCCGGAACTTGCCCTCCGGCGAGAGGTAGCCGGTGGCCTTGCCGAACGAGCCCGGTCCCGAGCCCATCGCCCAGTGATCGCGGAACAGGTCCAGGCCCTGCTTCAACAGCACCGTTCGTTCGTCCAGGCTCGCGTCGTCCACGCCGCCCTGGCCGCCGGCGCGCCCCACCAGGGCGCCGAAGCGGTCGAACATCGCGTCGAGGTCGAGCATCAGCGGCGCGCCGATCGCCCCCGCGAGGCCGATGGCGGCGAGCTCCCCGCGGCGCGACCGCAAGATCCACAGGACGCCGGGCACCACGAAGACCGAGCACAACAGCGCCGCGCGCGACTCGGTCTGCAACACCGAGAGCGGCGCCAGGCCGAGGAGCGAGAGCCGCAAGCCGCTTCCCGCCCATCCGGGCTCGTCGGCGAGGCCGCCCAACAAGAGCGGCGTCAGGAGCATCACCATCGTCGCCCACTCGTTCGGGTCGCCCATCGTGCCGGTGCCGCGCGCGGCTTCGCCGGCGCCGCCCCCCGCGCTGACCACCGCGATGACGAGGACGAGCACGAAGAACGCCGCCATGAACTTGTACAAGCCCCGGAGGGGCTGCTCCGCGAGCATCGTGTAGGTGAGCGCGACCATCGCGTTCATCATCAACAGGCCGAAGATGACGAACTTCGCGACCTTCATCGCGTTGGCGTGGGTGGCGCTCACCAGGGCGGCGAGCGCCATCGCCAACATCGCGGTGAGGACCGGGTGCCACCGGAGCGGCCGTTCGCGGGTGAGCGCGGTGTAGGCCGCCCACATCGCCATCGAGCCGCCGACCGCGAGCTTGGAGGCGGTGACCGGAAAGTCGGCGACCTTGGCGCCGGTGAGGCCCGCCTTGTCGAAGATCATCGCCATGAAGCTGAACGCCACGAGCACCGGGGGCCAACGCAATGAGACGGTGGTGACCAGGACCGCCACGAGCGCGACCGCCGCCGCGGGGGGGCTGAGGGTGACCAGCCCACCGAGGCCGAGGCCGAGCGCGACGGGCAGCACCAGGGGCCGCACCGCCTCGCCGGTGGTGCTCACGCCGGGCCGCCCCGCACGGTGCGCGGCCGGTCGCTGTAGTACTTGTTGCCGTAGCCCGGGTCGCCGGGCCGCCGGGGCACGTCGTTGAGCAGCACGCCGAGCACGTTGGCGCCGCCCTGCTGGAGGCCTTGCAGCGTCTGGTGGACCAGGCGCCCCGGGGCCTTCCCGGCGCGGACGACCAGGATGGCGCCTTCGCACACCCGCGCCAGCGACACCGCGTCGGCGACGAGGCCCGCGGGCGGCGTGTCGAGCAGCACGATGTCGTACTGGGCGCTGAGCCGGTCGAGCACCCGCTCGAGCTCCGGGGCCGACACGAACTCGTTCGGGTAGTCCACGCGCTCGCCACAGCGCATGAGGTCCAAGCGCGGGATGGGCGTGCGGATCGTGCAGTGGTGCAGCTCGTCCTCGTGGATCATCGCGTCGGAGAGGCCCGGCGCCTCCTCGACCCCGAAGACCTTGTGCAGCCGCGGCAGGCGCAGGTCGGCGTCGATGAGGAGCACGCGCCGACCGAGCTGCGCGTAGGCCACCGCGATGCCGAGCGCGCACAGGCTCTTGCCTTCGCCTTCGATACAACTGGTGATGACGATGCGCCGCCCCTTGGCGGGCCCCGCCACCTCGAGCACCGCGCGCAGCGAGCGGAACGCTTCGGCCGCGAACGACCGCGGGTGTTCGAAGGTGTAGAGGTCGCGCTGGGCGGGCACGATGCTCGTGTTGAGCTGCGGGATCGAGGCCAGGAGCGTGGTGTGGGTGTACCGCTCCACGTCGGCGGCGCTCAAGAGCGAGCCGACCAGGCGGTGCCGCAACAGCGCCACGCCGAGCCCGGCGGCGAGGCCGACCACGAAGCCGACGGCCAGGTTGAGCTTCACGTTCGGCGTGAACGGGCGCGTGGGCGCCACCGCCCGGTCGACGACCCGCACGTCGTTGAGCTGGGTGCTGGCCTGCAGGTCGACCTCGGCGCCGCGCTTGCCGAGCGAACTGAGCGTGGCCGAAGCGCGCTCCTCGTCGCCCTTGAGCACGCGGTACTCGGCCTGCAACTTCTGCTTGGCGAGCAGATCGGTCTTGACGAGCTCCAGCTCCGCGGCGAGCTCGGACTCGATGCGACGGAGGGTCTCGACCTCGGCGCGCTCGCCGTCGACGTTGCGGCGCACCTCTTCGGCGATGAGCGCTTCGACCTGGCTGATGCTCTCGGCGGCGCGCTGGTGTTCGGGGTGCTTCTCGCCGTAGCGCGCGAGGACGTCGGCCGAGGCGGTCACCAGCTCGGCCCGCTGGCGCGCCATCGTCTCGAGCGCCGGGTCCTGGTACATGCCGGCGAGCACATCGTACTGGCGACGTTTCAGGAGGCCCAGGTGTTCGCCGTACGCGGTCTCGGCGAGCACCCGGCGGGTGGTCGCTTCGCCGGCCGCCGTCTGGAGCGACCCGAGGCGGGCGCTGATGCCGTCGACCTTCTCGTCGATGTCGACGACGCCGTGGGTCTCCTTGAAGGACATGACCTTCTTGGTCGCTTCGTCGAGGGTGGCCTTGTACCCTTCGCTCTGCCCGTCGAGCCAACCCTGGGTGTCCCGCGCGGCGCCGGTGCGCTGCGACAGGTTGGCCTCGGTGTAGACCTCGACCACGAGGTTGGCGAGGAGCGCGGCGGCGTCGGGGTCGGTGTGGGTGACCGCGACCTCGACCAGGTCGGTCTCTTCGCGGGGGCTCACCGACATCGAACCGGCGAGCGCTTCGAGGCCGGCGGTGCCCGTGCCGAGGTCGGTGTGCCCGCGGCTGGTGTAGCGGCGGAGCACCTCTTCGCGGACGGTGCGGCTCTGGATGAGCTGCATGCGGGTGCGCGCCCGGTCGCGCTTTTCGGCCCAGCCGCCGTCGTCGAGGTTGACGACCTTGCCGACGTCGACCTCTTGCCCGGCGCTGGCCATCAACTGCAGGACCGCGTTGGCCCGGTACTGCTTCGGCGTGACGGCGGTGCCGACGCCGGTGGCGAGGACCACGGCGGAGAAGAACGCAAGGAACGTACGCCGTTCCTGCCAGATCGCGTGGTAGACCCCCTCCAGGTCGGCGACGAAGCCCTGGGACCGGCTCACGGCCGACCCCACGGATTATGCAGCCGCATGGGCGACCGGTTCGAGCGCGGCGTGTTCACGTTGAGCTTCGACTTCGAGTTGGTGTGGGGTTCGCGGGACCTGGTCGGCGACCCCGCGGAGCTGGAGCGCATGGCGAGGGTAACCCGCGACCGGGTGTTTCCCGGCCTGCTGCACCTGTTGTGGCGGCACCGCATCCGAGCCACCTGGGCCACGGTCGGGCACCTGTTCCTGGGGGAAGCGCACCGAGAAGGCGGCGTTCTCCACCCCGACGTGCCGCCGCCCCGGCACGCCTGGCGCCCGGAGTGGTTCGCCGGCGTACCGGAGGGCACCGAGGCGGACCGCCCGGAGTGGTACGGCCGGAGCCTCGTGAAGCGGCTCGTCGAGGCCGGCCACGACGTCGGGAGCCACAGCTTCAGCCACCCGATCTTCGACGACGCCGGCCTCGACGAAGCGGCCGCCGACGCCGACCTTGCCCGGTGTGTGGGCGTGGCGGCGGAGCTCGGGGTCACGCTGCGGAGCTTCGTCTTCCCGCGCAACCGGGTCGGCCACGTGCACCTGTTGCGCAAGCACGGGTTCACGAGCTGGCGCGGCGTCGAGCCCGCCTGGTACCGCGGCCGCGGCTTGCCGGTGGCGGCGGAGCGCCTGGCCCACCTGGGCGACGTCGTGCGCGCCGCGTGCCCGACCACGGTTCTGCCGTACCGCGATGTGCACGGCCTGGTCTGCGTTCCCGCGTCCGCGACGGTCTTGCCGGTCGACGGCGTGCGGCGGCTCATCCCGATGTCGCGGCGGGTGCGCCGCGCGCTCCGCGGGCTCGACCGCGCCGCCGCCGACGGGCGGGTGTTCCACCTGTACACCCACCCGATCAACCTCGCCTCCGCGCCCGAGGCCAGCCTGGCGGCGTGGGACACGGTGCTCGGCCATGCCGCGCGGCTCCGCGACCAAGGCCGCATCGAGGTCCTCGCGATGGACACCCTGGCCGGACGGGTGCCCTGAGGGGCGACGCGCCGCGACCGGCCGCTTCGAGCCGCAGGTCCGGGTGCGCGTCGCGGCGCGGGGTCGGCGCCTTCGGCAGCGCGTGCAACGCTTCCCGCGCGAGCCCGCCCCGCCTCGGCGCGACGAGCGGCCGGGCCTACGGGCTCGCCCACCCGCCGCTCGGGGTTCAGGAACCCGGCCGCAGGAGCATCGTCTGCACCGTCTTGAGCACGATCATCAGGTAGAGCACCGGTCCGAGCTCCTGGATCGCGTACAGCTCGTAGCACAGCTTCTCGGCCGCTTCGTCGACGCTCGCTCCGTAGCGGTAGTTGACCTGCGCCCAGCCCGTGACGCCCGGCTTCACCGCGAACCGCAGCGCGTAGAACGGGATGGCCTGCTCGAGCTGGCGGACGAAGTGTTCGCGTTCGGGGCGGGGTCCGACGATCGACATGTCGCCGCGCAGCACGTGGATCAGTTCGCCGTCGACC
>SXGT01800190.1_pt1 | contig 10285 bp, 8 predicted proteins | sample 3176221 | NCBI WGS metagenome assembly SXGT01 (sample SAMN11356862, study PRJNA531348) | freshwater metagenome | isolation source: freshwater sample F1-120 | place: China: Fuxian Lake, Yuxi | collected 2017-12-25
CCACGATCGCATCGTGACGATCGAAGACGCTGCCGAATTACAGCTCCAGCAGGAACACGTCGTCCGGCTGGAAACTCGGCCGCCGAATATCGAAGGCAAAGGCGCCATCACGGCCACCGACCTGGTGCGTAACGCCCTGCGGATGCGCCCCGAACGAATCATCATCGGCGAGTGCCGCGGACCAGAAACGCTCGACATGCTGCAAGCCATGAACACGGGCCACGAAGGTTCGCTGACCACCTTGCACGCCAACACGCCGCGTGACGCGATCGCACGCATGGAAACCATGATCTCCATGGCCGGCTTCGAGTTGCCGCTTAAAGCAATGCGCTCGCAGATCGCCAGCGCGGTGGACCTGGTCGTGCAGGTCAACCGTTTGCAAGGTGGCCCGCGCAAGGTAACGCACATCACCGAAATCATAGGCATGGAACAAGACACGATCGTGATGCAAGACATCTATCACTTTGAGCAGGAAGGCATCGGCGAGAATGGCCGCGCTTTCGGCAAGTTCATGGCCACGGGCATCCGCCCCACGTTCATGGACCGCCTGGAATCGGCCGGCGTGCGATTGCCCGCCAGCGCTTTCCGCCAACGCGTGATGCTGGAGGACTAGGCAGCTCATGAGTACTCTGATTATAACCCTGGCCGCTTTTGTTGGCGTGTCGGCATTGGTCGGCAGCGTGGCGTTCCTCGTGTGGGGTGCAGCCGACCAAAAGGCCGAAGACCGCCTGGTTATGCTCACCAGCGCTTCGACGTCGATGAAGAAGCTGGGCAAAAACGGCAATGGACAATCGGCAGTCCTGGCCGGAGCGCTCGACGATCGAATTTCGTTCGCCGACGACCTGCTCGAAAAGTTCAACTTGCGGTTGATCTATGAACAGGCCCATATGCCGATTCCTCCTCAGCAATTCGCGATGCTGCTGGGAATTACGGCCGCGGCGGGAGCGGTCATTCCGGGTGTCGCGGGACTCAATCCGGTGTTTGGCGTGGTCAGCGGGCTTGTGGTGGGACTGTTACCGCTTCTCTGGTTGATTTTCAAACGCAAGGCACGCCTGAAAGCATTCGCCAAGCAATTGCCCGACGCGCTTGAGCTGATTGCCCGCGCCCTGCGCGCGGGACATAGCCTGTCAGCGGGTTTCAGCCTGGTAGCGGATGAAATGATGGATCCCATTGGAGGAGAGTTTCAGAAAGTGTTTGAAGAGCAGAATCTGGGCATTGCCATGGAAGATACTCTCAGCAACGTTTGCAACCGCGTGCCCAACCTGGATCTCAAATTCTTCGCCACGGCGGTAGTGTTGCAACGCCAGACCGGCGGTGACCTGGCGGAAATCCTCGATAAGATCGGCTACATCATTCGCGAACGGTTTAAGATCTGGGGCCAGGTGCAGGCGCTTACGGGCGAAGGCCGAATCTCGGGTGTGGTCCTGTTGGCGTTGCCGCCCGTCATGTTCGTGGCCGTATACCAGTTGAATCCAGGCTACGTGATGCCGCTGTTTTCCGATGCGATGGGTCGCCAAATGCTGTTCTTCGGCGTCGTCATGCAGTTGCTGGGCGCGTTGGCGATCCGAAAGATCGTGAACATCAAAGTCTAGTGGACGGCCGGCAGTCGGCAAACGGCAGTCAGCCATGTGTGAAGGTAGACAACCAAAACAACATTCCGTTGAACGGCGCCGGGCACACTCGGGGTGGCCCGCCACTGTGCTGAGGTAACTATGACCGTGCTTTTTGCCACGTCGATGATGGAAATGTTAATACCATTGGCGGTGTTTATCGCCGTGGCCGCATTAGCCTGGTGGTTGGTCGACGTTTTCTCGGCCCACTCCCCGCGCGCCGAAGAACGGCTGGATGAACTGAGAAATCCGGTGATTCGCCGCCGAGGCGAAGACGTGGTCGGCTCCAAAAAGGGCCAGGGCCGAATGACCAAGGTGCTGGCCAAGGCCGCGCCGGCACTGTCAAAACCGCTGCGGCCCAAAACGGGCGAAGAAGAAGGAAAACTCAAAGCTCGGCTCGTGCAGGCCGGCTTTCGTCATGAATCACACCCGAGCATCTTCCTGGGCCTGAAACTAGCGGGACTGATGGTGGGGCTCTTCGTCGGCGGTGGCGTAATGATGTTCACCCAGGGCGTCTCGCAAGCCACGCTGATGAAATCGGGGAGCATTGCTGGCCTGTTCTTCTACTTGCCGGATATCGCGGTCTGGTTTGTCGGCAAGAAGCGCAAAGAGGCGATCTTCTTGGGCCTGCCCGACGCGCTGGACCTGATGGTGGTCTGCGTCGAGGCTGGCCTCGGTCTCGACCAGGCGATGCGCAAGGTGGCCGAAGAAATGAAGCGATCCTGCCGCATCGTCTCGGATGAGTTCTCGATCTGCAATTTCCAACTGCAAATGGGGCGGCCCCGCAACGATGTGTTGCACGAACTCGGTGCGCGTTCCGGCGTGGACGACCTGCGCTCGCTGGCCGCGATCTTGATCCAAGCCGACAAGTTCGGCTCCAGCATCGCCCAGGCCTTACGCGTGCAAAGCGACGCCATGCGCACCCGCCGCCGCCAGCTTGCGGAAGAGAAGGCGGCCAAAACGGCGGTGAAGTTGATCTTCCCTCTGGTGTTGTTCATATTCCCGGCAATCTTCGTGGTCCTCGTCGGCCCCGCCGCCATCACGATCGTGAACGAAATGTTCCCCGTCATGGCCGGACAGAAGTAAACTGCGGTTCATCCCCCTCGCCGCGTCACGTCTCTGACCTACGCAAGCAAATCCCTCGCCAACGGACGGCTCTGCAAATCCTCCGCAAAATCCACAGCTATCACACCGCAGTCGTTGTGTAACAACTGCAAACTTGTGGGCAATACTCAAGCCAAAGGCTCCATGGCGTGATGCGTTTTTTTACGAGTATTTCAAGGAAGGCCAGTACGCGTCGCCGACCGTGCTCGCTGTCCGCACGGCCACGCATAAATTGATCACGTACCCGGGCCACGAGGAATGGACGGAGCTGTTCGATCTTGCGAACGATCCGTATGAAACGAAGAACCTGGCGGATGATGCGGAGTTATTCGCTCAGCTGCAGCACAAGTTCGATGAGCAGTCGAAGGCGGTTGGGTTTCGTATGCCAGAGAATGTCGGACGGACCAAAATGCAAACCGAGCGGCGCAAACGACGTACAGCGAAAGACTAATAACCGCGATCCCAACGGGTCGCAGGCGCGCCGGATGCCCGGCGACCCGTTGGGGTCGCGGCTATGGTGACGCGAATTGCTACGGTGTTGTGCTGGCCGGGGGGAATTCGACGCAGATCGGGGACGGCGAGTTGACCACTGAGCCCGCGTACACGAGACCGCCGGTATCGGCGTTGATGCCGAAGGCGGACAGCGTGTTCGTATCGCGGCCGGCGACAATTGCGAAGTTGCCGGTCGGGTCAACGTTGAAGTTGCGCGGATGACAACCGCGGATCGATTCCAGCTCGATGAAGGCGAGCTTGCCGCTCTCCGGATCGACCTTGAAGGCGGCCAGGGAATCGTGGCCTCGGTTGGCCGTGTAAAGGAACTTGCCGCTGGGGTGCATGCGGATTTCGGATCCCGAGCTGGGCACTTCGCGCAGCTCTGTCGGCAGCGTCGAGATGGTTTGGATTTCGGTCAGCGTACCGGCCTTGTCATCGTACTTGTACGCGGTGACAGACAGATCCAATTCATTCAGAACGTAGGCAAACTTTCCGTCGGGGTGAAACTTCATGTGCCGCGGTCCGGCGCCGGGGGGGCTTCGGCCCGCGCCGTGCGGCTCGATCCTGCCGGACGCGAGATCGGTTTTGTAAATCACGACCTGGTCGGCCCCCAAGTCGGGCACCATGAGAAACGTGTTGGTGGGGTCAGGCGTCACGTAGTGCGGATGCGGCCCTTCTTGCCGCTGGCGATTAGGGCCGCTGCCCGTGTGTCGCACATGCGCGGTGCGCGTTCCGATCGTGCCGTCCTCCTTCAACGGAAAGGCGCAAACAGAGCCCGTGCCGTATTGCGCGGTGAACAGACATCGTCCGGAGGAGTCAATCGCAAGGTGGCAGGATTCACCATCACCGGTCGGCTGCGTGTTCAGCAGTCGCAGCGACTTCCCGTCTTCGCCGACTTCGAATACGGCAACGCCCCCTTCACCATCCGGCAGCCGGCAAACGGCATAGAGTCGTTTATCGTCCGGACCCATCGCCAAGAATTGTGGAGCTTCAATTTCGGCAGCCAGCTCGGGCTTTTCGAGCGCGCCTGTTTCCGTGTTCAGCATGGTGCGATAGATGCCCTCTGGCTCCCCGAAGCGAGGCGCGGACATGCCGATCCAAACCGGAATCTTCTCCGCGCTCGCCGCGCCATACAACGACAAAAGTGTCAACGTAGAAAGGAGGAAACGCATGGAAGTCTCGCGGTGAATCTCGGTAGCTGCGGCTGACCGTGTGCCGCCGATTGTAGTCCGAATCGCAGGGTGGCACTATAATCCCATAAGATTCGGCGGGGCTGAAAGTTTCAAATCCCGCTTTGGGTGGCATGCACAGAGGCTCGGCAATGGGCGTGGTATCGCGGGAATTCTTGCGCTACCGCGCCCATCGAAGACTCAGGGCGTGCCACCCAGTTTGAAAAAGTCAGTAGCACACAATTATGGACGATTCTTTCAATCTTGCGCCGGACAGCCAGCAACCCGAGTCGCCACCGCCTCGGCCGCGGAGCTGGCGGCGATATGCCCGCTGGGCCATTGCCTTGATGTTTGTCGCAACCCTTTGCGGCGCTTACGTAATCAGGGACCACGTTCGATCGCTGTCGTCACTGCGACGGGTATCGGGAACCAACGCTTACGTGATGGATTATTACGTTGATTACCACATTGACCAGATCCGCGACCATGGCATGGATGTGGATCACGTCGAGGATGGCTTGATCGACGTTTTCTTTCCTGATTGGATTGCCTCGATCGCTGTCGGCCTCAAGGGACGATTTCTCGGTGAGAAGATCGAGACGATTCCCGCGAAAGGCGACCGTTGCTCCACCGTGTGTCTCAAAACGCCGGCTGGTCGCGTCTTGTTCGGAAGAAATTTGGATTACTTTCATGATGCGTGTCTAATCCTCCGCATTCACCGCGGCGGTGTATTCGAGTCGATTGCCGTACTCGATCTGCACTATCTGAATCTCGATCGAGACGACCTGGAGGACACGAGTCTCATCACCCGCATTCCGCTGTTGTTCTCGCCCTACTACTTGCAAGACGGCATGAACCGGCACGGCGTAGCCGTTGCCGACATGTCGGTGCAGGGGGTAGAGCCGCCCTACGACACCTCGCGACCGGACATCTTGCATTCGGCCGCCATGCGGTTGATTCTCGACGATGCCAAAAATACAGACGAAGCGGTGGAGATTCTAAACCGGTACAACGTGCATTTCGTCGCCGAGACGTGCCACTTCATGATTGCCGACGCGAGCGGCAAATCGGTGGTTGTCGAATTCATTGACGGCGACACGAAAGTAACGCCCGCGAGAGAGGCTTGGCAAGTATGCACGAACGACCAGATTTTCGGCGTGACTGAGGAAGTGTGCGATGAGAAGTGCCAACGCTATCGCACCGCTTCCGATCAACTCTCCAAGGCAAGCGCCGCCACCGGCATGGATGACGTCATGAACGTGATGGAATCTGTCTCCAAAGAAAACTGGACAATGTGGTCGAGCGTATACGATCTATCGTCGAAGAACTGTCGCATCGCGTATCGACTCCAATACGACAAGCCGTATGATGACTCTCTAATCGGCACGGACTGACGGAAGAATGTTTTTGAACAGCAGGCAACAGAGGAAACGGAGAACTGCTTGAACTCTGTTTCCTCTGTTGCCTCCTGTTCAATACTTTGTGACGTGGCGCAGAACATGCCGGTGGTGCGCGGACGTTTATCGAAACGGAACCACGGGCTACGTGTTTAGCCCGGGCAATCCCCGCTTGCCGGTGCGGCCTATTGACGAGCTGAAGACTGATACGCTCCTGCCGGCTTACCATGTGGTAAAGCTGCCGACACCGTATATCAACAGCGCCGTCTCCTTGACCAAAGACAGCTACGTCGTAGAGGCCGCCATTCCGTTGGCCATGATGCACCTGGGTACAGACAGATCGAAGACATGGGCGCTCGACGTGCATCGCATTCACGATGTGGACGCTTCCGTCAAAGAAGACGACAAGGCGATGGCTCGCAACTTCTGGAACTCGAATGCCGTTGATGTGAAGCTCTTCGGGGAGTTGGAGTTGGACGCCGACCTGTCCCGCTACCACTGGGATCTGAGCTTCTCGTCACCCCAGCCGGGAGACAAGGAGATCCGGGTGGAGCCTGGCAACCGGACAGGCAGGTCATTCAAAGGGGCGGTGGAGCTGACGGTTACTCGGCGCTCGAAAGCGAGTTCCTCGGACTTCCGCCAGTTGCCGGATGGAAAGAGGTCCATCTACCGGCAGCCCGTAGAGATACAGCCTGGTGAAGAGACGGAGCTTCTCTTTGCGCACACCGCCGCCGCCGAGGATGCGGAAGAGCGCTATCAGTTTGTCCTTTCGGATGCCCGCGGCCGACCCGTTGTTCTCGGAGGCACCGTCAGGAAAGACATCACCCCCAGTGATGACTTGGCTGCGCCCGAGCCGACTGCCGCAGAGAGAGAACAGGGATGCATGGTCGATAGCCGTCCCTCCACCGTTCCTACGACCCACCGTTGGGTTCCGAAGAGAGAAGCTGGTTGTGTTGAACATGGCTCAGTCGGGGATCACCGACGCCGAGGTGCCCACGCTGACGACGCTGACGCACCTGGAGAGCCTGCGGCTAAGTCAGACGGTCATCGAGGGGAGAGAGCAGAACAGTTGAATTATGGGCCTCCCATCCGAGGGGAGGAAGCCTGACAGTAATTCGCGATCCTGAACCGGTGGTGTCGCTGCGCTCAACCACCTGCTCATCGCTGGGAACCTTGCTGGTTCGTCTGCCCGGGCCGGGCTATCGTTCGCCAATTCTTGACTGGCCCACGCCGTGAATCCATTGGGCGGTTCGCTCCACGGCCTCCTGGTCATTATCGATGGTCGTGAACTCCACGCCTTCGATGACGCCTTCCCGAGCCAGCTTAAGCGCCAGCGCATATTGATGATCGAGTGATTCGCGGGGCATCCGCCGGTTCGCCCCGTAATCGTACATGTACGTGGCCAGCACGATGGGCTTGTCAGGAAACATCTGCTTGACGCGGCGGACGTTGGACTCCAGATCGGTAAGCTTGCCGCCCGACCATTCGGCCAGAAGAATCACGTCCAAATGGGCGACCAAGGCCGGCAAGTGGGCATCGTTGAGATTCATCGTGTAGAGCACGCCCCACAGTTTCATGTCCGCGCGCCCCTGCTGGGCCAGCGCCTGGCGAAGGCGGCGGAGATGTTCCGGTTTCAATCCCTTATTGACGGCGGACGTGCTCATATCATCCAGCAGCACTCCCTCGATTTGGGGATACTGCGCGGACAGTTGGTCCACCACGGCCAGCCGCCTCGAGTAATCGAAGGCCGACTGCGCGGCGTAATCATCATTCTGCGCATCATCGGGAAGGATCTCCCAGACCAGGCGTTTTGCGCCTGCGGCCTCCTGCGTGATACGCGCCGCTTCTTCGTAGTCCAGTGGTACGCCAGCGCCGGCCAGAAAGATGTTCTCGACGCCCAACAACTGCGCGCGTTCTGCCGGACCGGCCTGGGCAAAACTGGCGGTGGTGTGCGAACCTTCGGTCGCCCGCTCCGGGTTGCCCCAAGCCCAGAGGTTGTTTCGCAGAAGTTTTGCGTCGTGGGCGGCTTGCGAAGTGCCGAGTTTTTGATCGCCGACACGCTGGATCCAGTCGGCGGTCCACTTCAGCGTTGCTTCGTCGTTGTTGATCGTCAGTAAGACGATGCCGGCAATCCGACCCTCGTGAGCCAGTTTCAGCGCGGTCGCGGCTTGTAGCTCCATCAGGTCGCGGGGCATCGGCCGGCCGCCGCCGTAGTCGTACAAATACAATCCCAGCATGATCGGTTTGCCGGGAAAGTGTTTTTCGCAGTAGGCCACGTTCTTCTCCAGGTCCGCCACGTCCTTGGCGTGCCAGGTCCACAAATTGATGACGTCCAGCGGTTCGATGTAAGCATTAATGTTCGGGCGATGAAAGTTCATCGTGTAGAACACGCCCCACACGTCCAAGGGCTTCCTGCCGGCCGCCAGCAATTTCTTGACCGCGTGAATATGTTCAGGCTTAAAGCCTTTGTCCACCGCCACACTGGTCATGTCGTCCAGCAGCACCGCCTCGATGTTGGGATAGTCGGTCTGCAGTTCCGCAATCTGCGCCACCCGCTGCTTGTAGTCGAACTTGTTACGATACTCTTCATCGCCATCGGGCATGATTTCCCAGACAAGCCGCGATGCGTGCTTGACCGATTCGGTTTCCGCTTTGGCCAATTGCCGATCGTTGGGGATGCCGCGCCCGGCCATCAAAACGTTCGGTGTGCCCAGGAGCGCCGCCCGTTGCGGCGCGCTGGCCTCGGCAAAGGTAGCCAGCGTGTGATCGCCCGGCGTGGCCCGCTCCGGGGTTGCCCAAACCCAGAACAGGTCGCGGATGGTTTTTGCGTGACCGGTCCCACCCTCTTCACAACGGCTTTGGCGCGATCCCGCGCCGAGCAGAATCGTGAAGATGGCCAATAGACTTGTGCAGGTTAACCGTCTCATGGAAAAGTGCCTCGTGGGTGGGAGCACAGGGAGTGCAAAAAATGGGGAGGGGGGAATAAAACGTCAGACATACCTTTACTTCAAGTCGAAATCCTTTACTACCTCGCCGCCGTCAATCGTCACTTCAAGCGTCGATTTACGGTTGTATTGCTCGGGAATGTACTCTCGCTTTCGACCGCCGAACATTTCCGCTATGGGAGACTCCGGGCCCGGTGCCGCTGGAGCCGCTTGGACACCGATGATTTCCACCCGGTGAGTTCCCACCGGCACGCCTCCGCTGGCCGTGACGGTGAACGATCCGTCGACGATGCTCGCGCCGGCCGCAGGTCCTTGCGTGTCCTTGACGGGCACGAAGCGAATCGTGCCTTCGTTCACCGGCTTACCTTGATAGTTCACCTTGCCGCTCACAATCGCTTTTTCCAGCGACGAAGATTTCCCGCAGCCGACGGCAAACGCAAGCAACATCACAACCAGGAGAGACCAACACTCTATCGGCCGCGCAACATCACGCGAGCGAACAGACGTTGTGCTGCTCGCAGCATGGGAAATCTGTGCCACCTTGATCTCCTGACAAGAAATCGAACAGGAAGGAAACGAACGGGAAACGTCAAATGCCGATGCGCTCTGCCGGTCTTCGGTATTTTCTGTGGCAATTGTTTTGGTTGCGGCCTGACAGAATCGCGGGGCTCCTGCCTCAGAACGCGGTTGGCGGAATCGTCTCGCCGCCGGCACGGGTACATAAGGCGGTCAGCACGGCCTGGTCGATATCTGCGCCAATGAATTGCACGCTGCCATCGACCAAGGCGAATTGCGCCCCGCCCCGGTGATAACTGGAAAACGTATCCTGGGCGCTACGAATATACTTGCCCTCGCCCGGTATCGTGCCTAATCCGTTGATGCCAAAGGCCGTGCTCGTGATACAAGAAGTCACCCACGGCCGTCCCGAGAATGAGCCGGGCGCGCCACCGGTGACCTCGCCAAGCAAGAGCGTTTTGCTGGTCCCGTCGGGCACCTTCCTCATTCTGATCGCCTTGCGGTTCATGAACATGCCGTCGCCGTGCAGCACGGGCGTGTCGAAGACATAGCCGGGAAACCAGGCACTTTGGCTGTCACACACGCCGTGGATATTGCCCTTCCACCATTGCTCGTTGAAGGTAGCGCCGTTTTGATAGCTCGGGTCGCTGCCGATGGCGATCCTTTCGTCCTGGGGATCGCTCGGGCATTGGTAAAAGGAAATGCGCCGGCCGCCGACCCTGGGATTTTTATACGGCCCCGCGTCAAATCCCCAGTTTTTCACGACAATGCCCGTCAAGTCTTCAAGGTCCCTCCCCTGTTCGACAAACGGCAGCACCACCGCCGACCATGCGAAGCCATAGAACAACTTGCCGCTCGGTGAGTTTTGCGGGGCCGACGGATGAAAGTACAATTCGCCGGGAGGGAACGCATGGTGCGCGTCGTGGTAGTTGTGCAGCGCCAAGGCGGCCTGCTTGAAGTTGTTGACACAACTGACCCGCCGCGCCGATTCGCGTGCCGCCTGCACCGCCGGAAGTAACAGCGCGATCAATACGCCAATGATCGCGATGACG
>SXGT01054968.1_pt1 | contig 10284 bp, 5 predicted proteins | sample 3176221 | NCBI WGS metagenome assembly SXGT01 (sample SAMN11356862, study PRJNA531348) | freshwater metagenome | isolation source: freshwater sample F1-120 | place: China: Fuxian Lake, Yuxi | collected 2017-12-25
ATCGAGCGCGAGGGCTGGAAACCCGCCAACGACTTCCGGCTGCGGGCGTTCACGCCCGAGATGTTCGAGGACGTGCGCCGCGTGATCGGCTACATGCCGGACCACGCCGGCGTCTACGACCGCATCACCGTCGTCGAGTACCTCGAGTTCTTCGCGGACGCGTTTCGCGTCACCTCGCTGCGGGTCGTCGATGCGGTGCTCGAGCTCACCGACATCGGGCACCTCCGCGATCAGCTCGTGGCGACGCTTTCGAAGGGCCAGAAGCAGCGCCTGCAGCTCGCGCGCATTCTGCTGCACGACCCGGAGGTGCTGATCCTCGACGAGCCGGCGAGCGATCTCGATCCGCGCGCCCGCATCGAGATCCGCGATTTATTGTGCGATCTGCAGAAGCTCGGGAAAACGATCATCCTGTCGTCGCACATCCTGAGTGAGCTCAGCGAGATCTGCACCTCCATCGGGATCATCGAGCACGGCCGCATGGTCGTCGCGGGTCCCATCGGCGAGATCAGCGCCCGCCTCGCCCAGCGCGACCTCGCCACAGCGCAGCAGGTGACCGGAGAGAGCGCGCCGCTTCCGTGGCACGTCGGCCTCGGCGCGCCGCCGTCGCTCGAGGGCGTGAGCCCGATGGCACGGCTCCCCTATGTGCCGGCGCCCACGCGGCGCGTGGTGAAGGTCCGCACGCTCGGCGATCCGAGCCAGGTCGCGTGGATGCTGCAGCACACGTCGGGCGTCATGGACGTCACCGTCGTGGGACGCGCCGCGCAGGTCGGCTTCGTGGGCGACGACCAGAAAATCGCGGAGATCGTCGGCGTGCTCGTGCAGCGCGGAGCCTCGGTGGTCGCCGTCGAGCACGAAAAGAACGAGCTCGAGCGCATCTTCCTCGAGGCGACGGCGCACCACGAGGCCGCGAGGCACGGCGCCGGCGGAGGGGTCACCGGCGGGCAGGTCACCGGCGGGCAGGTCACCGGCGGGCAGGTCACCGGCGGGCGGGTCACCGGCGGGCGGGTCACCGGCGGGCAGGGCCAAGGGGGGGCGCCATGAGCGAGCTCCCCTGTCGCGAGCCGCTGCGTGGGGCAGACTGGAGGCGGCCATGAGCGTGCAGCTCGGCGTCGAGCCGCTGCGTGGGGCAGACTGGAGGCGGCCATGAGCGTGCAGCTCGGCGTCGAGCCGCTGCGTGGGGCAGACCGGAGGCGGCCATGAGCGTGCAGCTCGGCGTCGAGCCGCCGTCCGGGCCCGCGTCCGCGCGCCTCGGAGATCGCGCGCGCTACCGCTGGCTGCGGTTCAGCACCGAGCCGAACCCGCTCTGGATGCGCGAGATGCGGCAGTCCACGCGCCTCTTGCGCACGCCGATCATCTTGCTGTTGCTCACCGTGCTGCTCACGCTGCTCATGAGCGCGATCGGCGGCCTCATGACGGGGTCGTACCGCCCGAACGACATCGGGGCGGCCCTCTTTCACACGTTCTTCTCGCTCGCGTACTTCGTCGTGATGATCGTGGGCCCGGCGCTCGCGGCGAACAGCATCGCGTCCGAGCGCGACGGCAGGACGTGGGAGGCGCTCCTGCTCACCGGCATGCGCCCCGAGGCGATCGCGCGCGGCAAGGTCATGAGCGCGTACACGGCCATCGCCCTCTACATCGTGATGCTCGCGCCCGTCGGCGCGCTGTCGTTCTTGTTCGGCGGCGTAGGCCCGCTCGAGGTGATGCTCGCGTTCGCGATGCTGTTCGTGTTCGCCGTGCAGGCGGTGTGCTTCGGCCTCGCGGTCAGCGCCAAGATGGACAGCCTGCGCGCCGCCCTGCTCGTGACCTTGCTCGTCGCGATGCCCGCGAGCGCGGTGTCGTTCGTCTCGTTCGGGGTCGGCGGGGCGCAGCTGGCGCACGAGCTGGGGCCTACGGTCGACCGATTTCCGGTGTGGTATCCGGCGGCGCTCGTGCGCGCGCCGTTCGACTGGCGCTACTTCGTGTTCCTCGTGCTCGGCCCCGCGGCGCTCGTCGGCCTCTCGACCTGGCTCTTCTACGAGATCACGAAGTCGAACCTCACGAGCGTCACGGACGACCGCTCCTTCGGCCTCAAGCGCTGGCACATCGCGACCGGGGCCGCCCTGGTCCTGCTCGGATCGATCGCGGTGGTGGTCGCCGACTCGAGCGACATCTCCACGCTGGCGATCACCGTGATGACGCTCTTCGGGTTGTTCGTCACCTCGGGCGTGAGCCTCTTTCAAGGCGAGGAGCTCGGGCCCTCGCGCCGCGTCCAGGCCCTGCTCGCGCACGCGGGTCGCCTGCGGAGGAGCCTCGCCCCGGGCGTGCTGCCGGCCCTGCGAATGCAGGCCCTCGTCGCCTTCGGCGGGCTCGCGGCGCTCCTCGGCGTGAGCCTCGCCGTCCTCCGCGCCAAGTCCCCGCCGGACGCCCACGAGCAGACGGCGCGCGTCCTCTTGTTCCTCGCTTCCTGGAGCGGCACCCTCGGATTCTTCCTCGGCTTGGGCGCGATGCTGCGCTCACGCGCCACGAGCGCTGGGCCTCCTCGCGTCACCCTGAGCGTCGTGAGCTTCTTGCTCACCGCGGCGCCGTGGGTGCTCGCCGCGATGACGGGGATCTTCACGCGCGGCTCGGGCGCCGCCATGGCGATCGCCGCGCCTTCGCCGTTGTTCGTCTACTTCGTGGGCCTGCCGTCGCTCGCGCCGGGTAAAGAGCCCGCCCTCGTCGTCGCCACCTTGTGCGCTGCCGCGGTCTACGGCGCGCTCGGGCTCGGGCTCGCGTTCATGGCGACCACGCGCTGCCGAGCGGTCATCGCGACGCACGCCTCGTTGCTCGCCGACGCCGATCGCCGCCTCGCGGCCGAGGACGCGGAGGCTCTGATGTACGAGGCGCAGCGAGAGGCGCAAGCGCGCGCGGCCGCCGCCGACGCGCCCGAGGCCGACGGCGACGCACCCGCGTGAGCGGCACTCAGGGCTGACACGAGAGGTCATAGTAAGTTTGCCACGAGGGCCGGCGCTCGCGCAGCGTCACTCCTTGCGGCGGCGGCGCTCGAGGAGGATCTCCGCGGCCGACAGCTTGCGCGTGACGCTGCGTGCCGGAGCCGCGCCGGTCGCCGAAGCCTGCGCGTCCGCCGCGGCCTGGGCGGGAGGCGGCGTCGCGCTCGACGTCCCCACGAACGCGCTGTCGGGAGCGGCTAGCGGGACCGCCGGCGGAGGCGCCGAGACCGGTGTGCCCGCGGCGTGGCTCGCGGATCCGGCGTGGCTCGCGGATCCGGCGTGGCTCGCGGATCCGGCGTGGCTCGCGGCAACCTCGACGCGCGCGCGCTCCTCCTCGCTCGCCTGCTTCTTCGCCACGAGCCCCGTGAGCGTCCGCAGCGCCTCGTGCTCCCGCTCGCGCACCCGGCCGTGCATCGCGGGCCGCCTCCGTCGCTCGAGCCACGCCGCGAGCGCCTCGGGCATGGCCAGCCTCCGCGCCGCGACGGAGAGCAGCATCGCGAGCGCGCCGGCGAGCGCGAGGTGCACGGTGATGTCCTCGTATGCGAAGCGCATGCGCGGCCGATCGGCGAAGATCCCGGCGAGCGTGTCGCGGCGCTTGCCACCCGTGAGCTCGGCGATGCGGCCGAGGAGCGCGGCGTCGCTGCCGGTCGGGCGCAGCTCTTCGCCCTTGCCGAGCACCGCTCCCGTCGTCGCGACCGCCTGCCCGTCGAGCTCGTCCTTGGCGATGACGACGTACGCTCCCGGCGCCGCCAGCGGCACGCTCGCCTCGTAGGTGCCCGCGCCCGAGGAATCGAGCGCCACCTCCCGCGAGAAGCCCGAGGGACCGCGCACGCTCGCGGTGAGCCGGCGGAACGACGTGAGCCTGCCGTCGTCGTCGACCGCGGTCGCGCGCACCGCGAGCTGCCCACCCGCGACCTCGGCCTCGAGCCGCACGCGCGCGTCGTCCTCGCGTCGCGCGACCTGCCGCGCCAGCTGCGCGACGAGCCGCGCCGCTCCTTCCCACTCGGTCCACGCGCCGCCCCAGCGATCCTTGAGATCGCTCGTGAACGCGGCCGCTTGCCCGAGGCCCGCCTGCCACAGCGCGAGCACCGGATCGCTCTCGGGGCCGACCAAGAGCACGTCGGCGCGTGGCTTCTTGATGGTGACGACGTAGCCCGCGAGCGGAGGCGCGGCGCCGACCTCGACGCCCGCGAGCACCGGGTGGCCGCTCGCCTGCACCGCCCGGAACGGCTCGTCGACGACGGAGGAGCGCGACGCGAGGATGGTCTCTTGCGTGAACACCGCCGGCAGCCTCGTCGCGTCCTCCACGATGTAGAAGCGGCCGTCGCCGAGCCGCGAGAGCGTCTCGAGCGCGGGCACGTCCGAGCCCTGGCCGAGCGCGACGGTGCTCGTGGTGATGCCGTCCTTGAGCGCGTCGCGCACCATGGACTCGACCGCGGGGGTGATGTTCTCCGCGTCGGCACCGTCGGCGAAGAGTAGAACGTGTTTCAAGTTCACGCGCGTGCGCCTTAGAGCCGCGTAGGCGTCGCGCAGCGCGACGTCGCAGTCGATGCCGCCGCCGCCCGGCCCCGCGAGGCGGATCGACCTCTCGATGGTGGCCTTGTTTTTCACGGGCGAAAGCGGCACCGTCGTCGTCGTCTTGGTGTCGACGTGAAACACGCCGAGCTCGTCGCCCGGGCCGAGCAGCGTCGCCGAGCGCGCCGCGGCCTCGTTGGCCAGCTCGAGCTTCGTATGCGCGCCGACGCGCGCCGTCATCGAGCCGGAGGTGTCGATGGCGATGATCTCGGCGAGGCTCGCGCGGCGGCGCTCTTGCTTGAGATCGAACGCGACCGGCGAGACCTCTTCGAGCGGCGTGCCGGAGAAGCCGCCGGGACCGAAGCTGCGGTCGCCGCCCGTCAAGACGAGCCCCCCGCCGAGATCGCGCACGAAGCTCGCGAGCGCGTGGATCTGGCCGGGGGCCAACGAGGGAGCCGAGACGTCGCCGAAGACGATGAGGTCGTAGCCGGCCATGCCCGCGACATCGGCGGGCACGCTCGCGAGCGAGCCCTCGTCGGCGATGAGGCGCGCAGCGCGCAACGCACCGGCGATGAACGCCGTCTTGCCGGCGTCGCCGTCGATGACGAGCGCGCGAGCCGGGCCGCGCACGCGCACGAAGGTGCTCGCGACGTTGTCCTCGGGCGTGTGGTCGAGCGCCGGCTCGCGGGCGGTCACCTCGACGTCGTAGCGGTGTAGCCCCGCCTCGCTCGCGCGCTCGGTGATGGGCAGCACCGTCTCGCCGGCATCCACGTTCACCTCGAAGCGCCGTACGAGCACGCCATCGCGCGAGAGGCGCAGCTCGAGCTCAGCGCGCGCCGGCGCCGACACCACCGCTCGCATGCGGAGCGTCTCGTCCTGGTGGGCACGCGGAGGCGCACGCAGCGACACGAGCCGCACGTCGGGCCGCTCGGCTTGCTCGAGCAACACGACGTCGACCGGCACCTCGCTCGCGGCGGCGGCCGCAGCGGCGGCCAGCGCGTCGCCGCGGGTCGCGACGCCATCGCTCATGAGCACGATGCGCGCGGCCGAGTCGGCGGGCACGTCGGCGAGCGCACGCCGGAGCCCCGCGGCCAGGTCGCTCGCGTCGCGCACGAGCTCGACCCGCTGCGGAGAAGCGGCGCTCGTCTTCGGTCGCGGCAGCTCCTCGGTTTGGGCCTCGGCGGCGAACACCACGCGCCCGAGCCTGTCTTCGCGCTGCATGCCGTGCTCGGCCACGGTGAGCTCGCGGGCGACGCGCTGCTCGGCGTGCGGCACGAGCTCGATGGAGCGGCTGCGGTCGAGCGCCACGATGACCGTCATGCGGTCGAGCGGACGGCCGAGCTCGGGCCTCGTCGCGCCGAGCGCGCACGCGAGGACGGCGAAGGTCGTCGTGAGATCGGTGAGGGTCGTGCGGAAAATAGCGCCCTTCCGCGAGACGGCGGCGAGGCGCAGCGCGACGAACGCCATGACGGCGAAGCCCGCGAGCGTGAGCCAGGGGAGGCCGAAGCGCAGGTACGCCTCGGGCACGAGCCGCGCCCAGACGAGCGCGACGTCGCACGGCATTGCCGCCGCGAGCACGACCCCGACCGCGAGGACGGGCCGCCGCAAGAGGCCCCGCCGCGAGCCCGCGTAGAGTACGCCCGCGAGCGCGAGCACGAGCGCCGCCAAGAGGACGAGCGGAAGGGCCGAGCTAGCTGGCATGCGCGCCTCCGGCTCGGGCGGTGCGCGGCGCCGCCTCGCGCGGTCGGGTGCGCCGCGTGAAGTACCAGACGTCGAAGGCGATGAACGCGAGCGCGAGGAGGACGAGGTAGGGGGCGTGCTCGGAGACACCGAGCGCCGCGGCCTTCGCTGTGACGACGGTGACGCCGGGCGACTGAGCCGCGACGACGCGCCCGAGATCGCTCTCGCTCGCCGAGGTGAGGTTCACCGGCAAGAGCACGCCGCCGGCCCGCGCCCCCGCTGGCGACGGTGCCTCCCAGCGCAGGCGGTAGTGGCCGACGCGCGCGACGTCGGCGACCACCGTGACGCCGGCTCGCGCGGTGAGCTCGAGCTCGGTCGCGTCCGGTCGCGTGAGCGTGACCTTCGCCGCGAGCGGCGGCACCGCGACGCGCAGCGGCTCTCCCGTCCGCAGGGAGCCGAGCACGCCGCCCCGGTGCTGCCGCGCGAGCTCGAGCACGTTGCGCGCGAACACCACGAACGACGCCTTGTACGGCCAGTCGGTGCTCGCCACGTCGAAGCCGAGGAGGGTGACGAAGCGCGAGGCCGTCGACGCATCGACGGCGATGGCGCCATGCTCGCTGCGCACGAGCTCCTGCCGCTTGCTCTCGGCCTCGAGCGCGCGCGCCTCGCTCACGAACACACCGTCGAGCGACAGAAAGCGCATGCGCGCGTCGGCGTGATCCCACGACGAAATCTGCGGTTTTTCTAGGCGTTTCCCGATCCGCGCGCCGTAGCACGCGCCCTCGGGCGGATTCACGATGAGCAGATCGCCGCCCACGGACGCAGCCGGGCACGCGCCCTCGATCACGACGAGCGCGTCATCGGCGACGCCACCAAGGCTAGCCTCCGCGAGCTCCATGCGGCGGAGCTCGACGTCGGGATCGGCCGCGAGCGCGCGCTCGAGCCACGCGGCCGAAGGCCCCTTCGACGCGATGATGACCGGCATGGCGCGCCCGAGCGGCACGCGCCCGTAGGCCACGTCGTCGAGCGCGAGCGCGTCGTGCGGCGACAGCTCGAACACGAGCGGCATGCCGCGGTCGCCGGGCGCCGGGCGAAACGTCAGGACGACGGGGACCTTCTGTCCCGGTTCGACCTCGAGGCGGCGCGACGCGAGGGTGTCCGACGCGCCGGGCTGGCGCATCGTCACGTAGAGCTCGCGCGCCGTCTTGCCGAAGTTCGCGACGAGCAGGAAGGCCCGCACCTCTTCGCGGCCGGCCGCGACATCGTCTCCTGCGCGCACGTCGACGCGCACGATCGCCGCGTTCTCCGCACGCTCGCCGACGGTGATCACCTCCACCGGCACGCTCGCTCCGAGCGCGACGTCCCGCGCGAGGTTACCGTCGGTGATGACGAAGATGCGGCGGCTGCCGCCGACCGAGGCGAGGCGACTGCCGGCGAGCGAGAGCGACGCCTCGAGATCGCCCTCGACGTCGCGCGCGTCGAGTCGGTCGATGGCCGCGAGCATGCGGCGCGTGTCGCGATCGGGCGCGAGCGCGACGACGGCGTCCCGCCCAGCGTCGAGCAAGAGCGCGTCCGTGCCGGGCGCGAGGCTCGACACGACCTGGCGAGCGGCCTCTTTCGCGCGGTCGATGCGCCGCACGCCCCCCGCGTCCACCGTCGCCATCGACGCGCTCGTGTCGACGACGATCGCGACGTGATCGCCCGAGACCGCGCGCCCGCGCGACGCCGGCCGCGCCGCAGCCAGGGCGAGCAGCGCGACGGCGAGCGCCTGCAGAAGCAGCGGAATTTGCGGCACGAGACGCTTGAATGGCGAGCGCGCCAGCAGATCCCGCTTGCTCTCGGCCCAGAGCCACACGCTGCTCAGGCGCTGGCGCGGACGCCGCACCTTGAGGATGTAGAGCACGACGAGCGGCGCGAGCAGCGTGAGCAGCCACAGCCCCTTCGGAGCGAGCAAGCCGAGCGCGTTCGGCACGGTCAGTCCACCGCCCGCGCTACGATGCGTCGCACCGCCGGCTCGAGCGGCTCATCGGTGACGACGCGCACGTAGGTCGCCCCGTGTCTCTTGGCGAATGCGCGCAAGCTCGCGCAGAGGCCGGCGAAGCGCCGCAAGTAGGCGTCGAGCGTCGCACGATCCAGCGTCACCTCGACGACGGCGCCGGTCTCGGCGTCCTCGAGCGCGAGATCCCCTTCGTACGGCGGCTCGAGCTCTTCGCGCGCCACGACATGCACGAGCACGAGGTCGTGCCCGCCCTGCACCGCGCGCGAGAGCGACGGAACGAGCGGGTCCGGATCGAGGAAATCGCTCGCGATCGCGAGCATCCCGGGACGCGCGCTCTTCTCGACGACGCGATCGACCGCGCGCGCGAGCTCCACCCGCCCGGCGGGCGCGATCGCCTCCATCTGCCGCAGGAAGCCGAGGATCCCGTTACGCCCACGCGCCGGAGCGTGCTCGCGCACCGCGCCCCCGCTGCACACGGCGACCTGAACGCGCTCGGACTCGGCGAGCGCCATGTAGCCGATCGCCGCCGCGAGCCTCCGCGCCTGCGCGAGCTTCGTCGGCACGCCGAAGTCGAGCGACGCCGACGCGTCCACGACGAGCCGCACCACGGTGTCCTCTTCCGCGCGAAACACCTTCACCACCGGCTCGCCGGTGCGCGCGTACGCGGCCCAGTCGATGCGCCGCAGATCGTCGCCCGGCGCATAAGGACGGTGCTCGTGAAACTCGGCCGAGCCTCCGCGCCGACGGCTCACCTGCTCGCCCGCCGCACCCGAGCGCGCGCGCTGCTCGAGTCGCCGTCGCAAGAGCTCGAGCTCTCTCACGAAGGACGCGCCAAGAAGCGTCTCTTCTCCGCGCTCGGCCGGCTGCGTCATGGTGGTCCCGGCACGATGTCGCCATGCCGGCACCGGAGTCTACCGCAGCGGTCAGCGCGCGTCGTTCGAGTCGGTGCTCAAGAACACCTCGTGGATCTCGAGCCGATTGGGGCCCGCGAGCTGGCGGCGCGTGGCGAAGCGCTGCTCGAAATCGATCTCGTGTCCCTGGGCGACGGGAATGCGCTCGGTGACGACGATCATCCTCGCTCAGTAGGCGCGACCCAGCAGCGCGACAAGCGCCGATCCCACTCGCACGCGCCGCGCTCGCACTGCCGCACGCGCCGCGCTCGCACTGCCGCTCGCGCCCGCGCCCGCTGCTGACACGCGCGCTCGCACTGCCACTGCCGCTGGCGCCCGCACCGGCTCACTCGCCACGCCACGAGCATGCCCTCGTGGTAAGCGTCGCCCGGCGATGACCTACGATCTTGCGACCATGAAGGCGCCGCGCGCTGCCGGCACGCTGCTCCGCGCGCTCGTCGCCGCGCTCGAGAACCCCGTGACCGGGCCGATGCTCGCCGACAAGCTCCTCGCCGACGTCGGCGTCACGCGCCTGCGCACGCTCGAGACCCACGAGCCGATGGCCATGCGCCAGCCCGTGTTCGACGAGGCGCAAGAGCGCGCTGCGCCGGGCGAGCGCATCGAGCTCGCGGCGCTCGACGCCGAGCTTGCGGCCCAGCATGCCCAAGGGCTCGCCGCCGAGCACGCGCGAGAGCTCGCGGCCGACCATGCCGCGCGGCACTCGACTCAGCTCGCCGCCGACGAGGCAGCTCCGCGCCGCCGATTTCGCCCGGAAACAGCGGCGGATTTCACCGCGGCTTACCGCGATGGCAAGCTCAGCCCCGTCGACGTCGCCGAGCGCGCCATCGCGATCGTGCGGGAGTCCGACGCGCTCCGCCCGAAGATGCGCCTGCTCATCGCGCAGCGCGAGGGCGACGTGCGCGCCCAGGCCGAGGCGAGCCAGGCGCGCTATCGCCGAGGCGCACCGCTCGGGCCGCTCGACGGCGTCCCGGTCGCCGTGAAAGACGAGCTCGATCAGGCGGGCTACGGCACCACCGTCGGCACGCGCTTTCTCGGAAAATCGCCGGCCGCGCGCGACGCCGAGGTCGTCCGTCGCCTCCGCGCGCACGGCGCGCTCCTCCTCGGCAAAGCGAACATGCACGAGATCGGCCTCGGCGTGACCGGCCTCAACCCGCATCACGGCGCGGCGCGGAACCCCTACGCCCCGGGCCACGCGACCGGAGGCTCGTCG
>SXGT01328056.1_pt1 | contig 10282 bp, 11 predicted proteins | sample 3176221 | NCBI WGS metagenome assembly SXGT01 (sample SAMN11356862, study PRJNA531348) | freshwater metagenome | isolation source: freshwater sample F1-120 | place: China: Fuxian Lake, Yuxi | collected 2017-12-25
ACGGTGTGGCACTAGGTTTGTCGGAAGGTCATCCACTGGAGGCCATCTTGACCACACTTGCGGCCACGCGACCGACCGCAGTCAATCTGCACTGGGCGCTCGATCGGATGCAGCGTGTGCTCGAAAAGTCGGTGCTGGCAGGACGGCAGGAGGCTGCTTGGGAAGAAGCACGCGCGATCGCGCGTGAGGATGCAACAGCCAACGCCGCTATTGGCCAATACGGACTCGAGATGTTGCGCCCACTTTCTGCCAAGGGCAGTCTGAATCTCATGACTCACTGCAACGCCGGCTGGCTGGCAACTGTGGCGCATGGGACAGCGATTTCGCCGATGTACGCGGCACACGCTGCCGGGCTGACACTGCATGTCTGGGTTTCTGAAACCCGGCCGCGCAACCAGGGGCTGCTCACCGCCTGGGAACTGGCACAGGCAGGTGTGCCGCATACCCTGATTGCCGATAACGCAGCGGGACTCCTGATGATGCAAGGCAAGGTCGATTGCATCATCGTCGGAGCCGACCGGATTGCCGCCAATGGCGATACCGCCAACAAGGTCGGTACCTATCTCAAGGCCTTGGCCGCGCAGGCACACAAGATACCGTTCTATGTGGCAGCACCGGTGTCGACTATCGACTATGCCTGTCCGGACGGTAGCCAGATTCCTATCGAAGCGCGCGCCGCCGATGAACTCGGTGCCGGGAACGTGCCGGTCGCAAACCCCGCTTTTGACGTCACACCGGCCGGCTTGATTACCGGCATCATTACCGAGCATGGCATTGCTGCGCCTGATGAACTCGCCAGCGTCAAACGATGATTGAACTGCCAAGCGCGGTGCTTGCGACGGCGCGGGCCATGAATGCCTGCGGCATCAATCGTGGGGCGGCGGGCAATGTCAGCGTACGCTGCGAGGGCGGTTTCCTGATCACACCCACCGGCATGGCCTACGATGAATGTACGCCCGAAGACATTGTAAAAGTCGGCGCTGGCGGGACGGCACAAGGACGCCGCAAGCCCTCCTCCGAATGGCGCTTTCATCGCGACATCTATGGCGCACGCCCGGACGCAGGCGCCATCGTGCATACCCATTCGCCCTTTGCAACCTCGCTGGCCTGTCAGGCAATCGAGATCCCGGCCTTCCACTACATGATCGCCCGCTTCGGCGGCGATACGCTTCGCTGTGCTGCCTATGCCACCTTCGGATCACAGGAGCTGTCCGATGCGATCCTTAGCGCGCTAAAGGATCGGCATGCCTGCCTGATGGCGCATCATGGCATGGTAGTTTTCGGTAGCGATTTGAAGGAAGCTTTGGCGCTCGCCGTTGAGCTGGAATCGCTGTGCGAGCAATACTGGCGGGTGCTGCAACTCGGCACCCCCAAACTCCTTGAGCGTGATGAGATGACCAGGGTCATCGACAAGTTCAAAGATTATGGGCGCCAGGCAATATCCGAAACATAGAGCACATCACCCGTCGTCACCTTGGGGGGGAACCGCTGCTGGGGAATCTCGGCAAGCGCGCTATTGATCTGCACCTCTTTGACCACCAGCGTAGGCAATTGCCGCGAACTTGCCGGCACCCCGGGGTGGCGCGCGGGCGGCGCTGAACCTGGACGCCATGACTGGAGCGTCATGCCCTTCGCCAGGCCGCGATCGCTCCCTCCTTCGATTTGAATCCCACTTTTATCCGCACTCAAAACCTTGACCGGGAAAGGCTGGCACGCCGCCGTGTCCTCGACCCAACGCGCCATCTCGTCAATCAGGGCGTTATAGGTCTTTCCAAGGCGCGTGCTGTCGAATGCCCGGGTTCCTGGCAAGACATTTTGAGGAATACCGCCAAAGAACAACTGACGAGAAAACTCGCGGCGGGCGATGAGTGCCCCCTGATACGCATCGAAGACGTAAGCCTCAACCTTGACATTGCGTTCAGGCAGCACCGCCGCCACCTTCGCGACACCAAAATCCTTGAAAACCCCGGCCACCACATACTGCGCCCCTGCCTTGGTGGCCCAGTCAATGACCAGCGGCGTCCCCCCGCGCATTTCGAGCGCCGGCGCCGACTCTGCCGCAATAAAAGGAAACTGAGATACTGAATAACCCGCCTTGACGCGCGTACCCCTTTCCAGCACATTGCTCAGCGCAACCCCGGTCACCGCTGCCCAATCCATGAATTCGCCTGATTTGATCTGTTCCGGGTAGCGCAGCGGGAAGGCCGTCACCAACACCTTGCGCTGCGGCTGATATTTACAAGTAGGACGCTCGGGAACCGCCACTTCGGCTTTCTCAGGTTGATCCACCGGCACTTGCTGAACCTGATCCAACGTCACACATCCGCCCAACAACAGGGCAGTAATGTTCATACAAAACAAGAAAATGTGAGCATTCATCGGGTCTTACAGCAGCACTCAAACCAGTTCGCTGGTCTGAAAGAAGTAGGAGGTAGACGGGGTATTGGAAAAATCAGACTCCGTATTTCGACGAGTAATCTCGCCGACGAACTCGAATTTCATTCATTCCCCCACCGCACCTTGTAAGTCTAGCACCCGTTAAAGATGCAAATAACAATGGCCCGGAATCACTCCCGAGCCGCCGTCCTGCCAGTGCCGACTTTTGCTAAATCGTGCTTTGCCCCTATCCCCAGCCCCTCGAAGCGACTTGCTGCGTCATCGCTTGGGCCGCGTCCAGCAGGATTGCCACGAAATCGTGCCCTGACTGTAGTGCACTGGTGAGTAACGCCAAGTCTTCCATATATTCATGAACCATCTGGTTGCGCAGTTGGCGAATGGTCAGCCACGCATCGGCTGAACCAATCCACCCCAGCCGTTCCGCACGATCCAGATTATCCAATTGGGCGCCCACCGACTCGCTCAGCGCGGCCAACAGCGCCGGCAGAAGTTTGTCGGCCAGCGTGTCCTGGAGGCGACCGAAGCGGCTGACGAAGGCTTCGACGCGCTCCGCCAGATCCGGATCATCCTCAAGGGTGGTGACACGCTCCGGGGTCATGGGCACGACAAACAGTCGACGATCCGTCGTTTCCAGATGTCGGCACTCCTTGCCGACAACCCGTACGAGAAAACCCAGGCGGGCCAGCTGGCCAGGTGTCACAGTCGCACTCCTTCACTCACGGCGATGGCATGGATCGGCAGTTGCTTGAGGTTCGGTGCTGCCAGCAGTACATCGACCCGGCGACCTCCCAGCGCGCGCATCAGGCGCGCCCCGAGGCGCGCCGCCAGGAGCGCCGGCGCATCAACGGGGCGGGGGAGTTCCAGCAACAAATCAATGTCGCCACCGCGCGCCGTATCGTCAAGACGAGAGCCGAACAGGCGCACGACACCCTCCCCACCGACCTCTTCGTGAGCGATGCTGCGGATCATGTCGGCTTGTTCTGTTGTCAGGCGCATGGTGGTTGAGTCGGGATTGTCTGGTCGAAAGTGTAGCACCTGGAACCCAAAGCAAAACGCCCCGGAATCACTCCCGAGCCGCCGTCCCGCCAGCGCCGACTTTTTACGGTGGTGCGCTTCTTTGTAGTGGGCTTGGTAGCTTTTCGCCCCGACAATATGCTTGCCACATGCGCCGGTAGAGTGATTCAAGGTCGCGGGTGAATTTTTCCGATTGTCGCAATGGGCTGGTCTCCATACGATGACGCAATTGGCTTCTCAGTTCGCTAAGCCGTGCAGGATTATTAGCTAGCGCGATGGCTCCTTCGATGTAAGTATCAACATCCTTGAATGCCAATGCATTTTCCAAACCGATATTGGCGAGTACCGATATTGTCTGGCGCGAAACGACCGTATCGCCAGCGATGGAAACAACGGGGACTCCCATCCAAAGGGCTTCGAGTGTAGTCATCCCGCCATTAAACGGGATAGTGTCAAGAGCGACATCGATGTCACTGTACTGGGCAAACATATCGCTGTGTGCAGAACGGTCGCGAAGGTCCAGCCGTGATCCATCAATACCGTGCGCTGTAAAACGTTTGACAAGCCGTTCCTTGACCAATGACTCTGACAGCGCGCCAGACTTGATAACAAGTTGACTGCCCGGCACGGCAAGCAAAATCTTCGACCAAATTTCGACAAGGGCATCGGACATTTTTGGTAGGCGATTAAATGAACCAAAAGTGATGTGACCTTTCAACAAACAAGGAGGGGGAGTAGGCTCAGGAGCATAATCAGGAGGGCCGTAACAAAAGCGAGTGTGCGGAAGATATACAGGGGTCTCTGTAAATCGCTGCCCCTGATCCGGTGGGGTAGTGTGTGGATCAGTGATGAAGTAATCGATCGCAGTCATTCCTGTGGAGTGAAAGTAACCGATCCACTCCGCCTGAATGGGGGCAGGACGACGGGCGAATACGAGCAATCGGTTGTAGGCGGTATGGCCGGAAAGATCAACCAGAATGTCGATTTCCGCTTTGCGTATCAGATCGACTACTTCTTCATCCGAGTAAAGGAAGATGTCCTCCCAATAATCAGCTGCAGCACGCAGTTCGGGAAGAACTTCCTGTGCCCGAATGACCATCGAGAAGCAATGAACCTCGAACAGGCTAGCATCATGGTGGCGCAGAATGTCGCGCAGCAGGAAACCCACAGGGTGGCCGATGAAATCTCCCGATACGTAACCGATTCGTAGTTTTCGTCCAGGGGTTTGATCTCGAGAATAGAAATCGTCCGGCTTACGTAGTGGTTGCTCGAATAGTCGCGCCCATTCGATGTGACGCTGAAATACTGCTTCTCGTCCCATACTTGGCAAGTTGTTGTATTCGAACAGGACGTTAGAGTGCATCACCGATTGGTTTGGATCGCCCTCAATTAACTTCTCATACAAGCTCAGTGCTGATGAAGCATCACCGCCTGTACTCAAGCATGAACCAAGAGTAACAAGGGCCAAGATACTGTCCGGCTTTATTTTCAGGATCCGGTGGCAGAGTTCCTCAGCCTTGGCTAGGTCGCCATTCGCGAAGTGGGCCGATGCAAGAAAACCCATAAATTGGATGGATTCGCCGCGCTCCCTGATCTGACGTTCAAGGTAGCCGATTGCTCCCGCCAATTCCTCGCGCGATCCGATCAAGGTCGCCAAGTTGAATCTGGCCTCGACATAATCGGGCTGAAGTTCTAGCGCCTTCTGGTACTGTTTGATGCCCTGCCTGACTTTGCCGGTATGGACAAGTACGTTGCCAAGGTTGAGCAGAGCTTCTGGACGGTCTGGCCGGTCAGTAACGAGTTGTTCTGCGGCCACACGCGCATCGTCATTGCGGCCTAGTTCGAATAGGGCTGCTATCTTGTTGAGCCTGGCTTCAAAGAAATCTGGTGTGCATGCAAGTGCCTTATCAAACCAGTTGAGCGCTTCTTCAGCGCGCCGATGGGTGATGCACAATTCACCCAGATTGCTCAATACCTGCGGGTAGTCCTGCTTCAGGGTGAGTGCATGATCATAGGCAGTTCGTGCGTCGTCTAGCATTTGCGCATGCCGGTAGGCTGCACCCAAGCTGCACCAGAGCGAGGCATCCACTGGCACCAGTTCAAGCGCCTGCTTGAGTTGGCTAATTGCAGTGTCGGTATCACCGCGCACCAAGGCACGACGCGCTAACGCATGCATCGCCTCGACATCACATTTGCTTGCGCTTTCAAGGTCGAGGATATCGGCAATTCCAGCCAGTCCATGCCGGTCAAGCCAGTGTGCGATCCACCGCAAGAGGCGGCCATAAATCATGCAAGATCAGGCCGGTAGATATTCTGCTGCGAGAAGCTTGAGAGCCTCGGCATTACGCGGTGATTTGCTTGCCAGCACCCAGAGATCGAAACCATTTTTGCGACGAAAACCAAACACGGAAGGGAACCCCGCTCTGCGCAAGCACTCGCTAAGTGTGGTCAGCGTAAATCCACAGTGGTGTGACATCCACTCCGGATTGGCAGCAACAAAGGGACGATAACTGTAAACCATATCGAATGGCGTGATAGCTCCAGCAGGGGACTCATAGGCTGTTTCAAACACGCGATCCTCAGCAATCATTTCAGCCGCCGCCTGCAAATCGGGACAGGTAATAACGGCGAAGCCTTCATCTGCAAGCACTCTAAAAAACTCGCCTAAAGCTACGGGTACATCATGCCAGTAAAGATGCTCAATGCCGTGGGAAGAAAAAATGGCGTCTGCACTAGCATCGCTGACCGCACGCATGTCCGTCATGCTGCCAACAATATCGGGCTTTACACGTTCATCTGCATCAAGACGAACTTCCTGCCAGCCTTGTTCGGCTACACGAAAGCCTGGAACGATGATGTCTGCAATAGAGGCTCCGCCACATCCGACATGTAACAGAATCCGCCGCTCGTAACTCTTGGTTTGGGTACCGTTTGGGCAATCGGCATTCGGTTGCGCCATTTCCTGCAGTCCATGGCTTTGTCGAAACCGCTCCAGCCATTTCCGGGCAAGGCCCCCTACCCATGTACCTAAATTGCTCATCCCTTACCGGAAAAAGCATTCAGAACCAAGGTGAACACTAGTTTGCGTACGATATCTGCTGGGAAACCCGCCTCTAGCAAACGATTCTGCAACATGAATGCGGAGCGCGCACGAGCAAATATCCCTAATGCCAATCGCTGGCGAACCTCTCTCGCTTCCTTGTGAAATTTCTCAAGCGCGACTGTCCAGTCCTTTTCGCTAACACGACCTTTTCTGCCGGCCGGCATTACACGAGTAAAGGTCGCTAACAATTCCTCAGTTGCCTGGATTACCTTGCTCAATTATCTTTCCAATAACAAACGCCGTTGGATAGCCAACGGCGTCAAATTGACAAACGATTCAACTTAACCAGTGCAGATAATAGTCGCAGTAGCCGTTGTACCGGTCGCACCACCTGAATAGCTCAGAGTTGCAGGACCTGCTGCGCCTGATGTACTGCCAGCGCAGGTAACATCGGTTGAAATAGAGAATTTCGTATCCCAGCCTTGCATGCTACCAGTCAACGCAGCCCCAGCGGCAGCCGCACTCAGGCGAAGTACGCCAGTTCCGGTAGCGCCACGCGCCAAGGACGCCGCATAATTGATTGAGGAATAAGACGTCAAAGCACCCGCCGCCCCTTTAATAGCAGCTAACTGCGCATCTCCTTGTAAGTCTACGAACTTCGGCAACGCCGTCGCTGCCAAAATCCCCAGAATGACAATCACAACAACCAGTTCGATCAGCGTAAAGCCTTGTTGGGCGCGGGTGGATTTCATGCTTTAGTCCTCAAAGAAGGTTCGACCGGAGTACAGAAAAGGAGTTGCAGTTTAGCAGCCCGTTGTTACAACTGAAATAACTGGAGCGGTGATCACGGTACCGGCCAACGTAGCCGGTTCGTAGGAAATACGGCAATTCGGGGCGGTGCCGCCCGATACATCCAAGCAAAGTGCGCCTGCGGTACAGCCTGCCCCCCCAGTGCTCATGCCATCCGCCGAAAGGTTGATATCGGCTGCGGCGAGGATACCATTGGTCGTGGCGGCAGGATAACGATTGACAATGTCGATGGCCTTGCCGTCCATATTCACTTTCGGGCTGGCCGCCTGGCAGTTGGCGGCAGGCAGGGTGGCGACCGCAGCGGCCAGATCCAGTTCGCAGCGCGAACGGGCCAGAGCAGATGAAGAGCGAATCGAGCCATAGAGGGCGTTGGCCTTGGCGGTGCGGGCATCGCGCTGGGCGTCGATCAGTCGCGGTAAGGCCACCGCCGCCAGGATGGCGATGATGGTGATGACGATAATCAACTCGATCAAGGTAAAACCCTGATGGCGACTTGGGCTAAAGTAATAGGTGGTTTTCACGTATCCGAGAGTATCACAACTTAGGATTGGCTTGCTTCTCCAATTAACGGCAGAAAGGTCTATTACTTGAGCGCGATGGCTCATTGATCAAGGGGTGCCAGCGCTTCCAGCCGCAGGCCGACCATCCGCCCAAGTTCGTCGCGATGCCCAGTGAACTTCCAGTGCAGTTCGGTGCGGCCATCAAAGGCTTCCGGCTGGCGCGCACGGTAAACGAGCAGGCGTTGGGCGGGATCAAAGTGCCATTGCGCCGTCTCGCCAGCGCCGACTTTTTCAGCTTGTTCTTTTGTATCCCCAAGGAACTCCAAAGGATTCTTGTCCAGCAGGGCTGTAATCTCGGCTTCGCGCCCGCGCATGATCTTTTCGCCGATGGCCAGCTTGAGTCCGATGTGGATGTGACGGATGGTCAGCGCCACCTCCAGTTGCTCTGTTTCATGTTCGATGGCAAGCAGGCGATTCAGCAGCGCACCCGCCAGAATGCCGAAAATGGCCAGCACCACGGCGAATTCGAGTTTGCCAAGGCCTGCCTGTCGTTTCACTTCTTCATCGCCACCTTGCCCAGATCCCACAGCGGCAGGAAGATGCCGAGGGCCAGGACCAGCACCATTGCGCCAAGCATGACGATCATGATTGGCTCGATCTGCTGTGCGAGGGTCTTGAGTTCATACTCGACCTCGCTCTGGTACATGCCGGAGATTTCTTCCATCATCTCGTCGAGCGAGCCGGATTCCTCACCCACCGCGATCATTTGCAGCACCACCGGCGTAAAAGCACCAGAGGTAATCGCCGCACGCAGCACGGATTCGCCGCGCTCAACCTGGTTGCGCATCTGCTCAACTTTGGTAGCGATGTACTCGTTATCGACTGTCTGCGACACGGTGGTGAGGGCCTGGATGACCGGTACCCCTGAGCGCGAAGCGAGGGCAAAGCTGCGAGCAAAACGAGCCAGTGTGGCTTTCTGGATAATCTTGCCGGCGATCGGGATGCGCATCTTGGCCTTGTCCCAAAGGTAACTGCCACGCTTGGTACTCGCCCAGCTCTTGAAGGCAAAACCGGCCCCGACGACGATGCCGATCATGGCATGCCACCAGTTCAGCATGAATTCCGAGAAGCCGAGGAGGATGCGCGTCATCAGCGGCAGATCGGCGCCGAAGCCCTTGAAAACCTTGGCGAATGCGGGAATCACCCAGATGTTGACGACGACCATGGCCGCCCCCATGGCCATGATGACAAAGCTGGGGTAGCGCAACGCCGATTTGACCTGCTCGCGCATGAAGCGCTCGAACTCCATGTGGTCAAAGAGGCGTAGCAGCACTTCTTCGAGCCGGCCGGTCATTTCGCCAACACGCACCATGGAGAGATAAAACGGAGTAAAGAGCTTTGGGTGACGCGCCAGACACATCGACAGTTCGCGGCCTGAATCTAGACTTTCGCGGATCTGGCCCATCACCTTTTTCATGGCCGGATTGGCGCTGGATTCCTGCAGGCCCGCCAGCGCACGCATGATTGGTACGCCAGCCTTCATCAGCGTATAAAGTTGACGGGTGAAGAGCAGGATATCGACGTGCTCGATCTTCGGAGCAAACAGATTGAAGCCCTCGCTATCGCCGTCTTTCTTCTTCAGCGCGCTGGCCGGCGCCGGTTTGATTTCAAGCGGCGTGACGCCGCTACTGAACAGTAAATCGGCCACGGCTGAAGACGTGGCCCCCTCCAGCACGCCGGTCACGGCTTCGCCGGAACCATTGCGACCCCGATAGGAAAAGACGGCCATGCTTATTCGTCGAGCTGCGTCGCGATGCGCATGGCTTCTTCAATCGTGGTGCGGCCATTGACGACGAGGCGTACAGCATCGCGGCGCAAGGTGTGGCCGCCCATCTGCTCGCGGCCGATGCGCATGAATTCGTTGGGATCGCCGTGGTTGGCGGCCTCGACCAGCGCATTGGTCATTTCGAGGAACTCATAGACCGCCTGCCGGCCGGTGTAGCCCGTATTGGCGCAGTGAGCGCAGCCGGCGCCCTTCGAGTACTTGAAGTTACCAATCCGATCGCCCAGCTCGTATCGCAACCATTCGAGCTCGTGTGGTTCGGGTGTGTGCGGTTCGATACAGTTCTGGCAGATGACGCGTACCAGACGCTGCGCCAGTACCATCTGGATCGACAGCGCCACCATGTAGCGCGGCACGCCCATATCCAGCAGGCGAATCGGCGTGGACAGTGCATCGTTGGTGTGCAGGGTGGAGAGCACCAGGTGACCGGTCATGGCGGCGCGCATGCCGATCTCGGCAGTTTCCTGGTCGCGCATTTCGCCCAGCAGGATGATGTCCGGGTCCTGCCGCAAGGCGGTACGCAGCACGCGGCTGAAAGACAGGTCGATCTTCTCGTGCACCTGCACCTGGTTGAGGCCGGGCAGGCGGTATTCGACCGGGTCTTCGACGGTGATGATCTTCTTTTCCGGCGTGTTCAGTTCGTTGAGCGCCGCATACAGGGTAGTGGTCTTTCCC
>SXGT01512916.1_pt1 | contig 10282 bp, 7 predicted proteins | sample 3176221 | NCBI WGS metagenome assembly SXGT01 (sample SAMN11356862, study PRJNA531348) | freshwater metagenome | isolation source: freshwater sample F1-120 | place: China: Fuxian Lake, Yuxi | collected 2017-12-25
GCGCCCGGAGCGACACCAGTGACACCAACTGCGTTTTCAGCCACGGCAGCTACGTTACCTGCGCAGTGAGTTCCATGGCCTGGGTTTCCGCCTCCTAAAAGGTCGATCGGAGTAGTCGATCAGCCCGGGCTTGTGTTGCCAGGAGCCCGATAGCCGTACCGCAACGCTATCGCCGATCGGGGCGTTGATGACGGCGCCGAAGGCCGGCTCGGCGCCGCCGTCCTCGACCGAGATCCAATCCGCCGAGAACCGCCCGCTCCAGTTGTACAGCTCCGGCATGTTCGGCACGTAGCGAATTACGCCCGCGAGCGAGGTTGCCCCGAACAGCGTGCCCTGGGGCCCCTTCAGAACTTCGACGGTCTTCAGATCCCAGGGTCCCGGATCGGCAATCGAAAACGATCCATACGGATCCGACAGCGGCACATCGCCATAGATCGTGCCGACGGTCTGGTTGGTGCCGGTGTCCGGGCCGACACCGCGAATGCTGAGCTTGCGCTGGATGCCGGCGATCTCCTCTTGCGAGTTGATGCCCGGCACCAGCCGGATGAAATCCTTGAGCTCCTGCGCGCCCATCGCTTCCAGTTTCTCACCGGTCAGCGCGGTGATGCTCACGGGAATGGCACGTACTGACTGCTGACGCTTGGTCGAGGTCACGACGATGTCGTCCATCTGCGTCACGCCGTCCGGCTCCGTCAGCGTATCCGGCACGGCAACCTCGGTCAGAGGCTCGACGGGAATGGTGGGAACGGCATCGACTGGAGCCGATTCCGCGGGGGCGTCAAATGAAAGCGCCTCCGGGTCTGCATCGACCGTCGGACCGGACGGCGTCCCGGGAGATTGGGTCCCGTCGTAGGTCGGCGATTCCGGTGCAGCCTCGAAGGAAGGTGCCTCGGCGGAAGCATCGGCCGGGGCGTCGGGCGCGGTATCGGCATTCCCCATCTCGTCGCCGGTCCGCGACTCCATCTGGTATTCCTGGGACTCCGCCTCTTGCGCGAATGCGGCGATCGTCGTGCACCCGCACAGGAGCGCCAGCACCGGAATGGACCGCTTGATCATTACAGCCCCTCGAAGAATGGATGACGCTTTATCGCATCTGTCCCGAGTGTGCAGTCGGTGCTCAGCCTGAGCCATTGGTGAAACTACTGGTTTTCTTCGCGGTGGAAGCGCGGCAGTTCCGACGATATTCGCGATGGGCCCGGGGCTTTGTCTTTCATCCTGCTATCGATTCAGTAATTTCATGGATGCTCCGCCGTCAGGCACTGATTAAAGTGCGCAGGACTTTCCGCGACTGCGAGCACACGATGACGGCTGTGAAGTTCGAAGACATCTTCAGGGCGGCAGACGTCGACGGCTACGTGCACGCCAGGGATCTGGCCTCGGGCCGTGAGGTGGGATTTCAGCCGGATGCGGCGGTCGTCGCCGCCTCGGTGTTCAAGGTACCCGTACTCGTTGAGCTGTTCCGTCAGGCGGACGCAGGACTGATCGACCTCGCTGAACGCGTGACGGTGCCGGTCGCGGATCGCGCGCCGGGGCCTACCGGGCTGTCCGTGATGCTCGATCCCGTCGCAATGTCCTGGCGCGACCTCGCACTCTCCATGATCGTCGTCAGCGACAACGCCGCGACCGATGTCATCTGCGCCAGGGTGGGCCTGCGCCAGGTCAATGCCACGATGCGCGAGCTGGGCCTGCCGGGCACCGTGGTGGACGGCGATTGCCGCGGTCTGTTCGCGCAGATGGCGCAGGATGCCGGCGTTGCCGACCTCGCCAGCTTCCCGACGCAGCCTGGGCTGGAGCTGATCAGCAGGCTGCGCGTCCTCAACGCCGACACCACGAATCGCACGACGCCGCGCGAGATCTCGCGCCTGTTCGAGCTGATCTGGACCGACCGCGCGGCCTCTGCCGCCAGCTGCGCGCACCTGCGCCGCATCCTCGGCGCGCAGGTCTGGCCACATCGTCTCGCCGCGGGATTTCCCGAAGCGCACATCAAGACCGCGGGCAAGACCGGCACCCTGGTGATCGTGCGCAACGAAGCGGGTGTGGTCAGTTTCGCCGATGGCCGCCACGTTGCGGTCTCGGTGTTCACCCGCAGCCATGAGCCGCGCGCCAAGCATCCCGCTCAGGACGCGGCCATCGGCAAGGCCGCACGCTTGGCTGTCGAGCTGCTGAGCTAGCGCATCTCTGCACGGCCTGAGGGCGGTCGTAGTCTGCGATTACGCGCTGCGCTCGACCCAGAGGTTGCGCGTGCGGATGCTGTTGAGCCAGAAGCCCGTCACTTTTCCAGCTTTACGCTCGACGACAAGGCTGCCCGTCACCGGATAGGGGATGAACGCCGTTGACGTGAACGTCATCGCGAAGACCTCATCGGTCAACGGCTCCAGCTTGAACCGGCTGCGGCCTGACGTCGGCAGCAGATCCAGCCACAGCACCCCTTCATCGAGCACCACCGCGAAATCGATTCCGAAATCGGGGTAGCGATAGCGGCCGACCAGTTGCTGCGCCAGATCGGCGCTCGTCGGACGGGCCTCCGGCTCCGGCAGCCGAACGTAGGATTCGCGGTGCCCGCTGTCCGAGATTTCGAGATGGCTGGGGGTGCTGCCGGCCTCAGGCAAGGCTATCGCTATCGTGCCGTGCGAGGGCGTCGCCATCACCCACTGGCCATCGCGCTCGGCAATCAAACCCGCGACGGATTCCTGCACCGCCAGCGCCAGCACCGGCTCCTGGCCAGGCGGTGTGTGCTGGAGCAGTCGCAGCAGTCGCCGGGACGCGGTGTTGTACCAGTGCGCCAGCAGAGGCTCGCGGCCTTCCAGCTGCAGCGGCACCAGCGGGGTCAGGTGCTCGCCCAGCACCGCTTCAATCACCTTCAGTGCCGTCGCCGGGGCCGGGCCATCCATGCGGTTGAACATCAGGATGATGTCCAGCGCATGCGCCGGAACCGTCAGCATCTGGCAGGTGCCGCCCAGCACCGCACCGGCATGGTGGATGATTTCGACGCCGCGATAGGACTCGCGGGTCAGGCCCAGGCAGTAATCGCCTTCCGCGCCACTGCTGTAACGCGGACGCTCCAGCATCTGCGCCCAGGATTGCACGGTGCCGACGATCTTCTCCGAACCGCGCAGGTGCGCGATCCAGCGCAGCATGTCGTCAACGGTAGAGACCATGCCGCCTGCGCCCAGCAGTTCTTCCGAAGGATAAATGCCGCGGTGCCAGCGGCCATCCGGCAGCGGCACATGCAGCGAGGCGCTGCCCGGCAGCATGACCATGTCGCTGGGCCACAGCGCGCTGTCCTGCATGCCCATCGGCGCGAGCACCCGCTGCTGCAGGAACTCGCCGAAAGGCATGCCGGCGATGCGCTCGATCGCCAGCGAAAGCAGGTGATAGCCCTGATTGCAGTAAATCATGCGCTCGCCGCGCGGGTAGTTGTTGCTGGTGTAGCGCGGCCCCAGCTCCGTTCCGGTTCCCACGGGCGCGATGCTGGAGTAGCTCTTGTGCAGCAGCAGATAGGTTGTGTCGAAAGGATCGCGCAGGCCGCTGGTGTGGCGCATCAGCTCGCGCGGGGTGGGCTCGCCGATGAGGCCGCTCAGCTCCGGCATCGCCCGTCGCAGCGGCGCATCCAGGTCCAGCTTGCCCTCTTCGGCCAGCAGCAGGGCGCAGATCGAGGCGAAATGCTTGCTGGTGGAGCCGATGCGCATGCGCGTCAACGGCGTGTTCGCGGTGCCATGCTCCACACTCGCCAGGCCAAAGCCGCGCCGGTAGATGACCTTGCCCTGATGCGCGACCCCGACGACCAGACCCGGCGCATCGCTGCGGTTCCAGGGCTTGAACAGCGCGTCGAGCTTCTGCGTGACGGAGGGCGCGGCGGCAGCATTCATGGGAAAGGACCGGGTTCAGTAGCTACAGAGATTGAAGTCGAGCGTCCGTCAGCGGACGCGATCGAAACGAACATTGCGCACGCGGTCCATGCTCATCCAGAATCCGTCGACCTTGCCGCGCCGGCGATCCAGCGTGAGCGCGGCACGCTGCTGCAACGGCGCCGTTGGGATCGTATGCAGGGCACCGCAACCGAGAACGTCTGCGGTAAAGGGTTCCAGTTCCCACAGCGACAGCCCGAAGTCCGGCAGGAAGTCGAGGAACAACTTTCCGTCCTTCAACACGATCTCCAGTTCGCTGCCGAACTCCGCGTAGCAGTAGCGCCCGGTGACGTCCGGTGCCAGCTCCGCCGCCGTGGGTGGCGCATCCGTCAGGCGCTCGAAGTGCTCGAGCTCGCCGGCGATGTGCACATCGAGACGCGCCGGAGGAGCGTCGCCTTCGGGCAGCGTACGGAGTTCGACCCGACTGGTGGGGCCGTCCGGCATCGCCAGCCCGTCACCGGCCTTCTGCAGGATGGCGGTCGGCATGTTGTACATCGACAGGATCAATGCGGCCGGCGCATCCGGCTTGATCGGCCGGGCCGTGATCGCGATCAACGTCCGCGACGACGCGCTGTACCAGCGTCCCTGCACCGCAGGGTAGTCCGCCGCCGCTGCGGGCGCTGTCGCCGGCTGCAGCGCATCGCCCTCGAGCACCACGTCGATCACCCTGAGCGTGAGGTCGTGCACCGGCGCATCGGCGCGATTGGCCATCACCACGATGTCCAGTTCCTGCAGCGGTATCGTCAACGCCTGGCAGCCGGAGCCGAAGGTCGCACCCGCATGGGAGAGGGTCTCGAGCCCTCGATAGACCTCGCGCGCAATGCCCAGGCAGTAGCCGGAAAGCAGCCCGCTGCGGGTGGTCGGACGCTCGGTCATCTTCGACCAGGTCGCGGCGCTGCCGACCTTTTTTTCTGCTGGCGACGCACGCAGGTGCGCAAGCCAGCTCAGCATGTTGTCCACGGTCGAGATCACACCGCCGGAACCGAGCACTTCGTCGGTGGGATAGATGCCGCGACGCCAGCTGCCGTCGGCCTGCGGCAGATGCAGCGTCGCCATATTCGGCACGATGCTCATGTCGCTGCGCAGCAGCGTGGTCTCGTTCATGCCCAGCACCGAGAACACGCGCTGCGCTAGGAAAGCCTCCCAGGGCATGCCGCTGATCCGCTCGATGACCAGCGTCAGCAGGGTGTAACCGGTGTTGCTGTAGGCCATTCGCTCGCCCGGCGCAAAGTTGCGTTCCTTGAAGCGCGAGATCAACTGCAGGCTGGAGCCGGCGGGCATGTGGCCATAGTGGCCACGATTGAGCATGAAGGCCGTGAACATGGGATCGCCGAGGCCGCCGGTGTGGCGCATCAACTGCAACAAGCTGGGCTCGCCGGCGACGCCGGTGAGTTCCGGCAGATACGCGCGCACCGGCTGGTCGATGTCCAGCTTGCCGTCTTCCTGCAGCAGCATGATGCCGAAGGCGGTGACCTGCTTGGTGGTGGAGCCGATGCGCATGCGCGTGGCCGGCGTGTTGGCCTTCGCATGTTCGATGCTGGCCAGACCGTAGCCGCGGCGATAGATCACCTGACCCCGGTGTGCGACGCCGACGACGAGGCCCGGCGCATCGCTGCGGTTCCAGGGCTTGAACAGCTCGTCGAGTTTCTGGGTGAGGGGGCAGTTGGCAGCGGGGCTGTTCATCAACGGATGATCCTGGTGGCAGCGGGAAATCTGAGCGTCGTCCACCGCAGTGTTCGCAGTAGCCGACCTCGCGGCATCCATGAAAATACCGAATTGACAGCAGGCGGGTTTCGAGCGATCACGACCAGGGGTTTTCCACGCGCGGCCAGAACTGGTGGTCGCGCCGGCGAAAGGTCATCTCCGCAAAGGCCTGCGAGGTCGATCCTGGCGTGCCCATGTAGAGAACCTTGCTGGCGATCGGGGCGAAATCGGCGTGGAAGTGCTGTGTGGATTTCACGACGATGATCTGCTTGTCGGTCAGGCGGATGCCGAGATTCTCGAAGCACTCGCGCGACAGCACCTGCGAGCGCCGCGTGTTCAGTGCGATGTCGATGCCGTTCGCAGTACGCACCCACACGCCCGTTCCCAAAGGATGCCGTGTGCTCAGGCCGAACTGGCTGTGGTTCTCGACGATGGCACAGACCGTCACCGGCACATCGACGGGCTTGCCGGACAGCGGCCCACACTTGCCGCCGATGCGCAACGCAAGCTGGGCGCCAACGCCGGCGCTCTGGCACAGGGCGACCGCGCCGAGATCCCAGAAACTGCCGATCGCCGCATTGCCGATACCCGCGTCGAGCAGAGCCTGCAGCACGAAGGTGCTGTCACTCATCGCGCCGCCGCCGGCGTTGTCGCCGACATCGGCCAGCACCACCGGCCCTTGCTCCGTGGCCGCGGCTTCGGCCAGCGCGGCGGCGATGCTGATCGGCGGGCTGTAGGTCTGCATGCGCAGCTCGCGGAACTCCAGGGCGAGTTGCTGCGCCAGCGTTTCGGCCTTGACCGGGTCGTTGTCGGTCACGACCCAAAGCTTGGCGCCGCACTCCGGCACGTCGCCCCAGGGAAAGCCGTGTCCGAGCGACACCGACAGCACGCCGTCCTTGCCCTCGAACGACTTCATGCGCTGCACGAAGGAGATCATCGGCTCGCGCGTCGTATGCCAGAGGCCGATCATGCGGCAGTCCACGACCGCCGTCGTCGGCCGGATGCCGCCGGCCGCCTGCTGCACGAGCAAGGCATACAGCTCGCGCAGACGATCGACGATGTCGGTATGCGGATATTCCTTGTACGCGATGAGCAGGTCCGCATGCCGGTGCATGCGCGCGGTGTAGTGACAGTGCAGGTCCAGCTCAGCCCCGATCGGCACGGTCGGCCCCACGATCTCGCGCACGCGCTCGATCAGATCGCCTTCACAGTCCTCATACCCCTGGGCCACCATCGCCCCATGCAAGGTCAACTGCACCGCATCCACCGGCATCGCGGCCTTCAGATCATCGAGGATGATCTGGCGGTATTCCTCGTACAGCGCACGGCCGATCGGACCCGAGGGCTCGGCAATCGCCGTCAGGCTCTCGACCAGCGTATGGCCATCCGCCGCCGCCAGCCGGCGCAGCTCGGCATGGAACACGCCAACCCCGCTGGGCGCCTTGACGCTCGCATCGCCGCGGTAAACGCCGTAGGCCTCGAAATCGACGCGGCCGGTCGGGACCACCGCGGAGGTATTGGTTTCGGTGTCGAAGGTCGCGGCAAAGATCTTCATGGTGTCGCTGTCGTCACCCGGCGCTGGCGAGTGCGGTCAATCTCTCGAACACCTGCTGCGGAAGCGAGCGATGTCCGCCTTCCTGATGCACGATCACCTCGGCGCCCGGAATGTTCGCGGCGAGCCAAAGCCCATGCCCAGCCGGAACGTTCACGTCCTGCACGCCGTACTCGATGATCACCGGCACCTTCGCCTCGCGCGGATCGAAACCCCAGTCGCCGGCCGTGGCAGTGAAGTCGTCGATGAACCCCCAGTATCCCGGACGCAAGGCTTCCAGCAAGGTCTCGGCATAGCTGGCAGCGGTCTGGCGCAGGATCGCGAGATCGGCTTCCGGCATCTTCATGTCGCCATGGATCGTCATCGGGTCCGTGCGCGCCGCCGCGACCCCGCGATCCAGATCGCGGGCGAGGGCCGCGTGGGCTTCGTCGCGCGGCAGCTCCACCGCCTTGAAGCGCCGGATGTTCTCGGGGTCCATGCCCTCAAAGAAGGCATCTCCAAGGAGCAGCCGCGGTGCGACACCGACGTTGCAGTGCACCCGCGTCGCGCGCGCGGCGAGCAGAGTGGCCACGGCCAGCGCATGCGGGCCGCCGCCAGAGGTGCCGAGAAAGCCCGCGCGCGCCACGCCCGCGGCGTCGAGGATCGCCTCGATATCCGCCACCGCATCGCAGATGCGGCGTCCCGGCAGCGGATCGGATTCGCCGTAGCCGGGTCGGTCGTAACTGATCTGACGAATGCCCGCAGCCTTGAGTCGTTCCGCATCGGCGTAGCGCGCCAGCCGGCAACCCGGCGTGCCGTGCAACACCATCACCGGTCGTCCGTCCGGAGCGCCATTCTCGGTCCAGGCCAGTCGTCCCCCATCGGGGCGGCGCAGGACCTTCGGAGCTGGATCGGTGGCCGCGCTGGAATCGCTCATCAAGCTGGGACTGGATTACCGAAGGAGAAGTGACCAGTGTTCGGCATGTCACACGAATCAGCCATCCGCGAAACTACCGGAACGAGGCGCCGCGCCAGGAACCTGCCCTCGCAGTACCCCGCCATCGAGCCGCGCCGCCACCAAAACCCGGTGAATCCGCGGATAGGCGCTGCGGGGGCGGGTTGGTCTACTACCGGCTCATTCATCGCGTCCGCGCACTCCGCCTTTTCCATGAACCTCTCTTCTGTAAGTCACTCGGCCCACGCCACGGTGGTGACGCTGCGCAGCCCCTACCTGCTGTTCCTGGGTGAAGCCGATCACGACCAGCGCGCCAAGACGGCGTTCGGTCTGCGCGATTGGGCGCCGACGCGTTGTCTCGGACAACTGCGCCTGCCGGCCTGCCAGGTGACCCTGGGCCTGCCCGACATGACGCCGGCCGAAGCCGCGGCGAACGGCGGTGGCTCCCTGGTGATTGGGGTCGCCCCCAAGGGCGGGCGCATTGCCGAAAACTGGATCCCGGTCCTGCATGCGGCGGCCGAAGCCGGCCTCGACATCGTCAGCGGCATGCACGATTCGCTGGCGGAGGTGCCAGGCCTCTCCGCACTCGCCGAGGCCCGCGGTGTGCGACTGGTGGATGTCCGCAATCCACCCGCTGGCCTGCCGACCGGCACCGGTCGCAAACGCAGCGGCAAGCGCCTGCTCACCGTCGGCACCGACTGTGCGCTCGGCAAGAAGTACACCGCACTCAGCATCGCCAATGCCCTGAGGGAACGCGGCGTCGATGCGGATTTCCGCGCCACCGGGCAGACCGGCATCATGATCGTCGGTTCCGGCTTGCCGATGGATGCCGTCGTTGCGGATTTCAGTGCGGGGGCTGCCGAAGTGCTGTCGCCGGATGCGGCGCCCGACCACTGGGACATCGTCGAAGGACAGGGCTCCCTGTTTCATCCCGCGTATGCCGGCGTGACGCTAGGCCTGCTGCACGGCTCGCAGCCCGATGCCCTGGTCCTGTGCCACGACCCCGCGATCACGCGCATCAAATCGCTGCCGGATTTCCTGACACCCAGTCTGGAGGCCGCTAGCGAGGCCTACCTGCGAGCCGGCGCGCTGACCAATCCCAAGATCCGTCTGGTGGGCGTGAGTCTTATCACCGACAAGATGGATGCAGCGACGCGCCAGCGCACGCTCGCCGACGCCGAACAGCGTCTGGGCGTTCCGGCATTCGATCCCTTGAAAACGTCGTTGCAGCCGCTGATCGACCAGATGCTGGCGCAGTGATGGCGATCTGACGCCCAGCGCCGGTCTTCACGCCGCTTCAGCGATACCCGTACTCCCGCGCGAGCATCCCCACCGCCGCATCAAAGCCCTCGGCACCCGGCCGCCAGGGCAAGGCAGCGTCGAGGCTGCACTGCTCGGCCAGCGCCTCATCGTTCGCGGCGAGCGTCTCCAGCACTTCCGCCTCCAGACCATAGGGCGCCGCACGCGGCCCCAGACCGGCGTAAACCCAAGGCGCTGCGGCCTGCATCACGCGCCAGGTCACGGCCGAGTGCTCGAGTGCCAGCGCGCGGCAGAGTCCGTCGATCGCGTCCCGATACACCAGCATGCCCGGCCCCAGCCGCAAGGCCTCGTCGCGCAGCCGCAGCAGATCCCGTGCGGCAAACGCCGTCTCGATATTGCGGTTGGCGCGCAGCCAGGGAATCTGCGGATCGACGACCGCGGGACTCCAGCCGTGGTCCTTGAAATCCGGCGGCACGAACAGACGCTCGCGCGCCCAGGCGCTCATCCGACACCCCTGGGTCCAGGGATGCCGCACGAGATGGATCGCCCGCGCGTCCGGCACCTGTCGCAGCAGACGCCGCAGATCGATGGGCCGTAGCGGCGTTTCGGTATCGGGCACCACCAGTCGACGCGGTGCGGCGCGCGCGGCCAATTGCCCGAGAAGCTCGCCAACGCCAAGCGCACGACGCTGTGCCAGCCAGTCGCGGGCCGCGCCGATCTCGGCATCGGTCTGCGCCCCGAACTCCAGTTGCGCGACGGCGCGCAGCAGGCCGTCGCCATGCGGGCCCTGGCTCAGACTGAAAATATCGAGCAGCTCGCCGACGTTGTCGGCCATGAACAGGCACAGCTCGGGGACGGCATACAGCTGTGGATGCGCAGCAAGCGGGCCGGCGAGAGACGAGGCGCCGCGGCACGGCGCCGCGA
>SXGT01533895.1_pt1 | contig 10282 bp, 8 predicted proteins | sample 3176221 | NCBI WGS metagenome assembly SXGT01 (sample SAMN11356862, study PRJNA531348) | freshwater metagenome | isolation source: freshwater sample F1-120 | place: China: Fuxian Lake, Yuxi | collected 2017-12-25
GCTGGTTGCCGGCCTCGAGGCGCTCGGGCTCCCAGGCCTTCAGCGCCGACGCGACGTCACCGGTGGAGGCGGCGAGATGGTCGTGCAGCGCCCACGCGTCCTCCGCGGCCTTGGCGCTTCCGGCAGCAGCGTGCGGGCGCGGGGCGAACGCGGCGTCACCGAGGACTGCGACCCGTCCATGGGCCATGTTCGGGATGCGCGTGTCGAACACGACCTGCAGGTAGGGCTGCTCGGTGGCGCGGACCGCCTCGGCGAAGCTGGGGGCGAGCATCTCGCCGGCCTCGACGCGCAGCCTGTCCACGAAGCGTTGCTGGACCTGACCGGGGTGGATCGACACAGGGCACTCGATGCCGCGCATGTCGGTGCACAGCTCCTGGAGCTCGGGACCCTCGGTGACGTTGCGGTACCAGACGTAGTTGAAAAGACGGTTTCCCGGCGTGATGGACCCGTCCAGCCCCGGGATGGGGTAGAGCACCATGTGGGTGTCGTGACCCACGGTGTAGTTGAGCGAGTCCCCGACGAGGTCGACGGTCTCGGCCGACAGGTCGGTCTCGGCGACAGTGCCCCGCCACCCGACGTACCCGCTGTAGTGGCGTTGCAGGTCGGGGTAGATGCGGCGGCGCGCAGTCGAGGTGATCCCGTCGGCGAACACGACGAGGTCGGCACGCTCCTCGCGGCCTGAGGTGAAGCGCAGGTCGACGCCGTCGGCGTCCTGGTCGAAGCCCACGAAGTTCTGGCCCAGGTGATAGCCCTGGTCGCCGAAGTCGCTGAGGAGTGCCCGGTAGATGACGCCCCAGGAGATGTAGGACCAGTGGACCGGCTCGTCGTGGACGATCCGGTTCTCCTGGTCGAAGTAGCGCAGCCGCGTGGTGGCGGTACTCAGGTCGGCGACGTCCTGCTCGCTGACCTCGTCGAACCAGCGCATGGTCTCGGGCTGCAGCACGATGCCGCCGCCCCTGTTCTCGAGCGGCGTGGACGTGCGCTCGAAGATCTGCACGTCGAACCCGAGACGCTGCAACAGCAGGGCGGAGGTGAGACCGCCGATGCTGCCGCCGACGACCGCTGCCCGCGCTCCGTTGTAGGTAGTCATGCCCGACGTTTCCTCTCGGCGTGTGGACTGTCCCACGATCTTGGTGCCACACTGAGCGCCCCACCATGTGTGGAGTAACAGGATCGGCGGATGCCAGTGGTTGAGCCCACAGATGAAGGACCCGTGTCGGCCGACACGTCACGACCGGCCGGCGGAGCCGGCGAGGCTGATGAGCTCACCCGCTGGGTCGGAACGCTCGGTGAGCTGACCGTCGCCGTGAACGAGCAACGGCCACTGCCGGAGCTGCTGGAGATGATCGCCCGCACCGCATGCCGGCTCCTGGGGTACGAGAGCTCGGGCGTGCTGCTGGCCAACGAGGATCGGGCCGCGCTCGACATCGCGGGTTCGTGGGGGCTGAGCGAGGCCTACATCCACCAGGTCAACTTCGAGCGCCCCCTCGACCTGAGCGTCGATGGCGAGTACGCCGCCAGCCCGTCGCGGCGCAGCTTCACCGACGGCGTCCCCACCCTCATCGACGACATCGCCTCAGACACCACGTACGGCCCCTGGGCCACCGCCGCGCAGGCAGCCGGCCACCGGTCGATGGCCTCTGTGCCGCTCTTCAGCGGGCGACGCATGCTCGGCACGCTGAACGTGTACGGCACCCGTCCCCGCCAGCTCTCCCCCACCGGTGTCCAGCTGCTGCAGCTGCTCGCCAACCAGGCGGGGGTCGCGCTGGAGACCCAGGAGCTGCTCGCCCGCGACCGCGCCCGCCTCATGGAGCTCGGACAGCTGAACGAGCACCTCAACGACCATCGCAACCTCCTCCTCGCGCACAGCCGCATACACGACCGCCTGATGACGGTCGTCCAGCGTGCCGGCGGCCTGACCGATGCCACTCGAGAGCTGGCGGAGATGACCTCCTGCGCGGTGTGCGTCACAGACACGTCCGGAGCGATCCTCAGCTCGGCCGGTCACGGCGGCCTGGTCGTGGTCCCGCCGGACGCGGACGCAGCCGCCCAGAGCACACCACTCGGCCGCACCTCGGGCGCTGCCGTCATCTCGTCCGACACCGCGATGCCGCCGCTGGCATCGATACCGATCCGCGTCGGGGAGGAGACGCTCGGCACCTTGTGGGCGACCTACCCCGAGGACCCCGACGAGCTGCGACTGCGTGCCTTCGAGCAGGCCGCGGTGGTCATCGGGCAGACGCTGCTGTTGCGCCGGGCGCGCGAGGACGCCGAGTGGCAGCTGCGGGGCGACCTGCTGGCCGAGATGCTCGCCGGCGACGACATCGACCTCGGCGTAGTCCTTGCTCGAGGCGACAGGGTCGGGAGCAACCTACGTGTCCCCCACGTCCTCGGCATCCTGACCTCGCCGGACGGCGAACCGGACGCGAGCCGGTTGATGGGCCAGGTGCGTTCGCAGGCTGCAGGCACACCGGCGGGGCGCCTGCTCCTGGCCCGCCGCGAGGCGTCGGTCGTCGTTGCCGCGCCCGCCACGGACGTCGACATGCTGTTCCAGCTGCTGCGCCACACCCGGCAGCGGATCCTGTCGACCACCGGCAGGACCACCCGCGCGGCCGTGAGCTCGAGCGTCGTGCCGACCCGCTTCAACGAAGCGCTGCGACAGGTGATCGGGCTGCTGAGGCTGGTGCCGGAGTCACCGGACGAACCCGTGCTCACCCTCGAGGAGAGTGGGCTGGTCGGATTCATGCTCGCCGACCTCGACCCCTCCACCGTCAGCTCCCTCGCGGAGCGGTGGGTGGAGCCGTTGCGCCGCTACGACGAGAAGAACAACGCCAGCCTGCTGGCGACGGTTCGCGCCTACACCGACAACCACCAGAACACCGCCGCGACCGCAGCGGCGCTGTTCGTGCACGCGAACACGGTGAACCTGCGCCTGCGGCGGGCCGAGGAGGTCCTGGGGGCCAGCCTGTCCAACCTGGACCACCTCACGGCCCTGCGCGCGTCACTCCTCATCGACGACGTGAAGCGGAACCCCCTGCGCTGACGCACCGCCCCCGGGGCAGGTCCCGGGCATCACGCCTGCCGCTTCATCCTCACGGCGACCGTCACTCCGGCGACGACGACAACGGCTGCCAGGTAGCCGAACGGACCGACATGCGTGCCGGTCACCCACTCGATCACGACCGCCGTGACGACCTGACCCGCGATGATGGCCATGCCCAGCACCAGGACGCCGTGGACGCGGACCAGCAGCGCCGCCAACCAGATGTAGACGATGCCCAGGGGGCCTCCCACGTAGAGCCAGCCGATGTCCGGGAGTCCCGCGAGCTGCCCGGGGAGCGCGAGGCTTCCCAGCAGCGCCACGGACAGTCCGAGCGCACCGACGACGAAGTTCACGAACGTCGTCACCAGCGGCCCGACCCGTAGGGCCACCCGGCCGTTGAGGGCCTGCTGGACCGACAGCCCGGCACCCGCGACCAGCGGTAGGCCCGCGAGCAGGAGTGTGGCGCCCACCGGTGCCTCGACCAGGCGTTCAGCCGTCGCCATGACGACGGCGGCCAGCGCGGCGGTGGCGGCCACCACGCGCGGCAGGCCCCACGCCTGGCGGCCTCCCGGTCCGAGGCCGGCGTGGTCGACCAGCAGCCCGCTCACGGACTGGCCCGCGGTGACGGCGACGTTGAAGAGGGCGACGCCGATGACCCCCGCGGCGATGCCCTGGCTCGTGATGTAGAACGCCCCCAGCAGGCCGCCCACGAGGCTGGTGTGAGGGATCTCCCCGCTGCGGACGAGGCCGATGACGTGCACCAGGTCGGCACGCGGGCCCGGGCGGACGGCCACCAACGGCGCAAGGATCGCCAGGGCGATGACGAAGCCGACCAGCGCGACGGCGATCCCGGCTCGCGAACCGGTGCCGAGGGACTGCGCGAAGCGGCCGTTGACCTCGGCCTGCAACGCCAGCACCGCACCGACGAGGAGCATCAGGGGAACGGTCACAGCCCGCAGGAGCCGGGACGGCCCGCCCGCCCCGTCGGGCCGTGATCCCGACGGCGGGGTGAGGTCAGCCGTCCGGGGCGTCTCGTGCACCTGAGTTCGCTCCCGCCATCGTCGACCACTACGTGACGATCCTCGGGTGCCCGGGTGACGTCGGCAATGGAGAACGGCACCACATGACGACAGGACGCTGTGTGCCGCCACAGCAGCGCACCCCCCGTGTCTGCGCCGAGTCCGGCGCCCCGCTGACGGCCGCGTGCCCGGCTCCGGTCGAGACCTGGATCAAGCAGATGAACGCCGCCGGGCTTGCCCCCGGCACGATCAAGACGCGGTACGTCAACGTCAGGTCCGTGTTTCGCGCTGCTGTGAAGGACAGGGTGATCGGGTCCGACCCGACCGACGGCGTACGCCTCCCCCGCGGCCGTCGCGCGGACGTCGCAATGTCGATCCCCGCACCGGAGGAGGTGGGGCAGCTCATGGCCGTGGCTGACGAGCGCTTCCGGCCGTTCATCGCCCTCTGCGCTTTCGTAGGCCTGCGGCTCGGCGAGGCCGCCGGAGTCCGGCTTGTCGACGTCGACTTCCTCCGCAGGTCGCTCAAAGTCTCCCGCCAGGTCCAGCGCGTCAACGGCGGGGCGATCGACGTACGGGCGCCGAAATACGGCTCGGAGCGCGTCGTCTACCTTGCTGACAGCCTCATCACCGTTCTCGCCGATCACGTCACCGCTCACGGCACCACCGGCAAAGATCGGTGGCTCTTCGCCGGGGAGAGCGACGACCCACCGCACCAGAACACGGTCGGCTACTGGTGGCGCAAGACGCTGCGCGACGCCGGGTTGTCCGATATCAAGCTCCACGACCTTCGGCACTTCTACGCTTCTGGCCTCATCGCGGCCGGGTGCGACGTGGTCACCGTCCAACGTTCGCTCGGCCACGCGAAGGCAACCACGACGCTGAACACCTACGCACACCTCTGGCCGACTGCCGAGGACCGTACGAGGAAGGCGGCAGAGTCGATCATGGCCGCGTCGCTCGGCGAGCCAACCGCGGACCCGGTCAGGTTGGTGACGAGTCCGGCCGAGTGAGCCGTGGCCCCTGATCGCAGACGCACGTCGCCCGCGCGTGAGCCGGTGTCACGTCACAGCGCCGCCTGTCGGGGACGCTCGCAGCTTCTGGACCTGCCGGCATGAGTGCGCGACGGTCGGCCAATCTCCTCGAGGACTCGGTCTTTCGCGACTGGACCATTCTTACCTCTCCAGGTTTCACCACGAGCGAGTCGGCGAGTGGTGACGTCGCCGCTACACCAGGCGGCTAGGCGGCTAGGGCGATAGACGTGCACGAGAGCCTCGGTCTTTCCCTTACCCCCGAGCATCATGGGTTCCACGCTCGGTCCGATCAGAGCGCGGCGTACACCGCCTCCTCAAAGTCTCCGTAGAGCTTCCAGGCCTCGTGACGCGTGATGAAGGGCAGCGAGTTGGTGTAGATCGAGGCGCAGATACCGGTCGTGCGGTCGATGAAGAAGTGGGTGTTGAAGAGCCCTGCCCACGACCCGGTGCCGGCGCGGCGGCGGCCAGGGATGTCGTGGCTGTTGAGCAGGAGTCCGTAGCCCCATTTGTGGCCGGGTCCGGCATACATCGTGTCGGTGATCGGCGGGTCGGCAGTCGGGATCTCGGCGGGGAAGTCGAGGTCGCCGATTTGGTTGGTGAAGGCGGCGTCGACCGTGGCTTCGTCCAGGATGCGCATGCCGTTGAGCTCGCCACCTCGCAGGAGCGCCTGCTCGAAGCGGATGTAGTCGCGGGGGGTGGAGAAGAGGCCGTGGCCGCCCGCCCACCAGTCGGGTTCGGGGTTGAGGATGTTGCCAGCAGACGCCCATGTGCCGTCCTCGCCCTTCACGTGGACGGTGACGGCGTTGTCCATCTGCGTCTGGTCCGGGTGAAATGTGGTGCTGCTCATGCCGAGCGGGCCAGCGATGCCCTCGTCAATGACTGCGTCCAGCTTCTTGCCGGCGACGGCCTCCACGACGCGGCCGAGCCAGTCGGTGTTGATGCCGTACACGTACTTCTCCCCGGGGTGCGCCGTCATGGGCGCACCGAAGGCGGCCATCGACCCGGGTACGACGTTCGGGACGCCAGTCGCCGCTTCGTACTTCACGAGCTGGTCGTTCCAGAACCAGTACCCCAGGCCAGAGGTGTGCGTCACGAGGTGGTGAACCGTGGCCTTCGTGCGCGGCTCGACCAGGATGGGCTCGTCCCCGTCGAACCCCTCGAGCACCTTGACGTCGGCGAAGTCCGGGACGTACTCCTCCACCGGAGCGTCGAAGTCGAGCTCGCCACGTTCCTTCTGCTGCAGCGCAGCGACGGTGCAGACCATCTTGGTCATCGACATGATGCGGAAGTGGGTGGAGGTGCCGACCGGGTCATCAGACTCTCCCGCTATGCGGATCCCGGCGCCGCCCTCGTAAAGGACGCCGTCGCGGTCGGCGACGATCGCTGCGACGTGCGGCACTGCGCCGTCCGACACGGCGTCGGCGAGCACGCGGTCGATCCCGGATCCGTCGATGTGTGTGGCCAGGGCTGCTCCTCAGAATGCGGGGACGGTTTCTCCGTCCGGCTGCCGACCACCGTCTTCCAACCGGTGGCGAGTGGGAACCGACAAGACGTCTGGGTCGGAGGAGTGACGACCGCCACATGGCGGTGGCAGGCTGGCGAGCCAGCCGATCTACTGAGACGCCCAAACTGCGATTCCCTGATTGCACAAGATGCGGAGAGACCTGTGACAGCCGAGGTGCAGCCCGTCGCGCGCCCGCCGTTCGACGCCGAGCTGCGGGCCGGCCTGACGGTGGTCGGCGGCATGTTCCCGCCGACGATCACGCCCGACCTCATTGATTTCATGCGTACGTCCTACGCGGCGCCGCCGATCGATGACCTCCTCCTTGCCAAGGGCATCGTCTGCACCGACGACGTGGTCGTCGCTCCGGACGGGCATGAGGTCGCCGTGTCGGTGCTGCGTCCCAAGGATGCGCCTGGTGAGCGCCCGGGCGTGGTGTATGCGCACTCGGGCGGGCTGATGTTCGGCGACCGCTTCAGCGGGATCGACCTGGTCCTCGACTGGGTGTCCGACTTCGGCGCGGTCCTCGTGACAGTGGAGTATCGCTTGGCACCCGAGCACCGGCACCCGTACCCCTTCGACGACATGTACACCGCGCTCGAGGCCGCTGCCTCGCGTGCAGGGGATTGGGGCCTGCGGCGTGACCGCCTCGTGGTCGCAGGAGCGAGCGCCGGAGGTGGGCTCGCAGCAGGCCTTGCGCTCGCAGCCCGCGACCGGGACGGACCGGCGCTACGGGGTCAGGTACTCGACTACCCGATGCTCGACGACCGCGGCACCACGGCCTCGACCCACCAGTTCGACGGCATCGGCGTGTGGGACCGCGTCAGCAACGAGACCGGCTGGACCGCTCTGCTCGGCGACGCCCGCGGCACCGAGGCGGTGTCAGAATACGCCGCCCCCGCCCGCGCAAGGGACCTCTCGGGCCTGCCTCCGGCGTTCATCGACGTGGGTGCCGCCGAGATCTTCCGCGACGAGGCGATCACCTACGCAGACGGGATCTGGCGTGCGGGCGGTGACGCGGAGCTGCACGTGTGGTCGGGGGCCTTCCACGCATGCGACATCTTTGCCGCCCATACCTCCGTCGGCCGCGCCATGATCCGGACTAGGAACGACTGGGTCGAGCGGATCATCGCCGACTGAGAACCGGACTACGCTCGCTCGCAGAAGGAGGTCGTCGTGCAGGAGCTGCTCGGCCGCATTGCCCGGCTCGACCCGAGCGCGAGCCTCGGGCTGCGCGTCATCGCCTGCTTCGACGAGCTCATGGTCGGCAACGTCAACACGCGCGCGCTGCTTGCCGCTGCCGCATCGCTCTCTGGCTGCGTCGCTGGCTTCCACTCCGAGACGCCGGCCCGGACCGTGCGCATCGATCACCGCGGCCATCACGCGGACGGCGTACGACCGGAGGTGGACCCGGCCTTCCAGCAGGATGTGAGCGACGGACTGACAGTGTGGTTGGAGCGGAACGGGGCGCGGCAGCCCAACGACGCCATCGTGCTGGAGCGACTCGCCCTGGCGGTTCGCATGCGGCACGGCCGCGGGCGTGAGAGCGACCACCGCCGCGACCTGAGCCTGCTGCTCGATCCCGACGTGGACGTTCAGGCCCGCTGCGTCTCGGCGATCACCCTCGGACTGCGTCCGGGGACGCGCTATCGAGTGGTCTGTGCGCCACTCTTCGCCGTGTGGCCCGAGCACCCGCAGGGCCCCGAGGACGTCGTTGCAACGCGTTTCGGTGCAATCCACGCGCTGGTCCTACCGGCCAGTGCACACGAGGTGACCGCTGTACCCAGCGGGGTCGGGGTGGCCACCGAGGTGGAGGACCTTCACCACTCCTTCCGCACAGCTCTCGTCGCGCTGCGGCTGTGCGATCCGCCGGCGGTCGGGTCGGTCCTGGCCGACGACTTCGGCGGCCTGATCGGGCTGCTCGCCGACGCGCCGGACGGCTCCTTCCAGCCCGACGTCGCGCTGGTCGACGCGGTGATGGCCTATGCGTGGGGCGCGGAGACCTTGGCTTCGGTCGTCCGGTCGCACTCGTTGCGGCAGGCAGCTCGCGAAGCCGGCGTGCACCACAGCACGATGCAGTCGCGCCTCGAGACCGTGAACGCGACCCTCGGGTTCGACCCATTCGAGGGCTACGGGCGCACACGCCTTGGAACGGCGTACCTCGTCTGGCGCCTGCGCCACTCGCGCGTCTTGGACCTACCCGCGCCCACCGCCACACCTGAGGGTTCTGGCGGTCGGTTCGGCTAGATCCGCGATCACACCGGTATCTGAACGCCCCCGGCTATTGCGTCTTTCCGCCGCGATCGGACCGGTCCCGAGTGAATGTCAGCGGCGGTGGGGCCTGGTTGTCACAGGGCCCGGGGCGCTATCCATAGCGGTAGCGACACGCGGCTATGCGCACTTCCTGATCCGCGATCTTGTACACCAGACGGTGTTCATGGGTTATGCGTCGCGACCAGTAGCCGGCGAAATCGTGCTTGAGCGGCTCCGGCTTGCCGATGCCCTGGTTGCCGTTGCGCTGGATGTCTGCGAGGAGGGTGTTGATCCGTTTGAGGACCTTGCGATCCTGTGCCTGCCACCACAGGTAGTCCTGCCAGGCGTTCTCGTCCCAGACGAGCAGCACGTCAGTCGGTCTCGAGCAGGTCGTGAGCTTCGCCGTGACCGGCTTCCAACCTCTCCATCGCATCCAGGAGTCGTCGAGCATTCGCAGGTGAGCGCATCAGGTAGGCAGTTTCGCGCAGGGACTCGTAGTCCTCGAGCGAGACGATGACAACGGGCTCATGACCGGCGCGGGTGATGACGACCTCTTCACGGTCGTCGGTGACGCTGTCGAGTACCTCGGCGTAGCGGGCTCGGGACTCGGTGTAGCTCATCGTCTTCATGGTCCGCCTTTCTGTACAGAAAAATGTACGTCCGGGTTGGCGTAGCGGCAAGCCGATTGGTCAGCCCTGCTCGACCGCGGCGCCGAATCCGTCGCCAGAGAGGCACCTCGCGGGTGGGTCACTGGCAGCACCCGGGGTCCGGAGATCGGCCCTCCGAGCGGCCAGCTCGAGCCCATCACGCCAGGATTGTTGCGGACTCTGTGCGGACTGGAAGTGGTCACACCCCGCCCGCAGTTTTGCGTCGATTCAGACGTTGAAGCGGAACGAACACGGGGTATCTGATCATTCGTCGTCGGTCGGCGAAAATGCCTTCTGACCTGCGCAAACAGGGGCGGCAAGATGATCGTCACTCATCGTCGGTTGTGGTCGATTTCGGTGCTGGTGAGGGCAGATTGAGGGCAGACAGCTCGACGAGCAGGCCCGCCAGACACCACGAGTTGGGCCGTGTCACGTGACACAGCGCGGGACCGCGGGGACAAGCTCGTCATCGTGCACGCCTGCTCAACAGCCCTCCGATGCCGCTCCGCGTGCCCGGAGCGTTGGACGCAACTTGACGATGGCTGCCGCAAGTAGCCCTCTGACCTGCGCAAACTTCCGAACTCCCTGGTACGTACTTGCCCATGGTTCACAGCTTTTGACGCAGTTAATGGCCTGTTTCTGGACACCTTCGAGTGATTGACAGGACTGCCGCATGTCATCGCGCGCTGGCTGCCCGGCGGCGTTGCTTCGGGGTGGTGGCGACGACTCGGTCCCGGCGATGCGGCATGTCGACAGGCAGTGGAGGGGACGGCGGCACCGTGACACAC
>SXGT01754385.1_pt1 | contig 10282 bp, 11 predicted proteins | sample 3176221 | NCBI WGS metagenome assembly SXGT01 (sample SAMN11356862, study PRJNA531348) | freshwater metagenome | isolation source: freshwater sample F1-120 | place: China: Fuxian Lake, Yuxi | collected 2017-12-25
CAAGCCCGCAATTATAGCTACACAATTCACCCCGTCAAGCACTTTTTGAAAACTTTTTAACAATTACTCAAAAAAGATCCGCCTCCGCTTCCCGACGACCTAAATTACATGCATGACGATGTCGCGCCATCAGACGTGCATCCGTCAATAAGTAACCCAGGGTCTGACCAATCACCATCACAACCCCCAGCACGGGTAGCACCAACATCAAACCAGCGACACCGGCCACCGCACCGCCCACAAAAATCATGACTACGGTCAGCAACGGATGCATGCTCAGGCTCTTGCCTATGGTCAGGGGCATGTAGACAAAGTCATCCAGCATGCGGGCCATGACAAAGAGCCCAACCGCCCACCACGCCATTTGTGGGACTTCCGGAAAGTCCGTCGCGGCAACCAGCACCACTAACAGTCCCCCGAGCACCGAACCAATATAAGGGAGCCAGGCCAGAATGGCGCAAATCAGCCCGAGCAACCATGCCCCCTGAAACCCCAGCCACCAGAGCCCTAACCCCAAGGTAATCGTATCCAGCACCGTCAGCCACAGCAGCCCTTGAAAGTAGGCGCGTGCCGTGTGATCCACCTGGGCCAGCAAATCAAGCGTCCGCTCGAAAAAGGCATTCGGCACCGCTCGTGCCAAAAAACTGAGGAAATTGCGCCCGTCGCGCAGGAAGAAATAGGCAAGGAAGGGCGTCAGCAACAAAGCCGGTGCCCAGGTAGCTGCTCCCACCACTAAAGGTTCAAGGTAACTTGTCAGGGAGTTGGTGAATTGGGCAAGACGGGCTGCCGCCGTATCGGCAAGATGTGCATTGGCAAACACTCGCCAACTGGCCTCTAGCGAGCGCAGGCTGCGATCCAGCAGATCAACGCCGCCTTGCAGATAGCGCAACAAGGTTGTCTGCCAGTCAAGCAGGCGCGCACCGAACTCAGGCAGGATCAGAACGCCGGCAAGCAGAATCAGCGCAATGAAGCCCGCCATGGTGGCACCCGCCGCCGTTTCGCGCCGCATCCCGCGATAGATAAGCGCCTGCATCGCCGGTTGCAGCATGTAATAGAGAATCAGCGCGAGCAGAAAAGGTACGGTTAGCCACAGCAACTTCTGCAAGGCCGCCAATAGAAGGCACGTGGTCGCCACGATGCCAACCCACACCAACGGCCCGGCTTGGCGCTGCCCCATGGAAGCGCTCACTGGTGTTGATGCCATGTGTGCGACTCAGCAGACTGTTGCTGACGCAAACGTCGCCCCATCTCACGGGCGATTTGCAAGGCGATCTTGCTTGCAATCCGCGCATGCGTATCCATCAAGCCAAGAAAGTCCTCACGGAAGAAGACCGCCAGGCGCGAACCCTGCGTCGCCCGCGCCTGTGCCGTGCGATGCACATTGTCAATCAGCGCCATGTCGCCGAAGAACGAACCGGGGCTGAGTGTCGCAATATGCTCGCTCTGCCCGGGGTGCATCAGGACAATCTGGCCTGACTCGATCAGATAAATCGCCTGCCCCTCCTCGCCTTCATCAAAAACGACCTCATCCGCCAGATAGTCGCGGTGGTGGAGGAGTCCATCCACGATCCCCAGTTCGATGGCCGACAATTGAATGAAGAGGGATATTTTTGCCAGATTGGCCAGTTGCGGCGTCAGTTTGCGTGGCTCGAACACCTTGTCGAGAAATGAGCGGTTCATTGACATATCCGGATTTTGTTTAGTCTCGCAGCAACACGGCGACAGCTTCGGTGGCAATTCCCTCGCCGCGCCCCAGGAAGCCGAGTTGCTCGGTGGTCTTTCCTTTGACGTTAACGCTGGAAGGATCGATCTGCAGGTCGGCGGCAATATTGTCACGCATGGCATTCACAAAAGGGGCAACCTTGGGCGCCTGGGCAATGACGGTGCAATCGATGTTGCCTACTCGCCAACCTGCTGCCCGAACAACCTCAAACGCGCCACGCAGCAGCAGCCGACTGTCGGCACCTTTCCAACGCGCATCGGTATCCGGAAACATCCGGCCGATATCCCCCATGCCCGCAGCGCCCAGAACAGCATCAGTAATAGCATGCAGCAAGGCATCCGCATCAGAATGTCCCTGAAGACCGAGGTGATAGGGAATCGTCACGCCCCCGAGGATCAATTTGCGTTCCGGCACCAGCGCATGCACATCGACACCCTGCCCCACCCGAATATCCATGTCAGTCTTTCCTGTTAAGCAGAATCCACTCTGCCAGTTGAAGATCCAGCGGATAGGTCACCTTGAGATTCGTCGCATCCGCCGCCACCAACCGGGGATGCAGCCCCAGCGCCTCGATCGCGCTGGCCTCGTCCGTCACTACTGGGGCATACTCGAGGGCATCGAGCAACAGACCATAGCGAAACATCTGCGGCGTCTGCGCTTGCCAGAGACCCTCGCGCGGCACCGTACTACCAACCCGCCCGCCATCCTGCGCCCGCTTCAGCGTATCGGCCAAAGGCACGGCCAGCAGACCGCCGACCGGGTCTTCGCCCACTTCGTCGATCAGGTTCTCGACATGGTTGCGGGCCAGACAGCAGCGCGCCGCGTCATGCACCAGAATCCAGTCATCCGCGTGCGCCATATCGCGCATCGCCCGCAGCCCATTCGTCACGCTCTCAGCGCGCGTCGCGCCGCCACAGCGCAGGACATAAACGCGCCCCGCCAGATCGCCCCAATCGTAGCCATCCCAGAACACATCATCCGGCGCAAGCACGACACACACCTTGTCGATCGCCGCAACGGCACACAGCGCCTCCACGGTATGCCGGATCATGGGCTTGCCGGCCAATGGCAGGTACTGTTTGGGACAGTCAGCCGCCATGCGGGCGCCACCGCCGGCGGCCGGAATCAATGCAAAGTAACTCATGGGCCGATTCTATAATGAGCCAATGAACGCGCTCGAACCGTCCACCTACGCAAACGTCCAGGCTTTTGCCATCAGCATTGGCATCGGACTGCTGATGGGGCTGGAGCGCGAGCGCAAACCGGATGCCAAGGCAGGACTGCGCACCTTCGCCCTCACGGCCATGCTCGGCTGCCTCGCCGCACTACTGAGCGCGAAGACCGGCAATGCATGGCTGCTGGCGGTCGGATTTCTGGTGCTGCCGGTCATGATGATCGTCAGCCTCGCGCAAGACCCGCAGGACGATGGCGATCCCGGCACCACCTCGGTCGTCGCCCTGATGGTCTGTTACGGACTCGGCGCGCTGGTCTGGCATGGTCAGGCCACGCTGGCGGTCATGCTCGCCATCACCACCACCATCCTGCTCTACTTCAAGGGCCAACTGCAGGATGTCACGCGCAGCCTCACGCACAAGGACCTGATCTCCATCCTGCAGTTCGGCGTGCTCTCACTGGTCGTCCTGCCGATCCTGCCGAATCAGGACTATGGCCCCTATCAGGCCCTCAACCCGCACCAGATCTGGTGGATGGTCGTCCTCATCTCCGGCCTGTCGCTGGCTGGCTATGCCGCCCTGCGCTTTGTCGGCAATCGCCATGGCGCCCCGCTGCTTGGCTTTTTCGGCGGACTGGTTTCTTCGACCGCCACCACCATGGTCTTCGCCCGCAATGCCCGCGACGATCCCAAACTCACCGAAACCGCCACACTGGTGATCCTGATGGCCAACCTGGTCGTCATCGTGCGTATCGGCATTGTTGCCACCGTGCTGGCGCCAACGCTGGTTTTGCCGCTGGCCGGCATCCTCGGCATCGGCCTGCTGTTCGGTCTGTTTGTCGCCGGCTTCAAGTGGCGCACCCTGTCAGCCGCGGGTGAACTGCCCCTGCCCGAAGTGAACAACCCCACGGAAATCCGCACCGCCCTGACCTTCGGCCTGCTCTACGGCATCGTGCTGTTGCTCTCGGCCTGGCTGCAGGATATTGCGGGCAGCCAGGGCCTTTACCTCGTCGCGCTCGCCTCCGGCCTTACGGACGTCGATGCGATCACGCTGTCGACGCTGCGCCTGTTCAACCAGAGCACGCTGACCGCCAATCCGACCGTCGTCGCCATCGGCCTCGCCAGCCTGTCGAACCTGATCTTCAAGTCCGGCCTCGTCATCGCCATCGGCGGCAGGCCGCTAGCCCGGCGCGCCTTGCCCGGACTCGCCGCCATCGGTGTAGGATTTATCGCAGGCATCGTCGTGCTGTCCTGAAAGGAGGCTCCGTATGGAAGCTGCAAGTATTCGTGCTCCCGCCGTCGCCGGCATGTTCTACCCCGGCGAACCGCCGGTGCTGAAAAACGACGTCATGGCCCTGCTGGATGCCGTCCCGCCAGCGCCGACTTTTGGTCTGCCCAAGGCCATCGTCGTTCCACATGCCGGCTACATCTACTCGGGGCCCATCGCCGCCAGCGCCTACGCCCGACTTGCGCCGCATGCCGAAAGCATTCGTCGCATTGTGCTGCTCGGCCCCAGCCATCGCGTCGCCGTGCGCGGACTGGCCGTGCCGCATGCGCGCAGCTTTGCCACACCGCTCGGCAACGTGCCCCTCGACACCGACGCCATCGCCGCCGCCCTCAAGCTGCCCCAGGTCATCCAGCACGACGCCGCCCATGCGCAGGAACACTCGCTGGAGGTGCAACTGCCCTTCCTGCAACAGGTACTGGGCGATTTCAGCCTCGTCCCGTTCTCGGTCGGCTTCGCCACGCCGGATGAGGTGGCCGAAGTCCTCGAATTGCTCTGGGGCGGGCCGGAAACGCTGATCGTCATCAGCTCCGACCTCTCCCACTATCACAGCCATGCCGACGCCACGCGCCGCGACCGCCACACCGCCGACGCCATCCTGCATCTGCGCCTGCTGCTCGATACCGAGCAGGCCTGCGGTGCCACGCCGATCAACGGCCTGATCGAAGTCGCCCAGCGTCGCAGCCTCAAGCCGCAGTTGCTCGACCTGCGCAATTCCGGCGACACCGCCGGCGACAAATCGCGCGTGGTCGGCTATGCAAGCTTCGCCTTTATGGCGTCCGACCATGGATAACAGCTTGGGCACCGCCCTGCTCATCCGCGCCCGCAATGCCATTGCCGGCGAGTTTGGCCAGCTGCCGCAGGCCGAGCCAGATCACCCCGCCTTGGCCCAGCCCGGCGCCACCTTCGTCACCCTGACGCAGCAAGGCAAGCTGCGCGGCTGCATCGGCTCGCTCGAAGCCTGGCGCCCGCTGGATGAGGACGTGCGCGCCAACGCCCAGTCCGCCGCCTCTCGCGACCCGCGTTTTGCACCGCTGTCCGCTTCCGAACTCGCCCAGACCCGCGTCGAAGTCTCGCTGCTCGGCCCCGCCGTCCCCATGCCGGTCGTCGACGAAGCCGACGCCATCCGCCAGATGCGTCCCGGCATTGACGGCCTGATTTTCAAATGCCACGGCCGACGTAGCACCTTCCTGCCGCAAGTATGGGAAAGCCTGCCCGAGCCGCAGCAGTTCCTTGCCCACCTGAAACAAAAGGCGGGGTTTCCCATGGATTTCTGGTCACATGATGTGAAACTTGACCGATACGAGGTGCAGAAATGGAAAGAACCCTGAAATTAGCCGTGGCGTCCATCCTGTCGTCGTTCTGCCTGGTCGCGAGCGCCGCCGACCTCAGCCTCGCCATTGGTACCCGCAACGGCGACCTGCGCGCGCTGCTGGGCATCAACATCGGTCCCCTGCCAGCAGCGAGCGCGAGCAACGCCGATCTCACCACGACCTACCGACAACTGGGCGTGAACCTGATCCGCACCCACGACTACTACGGCCCGCTCGACATGGCGACGCTCTATCCCGACCGCAGCAAGGATCCCGAACTCTCCACCAGCTACAACTTCACCCGTCCGGTCAGTTCGGAAGGCCGCTCGAGTGACATGGTGTTCGCCAGCATCGTCAACAACGGTTTCGAGCCTTTCTTCCGCATCGGCGATTCCTACAACAATTCCAAGCCGCCCACCGACGCTGAGCTGGGCAACTGGGTGCAGGCGAGCATCAACGTTCTCAAGCACTATCGGCAGGGACAATGGAATGGATTCAACAGCAACTTTCGTTACGTCGAAATCTGGAACGAACCGGACAACCTGACCTTCTGGCCAAAACCGTTTACCTCGACCCAGTTCTTCACCCTCTACGACACGACGGCGCGCGCGCTGCGCAGCGCGTTTCCAGAGTTGAAAATCGGCGGCCCCGCCGTCACGCACAACGGTTGCACCTCGTCGAACGGCAAGGCCTGGACTGCAGCATTTCTCGACCATGTCAAGGCCCAGGGCAGCCCGCTCGATTTTTTCTCCTGGCACATCTACTCGAACAACGCGGATGAGATCGCCGCCTGCGCCGCCTATTTCCGCCAAGCGCTGGACGCGCGCGGCTTCACGTCCGTACCCACCATCGTTTCCGAATGGAATACCGATGATCGCAGCGTCGATGCCGTCGAGGGCCTTGAGGTCCGCACCAAAGCCAAGGGCGCTGCCATCCTGACCGGCGCCTGGATCGGACTTCAGAATCGCGACGACATCGAGCAAAGCCTCTTTTATCGCGGCCCCGACCCGAGCATGGACGCTCCCTTCTTCTATGGCATTTACTACGCCAACGGCGAACCGAAAAAAATCGGCCTCGCCTGGCAGCTCTGGCGCGAAATCGGCCGCTACACCCATCGGCTCGGCGTGAGTAGCAACCAGAGCGGCATTTACGCACTCGCAGCCGAAAACGACGACGGCGCGCGCAGCCTGCTGCTTGCCAACACGGGCGAAGCCACCACAAGCTGGACGCCCAGCTTCGCCGACGGCAAGAAGCTTGCCGACTATCGCGTCGTCACGCGTGCAGTCAGCGACGCCAACGACAGCATCGCTACCGTGGCGACCAACGGCAGCAGCTTTTCACTGCCCGCCAAATCGGTACAACTCGCGTTGCTGACGCCGCGCGCGCAAGCCTTTGCTGTAACGGCCACCAGTATCGGCAGCAGCGACAGCTACACGCTGACCGCGAACGTGCGCGTCGCCGCCGCCGATGTCGGCCGCACAGGGGCCATCTACCTCGCCGCGCAGGCCGGCGACACCTGGTATCTGCACGACGGCACGACCTGGCAGGCCTACAGCGGCGGCACCCTGCCGGCTTGGCAAAGCGGGAGCTTGCCGTCCGCCGTCGCGATTCCCGTCTTGAGCAAGGCCGACAGCCGCGGGCTGAAAGGCATCAAAGTCTACGCCGGCTACGGTCTCGATGCCGACGACCTCATACGGCGCAATCAGTACAGCCTCGTGCACACGTTCTGAAACGTCACATGGAAACACTCACCGGCACAGCCGCGCGCTGGTGGCACCAGATTGAGGGTGACCGCATCCAGTGCGATCTCTGCCCGCGTGACTGCAAACTGCACGAGGGCCAACGCGCCGCCTGCTTCGTGCGCGCCAACAAAGGTGGCGAAATGATCCTCACCACCTACGGCCGCAGCAGCGGCTTCTGCCTCGACCCGGTCGAAAAGAAACCGCTCAACCACTTTTACCCCGGTTCCAGCATCCTGTCGTTCGGGACGGCGGGCTGCAACCTCGCCTGCAAGTTCTGCCAGTACTGGGACATCTCCAAATCGTGCGACATGGATCGCCTAATGGACGAAGCCAGCCCCACCGCCATCGCCGATGCCGCCAAAAGATACGGTGCGCAAAGCGTCGCCTTCACCTACAACGATCCGGTGATCTTCGCCGAATACGCCATGGACACCGCCGACGCCTGTCACGCGCAGGGTATCCAAGCCGTCGCCGTCACCGCCGGCTACATGCACCTGCCCGCCGCACACGCGTTCTACGGCAAGATGGATGCCGCCAACATCGACCTGAAAGCCTTCACCGACGACTTCTACTTCAAACTTTGCGGCGGCCACCTGCAACCCGTGCTCGACCTCATCGTTCTGGTGCATCACGAAACAAATTGCTGGATCGAACTCACCACGCTGGTGATTCCCGGCATGAATGATTCAGACACGGAACTGCGCCATCTCGCCGCCTGGTGCTGCAAGGAACTCGGCCCCGACGTGCCACTTCACTTCTCGGCCTACCATCCTGACTACAAGATCGACGCACCGGCTACACCCCCCGCCACCCTGCAACGGGCCAGGCAAATCGCCAAAGATGCCGGCCTGCGCTACGTCTATACCGGCAACGTACATGATCGCGCCGGCGACACCACCCACTGCCCCGGCTGCGGCCAAGCCGTCATCGAACGCGACTGGTACGAGATACGCGGCTACGTACTCGACGACACCGGACACTGCCCGCATTGCGGTACCGCCATCGCAGGTCGCTTCGGGCACTTCGACAAACCGTTCGGGGCACGCAGGATTCCCGTCGTCCTCCACGCCGCGTGAAAAGTCGGCGCTGGCGGGACGGCACAGATGGGCCGTCAAGAACCATTCGCCGATAACTCACCTGTGCACTTACTGCACCGAAATTGTCATCACCTCACGGTAGCGCTTTGCCTTCACCATCTCCTCCGCATCCGTCCCATAGCCGACATAGATGCGCGAGCCGATCAGTCTGCTCACATCGACCCTATCGAGTATCTCGACCGCAACCTTGTCCAGTTTGCTGTTCAGCGAGACACCTGACAGGTATTCCGCCATGGGCCACGACAGCGCACTCCAGTTCCGTGCCGAATCCAGTTGATACCAGTTCAACAACGAATCACTGTCGGCGAGTGCGGCGACATAGACGTGGTAACCGGCAGACCTCATGGCGCGATAAAAGTCGATACCGAGCAGGCCGTAGACATCGGTGCGCAACGTGAGAGATGAAAGATCGCCAAACTTTTCAGCCTTGACCAAAAACGGTGGCGCGCTGGCGGGACGCTCGTTGGGACTACCCGGAATCAGGTCGAGGAAGCCGCTGATGCTGTCGTTGATCACCAGTTGCGCAGTTGCAGCATCACTGAACAATCCGCTGCCCAGTTGACCATTGGCATTACGCCCCCAAGCCCATAATGTGCCATCTGTCTTGATCGCAAGCGCAAAATCGTCGCCAGCCGCAATGGACTGATAGCCAGTGCCGACCAGCACCGGAGCCAAGCGACTGGTCGTGGTTCCATCGCCGAACTGGCCAGACACATTAGCCCCCCCACGCCCAAAGGCTGCCATCGGCCTTAAGTGCAAAACCGAAGTTCTCTCCTGCCGCCAAGGCCGTCACGCCGGCGAGTCCCGACACGGGTACCGGTGAAAGGCGATCCGTTGTCGTACCATCACCGAGTTGGCCAGCCTGGTTCCAGCCCCAGGCCCACAACGTGCCGTCGGTCTTCAGCGCCAGGGTGTGGAAGGCGCCGCTGCTGACTGTCGCATACCCGCTGCCGATCTGCTTGGGCGTCGCGCTGTAGATTTTGCTGCCGTCACCGAGCTGACCATAGCCGTTGTAGCCCCAGGCCCACAGCGTGCCGTCGCTGGCGACGACGGCCACATGGCCGTGTCCGGCATCGAGTGAGGAACTGGCGGCGGTCGTCAGGTTGCCAAGCGGTTGCGGTGTGGTGGCGATCACAACGCGGTTGCGCCCGAGTTGGCCGTAGCTGTCGTTGCCCCAGGCGCTGAGTCCGCTGTCTTTGGTGATCGCCAGGGTGTGCGCGGCGCCGGCGGCTACCTTGGGTGGCGTGGCATGGGCCAGCAGGGGGAGCAGCAAGGCAATCCAGAGGGTGGTTTTCATGCGCGCAGTCTTGCATGGAATGATGCGTTTGGGAATACCATTGACATTGCCGCACCCGAGAATGCCCCCACAAAACCGCTACTTGTCGGTATCCATCACCCCATCCCAGTCGCCGCCACCGGCGAGTCTTTCGAGCGCAAATTCTGCCAAGGGGTCAGCCGGCACGATGGTCTGGATTTTGCGCCATAGATTGATGGCCGCCGCATGTTCGCCCAAACGCTGCGCGGCCAATGCGCCATGGGCTAGCTCGATCAATTGCAGGTCGTCACAGGGCGTCAGCACCTCAAGCGGTTCTGGCCGCCCCTTGACGCGAATCGCACCGAGGGGGCGCAATGGCAAGTCACCCGCGCCCGCTGCGGTGACGGCGGAAAGCATGATTTCCGTGCCGAATGCCTTGTTGGCCCCTTCGAGACGCGAGGCGACGTTAACCGTGTCGCCGATGGCGGTATAGCTCAGACGGCTTTCCGCGCCCATGTTGCCGACCAGCGCCTCACCACTGTGAATGCCGATGCCGAGGCGCAAAGGCGGCTTGTCCTGCGCGGCCAGTTCGACATTCATTTCGGCCAGGGAAGCGCGCATCGCCTGCGCTGCCAGCACGGCATGGCGCTCCTGCTCGGCATCCGGCAAGGGCGCGCCCCAGAAGGCCATCACGGC
>SXGT01371620.1_pt1 | contig 10281 bp, 6 predicted proteins | sample 3176221 | NCBI WGS metagenome assembly SXGT01 (sample SAMN11356862, study PRJNA531348) | freshwater metagenome | isolation source: freshwater sample F1-120 | place: China: Fuxian Lake, Yuxi | collected 2017-12-25
GACGCGCACATCTTCTGCGCCGAAGACCAGATCAAAGACATGATCGTCGAGGTCATGTCCCTGGTGCGCAGCTTCTACGGCGCCTTCGGCTTCGAGGACGTGCACGTCGAGCTCTCCACCCGACCGGCGAAGCACATCGGCGAGGTAGCGATGTGGGACCAGGCGGAGAAGGCGCTTGAGGAGGCGCTGGCCGCCAGCAACACGCAGTACAAGCTCAACCCCGGCGACGGCGCGTTCTACGGCCCCAAGATCGACTTCCACATCCGGGACTGCATGAAGCGGTCGTGGCAGTGCGGCACGGTCCAGCTCGACTTCAACCTGCCGCGCCGCTTCGAGGCCGAGTACGTCGGCGCCGACAACCTGCCGCACACTCCGGTGATGATCCACCGTGCGATCATGGGCTCCATCGAGCGGTTCATCGGGATCCTCACCGAGCACTACGCGGGCAAGTTCCCACTGTGGCTCTCGCCGGTGCAGGCCATGGTCATCCCCGTGTCCGACAAGCAGGCGCCCTACGGCGCGCAGGTGGTGGCGGAGCTCCGGGCGGCCGGGATCCGCGCTCGCCTCGACGACCGGAACGAGACCCTGAACAAGAAGGTGCGCGACGCTCAGCTCGCGCGGATCAACTACCAGCTGGTGGTGGGCGACCGCGAGATCGAGACGCACGCCGTCAGCGTCCGCACCCGCGCCAACCGGCAGCTCGGGGCCCTCTCGGTGTCGGCGTTCCTCGCCCGTTGCCAGGAAGAGATCGCCAACCGGCGGCTCCCTGAAGGGGAGGGCGCCTCCGCGTGATCCAGCTCCGCTCCGCCATGGAGAAGATGGGCAAGGTCGTGATCGACCCCACCGCCCAGGGGCCCGCGTGGGGTGACTCCGGCGCCCTCCGCGTCGCGCTCGACGGCGGCGCCCGCAAGCGCCTCCTCGACTGGGGGCCTGCCCCGGGTCGCAAGGCCCTCCTGGTCGGGGCAGGGTGGGCCGGGCTCGCGGCTGATCTCGCCGAGCGCGAGATGTTCGTCACCGTGATGGAGCCGGATCCCGCGCGGGCGCGCCGTGTCTCGGAGGAAGCGGCGGCGAGGGGGCTCCTCTCGCGCGTCACCGTCTCGGTCACCGAGGTGAAAGACCGCAGCTTCGAGGTCGGCGGGTTCAATCTGGTCGTGCTATGGGAGACGCTCGCGCGCTTCCAGCCGTACGAGCCGGTGCTGGAGAAGCTGCTCCGCGAGCTCAAGACCGGCGGGAAGCTCTTCATCCGAGAGACCATCCGAGTGCCCGTGGGGGCGCACGCGGCCCTCGAGGCCAAAGCGAGGCGGCTCCTGCCGATCGCGCTCTCGGCCCTTCGGCCCCACGCAGCTCAAGTGATCGCCCGGCCGAGCTACCTCGCCGAGCGAGACCAAGGGATCGACGCTGACGCGCTCCGAGCCGTGGTGGAGCGCCTCTTCGTGCTCGAGGCCGAAGAACGCGAGCACGCGCTCGCCGGTGATCTGGCCGACCTGTGCGCCGCGTTCGGCGCCTCGGGCGCCTGGGTGAACAGGGCGCTGGAGCTGGACCGGAAGCTGGTGCAGCGCCGCCCGGAGCTGGCGCGGACCGTGACCCTGCTGGCGAAGAAAGAGCGAGAGCTAGGCACCACCTTCCGCGTTTGAGGCCGGCGGGGCATCAGCCCCCACCCCGTATCATCCCGACTACCCGCAGGCGCAGCGCGCGGAGGCGCACACGGACGCCAAGACCGAGGGCCCGCGCGCGGAGCACCATCGGGTGCTCCCACACCGCCGCGAAGACCCGCCGCTTCAGAGCGAGGAATCCGTCGAGCGCCCGCGCGAACCACGGGAGCGTCCGCAACGTAGCCTCCGTCAGCGTGAAGAGGCGGCCCACGATCGCCGTCCCGACGACCTTGGCGCCGAAGAACACGAGGAGCCCCACGGTGCGTTGACCGCTCGCGAGGAAGTGAAGCCCCACGAGCTTCGCGGGCAGCAGTACGAGCGACGGCAGCGCGAACAGGCAGAAGGCGCCCCACGGCGGGAGGCTGCGGATCCAGCGCTCGAACCCACGCAGGACCGGCAGGGAGCCGACCCAGGCCATGGCGCGCTTCAGCGGGTCCCAGAGCCACTCCTCCAGCGCCAGGATCAGCGCGGCGAGCAGGACGAACGGCGCGCTGAGGAGGCGCCGCCAGAGGGGGCGGGGCGTCGCTTCCGTCATCCGCCGCCGCCGGCTCCACGTCGCGCGGCCAGCCGGAAGGCCTCCGCAGCGTCGCCGGCGCCGAGGTTACCGAGGCTGACCTGCGTGAGCAGCGCCCCGAAGGCGCCCCGCACACGAGCGGACGCGGCCTCCAGGTGTCCCGACGCCGCGCCCACATCTCCGCGCGCCACGGCCTCGGCCGCGGCTCGGAGGGCCTCAGCGTCTTCGAGCGCGCGCACCGTGAGCCCAATGTCGCGCGCTCCGCGCTCGCCGACCGACGACGCGCCGATCGCGATGGCGCCCCGCGTGGTGGCGTTGTCCATGTTCACGAGGTCTTTGTAGCGCAGCGTGACGTCGGCCACGGGGCCCGGCCGGTCCGCCACGAGCTCGAGCATCACCACGTGAGTGTCGCCGCCATAGAACACGGGGATTACCGTCTGGATCCCGTCGTCGTCGTCGCCGCGATCGGCCTTGATGCCCAAGACATCGGAGAGCCGGCGGTCCGTGGCAACCTCAGCCGCCTTGACCACCTTCACCTCCTCCTCGAGCAGTGGGCGGCTCCCGAGCACCCGCACGGCGTGCACCCCGGGCGCGAGCTTCACGTTCACGCGGATGAGCCGCGCGACCACTCGGGACAGGAGCTCGAGCTCCGAGTCGACCGCCCCGCCGAGCGCGGCGTCGTCCTCCGCCGCGTGCGCGTTGCCGTGGCCCGCGGCCGCCAGCTCCCAGAGCCCCCCCGGCTCGTCGTCGCCAAAGGCCACCGCGCTCGTGACGATCCCGCCCAGCGTGAGCTCGCTCACGTTGCGCCGGGCATCGGGCAGCTCCGGGAGGTTGTTCGGGTCCGCGAGCACCAGGACCACCTGAGTTCCGGGCGCCGTGGTGCGGTGCTGGGACGCCTCCACGAGTAAACGGCCGGCCACGGCCAGCCCCTCGTCGAGCGACCCCTCGGCGCTGAAGGCGGTTCGCATGGTGTCCGCGCGGGAGGCCAGCTCGGATCGCGCGCTGCGAAGGCCCTGAAGCTGGGCGATGGGCTCGGCCGAGCCCGAGCTCACCACGCCCAGGCGGTCCTGCGGGCCCAGCCGGCCCAGCACGGCCTCCACGAACGCCGAGGCCGCCGACGCCTCCACGGCGCCCCCGTCGACCACGATTACCAGCTCGAGCGGCGGCCGGCGCCAGCCGAAGCGGTCCGAGCCTCGCAGACCCACCTCGAGAAACACCCGGGAGGCGCCGTCGATGGTGGCCCGATCGGTGCGCACCGTGAGGCCGAGCCCGTCGTGCGGCGGCGCGTCCAGCACGGGGGGCGCGAGCGTCAGGCTTCGGTGCGGGGCGCCCACCTGCGTGAGCGCCGCGTCGAGGCGCCGGAGGCTCTCCTGGTACCCGGCGTCGCCGCCGAGGTACGTGTTCTCGAAGTAGAAGGCGTTCGGAAGGAACGTGGTCGGCAGCACGGCGTTCGCCAGCTCGTCCTGCGCCGCCTCCTTGTCGGTGGTCTCGAGGCCGTCCTCTTCGCCGCGCTTGTCGCGCTCGGCCTCCTGCTTGAGTTCCTCCTGCTTGAGCTCCTTCCCGAGCGCGTCCACCGTCAGATCCTGGTCGTCTTGGTCCATCTTCCCGGAGGCGCGATTGTCCTTGCCCGACGCCTTGTGCTTCTGCCGCTCGTCGGCGATCTCGGCGTCCGCTCCCTGCCTCCCTTGTTCGGGGGCCAGTCGGTCACCGACCGGCGCTTCGTACGCCTGGGTGTCGGAGCGCTTCTGGTTCTGGTCGAGTTCGCCGAACTTCCCGTCCGCGGCGAGCTGGGCACGGCGGCCCTCCCCGCCTCGGTCGTTTTCCGCGGGCTTCTCGGCCGCTGTTTCTGTGACGGCAGGAATGTTCACGTCTCCGCGGAGACCGTTGAAGGCGACCTTGGCCGTCTCCTCCATCTCGGGCTCCTCCGCCACGAGCTCCTGGAGGAGCCGCTCGGGTCGATCACTCGGCCCATCGCCCCAGCCCTTTTTCCCGAGCAGCGAGCTATCCAGCATCTTCTCTCGCTCGCGCGCCTTCGTAGCCGGCGGAGGCGGCGCGCCGGCCACGAGCCCCGCGTCGGCCTGGAACCTGAGTGCGTGCTCTCCCGCGCCGGTCACAGCGCCGTTCACCACGACGCTGGGCAGCGTCAGGGTCCCCACCGGCGCGGGTTCGTCCGTCTTGGCCACGTCTCCCGCCGCGACGTAGCCATGGGGATCACGCGTGGTGGTCGGTCCCCGACCGCCGAAGCCATCTTCGGTCGGCGAGCGCAAGGCGAGGTTCGCCTCGCCCTTCCCGCCGTGAGCTGGCATGGACGCCGGCTTCGGCGCGGGAGCCTCCGGGGAAGGTGCCTTGGCCACCGAGCTGCCGGGCGCCTCTTCGCGCGTCCGCGCGCTCGCTGCCACCGCCTGACCCTCCGCGAGCTCGCGCTGCTCAGCCGCAGCAGCCGCGCTTGACGAAGACGTCACGGAGGCTGGGCTGTGCTTCCCCCCGGCCTGTGAGGCGGAGGTGTCCTCCCGACAGCCGAGGATGAGCGCGAGTGCGATGGGGCAGGCGATGGGCAGAAGGCGCATGGGACCTCTCGGTCGAAAGTTGGGGGCGGGGCCGGCCTGAGTGGACCCTCGGCGGTGTCGGCGCTCCCGTCAACGCACCACGGCGCCCTTCGGTCTGAAGGTCGCATTCGTGGCGAGCGGGCCGGCCCCCGTGATACCAAGAGCCATGTCGAACCGCCGAATTCGAGTCACAGTAGCCGGGCGAGACCGCCACGGCATCACGAGCACCCTCATGGGCATCATCGCCGACGCGGGGGCCACGCTCGAAGACGTCGAGGCCGTGGTGGTCCAGGGTCAGGTCACCATCACCCTCCTACTCGGTGTCGACGACGGAACGCCGCGTGGCTCGCCCGTGGTCAAGGAGCTCCTGTTCGGCGCCAAGGAGCTGGGTCTCGAGCTCGAGTTCGCGGTGGTGACCGACGCGGATCTCCCCGTGGTGCCTCCCCGCCAGAGCTTCGCAGTTACCGTGATCGGTGACGCGATCGACGCGCGGCTGATTCAGGAGCTCGCGCTCGCGCTGCATAACCACGACGCGAACATCGAGGTGATCCGGCGGCTCTCGGAGGGGTCCCTCGCGTCCCTCGAGGTGGTGATCTCCCTGGGCGTCAGCGGACAGGACGCGGTCTCCACCCTCCGTCGGGCGCTCATGGACCTGGCTAGCGCTCGCAACGTCGACATCGCTCTCCAGCGCGAGACCCTCACACGGCGCTCCAAGCGCCTGGTCGTGATGGACATGGACTCCACACTCATCACCATCGAGGTCATCGACGAGCTCGCGCGGGCCTACGGGGTCTTCGAGCAGGTCTCCGCGATCACGCAGCAGGCGATGAACGGCCAGCTCAACTACGAAGAGAGCCTCCGCGCCCGCGTGGCGCTTCTGGCCGACATGCCCATGAGCCTCGCGCACGACATCGCGCGCAACCTGCCGGTCACCGAGGGGGCAGAGGAGCTACTGCGCGTGCTCCGAGGCCTCGGCTACAAGACCGCCGTGATCTCCGGCGGCTTCAGCTTCGCGGCCGAGGCCCTGCGGCAGCGGCTGGGTCTGGACTACGCGTTCTCGAACCACCTGGAGGTGCGCGATGGGCGGCTGACGGGTCGGGTGCTGGACCCCATCGTGGGCCCCCAGCGCAAGGCAGACCTCCTCGACGCCCTGGCCCAGCGCGAGGGCATCCCCCTCGAGCAGACGATCGCGATCGGCGACGGCGCCAACGACCTCCTGATGCTCGAGAAGGCCGGCCTCGGGATCGCGTTCCACGCGAAGCCGCGCCTCCGCGAGGCGGCGGACACCAGCTTGTCGTCCGGCGGCCTCGACCGCATCCTCTACCTCCTCGGCTTGCGAGAGCGCGACGTGCGCGACCTGCCCACCGGCTGAGACGAAACGGGTCGGGGTGGCTGTGTCCCCGGCCGTCGAACAGGAACCTCTTCCGCCGGCGAGCGTGCTGCTCCACCCGCCGACTCGGTGGTCACCCCCATGGCAGATCTAGAGCTCTTCACCTGGCGCACCCCCAACGGCTTCAAGGTCTCGATCGCGCTCGAAGAGCTGGACCTGCCGTACCGCGTGACGCCTGTGGACATCGGCGCCGGCGTGCAGAAGCAGCCGTGGTTCCTGGCGATCAACCCGAACGGGCGAATTCCAGCGCTGATCGACCACGCCGCAGACGGCGGCCCGCTCTCCGTGTTCGAGTCGGGCGCGATCCTGATCTACCTCGCCGAGCGCACGGGGCGCCTCATGCCCACAGACGTGCGCGGCCGCACCGAGGTGATCCAGTGGCTCATGTTCCAGATGGGCGGGGTGGGGCCCATGATGGGCCAAGCCAACGTCTTCCATCGTTACGCGCCGGAGCGGATCCCGTACGCCACCGAGCGGTATCAGCGCGAGTCCCGCCGGCTGTTGGAGGTGCTCGACACGCGCCTCTCGACCCAGGAATTCGTGACGCGCGAGTACAGCATCGCCGACATCGCGTTGTTCTCGTGGGCTCGCAGCACCGCCTGGGGCGGCATCTCCATCGACGGCCTACCGCACCTCGAGCGCTGGCTCAACCAGCTGGCGGCGCGCCCCGCCGTTCAACGCGGCTTGCTGGTGCCCACGCCGGAGCCGCTCCCCGAGCCGGACGCAGAGGTGTCTCCCTCACAGAAGTCTCCCTCTCAGAAGATCGTGGACACCGCGCGGCGGATGCTCGCTTGAGCATTCCCTGACGCGCCACGTGCGCGGCGCTGACTCCGCCGCAGCGGCGCACCGGTCGCTCGGCTCGCGCCCCGGCTCCCCGCTCACTCGAACGCCGTCGCGCGCCCTCGTCTCAGGCCAGCGCTGGAGTCTCGCATCGGGTTGCCGCAAACTGCCCTGCTTGGAGGTGCTCGTGCGCCACTGGATCATCGTTCTCGTCGTGCTGGGTGCCTGCGGCGAAGCCGTCGAGGGCGCCGAAGCCGTCCCGGATGCGGCCACGGGCGGCGCCGACGTGGCCCCGGTGGACGTCGTCAGCACCGACCTCGGGCCCACCCCGGGAGCCGGGGCCACGCTGTGCGACGGCGTCACCTGCGCGCCCCTCGACGCCTGCCACGTGGCCGGCGTCTGCGACCCCACCACCGGTGAATGCACGAACCCCACTCTCCCCGACGGCAGCCCCTGCTCCGATGGGGACGAGTGCACTCGCGTGGACCGCTGCTCGGCCGGCGTGTGTGCGGGCTCGGAGCCCGTGGTGTGTCCACCCTCCGGGCCATGCGTCGTGGTGGGCGAGTGCGTCCCGGCCACCGGTATCTGCGCCACCACGCCCAAGGACGGCGACTGCGACGACGGTAACGCGTGCACCGCCACCGATCGGTGCCTCGGTGGATTCTGCGTGGGCGACGACGCCAAGGTCTGCCCGCCCGCGAACGCTTGCGAGCTCCCGGGGGTTTGCAACCCGGTGACCGGTGAGTGCTCCGTCAACCTCCAGGACGACGGCAGCGCTTGCGACGACGGCGACGCCTGCACGCAGACCGATGTGTGCGTCGATGGCTCCTGCGTGGGGAAGAACCCGGTCGACTGCCTGGAGCCGAACCCTTGCCTTCGCCCGGGCGTCTGTATCCCCGAGACGGGCCTCTGCTCCGGCTCTACGCTCAATGACGCTGCGATCTGCGACGACCAGAACCCCTGCACCCTCGGTGATGCGTGCGTCGGTGGCGCGTGCGTCGGCACCGTGCTGGTCGAGTGCCCGTCGGCCGGCCCGTGTTTCCTACCCGCCGCTTGCGATCTGCTCACCGGCGCCTGCGCCGAGCCCCTGCCGGCCGATGGCGCACCTTGCGACGATGGCGATGCCTGCACCACCACGGACCTCTGCGACACCGGCGAGTGCGTAGGCGCGGAGCCTCTGGAGTGCGTGGCGATCGACGCGTGTCACTCTCCTGGGATCTGCGATCCCGACTCGGGGGCCTGCACCACTCCGGTGGCGCCCGACGGGACCGACTGTGACGACGGCCAAGCTTGCACGCTGGGTGACCGGTGCCTCGCAGGGGCATGCACGCCCGAGGCGCCGGTGCTGTGCGGCGCGCCTTCCCCCTGCCACTCCGTCGGGCAGTGTGATCCGGCCACGGGCGCGTGCGTCGAGCCGGCGGCGGCCAACGGGACCGACTGTGACGACGACAACCCCTGCACGGTCGGCGAGAGCTGCCAGTCCGGCGCGTGCCTCGGCGGCGCGCCCGTGGTCTGCGCGGCCTCGGACGCCTGCCACCTCCCTGGGACGTGCGACCCGCTCACCGGAGCGTGCGACAGCCCGCCGCGACCCGACGGCGCCTCCTGCTCCGACGGCAACGCGTGCACCAACGTGGACGTGTGCCTAGCCGGAGTCTGCACTTCGGGCGCCCCGGTGGCGTGTGCGCCGGCTGGCCCCTGCCGCTCTGCCGGGGTCTGCAACCCCGTCTCCGGTGCCTGTTTCGCGGTAGACCTCCCCGACGGGACCCCCTGCGGCGACGGGGACGCGTGCACCACCGGAGACTCGTGCGCGTCTGGCGCCTGCGTCGGCGGCGTGCCCGTGGTCTGCGCCGCCCCAGGCCCCTGCGAGCGGACGGGGCAGTGCGACCCGGCGACCGGAGCGTGCGACTACTCTGCGTTCGATGACGGCGTCACGTGCGACGATGGGAACGCGTGCACGGCGGGGGACAAGTGCACCGCGGGCGACTGCGTGGGCGCCGCCAAGGCCTGCTCGGCGCTGGACGCCTGCCATGTCCCAGGGCTCTGCAATCCGGCCAACGGTGCGTGTTCGAACCCCTTGGCGCCCACAGGCACGCCCTGCGACGACGGCGACGACTGCACCACGGTGGATGTGTGCTTGTCCGGCAGCTGCGTCGGCTCTGGGTGCGTCGGCTCGGTGCTCTTCGAGGAGCCCTTCGACTCCTCGTGTTCAGGCGGCTGCCCCGCCGACGGCTTCGTGGGCAAGAGCACGGTCTGGACCGTCGTGGCCATTGGGACCAACGGCTTCTGTCCCAACGACTTCTTCGTCTCGAGCGCTGAGGCCGGTGGCGACGAAGGGGACTGCGGCTCCTCCGGAGACGACGCGTCGCTCCACGTGGCCAACCAGGCGTGTTCACCGACGGCGCCGTTCTTCTGCCCGGGGGGCGACTGCGGCGCCGCCTACGACGCAGGGTGCGACAGCCTCTCCTGCGCGTTCGGCCTCTGCTCGTGCTCCACCCCAGGTGGCGGTGTCGTCTCCTCGCGCACCGCGCGCTCCGGTCCCATCGACGCTACGGGGTGGTCCAACCTGGTGGTGACCTTCAACTACATCGAAGGAGGGCAGGGCGTCAGCGACGACGCGTCCTTCGAGTGGTTCGATGGCGCCTTGTGGAACGGCGTGGTGTTGCCGAAGACCCAAAAGTGCGGCGGCCAGGGGCAGTGGACGAAGTTCACGGTCACGCTCCCGGCGGCCGCCAACGACAACCCCTCGCTGCGCATCGGCTTTCGGTGGGTGAACAATGGCGACGGCATGGGGGCTGACCCCTCGTTCGCCGTGGACGACATCATCATCGACGGGCAGTGAGCCGCCCGAGCGCTCTTCGCGACAGCCGTCGCCCGCCAGTGGTACCGTCGCGCCCGTCCCAGAGGAGGGCCCATGTCCGTCACTATCGACCAGATCCTGCAGTTCGCCGTGAAGCAGAGGGTTTCGGACGTCCACCTGAAGGTGGGCCGCCCGGCGACGTACCGGAAGGACGGCAAGCTGGTGCCGCACAAGGGCACCATGGAGCTGCAGCCTATCCACATCAAAGAGTGGGTAGAGCAGATGGCCGGCGAGAAGCACCGGAAGCAGCTCACCGAGCGGGGTGAGGTCGACTTCAGCTATCAGATACAAGGGGTTGCGAGGTTCCGCGTCAACGCGTTCTTCCAGCGCGAGCTGGCCGGCATGGTCCTCCGCATCATCCCCACCACGGTCCTGCCGCTGTCGCAGCTGAACCTGCCCAAGGTCGTGAATAAGTTCGTCGAGCTGAAGCGCGGCCTCGTGCTGGTCACGGGCGCCACGGGCAGCGGCAAGTCCACCACGCTGGCCGGGATCATCAATGAGATCAACGAGACGCGCTCGGACCACATCCTCACGATCGAGGA
>SXGT01290382.1_pt1 | contig 10280 bp, 8 predicted proteins | sample 3176221 | NCBI WGS metagenome assembly SXGT01 (sample SAMN11356862, study PRJNA531348) | freshwater metagenome | isolation source: freshwater sample F1-120 | place: China: Fuxian Lake, Yuxi | collected 2017-12-25
CAAGACACTCTTCGAGAAAATCGCCGCACGGGAGATTCCTGCGAAGATTGTTTACGAAGACGATCTCATCCTCGCTTTCCACGACATCAACCCGCAGGCGCCGACGCATGTGCTTATCGTCCCGAAAAAGCCGATCGTGCGCATCGGCGAGGCCGGCGCGGAAGATCAAACGCTGCTCGGCCAGCTCCTGCTCAAGGCCGCCGAGGTCGCGCGCACTCTCGGCATCGAAAGCACCGGTTATCGTCTGGTCGTGAACAACGGGCGCGACGCGGGCGAGGCGGTGCCGCATCTGCACATCCACATCCTCGGCGGGCGGAAGATGAACTGGCCTCCAGGCTGAGCGGTGCGTCACTTCTTTTTCAGCGTCGCGAGGTATTCGACGAGGTCCACGAGTTCCTGCACCGTCATCGTCTGCGCGAGTCCCGTGGGCATGATTGAAAGCTTCGATTGCGTCCGCTTGGCGATGTCACTCTTCTTCACGCGATTCACCGCGCCACCTTGCAGCTTCACCGCAAGCTCCTCCGCCGCGTCGCTCACCACGAGCCCGTAAATCTCGTCGCCGTTCTTCAACTCCACAGCCCACGCCTCGAAGCCGAAGGAGACGCCCGCGTTCGGATCGAGAATCGATTCAAAAAGCGCGTCGCGGCCGAGCTTCGTGCCGATCTCCGAGAGCGCCGGCCCGAAATCAATCCCGCGCCCGTTCACCACATGACACTTCGCGCAGCCGGTCTCCTCGCGCGTGAAGATCCGCTCCCCGTTGCGCGCATCGCCCTTCATCTTCAGCAACTCAGCGAGGGGCGGCAGCGGCTTGTCATTCTGACCCGCCGGCGGCGGAAGCAATTTCAGCGCCTCGGCCTTGAGCTCCGGCCAGCGTGCGGAGTTCAATTCCGTACTGGCGATGAACTTCACGTCGTCCGGCAGCTTGCCGACGCGCGCGAGCGCGAGGATCTGCGCCGCGCCTTCCTGGAACTGGGCGAGCGAGCGGACGGCCTGCTTGCGAACGGCCGCGGACGGACTCGCCGGCGTGTTTGCGTTCGCGACCAGCGGCATGAGCCAGCCAATCACGCGCTTGTCGCCGGTGTTACCGAACGCCTGCGCGATGGCCGCGGCGTTCGTCCCCGCCAACGCAGCGGAAATAATCGTCCGATTCGTACTGGCAAGGACGAGCCGCGCGGCGCTCGCGCCCGCCTCGTCAGCGGGAAATCTCGCGGCGACCTCGAGCAAGCCGGCCTCTTGATCTTTCACGCCAAAATCGCGCACGAGCTGGACGAACTGCGGCGTGCCGCGCGTGGCGGCGAGCACTTTGCCGAGCGCCTCCTGCAGCTTCGGATTCGCGTTGACCTTCTCCGGCCCGAGCCGCGTGAGCGCCTCGATCATCGTTGCGAGGCGTTCCGGGGCGATCGGCTCCGCAGCGGCCAAAGCGAAGGCGGCAACCAGCAGGCAGAGATGTTTCATGGCGGTCAATTCAACGCGAAGAGCGGCTTGGAACGGCAAAGGCGCGGAGAAGAAAACTTCCCCGCGCCCGTGTCGGTCAATGATTTTACAATGTGCCGAGAGCGATGGCCGCGAGGGCGTCGTCCTTCTCCTTGCACTTCGGGATGAAATCGAGGGCGCGAAGGTAACGCGCCTTCTCTTCTTCCTTCGTGGCTTTGTCGGTCGCGATCTTGGCGAGCAACGTGGCCGCCGCGGGCGTGCGGCTCCGCCAGATGATGTCACGGCCGGCGACGGTGTTCCACTTGTCGCCAACCGCCGCCTGCCACGCGGCGAAGCACGCGGCCTCGTTCTTGTCGGCACTGATGCCGAGGGCCTCGAGGTACCAGCGGTCCTGTCCGTCGTGCTTCTGCGCGAGCTGCGCCCAGAGCTTCGGTGCCTCGGGTGAGGCATGGTGACGGAGCGCGATGGCGCATTCGCGGCGGACGGCGGCGGAGTCATCGGAAGCGAGCTGCTTCACGAGCGGAATCACATCCAGACCGCGCTCGCGGGCAATGCGCAGGCCGGTGATGCGGATGTCGGCGTTATTATCTTTAAGCGCCGCGGCGACATACTTGGCCTCGCTCCCCTTGATGCGCGCGAGCAGGTGCAGCGCGCGCGCGCGTTGATGCGCATCGGTGCCGTTCCAGAGCTTGAGCAACTCGGCCTCGGCCTTGCCCTGCAGCGTGTTCAGCGCGGTCCACGCGAGATAGCGTGTGGCGAGGTTCGGCGATTGCAACGCGGCGGCGGCGCCCGCGGCGGTGCTCAAATCGAGCTTCGGCACGAAACCCTTGTGGCCCTTCGGGGCGATGCGATAGACGCGGCCGGTCATGTTCGTAAGGCTGCGGTCGGCCATGTTGTGCCCGCCGACACCGGCATCGTGCCAGTCGGCGATGAAGACGGAGCCGTCGGGCGCGACACAGACGTCGCTCGGGCGGTACCACGAATCGCTGCTCGTCAGGAGATCCTTCATCACGGCCGTGTAGCCGGCGCCGGCTTTGGTCGCGGGATAAGCGCGGACGGTGCGGGGACCGGCATCGCAGTGGAGCACTTGATTTTGGAACGCGGCCGGGAGCAACTTGCCCTCGTACACACAGAGGCCGGTGGGCGAACCTTGGCCGGTGATGAGCAGGTTGGGGACGACGCCGGGGTCGTTGAGGTGCCAGTGCTGTTGCGGGATGTCCTTCTCCATGTTCGCGCGTTTGGTCCTCCAACCCGCGCCGGTGATCTCGTCGGTGTAGCCATAGTTGCCGAACTCCATCACGTAATTGATGCGCACGGCCTTGTTGCCATCGTCGTCGTTGTCGGATTGCCAGATCGTGCCGAACGAATCCACGTTCACCTCGAAGTTGTTGCGGAAGTTCCAGCCGAGCGTCTCGATGCCGGAGCCGTCGAGGTTGCAGCGGAAGACGAGGCCCTGCCGGTAGGGCTTGCCGCTCCCGGCCACTTCGTTGCCGGCCTTGTCCACGATGAACTTGCTCCCGTCGGCGGTCTTGAGCTGTTTGCCGTCGTTGCCGATGTTGAAGTAGAGCTTGCCGTCCGGACCGAAGACGAACGCGTGCGCGCCGTGATCGTGCTGGACGCCGGCGATGCCGTTAAAAAGAATCTGCGGCGGGCCGTCGGCCTTGTCGTCGCCGTTGGCATCGGTGAAGAGCAGAATCTTCGGCGAGCAGGAAACGATTACCTTGTCGCCCAGGACGCAGATGCCGAGCGCGCAGTTCACGTCGTTGCCCTGGTAGAAGACCTTCTCCTTGTCGGCGACGCCGTCGCCGTTGGTGTCCTCGAGGATCACGATGCGGTCGCCCTCGGCGCGCAGCGGCGGATTGCTCCACTTACGATAGTTGGCGCCCTCGGTGATCCAGACACGGCCCTTGGCGTCGATGTCCATATTCGCGGGGTTGACGACCTGCGGCTCGCTCGCGAAGAGCGTGACCTCGAGGCCATCGGCCGCGGTCATCTTCTTGAGCTCCTCCAGCGCGGCGGCGCGGCCGGTGGGGCGGTTGTGCTGGGCCTGCGCGGACAGCGCGAACGCGGCCAGCAGAACAGTGAGTGCGAGGGCGGTGTGTTTCATAAAGGATGTCTCTGTGCGTTTGCGGGGATGATTAAACCGTAGGCGCGGCGGGGGCGGCAACACTTTCTGCGCGTCACTTCTTCCCCTTCGGATCGAGGTTCGTCTTCAAGTCGTCGGCGGTGAGTGTGGAGGCGACGCCTTCCTTCGGCACGTCGGCCTTGGCGATCCAGAGCAGGGCGTTGAGGACCACCTTGCGGAAATTATCGTTGCCCCAATTCACGTGCTTGTGGCCGCCAGTAAAACCAAATCCGCGCCCGCCCTCCGGCCGCGTCGCCATCCACATCATCGTTTCATCGCGACCCTTCGCCTCTTGAATGTGGGGATACGGCCCGCGCGGGAAAACATACGGGCCGCCCCGCACCGCGTCGCTCGGCTTGGCCACGAGGATCGGCGTGACGCCCTTCATCCCGTCGCGGAAACGCATGTTGAAATACCACTCGTCGAGCACGCTGAACGGCTTCACGCCGTTGGCGACGGGATGGTTCGGAAACTCCTTGAACTCCGGCGACCACATCGGGTTCACGCTGAAGGCGTGCTCGTAATGGCCGCCGATCCACTCCTGCAACGCCGCGCCCGGCTCGCCCTTAGGCACCTCCACACCGTAATGCGCGCAGCCGATGCCGACCCCTTTTTTCACCAGCTCGTTGATGAGCTTGAGCCGTTCGGGCTTGATGGCCGGATGCCCGCCGCCACCATCGGCGTAGATCAGGATCGCGTCCGCGCCCTCGAAGGCCTTGTCGTCTTTCGGCCAGCCCATCTCGTGCACCTCGGCCTTGATGCCCGGCACGCCGTCGAGGCACTTCTTCAGCAGCAGACAGCCGGCGCGGAACTCGTGGTCGCCCGGCCCGTGGCTCGGACGTCCGGCGATGAGGAGTATCTTCTTATCCGCCGCGTCGGCGGAACCCACCGCGACGAGCGCGGCCAACAGGACAAACAGTTTCATCGTGCGCATGGTTGACGAGCGATCAGCCTAGCGCATTCGAGCGGCTTGGAAAGCTCGGAGTTGCCACGCGGCTACCGGAAAAGAAAAAGGCCGGCACGCGGCCGGCCTTTTCGAATTTTGGAATGACTGCGGAGGCAGCGCCTGCGCGCTGATTTACTTCTTCTCCCCCGGTTTGGGCACGGGCGTGGCGGAAACCGGCTTCGGTTTCGGCGCGCCTTTCGGATCGAGGTTCGCCATCAGTTCATCCTGCGTGAAGGAGGATTCCACGCCGGTGGCCGGCACGGGCACTTGAGCGATCCAGAGGATGGCGTTGCCGACGAGCTTGCGCTGGTCGGCGTTGGCCCAGCCGAGGTGGTTGTGGCCGCCAGTGAAACCAAAGCCGCGCCCGCCCTCCGGCCGCGTCGCGGTCCACATCACATGCTGCGGCTCGCGCTTCACGATGGCGGACTGGTAGGCCGCCTCATTGCCGCCGTGGCTCGATCCCTTCTCGCCGGCCTTCCAGCGGACGGTGTTGGTCGGCGGCAGCGCGGTGAGAATCGGCGTGACGCCCTTCATGCCGTCGCGGAAGCGCATGTGGTAATACCACTCGTCGTTCGTCTTGAACGGCTTCACGCCCTGCGTCACCTCGTGCTTCGGGAACACGGTGAAGTCAGCCGTCCAGTGCGGATTCACGCTCCAGAAGGTCTCGAAGCAGCCGCCGGTCCAGTCGCGGAACTCAGCGTTGCCCTTCTGCGTGGTCGGCTCGACGGCGTAATGGATGGTACCGAGGCCGACGCCCTTCTTCATCAGTGCGCCGATCTTCGCCAGCTTGTCGCCCTGCAGGAACGGGTGCCCGCCGCCACCGTCGCTGTACACGACGATGGCCGCGGCATTTTCGAACGCTTTCTCATCCGCCACCCAGCCGTTGGTGTGCACCTCGGTGGTGATGCCCTTCACGTCGGCAAGCGACTTGGCGAGGAGCAGGCAGCCGGCGCGGTGCTCATGCGAGAGCGGACCGTGGCTCGGCCGGCCGGCGATGAAGAGGATCTTCTTGTCGGCGGCGGCGGCGTCGAAGGCGATGGCTAGCGCGAAGCCGAGTATGAGGAGCGAGCGGAGAGTTTTCATGTGGAAAGAAAAAGCGACTACTTCAGATCCTTGATGCGGACATTCTTGAACTGAACGGTCATCGGCGGACCGACATGGATCTGCAACGCGAGCACGCCGCTCTTGAGTGCCTTGGGCGATTCGTCGGTGATCTCGGCGGTGACGTTGCCGTTGATGATGTGGGTGAGCTTGTTGCCTTTGGCGATGATCACGAACTCGTTCCAATCCTCTTTCTTGATGGCGGCCTGCAGCTCGGCGGAGCTTTTCTCGGTCTTGCCGGCGGATTCCTTCTTGTTGTCGGCGGTCCACTTCACCTTCTCACCGCGAGCGCACATGATGCCACGGCCACCGGCCACACCGCCCTCATCGTAGAGGATGCCGCTGTAAGTGGCGCCGGCCTCGAAGTCGCCCTGATAACCGCCGACGCGCGGGCCGAAAGCGCCCTTGCCGGTGACCTTGCTGCGATACTGCACGCCGGAATTGCCGGCCACGATGCGGTAGCTGAAGCGCAGCTCGAAATCGCTCACCTCATCCTTGTGCACGAGAAAGGTGTTGTGATTGATCTTGTTGTCCGGATCGCTGCCGGTGACGCCGGTGATGGCGCCGTCCTTCACGCTCCAGAGCTTGGGGTTGCCATCCCAGCCGGTGAGGTCCTTGCCATTGAAGAGCGGCTTGAAGCCCTCCTCGGCGGCGAAGGCGAGCGTGGCGCTGGTAATGAGGGCGAGGGTGAGTTGTGCGAGTTTCATTTTGATTTCGTGGTTGAAGTGACGCAGTTCGTGCGAGGCGGATTCAGTGTTTACTTTTTGCCGAAGAACTTCTGCAGATTGGCGAGGCCCTTGGTGGCGATCTCGTCACGCGTCGGCTCCATCTTCCGCCAGATGGCGGCGGCGCGCGCGATGACTTTCACGTCCGTGGTGAAGGACTCGATGACGACGTCGCCCTTGTAATGAAGAGACTTGAGCGCGGCGACGATCGGCTTCCAGTCGAGCGAGTCGTTGCCGGGCGTGCCGCGGTCGGTGCCGCAGGCATGGAAGTGGACGAGGTGCTTGCCGGCCTTCTTGATGGCGGCAGCTTGGTTCTTCTCCTCGATGTTCATGTGGAACGTGTCGAGGTGCAGCCCCGCCGCCTTCGAGCCGACGGCCTTGATGAGCTTGAGGCCTTGATCGCAGGTGTTGAGGAAATCGGTCTCGAAGCGGTTGAGCGGCTCGATGCAGAGGGTGATGCCCTTCTGCTCGGCGTACTTGGCGAGCACCTTGAGGTTCTTCACCACGTCGGCGAAATGCTTCTTCTTCGTGGCATCGTCGTGCGCGCCGATGAGGCCCACCACCGAGTAGATCGGCCCGATGATGCGCGGGCAACCGAGCACGACGGCTTGGTCCACGAGCTTCTTGCAGTAATCCATCGCCGTCTGCTGCTCGGCGGCGGTGCCGCGGAAATCGCGGCCCGGCCCCATGCAGGCGCAGATGGAGCCGCACGCCAGCCCGGCCTTGTCCAGCTCGCGGCGGACATGCGCGGGATCGATGTGCGAGGGATCCTCGATGGGGATTTCGACCGTGGCGAAACCCCACTTCTTGAACTTGGTGAAAAGCTTCGTGCTTTCGTTGGTGAAGGGCGAGGTGAACAGGAACGAATTGATGCCAAATCTCATAAGGGTGGTTGTACGTTGCGTGTTACGGGGCGCCCAGCGTAGCGGAAGTGGGGGCCGTGTCAAAAAGTTTTCCGTTGGCGACATCCACTCGGTCGGCTTAAATCCGTCCATGCGAAAACCCGCTGCCCGTCGTCCTGTCGTCGCCATCGTGGATTGGAAATCCGCGCCCCAGAGCGAGCGCGGGGTGCTCGTGGAGCGCCGGCTCATCGGCCGCGCGGCGGAGGTGCGCTATTTCCTCTCCGAATCGGAGAATGATTTTCCGCCCGCGATTTTGGACGCCGATGTGCTGATCATCTGGCACAATCTCGCCATCACCGCCGCGGGCATCGGCCGGCTCCGCCGTTGCCGCGCCATCATCCGCAACGGCGTCGGCTTCGACAGCGTGGATATCGCCGCGGCCGCGGCGCAGGGCATCGCCGTCTGCAACGTGCCCGATTATGGCACCGAAGAAGTGGCCGACCACGCCATCGCGCTCGCGCTCGCGCTCTGCCGCCAACTCTTCCCGCTCGATGCCGAGGCGAAGGCGCTCGGCTGGAACATCCATGTCACCCCGCGCCTGCGGCGCCTGCGCACGCTCACCTTCGCCATCGTCGGCCTCGGCCGCATCGGCACCGCCACGGCACTGCGCGCGAAGGCGCTCGGGTTCGACGTCGTCTTCTTCGATCCGCATCTTCCCAACGGCGTGGAGAAAGCCATCGGCGTGCGCCGCGTGCGGACGCTGCCCCAGTTGTTGCGCCAGGCCGATTTGCTCTCGCTTCATTGCCCGCTCAACGCCGAGACGCGCCATCTGATCGCCGGACGCGAGCTGGCGTTGATGAAACCGACGGCGTTCGTGGTGAACACCGCGCGCGGGGCGGTGATCCAGAAGACCGCGATCCTCGCCGCGCTGCGGAAGGGGATGCTGGCCGGCGCGGGCCTGGACGTGATCGAGGATGAGCCGTTGCGCACCGCGACCGAGGCGGCCACGCCGAACCTCATCGCCACCTGTCACGCGGCCTTTTGCAGCGTGGAATCAAAGCAGGAGATGCGCGCCACCTCGGCGCGGATCGCCCGGGCCGCCGCCCTCGGCGAACCGCTGGAGAATGTGGTGAACGCCCCCCTGCCCGCACGCAGGGCGTAACTGCGGAAAGGGCCCTCTTCAACGGGGTGAACCGCCAAGCCGCCAAGGGCGCCAAGGAACGGAGTGGTGACACGGATTTCACGGATTATCACGAATTACCGACTTCGGGAGGGGTTTTCATTTCTGCCATCCCTTTCATCCGTGTGAATCCGTGAAATCCGTGTCTTTTTCTGAAGCTTGGCGTTCTTGGCGTCTTGGCGGTTCGTCCTTCACACCCTAAAAGCAAAAACCCCTTCCGGTTGCCCGGAAGGGGTCAAGGTTTCTAATCTGAGATTAGAAGTTGTAGATCACGTTGGCGATGACCGCGCTGTTGTGCTTGCGGCCGTTGATCTCGCTGTCCATCGAGCTGTCGAGACGATACTCGATGCGGCTGATGACGTTGGCCCAGAGCTTGTAGTCGAGGCCGATCGTGGTGCCGAGGGCTTCGCTGCCATTCACAGTCGAACCCACAGTCTCGCTGGCGTCCAGATACTCGACGCGGGCGTTAGCGGTCAGCTTGTCGCTCACCTTGTAGCTCAGGTAGGCAGCAACCACCGAGGTGTCGCTCGCGTTGTCGCGGGTCTTGTTGTCCCAAGCCACGCCCAAGGAGAGATCCTTGATCGGGAGCGGGATGGTGCCGCCGACGTAGATGCTGTCCACAGTCGTGGAGCCAGCGTTCGCGCGGCCACCGACCCAACCGGCGGTCACCGAGGTGCCCTTGAGGAAGCCGAAGCTGTCCGGAGCAGTCAGGGTGGCAGCGGCCATGTAGGTCTTGCGGCTGCCGTTGGTGGCGCTGCCGTTGATCACAGCGTCCGTGGTGTTCGCCACGCCAGCCGAGAGGCTGATGGCGTCGCTCACGCGGTAGCTGGCGAGCAGGCCGGTGTGCTGGGTCGGCTCAACAGCGAAACCCCAAGAGTGGCTGTAGAAGGGGTTCACGTTGCGGTCGGTGGATTCGTAACCGATGATGGTGTCGAACACGCCGAGCTTGAGATCCACGCCGGTGCCGAGCGGCGCGCGGAGCGAGATGTAAGCGTTCTTGATGGCGACGTCAGCGCCAGAATCAGCCGTGCCGAGGGCAGCGGCATCGGGGCCGGCCCAGAGCTGGGCCTTGTAGCCGGCGGCCCATTCACCTTCACCGGCCTTGGAGGCAACGGTGAGGCTGATGACGTCGAGGCTCACGCGGTCGCTCTTGCCAGTGTTGGCGAAGTAGCCTTGAACGCCCGCGGTGCGGCCGGGGGTCCAGTTGACTGAGGTGCTGACGTAGCCGCTCAGGGTGGTGGAAGCGGCGAGCGTCTTGACGGTCTCTTTGGCTTCCTGGGCATTGGCGACCGAGGCGAGGCTGACAACGCCAGCGGCGGCCAGTGCAACGGTCCATTTATTGATGTTCATTACTATTATTTCTCCTGCGATTTTGTTGGTTGTTTTTTAACTGCAGTTTTTCAAACAGAGGCTAAACCGGTTAGCCCCAGCACCCAAAAAGGTGCAAACGCGAGGCGAAAGTAGGACAAAGGGTCGGTTTGTTGCAAGTACTTTTTTGACTTTCTTTCGGGTAACACTTTGAGCAGACGCGCGATGGATAAATCCCCACCCGCTCTGGAAACGGCGCTGAACCGGCGAGGCGGCTGAATACCCCGGAAAAAGTGGCGTCGGATGAGGCGGTTCCAGTCGTTTGCTTCGGCTGGAGTCAGAGGGGGTAAAACAGGTTGGGTAAAGGCCCGTCGGGTGCGAACTCGGCGGGCTTTTCCGTTGATTCCCTCTGTATCCCTCGTTGTAGAAGACGATTCTGATTGTTTGTTGACCCATCAAGTCGCCACGTGTGGCCGCACACTCCGTGGTGCGGCGGATGATTCGGAAGAAGCGTGCGAGGAAATGGATTGCCTTGGACGCGGACCGGGCTTAAATCGACCGCATGGGCGATACTGTGGGGCTTGTGGCGCAATTCGAACGGCATCTCCGCCGACAGCCG
>SXGT01412128.1_pt1 | contig 10280 bp, 9 predicted proteins | sample 3176221 | NCBI WGS metagenome assembly SXGT01 (sample SAMN11356862, study PRJNA531348) | freshwater metagenome | isolation source: freshwater sample F1-120 | place: China: Fuxian Lake, Yuxi | collected 2017-12-25
AGGTCGAGGCCATGACGATGGGCGAACGCGTCGCGATCCTCTCCGATGGCGCGCTCCAGCAGATCGCGACACCAGCCGAGGTATACGACCGACCGGCGAACGCATTCGTCGCCGGATTCATCGGTACGCCTCCGATGAACCTGTTCGCCGCGTCGATCGCAGACGGCAGGGTGCACATCGGAAGCGACACCGTCGACGTGCACGAACTCGGCGCGACGCTCCCGCCCGGCGAATGTCGAGTCGGCGTGCGCCCCGAGCACTTCTCGATCGGCGACGAAGGCGAACTCACCGCGGCGGTCGAGATCGTCGAGTCGCTCGGTCACGAGCGACATGTGCACGCGCGTCTCACGAACGGCGACGCGGTGATCGTTCGACAGCCTGCGAGCAGCGTCGTGCCGAAGATGGGTGAAGCGGTTCGGCTGGCCGTGACGCCTCGCTCGTGGCACGTCTTCGATCGCCTCACCGGAGTCCGGTTGGCGTGAGACATCGACGATCACTGCGGGAGGCGTTGCTGGCCTACGCGTTGGTACTTCCGTCGTTCGTGGTGTTCGGCGTGTTCGTCTTCTATCCGTTCGCGAAGAACATCGAGATCCCGTTCTACGCCCGAACGAATTGCACTGGGCTCGGGACGCGCCGTGCGTGCGATCGCACGTGGGTCGGCGTCGATCAATGGCGCGACATTCTCGGTAGCGACGACTTCCGTCACTCCCTGTGGGTGACGGTTCGCTTCACACTCATGACCGTGCCGGCCGGCATCGCACTCGGGTTGTTGCTCGCGGTGGTCGCGCATCAACGACTGCGGGGCGTCACGATCTACCGGACGATCTTCTCGTCGACCGTCGCCACCTCCGCGGCCGTTGCGTCGGTGATCTTCGTGAGCCTGTTCGGCCCACAAACGGGTCTGTGGAAGTGGACGATCGACGGCACGCCAATTCTCCAACACCGCACCTGGGCGCTCCCCGCGGTGGCCGCCGTCGCCACGTGGCAGAGTCTTGGGCTCGCGTTCATCGTCATGAGCGCCGGGCTCCAGGCGTTGCCCGACGACGTGCTCGAGGCCGCAGCCATCGACGGCGCAGGTTCGGCTCGTCGGTTCACGCGCGTCACGTTGCCGCTGATGACGCCGACGCTGTTCTTCGCCTTCGTCGTGGGCTCCATCGGTGCGTTCAAGACGTTCGCCGAAATCGACGTGTTGACGCCTGGCGGAGGCACCCTCGACTCCACCAAGGTCCTCGCGTACGCGGTCTACGAAGAGGGCTTCGAAAGTGGTGACACGACGCGCGCAGCTGTGTTCGCCGTCGGGTTGTTCGTGTGCGTCTTGGTGCTCACGCTCGCGCAGCTCCGGCTGGAACGAAGGGTCAAGTATGTCGGCTGACGCGACGTCGTCGGTTGGCGGCGGGCGGGTCCTGGCGCGCTACGCGGCGTTGACCGCGCTCGCCGTGATCATCTTGTTCCCGGTGTACGCCACGATCGTCAACTCGTTGTCGTCGGTCACTGAACTCAACGACGGCTTCGACTGGTTCCCCTTCAGTCCGAACTGGGAGAACTATTCGAAAGCATGGGATGACGGCCACTTTTCGCGCTACATCCTCAACACGATCGTGGTCACGGTTGCGATCACCGCTGGCCAGGTCGTCACCGCGGTCGCCGCGGCGTATGCGTTCGCGTTCTTGCGGTTCCCGCTCAAGCGCACGTTGTTCGTCTTGTTCTTGGTGACGTTGATGATCCCTGGTGAGGTGACCATTCTCCAGAACGTGGCGACGATCAAAGATTTCGGGTGGAGCAACGAGTACTGGGCGCTGGTCGTGCCGTTCCTCGCCAGCGGATTCGGCGCGTTCTTGTTGCGTCAATCATTTCTGCAGGTTCCGAGTGAACTGCGCGAGGCCGCATTCTTGGATGGGTACGGACACCTGCGGTTCCTCGCCCGCATCGTCGTGCCGCTGACCCGCCCTGCGATCGCGGCCATGGGCTTGTTCGCGTTCTTGGGTGCATGGAACCAGTACCTGTGGCCGCTGTTGGTCACCGACAACGATTCGAGACGCACAATCCAAGTGGGGCTCAAGCAACTCCAGGCTGGCAGCCTCGACCAAGTGACCGTGACCTACGCCGGTACCGTGCTGGCGTTCCTCCCGATCGTGCTGTTGCTGATCGTATTCTCGAAACAACTCGTGCGTGGCCTTGCGGCCGGCGCCGTGAAGGGCTGAAGGAGTCCGAATGAAACGGAATCGAAGGTTGGGCGTCACCGTGGTCACCGCGCTGACGTTGGCGGCGTGCGGTGGCTCCGGCGGCGACGCCGACGACAGCACCACGCTGGCGACCGCGGGGACGACGGCTCCCGGGCAGACGGTTCCCGACCTGTCGTCGCAGTGCGACCTCGGCGCGCTCGACGCAGCGAGTGGGCCCGTCGAGATCACCTACTGGCACGCCATGACCCGCGCCAACGAAGAGGCACTCGTCGCGCTCACCGATGAGTTCAACGACTCCCAGGATGCAGTCGAGGTGACGCTCGTCAACCAAACCAGCTACACCGACAACTTCACGAAGTTCGAGACGGCGTTCGGCACAGAAGAAGCCCCCGATCTCGTGCAACTCGAGGACACGTCGTTGCAACGGCTTGTCGACGCGCAGGCCGTGGTGCCGGCCCAGGCGTGCCTCGACGCGGACGGTGCTGACACCTCTGACTTCGTCGATCGGGTCGTCAGCTACTACTCGATCGGTGGAGTGTTGTACCCGATGCCGTTCAACGTGTCGAACCCGGTCTTCTATTACAACAAGGTTGCGTTCGAAGCCGCGGGGCTCGATCCTGAGGTCGCGCCGAAGACGTTCGCCGAAGTCCGATCGATGGCCGAAGCCGTCCAAGGCGCGGGGTTCAAGTTCGGGTTCGCGTTCAAGCGGGATCCGTGGGTACTCGAGCAGTTCCTCTCGCTCGCGGGGGAGCCCTACGTCAACAACGACAACGGTCGCTCCGAGCGTGCAACCGAGGTCGTCTTCGAGACCGACACGGCGACCGAGGTGCTGTCGTGGCTGCAGTCGGGCGTTGACGACGGCGTGTTCATGACGAATCCGGCCGGCGGGACCAGCGGATTCGACAACCTCTTGTCGATCTGCAACGGGGAGAACGCCATGACCATCGACACGAGCGCTGCCCTCGGAACGGCGACACAAGTCCTGGAGGCCGCCGAATGCGCCGCGGAGGTCGAGGTCGGGGTCGCGCCGCTCCCGCTGCCCGATGGCGTTCGCGCAGACGCGGGTGGCGTGCTCGTCGGCGGTGCCGCGAACTTCCTGCCTGCGAACGAAGATCCGGCTCGCCTCGGCGCTGCCTATCGCTACGCGGCGTTCCTCGCCGAACCTGCGAACCAAGCCGAATGGGCGGCCGCGACGGGGTACATCCCCGTGCGGAAGAGTTCTGCCGACAGTTCGGTACTCCAAGAATTGTGGGCGGAGTCGCCGGGCTACAAAGTCGCCTTCGACCAGTTGCAGGCGGGCGCCGACAACATCGCCACGGCCGGTCCCGTGATTGGTGACTACAAGGGCGTGCGCGACGCGCTGGTCGCCGCACTCGAAGCGTTGCTGCTCGAGGGTGCTGACCCCGCGTCAGTACTCGCCGATGCGGCCGCCGACGCCAACGAAAGGATCCAGGCCTACAACGCCACGGTCTGAATCACGGTGAGGATCAGGGTTTGAAAGCCGCGACGGCGCGGTCGATCTCGTCGGCGGTGACGACCAGCGGCGGCATCCAGCGAACGATGTTGTTGTTGGTGCCGCAGTTCATGAACAGCACTCGATGCTCGCGACGTGCGACTTCGATGATGCGAGCGACCGTCGCGGCGTCGGGATTGCCATTCGCATCGACGAACTCGGTCGCGACCATGAGCCCGCGGCCGCGAACGTCGGCGAGGCCGGGGGTGTCGGCCTGCATTGCCCGCAGCGCGCTCATGAGTTGATCGCCCCGGGCGGCCGCATTGTCGATCACCCCGTCGTTCGTGAGGACGTCGATCGTGGCGAGCGCAGCCGCGCAACCAATCGGGTTCCCGCCGTAGGTGCCGCCGTGGCTGCCTTGGATCCACTTGCCCATCAGATCGGCCGAAGCGCCGATGCCGGCGATCGGAAATCCGCTGGCAATGCCTTTCGCCATCACCACGATGTCGGGCCGGACGCCACTGTGATCGATTGCGAACATCGTGCCGGTGCGTCCAAACCCCGACTGCACTTCGTCGGCAACGAGCAGGATCCCAGTTTCGTCACACAGGTCGCGCAGTCCTTCGAAGTACTCGTCGGGCGCGGGGATATAGCCGCCTTCACCCATGACCGGCTCGATGACGATCGCAGCCGTCTCGTCCGGGGCGGTTTGGCTCTTCAACAGGTGACGCAGCGCCTTGAGCGCGCGCTGGCTCGCCTCCGATTCGCTGACGCCCCACTCGTACGCTCGCGGGAACGGCGTGACGAAGATCCCTGCCGGCAACGGTTGGTACCCGACGCGGTAGCCGGTCTTGCTCGTGGTCATCGCCATGGTGAGCATCGTGCGGCCGTGGAAGCTGCCCTCCATGACGATGATGTTCGGTCGGTGGGTCGCTTGGCGGGCGAGCTTCACCGCCGCCTCGGTCGCCTCGGCGCCGGAATTCGAGAAGAAGAACTGATCGATGCCCTCGGGTGTGATCCCGGCGAGGCGATCGGCTAACTGGCCGACGATCGGATTTCGGTAGCAGTTCACCTGGGAGTGGATGAACTTCGTCGCCTGTTCTTGGATCGCAGCGACGACCTTTGGGTGGCAATGGCCAGTGCTCGTGACCGCAATACCGCTCGTGAAGTCGAGGTACTCGGTGCCGTCGGCGAGGTACACACTGCACGCGCGCCCTTCGACGACGGGCAGATCGGTCGCTTGGAACCACACACCCGAAAGATGCTCACTCATCCCGGCGACGCTAGATCGTTTCCGCAACACCAGGGCCAACCGGCGAACCGGATCGCACTCGGACTGTGGGGCGATCGAGTCAGTGCGATCGGAGCAAACAGACGCTGGCGTTCGCGCCGCGCCCCACGGTGTGCGCGAGGCCAACTCGGGCCCCCGGAACCTGACGGTCGCCGGCCTCGCCGCGAAGCTGGTGCACGAGTTCGACGGCTTGGCCGAGCGCGCTCGCGCCGAGCGGCTCGCCCTTCGCGAGTAGACCTCCGCTCGGGTTCACGGGTCGCCGACCGCCGAGGTGGTGCGCTCCGGAGGCGAGCAGTGCGCGCTGGGAGCCGGGCTCACACAACCCCAGTTCTTCCCACGCGAGCAGTTCACGAGCCGCGTCGGTGTCTTGACACTCGACGACGTCGACATCGTTGGGTCCGAGACCTGCCTGTTCGAACGCCTGCGTCGCCGCGAGCTTCGACGGTGGCGGGATGGAGCTGTCGTCGATGCCCGCCATCGGCGTTGCTTCACCGAGCACGCTGCCGGGTAGATGGCTGCGCAGGCAAGCGGCCGACAACTCGACGACGCCCGAACTCGGTCGGTCCGCGGCGCGCAAGACGACCGCGGCCGCCCCTTCGTTCGGTGAGCACAGCATCCACAGATGCAACGGTTCACACACGACTCGACTTGCGAGCACCTCGTCGGCGGTGACGGCTTTTCGGAACATCGCGTTCGGGTTGTGGACGCCGTGCGCGCGGTTCTTCACGACGACGGCGGCGAGATCGGACTTCGTGATGCCGCGTTCGCGCATGAGTCGCTGCGCGCGCAGCGCGAAGTAGCTCGGGGTGGCGGCGAGGCCGGCTTGCTCGCGCCACGGCTCGAAGAAACTCGAGCGAATGATGCCCTTCGGCATCTTTTCGATCCCGAACACGAGCACGGTTTCGTACTGGCCGGCCCGAATCGCGCCCGCCGCGAGTTGGAGGGCGGCGGCGCCGCTGGCACAACCCGCCTCGATGTCGACGATCGGCATACCGGTGTTCGCGACGGCGCTCATCACCTTGTGGCCCGCCGCCACGCCGCTGTATGCCGTTCCGCAAAAGGCCGCTTCAACCGGTGGGTTGCCAGCGTCGTCGAGTGCCGCTCGGACCGCAACCACCCCCATCCGCGTCACCGTTGTGTCGAAGCGACCGAATGGGTGCATGCCGACGCCGGCGATTTCGACGATCACGGCGTGTCCTTCGCGAACGCCCACGTCGCAACGCCAGGGGCGACCTCTGCTGCGACGAGCGTCATGTGGTCGCCGAACGCGAGCGCAGATGGATCGGACTCGGTGAGACGGGTGATGACCCGAAGCCCGACGTCGTCGAGTTCGACGACCCCGAACCCATAAGGGACCGGTCCCTCGTAGCCGGGCGGCGCGGCGGTCACCGCGGTCCAGCCCCACAGCGTCGCCGTCGTCGGAAGATCGCGACGCTCGACGTCGAGCGCGCCGGAGTACGGACAGCAATCCTGGAACGGGAAGTGGTGGAGTCCGCTCGACGCGCAGTATCCGCCGACGAGCACGCATCGACCATCGGCATGGACCTCGAATACGTCGGGTTGGATCGACTGCATCAGATGATCTTCTCGGCACGCCAGCGGGACAGGTCTTCGTCGGAGCAGCCGAGGCCCCGCAACACGTCGTCGGTGTCCGCGCCCAGAATCGGTGCCCCGGGAGGCTCGATGATCGGCGAACCCACGAAGCGAGGATAGGGCGCCTGCTGGCGAATCGGTCCGACGACGGGATCGTCGACCGTCACCAGGTCGCCCCGCGCTGCCATGTGAGGATCGGCGAAGATGTCGACCACCGAATACGCCGTAGCGACCGGCACGTCGGCTTCCACGCAGCGTCGTTCGACCTCCTCGGCGGTGAGCGAGGCGGTCCATTCGGCGACGATGCCGTTGATTTCGTCATTGTGCGCGGCTCGGTCGGTGAGCTTCGCGAACCGCGTATCGGTGACGAGGTCGTCGCGACCCATCGCTCTGCACAGCCGCGCGAAGTTCGCATCACTCCCCGCGACAATGCACACGTGTTTGGCGTCGGCGGTGGGGTAGTTGTCGAGCGGCGCGCTGTTCGCGAGTCGGTTGCCCTCGCGGTTTCGCACGATGCCGAGCCTGTCGTAGCCGGCAAGCGTCCACTCCAAGATCCGCAGCACGCCGCCGTACAGGGACGCGTCGATGATGCGGGCTCGTTCACCCCGCTCGTGCGCGAGAGCTTGGGGCTCCCTGCGAGCGTCGCGTTCGTACAACGCAGCACACGCAGCTTGCGCGGCGAACACGCCCGTGAGGTAGTCGCTGATCGTCACGCCAACCCGTACGGGTGGTCGGTCGGGGTAGCCGGTGAGATGCATCAGGCCGCCGTAACCGATCCCCACGCGGTCGAGCCCTGGCCGTTCGCGGTTCGGTCCGTCTTGGCCGAACATGGAGATCCGCACGAACACGAGACGTTCGGGCAGATCCCCGGGCGCCAGGTTCCATCGTTCGAGGGTGCCCGGACGGAAGTTCTCGACGATGACGTCGGCCGTTTCGGCGAGTCGCCGAAACAGAGCCTGCCCGTCGGGTTGGCGAAGGTCGAGCGTCACGCTCTTGCGGCCGCGCCCCTCGACCGACCAGAACAGCGAGTACGGCGTGCCGTCCGGCGCTTCGGCGAACGGGCCGATCTCGCGCATGAAGTCGCCGGAGTCGGGCTGCTCGATCTTGATGACCTCGGCGCCCTGCTCGCCGAGCAGACCCGCGCAGAACGGCGCGGCGATGCGGGTCCCCAGATCGAGGACGCGCAGGCCTGTAAGCGGTCCGCTCATGAGCCGGTCAGGCCCCAGCTTGTTCGCGCTTGACCGCGTCCATGCCGCCCGCCTTGCGTTCTTCGAGCCGCCCGAGCGCGGTCGGCGTGTTGCTGACGAACTGGTGGAGCATGAAGTGATGGCGCCAACTCTCGCGTTGGCCTTGTGTGTCGAGCATGTTGTTGACCGATGCCTTGATCGCCTCGGCGGTGATCGGCGGCACGAGCGCGATCGAATCGGCCATCGAGCGCGCCTCGGCCGCGAGTTCGGCCCGGATGACGACGCGGTTGACGAACCCGAGTCGTTCGGCCTCGACGGCGTCAATCGTGGTCGCGCAGAGCAAGAATTCCTTCGCCTTGCGCGGCCCGAAATCCCACGGCTCCACGAGCAACTCGACTCCAACGCCGCTCATGCGAGCAACGGGGTTCGAGAACCGAGCATCGTCGGCCGCGACGATCAGGTCGCAGACGCTCGCCAACATCAATCCACCCGCCGCGCAGGTCCCTTGCACCGCGGCGATCGTCGGTTTGCGGAAGTCGCGGATGCGGACGAGCTTGTCCCAGTACATGACCTGCTCGTGGCGGAGTTTGCCCTCGGGGGTGTCGCGCTGCGACGCCCAGTACGACTCGCCCGCGAGAATCTCCTTCAGGTCGTGGCCTGCCGAGAAGTGGTCTCCGTCGGCTGCGAGCACGACAACGCGAACGGCATCGTCGGCGTCGAGGAGGTCGAAGGCCGCGTCGATCTCCTCGATCATCTCGGAGTTCTGTGCGTTGCGGGCCGCGGGGCGCGCCAACGTGAGGGTGCCGACAGCACCGTCGACCTCGTAGCGGATCGTGGCGAACTCGGGCACGAACGCATCGTACGCGTGGAGGACCTGCACCTGAGTCAGCGGCCCGTTGACGAGGCCGATAGGGGCGTCGCCTCGCTGACCTGCACTGTCGGTTGCGCCCTGACGGCATTGAAGCGACTGTCTTACTGACGGCTCAAACGTGCCGATGAACTCTTCGAGCGAACCGAGGCGCCATGGACTTCCCTCCCGAATCGGGACTGCTGACACCGGCCGAAGCCGTCGGTCTGCTGCTCGCGCCGGTCGTCGCGACGTTGCGCGGCGACGACGAAGGGTTTGCCACGCTGTTCGGTGCGGCGCTCGGCGAGGGACTCGCAGGTGACCTTGTCAGGGTCGCGCCGCGGGTGACCCGCGTGTATCTGCATCTCGCGCCACCGCCCGACGGTGCCGACGAGATCGTTCGCAGCTTCAGGTCGGCTGCGGCGTCGGTGTTCGACGACGACGAAGTCGTCACGGTTGGTGCAGAGTGCCTGCACGCCGCGCACGCAGTCGAACGACTGGGCGACGAGGTCGGTCGCATCATCGAGATTGCCTTCGTCGCCGACGCCCTCGATCACGACGAGTTCCACGCGCTCGAGGGCGCGCTCGCCGCGGTGTGGTGGGCCGCCGCGTCGTCGGCCTCGCTTCGCGGCGCGGATCCGATCGAAGAGGCCGCGGCGGTGTGCCGCTACGCCGCTCGTCTCGCGGCCTGACGTACGCGAATGCGGGTGCGTCAGCGGGGGAGACCGAGGCTTCGCTCGGCGATCACGTTTCGTTGGATCTCGTTCGTGCCCGCCCAGATCGAACTCGCTTGGTAATAGAGCCAACTGCGTTGCCAGGTGCCATCGCCGGGATTGTCGGAGGCGCCTCGCCACAGCGGCGCGGTTTCGCCGAGTACCTCCATCACGGTGTCGTGGAGTCGCTTGCTCATCTCGCTCCACCACAACTTGTTGATGCTGCCGACCGGGCCGAGCTCGGCGCCTTTCGCGTGTCGCGACACGGAGCGCCAATTGAGGAGGCGGAAGATCTGGATCTCGACGTACGCCTGTGCCAGCGCGTCAGCAATCCGCGGATCATCGATGACGCCGCGCTCGGCCGCCAACTTCCAGAGCTCGTCGACGAGCTGGGAGTGGATCACGAGCTGGCGAGGATTGACGCCACGCTCGTGCGTCAGGGTGCTGTTCGCGATTCGCCAGCCCTCGTTCACGACACCGATCACGCGGTCATCGGGAACGAACACGTCGTTCAGGAAAACCTCGTTGAACTCGAGTTCGTCGGTGATCTGCCGCAACGGTCGGACGTCGACGCCCTCGGTGCGCATATCGACGACGAAGTAGGTGATGCCCGCCTGTGGTTTCGCTTCGGCGTCGCTGCGAGCCAGGCACGCGCCCCAATCGGCGAACTGCGCGTAGCTCGTCCACACCTTTTGGCCGTTCAGGAGCCAGCCGCCGTCCACCCGGCGTGCGCGAGTGCGCAGCGAGGCGAGGTCGCTGCCGGCCGCGGGATCGGAGAACAACTGGCACCAGATCTCCTCGGCCGAGAGGATGTTCGGCAGGAAGCGGGCCCGTTGCTCGTCGGTGCCGTGCGCGAGCACGGTCGGGCCGAGCAGGTTGACGCCGATCCGGCCGACGAGTTCGGGGGCTCGAGCGCGCGCCAATTCTTCGGTGACGATGTAGTGCTCGACGGGACCGGCGCCCCGCCCGCCGAACTCGGTTGGCCACGCGACACCGACCCAACGGCTCTCGGC